>Ga0210388_10005023_pt1 | contig 10330 bp, 7 predicted proteins | sample IncBWC19OmetaG_FD_155485 | JGI IMG/M metagenome (GOLD analysis project Ga0210388, IMG submission 155485) | Forest soil microbial communities from Barre Woods Harvard Forest LTER site, Petersham, Massachusetts, United States - Inc-BW-C-19-O ...
AGGCACGCAGCCCGACCGCGGCCTCGCCTACTGGTCCGATGGCAAGGAAACTCGGATCATCGTCGCGGTCATGAATTTCGTCTACGCCCTCGACGCCGCCACCGGCAAGCCGATTCCGAGTTTCGGAAATGCCGGACGCATCGATCTGCGCGAGAATCTGGACCGCGATCCCGCGTCCCAGTCGATCTTCGCCACCACTCCCGCCGTCATCTACAAAGATCTGATGATCGTTGGCGGCCGCGAGTCGGAAACCTTGCCCGCATCCTATGGCGACATCCGCGCCTATGAAGTTCGCACCGGAAAACTGCGCTGGACGTTCCACACCATTCCCCGCCCCGGCGAGTTCGGCTACGACACCTGGCCCAAGGACGCGTGGAAGACCAGCGGCGCCGCTAATAACTGGGCCGGCATGACCGTCGACGTAGCACGCGGCATCGTCTACGCCCCGACCGGTTCGGCGGCATTCGACTTCTACGGAGCCGACCGCATCGGCGACGATCTTTTTGCCAACACGCTGCTCGCCTTGAACGCAGAGACCGGCGAGCGCATCTGGCATTTTCAGGGCGTGAAGCACGATCTGTGGGACCGCGATTTCCCCGCGCCGCCAATTCTCCTCACGGTGAATCATGACGGGAAAAAAGTAGACGCCGTCGCGCAGACCAGCAAGCAGGGCTTCGTCTTTCTTTTCGATCGCGCCAGCGGCAAGCCCCTGTTTCCCCTCGAATGCCGCAACTATCCTCCCAGCGATGTGCCCGGAGAAGTCGCCGCCCAGCAACAGTGCCTCCCGACCAAGCCGGCGCCGTTCGCGCGGCAACTGCTGACGCAAGACATGCTGAGCGCGCGCACGCCCGAGGTGCATCAGTGGGCGCTCGACAAGTTCCGCAACTTCCGCAGCGAGGGCCAGTTCGTTCCCTTCAGCGTGGGCAAAGACACGGTCATTTTTCCCGGATTCGACGGCGGAGCCGAGTGGGGCGGCGACGCCGCCGATCCGGAGACCGGAATCCTCTACGTCAACGCCAACGAAATGGCCTGGACCGCGGCCCTCGGCGAGAACACTGCGCAGAATACTCCCAAAGCGCTGTACCTGAACCAGTGCGCCGTCTGCCACGGCGAAAAAATGGCCGGCTCGCCGCCCGCGATTCCGTCGCTGGTCGGCGTGGGCACTCGCCTGTCGAACGCCGATGTCGCCGCCACCATCAAGAACGGCAAGGGACGCATGCCCGGCTTCGCCAACCTCGAGAACGACAGCGACCAGTGGTACGGCCTACTCTCCTACGTCATGAGTGGAGGCCTGAGCAAAGATAGAGACGATAACCAAGAAGAAAAAAAAGAGCTGGCCAGTTCCGCGCCGCCGGCCTTGAAATATCACTTCACCGGCTATCGCCGCTTTCTTGATCCCGAAGGATTTCCCGCGATTGCCCCCCCGTGGGGAACGCTGAACGCCATCGATCTGAACACCGGCGAGTATGTCTGGAAGATTCCGCTGGGCGAGTATCCGGAACTGGCGGCGCAGGGCGCGAAGAACACCGGCAGCGAAAATTACGGCGGCCCGCTGGTGACTGCCGGAGGCCTGGTCTTCATCGGCGCCACCAACTACGACAAGAAATTCCGCGCCTTCGATAAAACCACCGGCGCGCTGCTGTGGGAGACTACCCTGCCGTTTTCTGCGAACACAACTCCGGCCACGTATGAAATCGATGGACGGCAGTTTGTCGTGATCGCGGCCGGCGGGGGGAAGGATCCAAAATCGAAGTCGGGCGGAGTGTATGTGGCGTTCGCGCTGAAAAGGTAACGCTATCTCCGGACAGATCTTGGTGGTTTTACGGCGTTATCTCAAACACGGTGCCGTGGTTGGAAGTCCCGCCCTCCGCAGTGGCACCGTAAAGATTCCCCTGAGCATCCAGAACCAGCGATGTGACGGGGTACCCCCCATCCTGACCGTTGAAGGCATGGAGAATCGTCATTTTGCCGCCCGGGGCCAACTCAAACACAGTACCGCAACCGCCAATGCACACGGCGGTGATGTTGCCGCCTTGAAGGGTTGTGCCATAAAAGTTGCCCTTCGAATCCCGGACCAGCCCAGCCTGTGGATAGGTCCCTCTCGCACCGCCCGTAAAGCGGAAAAGAGATGTCTCTGTCCCATCTGGAGCTAGATGAAACACGACGCCGCAGCCATCCTCGACGCATGAGCCGTCGGTGCGGCCACCGAAACTGGTGACACCAAACAAATCGCCCTGCTTACCCCGAACCAGACCCGCGGACGGCTCTCTCCCGTCGGCCCCTCCCGTGAAGCTGTAGAGCACGGACTCCGTGCCTGCTGGGGTCACCTCAAATACCACACCACAGCCGAAGCCGCCGCCTCCGCAGCCCAAGATGCCCCCTCCCGCCGTCGTGCCGTAGAGATTCCCATCTGCATCCCGGATCAGGTCGCCGCTGGGGTCATCCCCGTACGCGAAACTGTGCAGCACAGTAAATGTGCCGTCCGGGGATAGCTCAAAAACGGTGCCGCCTCCGCCAGTGCCCCCGGACGTAGTGGTGCCGTATAGAGTCCCCGCCGCGAATAAGAGGCCAGCGTAGGGAGCCGCCCCGTCCGCTCCCCCGGCGAAGTTGTATAGCACCTTCACCACGCCGGTTGTATTCACCTTGAACACCGTGCCATCATTGGAAGCACCGCCCGCAACAGTTGTGCCATAGAGATTGCCCTTGAGGTCACGGACCAAAGCGCCGTAGGGGTTTGCTCCGTCGTTCGGTGCGCCATTGAAATTGTGGAGTATCGTCTTGGTGCCCGCTGGACTCAACTCAAATACCGTTCCGCAACCGGATTCACAATCTGCGTGGTTGTGTCCCCCGAAATAGGTTGTTCCATAAAGATTCCCGGCTGCGTCCAGTACCGGCCCGGTCACGGGAGCGGCTCCATCCGCACCCCCACTGAAGTTGTAGAGCACGGTTTCAGTCTGGGCCGTGGCGATGGTGTTGATACCGAACAGAAACGCGGCAACGACCGTGAGAACCTTAATGCGGCGAGAGGAGAGGATTGTGCGCTCAGTGAATTTCATGTTCTTGGTCGCTCCATGGAGGATCAGTCTTGCTGAATCGAAACACCCAGGCACTTGAACAGGCGGGGGCGAACACGTCGCCGAAGGGGGGAGTAAAACGGCATCCCAGCATAGACGCGGGTCCGCGGGGCGTCAAGCGGCTTTCGGGCATTCCTAAAGGAATCCTCGCTTAGCGGAGGACGGGCGTGTTCGCTGACTCCGACCGCGTGGCGATCAACATTTATGAGATGAATTCAACTACTGGTGCGCCTACTTCGTCTGGCCGCAGACGCTCTTGCTGACCAGGTCGGCGAATCCGCCTTCGGGATCTTTGCCGAAATCATCGTCGTGGGTGGCTTTCTTGCTGACCACGAAGCGTCCGCTGGGGGCGCGGGAGTAAAACCATTCGGTAGTGGGAGCGGCGGCGCCGTTGCTGCAGTTGAAATGGACGCGGGCGCGCATCTCAACGAACGGTCCACCTTGCGGCAGTTGCGCTGGTTCTTTGTATTCGATGCGAACCAGCGCGAGACGCTGGTTACTCTTGAGCACGCGCACCGAACTGACTGAGACCTTGTCGCCGGCTTCGGTCTGGCCGATGGCTCGCCAGTCTCCGGCAGCCAGAAGCACCAGGCTGACCACCAGCATCGGAGCCAGCACGACAGCGGCGAAGACGATGAGAGCTTTTTTCAACGCTTCAGTTTCCCCAAGCGCAAATTGCAGCACACACTGTGGGGGATAAAGTCGATTCTGTCAACCGAAAGCGTCGCCGCCCGGTCAACCCGCGCTGGCCGGTCCGTGGTATGGTTATGGCTCGCAAGCCCAGGCGGAGGAATTCGCAGCGGGCGGGGTTTCTATGGAAACGCTTCATTCCACGATGTTTATATCGCCGGTGGGGCCTCTATTTCTGGCTGCTTCCCGCCACGGCCTGGTTGCCCTGGAGTTTGACGCGCGGCTGCCCGGCCAGCAGACAGTTCGTCCGAATCCGCGCGATCTTCGCGCCGAAGGCAAAGGCGTGCGCTTCGAAGAGTCTGCCAGCGCGCTGCGTGACTACGTTCGCGAGTTGGAAGAATATTTTGCCGGAACGCGGCGTGAATTCAGCTTCGCCCTCGATCTGCGAGGCACGGATTTTCAGCGCGCCTGCTGGCAAGCGCTGCTCGCGATTCCCTACGGCGAGACTCGCACCTATGCCGACATTGCCCGCGCCATCGGCAAGCAGCAGGCGTTTCGCGCCGTGGGCATGGCCAACAATCGCAATCCGGTGGCGATCGTCGTCCCCTGCCACCGCGTGATCGCCTCCGACGGAACCCTGTGCGGCTACGGCGGCGGCCTCGACATCAAGCGCCAGTTGCTGCAACTGGAAGGCGCGCTGAGCGGAACGCTGGCCGCGTAGGAAATTGCTGATTGATGATTTGTGATTGCTGATTCAAAAGCGCGGGATTTCAGATCATTTCAGATTGTCGATTGCAGATTGAACCCCCGCGCCTGTTGTTTTTTCAATCTGAAATCTAAAATCTGAAATCTCAAATCGCCGTGCGTTCTCTTTGACCACTCAATCCACTTCCACGCTGAAAAAGGCCGGCCTCTTCTACCTCGTCTTCGTCATGTTTTCCTACACGACGGGCGGGCCGTTCGGACTCGAGGACATGGTCACGACCTCGGGCCCGGGGATGACGCTGCTCTATCTGCTGATCGTGCCGTTCTTCTGGTGCATCCCGGTGTCGCTGGCCTCGGCCGAACTGACGACCGCCATGCCGGTCGAGGGCGGCTTCTATCGCTGGACCCGCGCCGCCTTCGGCGACTTCTGGGGATTCCTTGCCGGATGGTGGAACTGGTCGGCCTCGTTTCTGCTGGGTGGCGCCTACGCCGTTCTGTTCACCGATTACCTCGCTTACTACTTCAAGATGACGTGGTGGGAGCACTGGCTCATTTCCGTAGCGCTGATCGTGATCCTCACCTGGGTCAACGTGCGCGGCATTCAGATGGTGGGGCAAGTCGCGACCGCCCTGGAGATTTTCATTTTCATCCCGGTCATTACGATGATTGTGCTCGGCCTGATGCACTGGCATCACAATCCATTCACTCCGTTGGTGCCTCCGCATCAGGCGACATTCAAAATATTCGGCGTCGGACTGGCGCTGGGCTTATGGCTGTATTCGGGCTACGAACAGCTCTCGACGGTGGCGGAAGAAGTCGAAGATCCGCAGCGAGCCTATCCGCGAGCGCTGGCGATGGTAGTGCCGTTGTCGATCGCGGCATATTTTCTGCCAACCTTGGCCGGACTCGCGTCGGCGGGCCATTGGGAGAACTGGCATACCGGATATTTCTCCGACGCGGCGGCGACGATCGGCGGAACATTTCACGGACATCCATGGCTAGGCACCTTCCTCGGAACTGCGATGACACTGGCCGCGATGGTGGGCAATGTTGCGCTGCTCAACAGTACCGTGCTGACCACCACACGCATGCCCTTCGCCATGGCCGAAGATGGATATCTGCCGGAAGCACTGACGCGCAAGCACCCGCGCTACGGCACGCCGTGGCTGGCGATCGTGGTCTCGGCGGTGATCTATGCGCTCCTGGCGTGGCAGAGTTTGGGACAACTGATTTCGGTCTACATCTGGCTGCGCTCGACGACGACGGTTCTCACCGTGCTCTCCGCGTGGAAGCTACGGCGCACGCAGCCGGAACTGCCACGCGCGTTCACCGTCCCCGGCGGGCGCGCGGGATTGCTCTACGTGGTCGGTGCGCCGGTCGTGATGGCGATGGTGGCTCTGGTCGGTGGCGACCGGTTCGCCACCATCGGCGGCGCGATCGCGATCGCAGCGGGGCCGGTGGTGTATTGGATCGTCCGACGCCCCGCGCAGAAATTCGGTCAGCGCTAATCCAGTGGCGGGTAAGGCGGTTCAGGAACCATGCCGTCCGGCGATTCTCCGGCCCGCTCTGGCTCACGGAAGGTCCCGGCTGTGGCTCTCCTCGACCTCATTTCGACGAGCCCTGCCGGGAAGTTAAACCGCTTTAACCTCGGTGATTAAGTGGTGCGTTTTCAGTGAGTTACGGGCCTAGTTATGCACAGAGTCGAATTCTTGTAAGTATCTGATAGGGCGCGGCTTGCTGTCGCTTTCACCATAATCGATGCAAACGAGCGGGACTTGTCATCCTGAGGCCCGCGTTTTTGGCGGGACGAAGGACCGATGCACTTGCCGGCAGTGGCGATGCTGCCAGCAAGTCCACAGGTCCTTCGCGCAAAAGAGCGCGCTCAGGATGACAAGAATGCGGTAGGCCGCGGCGAGCTGACGATTCGCAACCCGTTCTGATGACTTCGGCTCTCAAAGCTTATGTTCGCGCGCGGCTCTTCGATTCAGGTTCTTTACGAATCTGAGTCCAATACTCCTCCCGTACATCTTCATCGATCTCTACTGGAATGTTGCTGACGTACAGACGGTCCTGGCCATCGCGGCGCGGGCCAGAGATCCAATATTCCTCTCCGGTCTGCTCGTTGCGGAAGTTCGCCTTGAAGCCTTGTCCCTTGAGGCTGTGGAAGAAGTGTCCTCGGTAGTAAATGCCCTTCCCGGTCTTCGAGAAAGTTACACGGCCGATTCGAGCTGGCCCGTTCAGGCCGGCGGCCTTGCACTCGATGTACATTACACGCGATTTGGCCGACTTCGACATTCACCCTCCAAAGATGAAACGCCACGCGGGCGGGGGCGCCCGCGCCACATGGGTTCAACTCACCCAGTCCAAAAACTTGTACCAGGCTCCGGCGAAGGGCAGGAACCACGGCTGGCCGTTGTACAGGCCGAGGGGCGCGCCGGGGAATTTGATGCCGACGAAGGGATTGTCGGGCTTGGCTTCGCCGGTGCGATCGGCGGCCATCAGTTCGGCGATTTTCTGGCCTTGGTAGGTGGCCATGGCGACGCCGTGCCCGGCGTAGCCGACGGCGTAGTACATGCCGTCGAGCTGGCCGGCGTGGGGCATGATGTCGAAGGCGAAGTCGAGCGTGCCTCCCCAGACGTAATCGACTTTGGCGTCGGCGAGTTGCGGGTAGACGTCGATCATGCCTCGGCGCAGGATGGCGGCGCTGCGGCGGATGGTCTGATCGGTCTCGGGGAAGAACGCGGCGCGTCCGCCGAACAGCATGCGGCGGTCCGGGGTGAGGCGGTAGTAGTAGAGATAATTTTTCGAGTCGTAGATCATGCGGTCGCGCGGGCTGAGATCGTGCGCCAGTTTTTCCGGCAGTACTTCGGTGGTAATGATGAACGAGCCGATCGGGATGAGCTTCTTCTGCAATGCGGGCGTGGCGCGGCCGGTGTAACCGCTGGTGCCGACGAAAACTTCGTGCGCCCAGAGCGGGCCGCGTGAGGTGGTCAGCCTCCATCCAGCTTCGCCCTGGCGCGAGTCGCGTTGAATATTTTCAACGCGAGTGTGCTCGAAGACTTCAGCGCCGGCTTTGATGGCGGCGCGGGCGAGTCCGGCAACGTAGCGGGCGGGATTCAGGCCAGCGCTGACTTCGTCGACCATGCCGCCGTAGTAAATATTCGACCCGATTTCAGAATTCAATTCGTTCTTCTGCACCACGCGCAAGGTGTGGTTGAACTCGCGCGCGATGACTTCCGCCTGGCAGGCATAGTCGTCGAAATGTTTTTGTTTGCAGGCCACCTCGAGATGTCCGCAGCGGGAGAAGTCGCAGTCGATCTTCTCTTCGCGAATAATCTGTTCGACGCAGTCGATCGTCACCAGCGAGGCGGCGTACATGCGCTGCGTGAGTTCGCGGCCGTACATGGAGATGAGCTGGTTCACGCCCAGCTTCATGCCGGTCAGGACCATGCCCCCATTGCGGGAGCTGGCGCCCCAACCCACGGTTTCGGACTCGAGGACGGCAACCTTCGCACCGTGCTGGGCGAGCGTGCGGGCGGCGGAAAGTCCGGTGAAGCCTGCGCCGAGGACGGCTACATCAACGACTTCCGGCAGCGGGCGGACCTCCGGGACGGGAAATTCCGTCGTGGTTAACCAGTAGTTTTGTTCTTGCAGGGGCATATTTAGGGCGGCGTCGGTCATGAAAAGCAAAAGCTTTAACCACAGAGGACACAGGGGCACAGAGGAAACCCTGTGGCTTGCGCGACCGAGCATTTTAGCAGCGGGGACTCCGGGGTACATGTACTCGCGGTCACGATGGGGTGACTTTGCGGCCACCACGGTAATCTTGCCGGGGTTACCGGCTGCCCCTAGTCTTGAGAAGGAAAGCACTGCAAGAAAGAAAGTCTGAAGAAAAGCATGGCCCTTCGTTGTCTCCTGTTCACGTCGGATGCGGGAACGGCCGAGCCTATCTGCCAGGTGCTGGCGGGTCTCGGAGTGGAGGGAGAGCACTGTTCTGAGGCAGTTACGGCGGTTGAGCAGGTCACGAGCCAGCCGTATCAGATTGTCATCATCGATTGGGATGCGCAGCCGGAAGCGGGCTTGCTGCTCTCGACGGCGCGTGAGCGCAAGGCCAGCGAGCGTCCGCTGACGCTGGCGATTGTGAGCGACGATGCCAGCGTGCCCAAGGCGCTGCAGGCGGGCGCGAATTCCATTCTGCGCAAGCCAATCATGGTCAACCAGGTCAAAGATACGATGACCACGTCGCGCGATCTGCTGCGGGCTAAACAGGAATCAGCTGCGGCGATGGCGCAGGCGGCAGCGGCGGGTGCGTCGTCTAGTTCGCCTTCGGCTTCAGTGTCTTCACTTCCGGCCAGCATCGACCAGGGCGATGAGAAGACGCTGCGCGCGGGAGAGTTTCTGCATTCGGCGGGAACAACTCCCGGCGCGCAATTTGACACCGAGTCCGAGCACAAGATTTCGGAGCATGCGACGGCCGAGCCGGTGGATGCGCTGAAAGATCTGGAACCGGTCGCGGCTTCGGTTGCGGAGGAGCAGTCGGCGCCGATTTTGCCGCCTCCGTCCGGCGAGCCGCGGGGACTGCAATGGTATTTAAATGCGCGGGCGGCGACGTTGCCACCACCTCCCGTGCAGGCTGCGCCGCCCGCAGCGCCTCCGGCGCCAGCCAAGCCAGAGTTGCTGGGCTTCGATCAGTCGATGGCCTATTCCGACCCGTTGCCTGAGGAGAGCGAGCCAGCGGAGGAACCGGTGAAGGCGCCGGCGCCAGCTCCACGGCCTTTGCCTTCGCGGCAGGAGGCGGAACACGAGCAGAAGGCAGAAGCCAAACTCTTTGCCTACATCGCAGACGGCGAACAGCCGGAAGAAGCAAAACCGCAGCGAACTTTCCGTCTCGGCAAGCCGATCATGATTGCGCTGACGCTGGCAGCGTGCGCGGTGGTGGCTGCGCCGCAGGCTCCCTGGCATCCGCAGGTGCGGACGTTATGGGTTCACGGACAGCAGACTCTGCACCTCTGGTTGAATCCGCAGCCGGTGACCACGGCTCCCGCGCCGGAATCGCATGAGAGCTTTAACCGGGCGGGCGATGAGTACAAGCTGCCGGTCGCGGAGAATATTCCCGACGCCACGACCGATCCGTCGCAGATTCGAGTGGTTCCGGTAATCGATCCGACAGCGAAGAAACCAAACGCGGCGACTCCCGATCCGAATGCCGCGCCTGTGGACGCGACGAACCCGAATCCTGGCGATCCGTCGCAGACTGCACCGGGACAAACCCAGCCTACGCAGGGAAATCCGTCACCGCAGAATCCAGCTCAGGCGAATCCAGTTCAGACCAATTCAGTTCAGCAGAATCCTGCGCCAGCCACGAGCCAGCCGTCCGCGGGTACAACGGCTCCGTCGACGGCGGTGACGACTCCTGCGCCTGCGGTCGAGCAGCCTCGGGTTGATCCGACTCCGGCTCCGCCGCCGCACGTTAATTCGACTCCTAATTCGACTTCGACTTCTACTCCTAATTCCGCATCGACTCCGGCCAATGTGCCATCGAGCCTGAAGTCGCAGATGGCTTCGATGACGCCTGAGGCCAGCGGCAACAAGCCGCCTGAGGCGGCGATGCAATCGATCGAGCCGGTAGTGGTTCCGGAAGCGACGGAGCGCGCGCTGCTCACCGATCAGGCGCCGATTGAATATCCCGCAAGCGCCAAGAGCCAGCAGGGAACGGTGGTGTTGCAGGTCTTTATCGCTCGCGACGGCACGGTGCAGGACGCCAAGTTTCTGCAGGGATCGCTGGCCTTTGCGCGCACCGCCATCGATGGCGTGAAGTTGTGGAAGTTCAAGCCCTACAGCATGAACGGACGGGCGGTCTCGGTGCAGACGACAATGACCATGACCTTCAAGCCGGGAGCGTAAGCGTGAATGACGTTCCA
>Ga0210388_10005024_pt1 | contig 10330 bp, 9 predicted proteins | sample IncBWC19OmetaG_FD_155485 | JGI IMG/M metagenome (GOLD analysis project Ga0210388, IMG submission 155485) | Forest soil microbial communities from Barre Woods Harvard Forest LTER site, Petersham, Massachusetts, United States - Inc-BW-C-19-O ...
GAGCAGCTCGAAGAGTTTCGGGTCGTGGACGATTTTCGGGCGAGCCGGGTCGCTGAGAAATTCCGCGAGCGCGGCGCGCATTTCACCCTTGTCGTCGAGCGATGCCGTCCGCGAAACGCCCGGCTTTGGCGAAATTTCAATCGCGGCGACATGCGAGCCGAAGCCTTCTTCCTCGCGTTCGCCCTCGGCGAGCGTGAGCCAGACGGCGGTTTCGGCGGCGCGCGGAATGGCGGCGAGATATTTTTTCAGCGCGGCGGGAGTTTCAAGGGCCGCCGAATCGCTTTTCACGGCGGGCGCGGCCGAGGCCGGCGCGGCGGGGAGGTCCCGAAGCAGCGACGTGAAACCCAGCTCCGCGTAGAGCGTTCGCAAGGCCTCCACGTCGGGATCGCTCGCTTTCAGATCGTCGAGCACGAGCTTCACCGGCGCGGCGGTATCGATCACGGCGAGCTGCTTCGACATTTTTACTGCGTCGCGGCAGTTTTCGAGCGCCTCACGATAGCGTTTCCCTTCGACTTCCTTCGCGCGGTCAAGCGCTGCTTCCACCGAGCCGAAGCGGCGAATCAATTCTTTCGCGCCTTTTTCGCCGATGCCTTTCGCACCGGGAATGTTGTCGATCGAATCGCCCATCAGCGCCATCACGTCGGCCACTTTTTCGGGAGGCACGCCCATGATCTCCTCGACTTTTGCCGCATCCACGACGAGGTCGGTCTTGTCGGGCGCCCCGCCGGGGCGCAGCACGCGCACATTTCCGGCGACGAGCTGCATCATGTCCTTGTCGCTCGTCACGATGGAGACGTCGAGCCCCTTTTTCGCGCCCTGCTTCGAGAGCGCGCCGATCACATCGTCCGCCTCGAAGCCGGGATATTCGAGGATCGGCAGGCGCATGGCTTCGCACATCCGCCGCACGTAGGGAAGCTGCACCGCAAGATCGTCCGGCATCGGAGGCCGCTGCGCCTTGTATTCGGCAAACAGTTTGTCGCGAAACGTCGGTTCCCTGGTGTCGAAAACCACGGCGAGATAATCCGGCGCGTGCTCCTTGGCCAGCTTGCGCAGCATGTTTGAAAAGAGGTAGGGGACTTTCGTGGGCAAGCCTGAGGGGCTGTTCAGCCGCGCCATTGGAGCAAAGTAGGCGCGAAAGATAAATCCCATCGCGTCCACCAGAAAAAGTTTTTTCGGTGCGGGAGCGGCTTTAGCCATCGCCGCGAGTATAGCAAAGGTGGTGCAGGCTTCAGCCTGTGGGGGTTTGTCATTGCAAGGACGAAAGGCCACAGCCTGAAGCCCGCGCCAAATGGCGACGGCATCTTTCGTGTGCTATTTTAGCCTCTCGCGGTTTTTCGAGAATTTTCGCTCGCACCCGCCCTCCTATGCCCAAACGCGCCAAGGAAAACGCGCACACCGTTGCTGCTGCGTCACCGCAACTCGAACCCGCACGCGCGCGTCCGGACACGCCGGCGCTGGAAGAGCACACCATCGCTGAAATCTTCGGGCCGGGCGGCGCGATCGAAAAATACATGCCGGCGGGATACGAGCACCGTCGATCGCAGCTGGAGATGGCGGAGCTGGTGGAAGCGGCGTTCAAGGAAAAACGGCATTTGATCGTCGAGGCCGGGACCGGGACAGGCAAGACGCTGGCGTATTTGATTCCGGCGATTCGCAGCGGGCGGCGCGTGGTGATTTCCACCGCAACGAAATCGCTGCAGGAGCAGCTTTTTGAGAAGGACATTCCATTTCTGCAGAAATATTTCGCGCCGAAATTGAAGGTGGCGGTCATGAAGGGTCGCGGGAATTTTCTGTGCCGCGAAAAAGTCTACCGCATGGGCAACCAGCCCGCGCTGAAGGGGATCGACGATCTGGACTGGTTCCTGCAAATCCGCGACTGGGAAAAAGTGACGGCGACGGGCGACCGCGCCGAACTGAATTTCCTGCCCGATGATTCGGAGCTGTGGCAGCGGCTTGACGCGCGGCGCGATGCCTGCACCGGCTCAAAATGCCCGGAGTTCAACCGCTGTTTTCTCACGGCGATGCACCAGCGCGCCGCCGAGGCCGACCTGATCATCGTGAATCACCATCTTTTTTTCGCCGACCTCGCGCTCAAGCAGGACGATTTCGGCAGCGTGCTTCCCGAATATGGCGCGGTCGTGTTCGATGAGGCCCATGAAATCGAGGATGTGGCGAGCGATTACTTCGGCCGGCAAATTTCCAATTATCGTTTCGAGGAGCTGGCGCGCGACGCCGAGATCGCCGCGCGCGTCACGCGAGTAGACGGTCCCGGCCTGCAAAAACAGTTCGCGCGGATGCGCGAGAGGTCGCGCACTTTTTTCGAGGCCTTTCCCGGGCGTGAGGGCCGCTTTCCTTTCGACAAGACGCAGCGCGCGGGGTTCCTCGAGCAAAACATGGAAGCCTACGACGCTCTGGTGAACAGCCTGAAGAGCCTCGAAGCGGAAATCGCCTCGCTCCCCTCAAAGCCAGAAGAGCTGCTGAACATTGCGCGCCGCGGAATGGAATTGCGCGGCGAATTGAAATTTCTGTTCGAATCGAGCGAGGGAAACTACGTGTACTGGTTCGAACGCCGCAACAAAGGCGTCTTCGTCGCGGCCACTCCGATCGACGTGAGCGCCCTGCTGCGGGAGCGCCTCTTCGAGCAGTTCGAAACGATCATTCTCACTTCGGCGACGCTGGCGGTTGAGGGCCGCTTCAATTTTCTGAAGCAGCGCCTCGGCATTGACATGGCCAGCGAGCGCGTGCTGCCGTCGGAGTTCGATTTTGCCGAGCAGGCGCTTTTTTACATTCCCGCGACGCTGCCGGACGTGCGTGACGCCGCGTTTCCCGAACGCGCGGCGCAGGAAATAACGCGTCTACTGGAAATTTCGCAGGGGCGCGCGTTTTGCCTCTTCACAAGCTACGCGCAGATGAACGATCTGTACGAACGCGTGCGCACGCGCGTGCGTTTTCCGACGCTGATCCAGGGCTCGGCGCCGCGCTCGGCTCTTCTTGAAAAATTCCGGACGACGCCCGGTGCGGTACTTTTCGCCACGTCGAGCTTCTGGCAAGGCGTCGACGTGCGCGGCGAGCAACTTTCCTGCGTGATCGTGGACCGCCTGCCGTTCGCCGTGCCCTCGGACCCGATCGTCGCGGCGCGAGTGAAGGCGCTGCAGGAGGATGGGCGCAACGCCTTCGCCGAATACCAGGTGCCTGAAGCGGTGCTGGCGCTGAAGCAGGGGTTCGGGCGGCTCATCCGTTCGCGCACGGATCGCGGCGTTCTGGCTATTCTCGATAACCGGATCCAGCGAATGCAGTATGGTAAGATTTTTATGGAATCGCTTCCGGCGTACGCGACCACCAGGGACATCGCAGTTGTTGAACGGTTCATGCGGAAATAAGTAGCACAGGCTTGAGCCTGTGGGGTTCCGATTGTCCTCGCAAGGACTAACAGAACCCCACAGGCTGAAGCCTGTGCTACGAAATCTTAAGAGGAAAACTGATGTTTCAAGTCAGCGTGGACGAGACTTTTTCCGCGGGGCATGCCCTGCGCGGCTACAAAGGGAAATGCGAAAATGTGCATGGCCACAATTACAAAGTACGCATCGTTCTGATTGGACCGGGCCTCGACTCCATCGGTTTGCTTTACGATTTCACGAACTTGAAGCGCATCCTCCGCGAAATTATCGGCGGCGTGGACCACAAGTTCCTGAACGATCAGGCGCCCTTCGACGTGGTGAATCCCTCGGCGGAAAATCTCGCCAAATTTTTTTACGATGAAATATCGCGCCAGTTGGGAGCGACGCCTGAGGGAGCACACATCGCTCGCGTCACGGTCTGGGAGACCGACACGACTTCCGCGTCGTATTGGTCCTGAACGTAAATCAATGCCATGAATCGCTCTTTTCTCATCGTCATTTTGCCCGCGATTGCAGTGGGCGCCGGGTATCTGCTCGTGTTTCACTGGCGCGGGTTTGCCCTGGAGCCATTCCGCTTTGTGGGGGCGGCGGTTGTGGTGGTCGCCGCGGTGCTTCTCGTTCAGAGGCATCAGAAGCGAAAAACGGCTCGGCGAAGCCAGTAATCATGCGGGGAATGTGGCGCCCGGTTCGCCGCTACGGCCATGATCCGAAGCTCACAAAATCATCTGGCATCCGGGTGCGTTCGGCGTATAAACTTCCAACTTCAGGAATGCAACTAAGTATTGAGAGGGCGCTGGTCAATCCCTGTGTTGTTGTCCCCGCGTCACACTGCAAGAGGGGAAAACGGGCGTTCCAATTGACAGCAACGAATTTCGGCTCAGGTACGTCCGATATTATAACGCGCATCTTCTTGTAGTTGCGGTAAACTAGGCGGAGGACGCTGGGTCAGGATACTGGTTTTTAATCGCGCCATCGGCAACGCAAGTTCCGGCTGTCCGGGTTACCGCCCGGGTGGTTCCTGTGTCTTCCAGGAAAGAGTGCGCGAGTAAATGTGTCTCGGTAATTGTTATCATTGCCTGCCGCGGTTCAAAGCTTTTACCGAAGCAGGGAACGGCGATCCAATCGCCTGTCGGGCCCAATTTGAGAGATAATAACGAACGGCGCGGGTAACTCCCGCCCGGATCTGTCTTGCTAGGAGGCAGTGAAGATCATGAACCGAATGAATAGAATCAGGGTGGCAGCCATGATGGCGCTGCTTGCCGGGTCGCTCGCGGCGTGGATGGCTCCTGCCGCTCACGCGCAGGCCGGCACGCTCGCCGGGTCGGTGTTTGATTTGACTGGAAAACCCTACCCCGACGTTACGATTTCGATCAAAAACATTGAAACCAATAAACAAACCGATGTCGTGACTGACGCCAAGGGTCACTACTCGGCGCCCGGCCTGGGCGCGGGAACCTATAACGTCGACGTGAAGGGCAAGGACAAAGACGGGAAAGAAATGCTTCTCTACCAGACCGGAATCAAGTTGGCAGCCGGCACGGTTCCCGCTTTCGACATTAATTTGAAGGACCTCCAGGAACAGGGCAAGCTCGCCGCCGTCGAGGCCGAAAGGAAGCGGCAAGAAGCGGAGCAGCAGTTTGCGCAGTTGAAAGTGCACTACGACGCCGGCATTGCCGCTATCGAGCAGATGAAGGCCGCGCAGGCGAAGCTGGGATCGACGCCGAAAGATCAGCAGGATCCCGTGAAGGCCCAGATCAGTCAGGCCGGTGGAACGGCGGTTACGGAGCTCTCGGCCGCGCTGGAACTCGAGAAGCCGGATGATCCGAACCGTTCCATCGTTTTGTCACGCCTGGGCGAAGCCTACGAGAGCATGGGCAAGTGGCAGGAGGCCGCGGACACCTACCAGAAGGCGATCGCTTTGAAACCGGACGCCGCCCCTAACTACAACAACCTCGGGAACGATCTGGCGAAACTCGGGAAAGTCGACGAGGCCCGTGCAGCCTATCAAAAATATGTGGATTTGAACCCGACCGATGCGGCGCTGGCATGGCGCAATTTCGGAACCGTGCTCTATAACTCGAACCGTATGAAGGAATCCATCGAGCCGCTGCAGAAGGCTACTACGCTCGATCCCAAGAACGCGACGGCCTGGCTGCTTCTCGGAATTGCCCTGGTCAACACCATGGAGTTCAAGACCGAGGGCGACAAGATTACTCCAGTGATGCAGCCCGGAACCGTGGAAGCGTATCAGCACGCGATCGATCTCGATCCGAACGGGCCGATCGGACAACAGGCCAAGGATGGACTTGCTTCGCTGCAGGCCATGGGCGTCGGGATCACCACGAAAGTCGGTGAAGCTCCCAAGTCGACAACTAAGAAGAAGGGCCAGTAATTCTTCGCAATTGCCTGCGGGGTGGGCCGGCGATCCCGGTCCATCCCGCGGTTTTATTTTCCGGCAAGGAAATTCCCTCCCCGAAATGCAGGTCTTCACCCCCAATTTAAAAAAATCGATTCGCAATTTGATTTGATCGGGGAATGCGCCTTCTTTAATTTAGCATCAGGGATAGGCCAGCTTAAGGGACAAGATAGGGAGCGACCAGGGCAATGAATTCGCGTGAAGTTACGATTTTCGTTTGCTTCCAGAATCTCGGAAAATGGCGCAGGTTTCCGGTCACAAGGTAACCGGCGCGGGCGGCATCGGCGCACTCCAGGAAAATGTTGTCGTCCGGATCGGCGGTGACATGGATTCGGCGCAATGGCAGTACGGTATGCGAGGCATTCCCGATCCATCGCAGATACTGTTGCCGCAGGCTTTTGCCGATTTTCAGCTCGCGACGCGACAAAACCGACCTTTACTCTGAAAGAATCGGCACGGATACGCTCAACCGCCGGGCGAGTTAAAGCCATCAAAAGAACGGTGCGCTGCAATCCCTCCGCTTTGAGTGCGGCGGAAACAACGATATTCGTATCGAGGAACAGGCACAGCAGAAGCATCAGCGCTTGGGCTTTTTCGCGGGCGCTGCTTGAATTTCTCGATCAATCTCGCGGGAAGAGAGTGTATGCATGCCCTTGCGTTTTGATTCCTCGCCTATCGCCTTCGGGACTTCAGGTTCGGGCGCGGCGAGGCGGACGTACTCGCGTATGCTCAGAAGGATCGCTCTAGGCGTGCCACGTTTCTCGATCACGAATGAACGGCTCTGCTCTTCAATCTCTCGTAGGAACTTGCCGAAATGCGTGCGCGCTTGAAGCCCCGAAACGACGACAGTGGCTTCCTTTGCGGCTCTAGAAATTGAAATGAACCATCCAGTTCGATTTATTGAGCTGTACAGTTCATCCGGGGACTTGTCAACGAAGTCTTGATCTCCGGCAAAACACCCAGCGTGCTTGTAGCAACTTTATGCGTGCGACGGCTGCGATTAGAAATGCGTGAGTGTGCCGGTGATTTTTGTGCGACGCAGGGCCCAGGAGAAAATCGCAAAAGAGACTGGAAGCAGAATAGCGGCAAACAATAGCAACACCCCGATCGACGGCAAAAGCTTGAAAGTGGAAGCATGGCCCAAAATCGCGGCGCGCATTCCTTCCAGGGAGTACGTGACCGGGATCAGCCGCGCCACATACTGAAGCCACACTGGCAGTATCGAAACCGGATACATCATCCCACCGACCACGGTAGAGAGACCGAGGATGGCCCAATTCACCGGATTTCCTCGCTTGAAAATGAGCAAATAACTTGCGCTCAGGATCCCTAGCCCTGAAAACGCCAGGATGGAAGCTCCCAGCACCAGCACTGCGCCCAGCCAATTGGCTCCGGTCAACGGGAAACCAAACAGGATCGCGCCCCACCCGATGTAAATCGTCGTAGTCAGCGACATCAAAACGAATGGATAGAGGCTCGATCCTGCCAGGATGACGGGAAGAGAGGTTTGCGTCACCAGCAGATGTTCGAGTGTGCCGTTTTGACGGGCCTCTTGCAGGCTGGCGTCAAAGGTACTGAGCGCGACACTCAAATAATCGAAGAAAGCAACTCCGACCAGGGCGAACGAAAAATAATTCGTGCCGGGGGGGAAGGATTTGTCGAGAGCCGAGCTGGAGACAAATCGGGAGAGAAAGTAGAAGGTCGCGGACCCGAAGAGCGCCTGGAAAATTTCAATGATGAACGCCCCGCGGTAGCTGCGAGCCACGGCAAGATCCCGGAGGAAGAGGAGCGCGAGTTTTCGGAGCGTCAAGGTGAATTGTGTCGAGCGACTCATTGTGCTCTCCGCGAAGCGCGGCGAGTCAGGATGGCGAGCGACTCCTCAAGGGTCGTGGCGCCTGCGGTCGACTTGAGAACGGCGAGAGTGGCGCATGCCAGCAAGCGCCCGTTGTCCATCACAGCGATCCTTCCCGCGAGCTGTTCGACTTCGGCGAGCGTATGCGATGCGAAAATCAACGTCGTTCCGTGCACGCGGACGATATCTTCGAGCAGGAATCTACGGAATTCGGCGGCCGCCAGCGGGTCCAGGCTGCGCGTGGGCTCGTCGAGAAGCAACACAGACGGGCGGTGAAGCATGGCGCGCGCCAGCCCGAGCCGGTGAATATTCCCCGTGGAGAGTGTGCGCACCTGGCGGTCGAGCAGCTCGCTGAGGCCGAATGGTTCGGTGAGTTCCGCGATCCGGCGGGATGCTTCGGCATCCGAAATATTGTTGAGCCCACCGAACAGGAGAAGGTTTTCTCTTGCGGTGAGGCGTGAATAAAAGCAAGCATCCCCGCCCGTGTGATAGCCGATCTGGAGGCGCACCTTTGCAGGTTCGCTCGCCACATCGAAACCACAAACCTGGGCGCGGCCGCGAGTGGGAATCAAAAGCGTGGTGAGAATGCGCAGGAGCGTTGATTTTCCCGCTCCATTGGCCCCGACCACGGCCAGGACTTCGCCCGGCTCAACTTCGAAGGAAACGCCGCGCAGAGCCGGGACAGTGAGCCGGGTAACAGGCTGCAACAGCGCCCGCCATCCGGAACCCGCCGGCGGAAATAACTTTTCGACATTTTCGAGGCTCAAAGCGAGGTTTTTCACCGAACGCCGTTATAACCTTTCAAACGTGGCGAAACAAGGCCCATTGGCAATCCAGAAAACCTCGGGCCTCGAATCGCGTTGCCGTTGCGTGCGGGAGCCGCTACAATTCGGCGCATCGCTCCAGCTACACCAATCGGGGGCGAGTGATCAGCTTGCGGGAATCGAACGCAGCCCGGCGCGCGAACTCTCTTGCGTAAAAACCTCTGAATTGCAGAGGAAAGGGAGAATGTGTATGAGCACGACAATTTCTGACCGTTCCGTCGTCGTAGCGGCCAAGGACCAGGTGTCCTGCGATCTCGCGGGGGAAGCGGCGATCCTAAACATCAAGAGCGGCGTATACTACGGTCTCGATCCGGTCGGGGCGCGCATCTGGAATCTGATGCAGGAGCCGCGCGAGGTTACCGAGATTCAAAACGCGATCACCGACGAATATGACGTCGAGCCGGAACGCTGCGCCCGCGACCTGGTTGGCCTTCTCGAGAAACTTCTCGCCGAAGGTTTGATCGAGGTGAAGAATGGATCCGGCGCCTAAGGTAATTTGGTCGTTTCTGAAGCGCGCGCTCGATCCAAAACGATCGCCATGGCCTTAGATTGGGTGAGGGCGGATAGCTGGCGTTCAAACGCTGCGGAGTCGAAGGACCCGTCCGCCTGAGACATGAGCCAACTATCCGACGGGTAGAGATGCAGCCATCTGTAGCCCGGCAAATCGTCAGCTGACGTGCTCATGGCCTCATAAATCTTGATGCCGTCGGAAATAAGGCCTGCGCAATAGCTGAAGCAACCCTTGGCCATAATCAGAACGTCAGCCTCAATCATTTCCTGCATCGTCCAGACTGCGTCGGCGTCGAGAAAGAACTCTACGCCGGGCAGGGCTAACTCCGCAAAGTCAGCTTGATTGCCCTGCGAGTAGACACAAATTCTGTACCTGACCTTGTGAGTATCGAGCATCGATTTTACCGAAGTAATCGTTCGTAGTATTGCTCCATTGCTCGTGAAATAGTCAAGATCCTTCTGGGAGACATCACCGCGACGGACGTGCGCGGCGACCGTCACCCCCACCCCTTTGCGCGGACATTTGTTCAGATAGTATTTTCGCCTGAACTCGGGAATGATGGTTTTGAAACGATGAGCCAGCTCATCGCCGCGGCTACGCCATCCGAAGCATCGATCGAGGTCGTTAAAGTTATAACTAAAGTTGACAGCATCGAGACTGTGAATGTCGCAACCGGCTTCGCCCGCACCGAGATTGAAGAGCGCTTCCCAGGCTGCGACCCACTTTTCCATGGGCCGGTCGGCATGTTGAATTACGGTGAACGGACTGTGCACGTAGGTAAGACCGAGCGCGCGGGCAAAATTGATCGCATTCATGACCATGAGGGCCTGTGAGCCAGCACCCTCACCTCTAAGGCCTGTACACGTGATTTTGCGTATCCTCCGAAGCCCGGACAGATGCAGGATATACTGCCTCAAAAACAGATCACGTTCATCGAAGGTGGTTTTACGGCCTGTGAGACCCTTAAGGCAGTTTTTTAGCCAGCGCCATGCGCATCTGCGGCCTGCAGCGAGCAGGAACCGGAACACAAGGTAGCGGTGGTTAACGGCGTGTTGTACTAAACCCGAGTTTGCGTCTTGGGTTTTGGCTTCCCGAGTGGGATGCATGTTCATCTTTAGCCAGAATTTCAGATTCGCATCATTCGTTTGTGCATCGTACGCTTCTGACCCCCTCGACTCAATGAATTTGCCGTCGTCTCAGCTGACATGTGCTTACGCGTGCAAACCAGCAAGATCTGTTTCTCCGGGCTATACGTGGGGTTTCAGGACTTGTTCGAATGAGCCATGGTGGCTTAAACCTTGCTGCCACTGCCGCTGAAGATGCAAACCA
>Ga0210388_10005025_pt1 | contig 10329 bp, 9 predicted proteins | sample IncBWC19OmetaG_FD_155485 | JGI IMG/M metagenome (GOLD analysis project Ga0210388, IMG submission 155485) | Forest soil microbial communities from Barre Woods Harvard Forest LTER site, Petersham, Massachusetts, United States - Inc-BW-C-19-O ...
GGCTGACTGTCAATGCAGGAATGGCAGCAAATCGCTGAAATCATCGGTCCACAGCTGGGTCGGGCTGGCCGGTACGGTCTGCGAAACCGACGCAATCTCGGGAACTGCCAGGATCTTAGGGTCCGGACTCACCAGCACCCACGAACTCGCGGTATTGAATTCATCTTCCTGGTCTGCCTCGACCAGGCGCGTGGCGAGCTGGCGCGCCTGGGCCAGGCGCTGCACCACCGGTACCAGGTTCAGGTACAGGTTGCTGACGTGGAACGCGATGATGCCGTGAGGCTGCAGATGATGCCGGTACAGGTCGAGCGCCTCCACGGTGAGCAGATGTACCGGAATCGCATCACCGGTGAAGGCGTCGATCACCAGCAAATCGAAACGCTGCGGAGGTTCCGCGGCGAGGCTCAGGCGAGCATCCCCCAGGGACACCTCGACGCGGGCGGCACTGTCGCGCAGGAAGGTAAACTCATGCTGCGCGATGTCGATTACCTGCGGATTGATTTCGTAGAAGCGCATCGCGTCACCGCTACGGCCGTAGGCGGCCAGGGTTCCTGCGCCCAGGCCGATGACACCAATACGGCGCGGCGCGGGATCGCTGTACAGCGCCGCCATGACATGTCCGATGCCGGAGGCGTCGCCGTAGTACTCGGTAGCACGGCGTGCCAGGGCCGGGGTCAGATACTGGGTGCCATGGGTGATGACGCCATTGGCCAGGGAGCGGGCGCGACCCGCGACCTCCTGATTCCAATCGTACACACGCAGGGTACCGTAGAAGTTGCGGCGGGCCACTACAGTGCCAGCGTAGAACTGCTGCACGACCAGTCCCGCGGCCGCCAGCACCAGCAAAGCGGTGACAGCGGATCCGATCACGAGGGTGCGGTGCTGGCGCCGGATCCGCCACAGTACCAGCAGCGCGCAGGCGACCATGCCGGTCTCGAGGTCGAAGTCGACGTTCATCACCGCGGGGGCGATGACGCCGATCAACACGGCGCCTACCGCGCCGCCCAGCGAGAGGGTCAGGTAGAAGCGCGTCAGGTGCTCAGGCGCCGGCCGTGAGAGCGCAAGGGCGCCGTTGCACAGCAGGCAGGTCCCGGCAAGTACACCGCAAAACACGCCGATCTGTGCGCCGATGGGCAGTGCGTTGTCATCAGCCCTGGGCCACGAACTCCAGGCGGTATACGCGGCGTACAGCAGCAGCGCCACGATGCCGCACACCGTGAGCGCGCGCGATGACAGTCCGCGCCGATTGCTGAACGCCACGATGAAGGTCAACAGGTACACCGCCAGCGGCAGGATCCACAGTATTGGGATCGCGGCGACGTCGCGGGTGAGATGCTGGGTCAGCGCCAGCAGCAGCCAGGATCCCAGCCCCGACAGGAGCAGCCATCCGCCATGGTGTGAGGCCGTGGGGAGCGGCGTGGACACAGCCGGCACACGTGCGGCCGGCCTGCCGACAGCGCGCGTCGCGACAGCGCGCGTCGCGACAGCGCACACCACGATTAGCATCGCCCAGACGAAGAAGGCCGCGGACCAGCCATAGGCCTGTGCGTGTGTGCCCACCCGTGGCTCCAGCACCAGGGGATAGCCGAACAGGGCCAGCATGGAGGCCAGATTGGACAGTGCAAACAGCCCATAGGGGCTGCGGCCGGGCAGGCTGCGGGTATACCAGCTCTGCACCACCGGGGTGGTGGCGGAGACCAGCACGTAGGGCAGTCCAACGCTCACGGCCAAAGTTGCCAGCACACCCACAGCTGGGTTCGTGTCACCAAGGCCCGCGCGCCACGGTCCGCCCGGTACTGCCGGCACGATCGGCAGGGTGACCGCCGCCGCTAGCACCAGGACTACCACGAGCACGATCTGCAAGCGCGCGGGCACCGCGTTGACGAGGCGATCGGCGCCGGCATAACCCAGCAACAACGCGGTTTGAAAGAACACCAGGCAGGTGAGCCACACGCTCGCTGACCCACCGAACTGCGGCAGCAGTTCCTTGGCAATGATCGGTTGGACGAGAAACAGCAGAAAGGAGCCGCAGAAGATGGTCAACGCGAACAGCCACGATAGGCGCCCGAATCGCGCCGTCGGCGGTTCTTGTGCTGGCGGCTCGGCTGTCATCAGTGCCGCTTCACCCACCGAGATGCAGCGCTTTATGCTGGCTCACGTCGCCGCCGTCGCCGGCCTTAAGACTCCTGAATACGATCGTGGATGCGATCGTCAGCACGCCAAGTCCGATCAGTGCCCAGTGTATGCCGTGGGTCATTTCGGCGGCACTCGATCCGGTCGCGGGCACGAAGACCGCCGTGGCCAGTCCCGCGGTGGCAACCCCGAAGCTGATCGACATTTGCTGCATCGTGCTGGCGATGGAACTGGCATCACTGGTCTGCTGCGGCGTGATGTCCGCATACACCAGCGTGTTCATGCTCGTGTATTGCAGAGACGTAAAGCACCCATAGCAGAACGCCTCCAGCACAATCATCCAAAGCGGTGTTCCCACGCCGATGGTCGCGAACAGCATCAGAAGACCACCGAGAATCAAGGTATTGGAGATGAGCACGCCCCGATATCCAACCCGTTTCAGAAGTTGCGGCATGATTGTTTTCATGCTCATGGCGGCAATGGCCTGCGGCATGAGGAGCAGGCCTGACTGGATCGGGGTGAACCCCAGACCCACCTGGTACAGCAGCGGCAGCAGAAACGGTACTCCGCCAATACCCAACCGGGTAAAGAAGCTCCCGCTTACCGATGCCCGGAAGGTGCGGATACGAAACAGTTCGAGGTCCAGCAATGGGAACTTCAGCGTCCGGGCGTGCAGAGCGTAGCCGGCAAGCAGCATGGCCGACAGCCCCACAAGTCCGGACATCTCGATGGCACTGAGCGCGTGCTCGCCGAATATCTCCAGGACGTACGACAGCAAGGCAATCCCGGAGCCGAACAGAATGAGCCCGACTATATCCAATGGATGGGTTTTCTCTTCGCGGTAGTCGGGCAAATGCAAATAGACAAGCGCCAGGCCGGCGAGTCCGATCGGAATGTTGAGAAAGAAAATGACCCGCCAATGAAGATAGCCGACGATCAGTCCCCCGGCGATGGGTCCGAGCATGGGTGCCACCAGAGCCGGAATTGACACGAAGCTCATGACGCGCAACAGGTCTGATTTGGCGAATGTTCTCACCAGCGTGAGGCGGCCTACGGGAACCATCATCGCCCCGCCGCAACCTTGCAGAATTCGACATAGGACGAGCCAATGAATATTGCCCGACAGGCCACACAGAAAAGAGCCCAAGGTGAACAGGCCGATCGCGCACGCGAATACCCGACGCGTGCCAAATCGATCCGCCATCCAGCCGCTGATCGGAATGAAGACTGCGAGGCTTAGCGTGTAGCTCGCAAGCACCGCTTTCATGCTCAGCGCGGCAACGTGAAGGGCCGCCGAGATGGTAGGGACTGCGGTATTGAGAATCGTGGTGTCCAGCGACTCCATGAAAAAAGCGACCGCCACCAGCCACGGCAAAAAACGCTTCGACCGCTCCGTGGGCGACATCGCAACCACTACGAAGCGCCGAGGTCCAGCTCCGGGTAGTGGCGGAAAATCCCGTCCTCATTGAAGGCGATGCGCCGCGGGGAGGTGAGGTAGGCGGCAATCCGCGGGCGTTCCTGAACCCGTTCATGCAACGCGAACAGCCGACGTTGCCGACGCACGAGCTTCGTCATGGAATTCGGAAATGCGTAACTCATTCCGGCAATGATTTGAAACAGCGACAGATCGACGTAGCTCAATTTCGCACCCGCCAGGTAGTGGTCGCTGCGCGGATTGCGCGCGAGAAGATTCTCGAAATACCCCAGGAACTTGGGAACCCGGTTCTGCAGAAAATCAAGTGTGCGGCGCCGCGCTTCCTTCTTCTGATCCTGGTAGTAGAGCCCGGAGGCTATCGGGTGATGAGTGTCATGGACCTCGGCCACAAAGTCCGTCACGGTGAGCTGCAACTGGTTGGCCCACAAGCGTCCTGCCTCATTCTTGGGCGCGAGACCGTGTCTGGGCCCCAGGAACATCAGGATATTGGCGGTCTGCCCGATCACCAGCCGTCCCGCCTTGAGAAATGGCGGCGCAAAGGGCGGCCGCGGATCGCCCTTTGCTGTCAGAAACCTCATCATGCGCGCCATGCCGGTACCGGACTTCCCCTCGCGCGCCACATCCACATAGGCCGCACCGGCCTGCTCCAGGCACAGCCTCACGAATTCGCCCCGGCCTTGAATTGACGGCCAGTAATAGAGCTCGTAGACCATAATTTCACTCCCCGAAAGTGGTTCGCAGTGACTGGTATAATGCCTATATGTTTACGCCTCAGTCTGGAATCTTCGCCCTCGGAACCGCCTCTCATGCGTACCTGGAATTTGACCTTCTGGATGCGAAAAGATGCGAGCAGTTCGTCGCTACGATCTGCGCGGTGCGTGAACCCCGGACCACCACGGGCGGTGTGAACTTCGTCATCGGCTTTCGGCCTGAACTGTGGCGCAATGTCGCGCCTGATGACATCCCGCCAGGCGTAAAGGGCTTCAACAACGCGATCCGGGGCGTAGAAGAATTCGTCATGCCAAGCACGCAACACGATGCGCTGGTGTGGCTGTCGGGTAGCGCTTATGACGTTATCTTCGATATGGCCCGCTCGGTCATCCGTGACGTCGCAGGGCAAGCTTCACTGGGGCAGGAAACCTCGAGTTGGTCGTATCGTCACGATCGCGATCTTTCCGGCTTCATCGACGGCTCGGAGAATCCGACGTTGCTCGACGCTCCCATTCATGCACTCTTGCCCGAGGGCACTCCGGGGGCGGCCGGCACCGTCCTGTTGCTGCAAAAGTGGCAGCACCGGACAGTTGAGTGGGAAGCCCTGTCAACGGCTCAGCAGGAGCGCGTCATAGGGCGCACCAAGCTCGACAGCATTGAACTCGAGGACAAGCCAACGGACTCGCATGTCGCCCGCACCGATCAGGACGAATTCGGTAACATCTTTCGCCGCAACATGCCCTACGGAAAAGTCGACGACCACGGCACCATGTTCGTGGGATTCAGCGCAGACCAGGGACGGCTTTCCCGAATGCTCGACAGCATGGCGGGCCTGGTCACCGGCAAGCGCGATGCGCTTACGCGCTTTACCCAGCCGCTGACCGGATCGTATTACTTCGTCCCTTCGGTCGAACCTCTGCGTCGCTTCCGCGACAAGCCGGGGCAGGTCTAGATCCAAGCGCGCAGCCCTCAAAGCCCGGCCGCTCGGGCGAGCACCAACAGCCCTGCCCCGATGACGACGGCGCCGATGGCTCTTGCGACGCGCTCACCGCCGGGTGCGAGACGTTCGAGGGTGATCGCCACCGTCACCACGGCCATCGCGCGCAGGTCCATGATCCCGAGAGCGAAGAGCACCGCCATAAGGCCCGCGCAACAGTAACTGCAGTGCAAGCCACAGCGCAGACCATGTCGCCATGCGGTGCCCGCATCGGCCCGCAGGGTCAGCTCCTGCCCCGGGATGCCCCGGCAGCAAGCCAGGTGATGGGCTTTCCAGGCGGTGAACTGCAGGGCGCCCACGATCAGGAAGAGCCCGCCTTCCGCGAACGGAATGGCGCGCACCACCTCGGGCGCCCGCATTTCGACCTGCGTGAGAATGGCGCTCAGCGCGAAGGCGACCATCCCCAACGCGCTCCACACCGCAAAGTAAGCCACACCGACCAGCACGGTGAGCCGGCCCAAGCGGGTCTCACCCGCCCGGCCGACTGCCCGGCGGTAGCGCCACAGCATGGGCAGCAAGGATGGCAGCATCATCGCGACCATCATCGCCAGCCACATGCCAAGGAACGCCGTGATCGCCGCCGGCCCACTTTGTCCGGGCATCCACATCCACGGCATCGATGGAGACATGCACCCGCGCACCGTCACCACAACGCCGCTGGCAAAGAGCAGCGCTGAGGTGCCGAGGAATGTCCGATCAACGCCCAGGCGTCGCGCCACCTCGCTCGGGCGGCTTCGCCCGTGATGCCCTGGGCTTGAGTCAGCGCTTGCCATATTCATCATGCCGGCGCCACCAGGTGCCTGTTTCGTTGCGCCCCTTGGGGGCACGGTCGAGCCAGTGGTACATGCCCCATAGGCCGTCGAGGCCGCGCGCGAAGGTCGAATACGTGTGGTACACGACCCCATCTTCCAGCGCGAATGCGCTCATGCCCGGCCGCTCCCGCGTATAGGTGGCCACGTCGGTTCCGGTCATGGCAGCGCGCTCGGAGACCGGTCCTTCGCCACGTTTCGTCACCGCATCGCCGATGCCGGCGACGTCCCACGCCGGCTCGCGCCGATAGTTGTATTCGATGCCTTGCCGTTGTTGCTCTACGGTGAAGGAGACGTTGAAATCGGAATTGAAATCCCCGCCAAGCGCAGACACCCAGGGAAATGTCCACCGCATCCGTCGCCGGTATGCCTGCAGCGTCGCGAGCGGCGCCCGTGAGACAGTTGCAAATGCGACATCGTGGTTCTGCAGGTGCACTGCGATGCCGTTGAAGCCGTCGGCGATCGAAGAGCAGGATGGACACCCCGCCGCATAATCGGGGCCGAACATGAAGTGATAGACGATGAGCTGTGAGCGACCTCCAAACAGGTCCGCCAGAGTCGCACTCCCCTGCTCGGTGTCGAAGCGGTAATTCTTGTCGATCCGCACCCACGGCAACGCCTGTCGCTGCTGCGCCAATTCGTCGCCGCGCCGCGTGAACCGCTTCTCCGCATCGAGCAGTTCGAGCCGCGCCGCAAGCCAATCCTCACGTGTCCCGATCCTGTGCTTCGTCATCGCAATGCTCCTTGTCTTCAGCTGTGGTTTGCTGTGGGACAATGTAAGCGTCGGAGAGCACACCAGGGGAGTGACAAGTTTGACGCGATTGCAAGGGACCCGCCGATCAACGCGGAAATGGCAACGCGAAAGGCAGCGGCACCCTTTGCCGCCGCGAGTGCTTCAGCTTTCTACTGCTTCAGCGTTGCGGCGAACAGCGCGCCCAGGCTGCGCCAATGGCGCTCGGCGGCAGCCGCGTCGTATACCGGGGTGTCGCGGAACACCCAGCCGTGTTTGGCCTGGTAGGTCTCGATCGTGTGATCGATACCCGCCTCGGTCAATGCGCGCTCCAGTCGCTCCTTCATATCATCCGGGAACGACTGATCCTCGATCGCGCCGGCAACGTAGATACGTGCGCGCATCTTCGGTGCCAGCAAGTGCGGACTGTCGGGCGCGTCGCTCGCCAGTCGGCCGCCGTGATACGAGGCGGCGGCAACGATCTGATCCGGATAGGTTCCGGCCGCCGTCAGCGACATCAGCCCACCCATGCAATAACCCGTGGTACCGATTCCGCCGGGCATGACCTGCGGCTGCGCCGCGAGATACGTCAGAAATGCCCGCGTATCGGACATGATGTTCGCCGGTGTCGCCGGTGCAAGGAACTTCTCCATCAGCACCTTGCGCTTCTGCGGATCGCTGAACACCGTATGCGGATCCATCGGCTCATAAGGCCCGGAGCGATAGAAGAGATCGGGCAGCAGCACGAAGTATCCTAAAGTCGCCAGCCGCTCGCCGAGTTCGAGCATCGCAGGGCGTATGGCGAGGCCGTCCATGTACACCAGGACGGCCGGCCAAGGGCCCTCGCCCGCCGGCTGATAGACATAGCTTGGACACACGCCGTCACGGGTCTTGATATCAATCTTGCTCATGATCCGAGCGCCTTGATGATCTCTTCCGTCATCTTTTTGGCGTCGGCAAAGAGCATCATGGTATTAGCGCGGAAGAAGAGTTCATTGTCCACACCCGCATATCCGGAACCCATACCGCGCTTGACGAAGAGCACGGTCTTGGCCTTTTCCACATCCAGGATCGGCATGCCGAAAATTGGCGATTTGGGATCGGTCTTGGCGGAAGGGTTGGTGACATCATTGGCGCCGATCACATAGGCGACATCGGTCTGGGCGAATTGCGAGTTGATGTCTTCCAGCTCGAAAACTTCGTCATAGGGCACATTGGCTTCGGCCAGCAACACATTCATGTGGCCGGGCATGCGGCCCGCCACCGGATGAATGGCATAGGACACCTTCACGCCTTCGGCCTTGAGCCTCTCGGCCATTTCGCGCACCGCGTGCTGCGCCTGGGCCACCGCCATGCCGTATCCCGGCACGATGATCACGCTGGAGGCGTTCTTCATGATGAAGGCGGCATCCTCCGCCGACCCCTGCTTGACCGGTCGCGTCTCCTTGACCTTGGCCGCCGCCACTTCGCCGCCGAAACCACCGGCAATCACCGAAATGAAGCTGCGATTCATTCCCTTGCACATGATGTAGGAGAGAATCGCGCCCGAAGAGCCCACCAGCGCGCCGGTGATGATCAGGGCCGTGTTCTCGAGCGTAAAGCCGATGCCTGCTGCGGCCCAGCCGGAATAGGAATTGAGCATCGACACCACCACGGGCATGTCGGCGCCGCCAATGGGAATGATCAGGGTGATGCCAAATACAAAGGACAGGCCGGTGATGGCCCAGAAGGCCCAGTGCGGCTGGTACATGGAAAAATAGGCGATCAAACCGAGGATCAGCAGCAGGATCAGCAGATTGAGCACATGTCGCGCCGGAAGAATGATGGGCGCGCCCGACATATTGCCGTTCAATTTGGCGAAAGCGATGATCGAGCCACAGAAGGTAATGGCGCCGATCGCCACACCCAGGCTCATTTCAATCAGACTCTGGGTGCGAATGGCACCTTCGGTGCCGATGCCGAACGCCTCGGGCGAATACAATGCGGCGCCTGCGATCAGTACTGCGGCCAGACCGACCAGCGAGTGAAAGGCCGCCACCAGCTGGGGCATGTCGGTCATGGCGATACGCTTGGCCATCAGCGCACCGATGCCGCCGCCGATCACCAGCCCGCCGACCACCAGGCCCCAGGTCAAAGGATCGGTGACACCCGCCACCCATAAGGTCGTCAGCACCGCAATGGTCATGCCGATCATGCCGTTGCGGTTACCCGCGCGCGAGGTGGCCGGCGACGCCAGCCCCTTCAGCGCGAGAATGAACAACACCCCCGCAAGGAGGTACAGAAGCGCCGCCAGATCCGCCTTGCCCGTCACTTCTTGTCTTTCTTCCGGTACATGGCCAGCATGCGCGCGGTGACCAGGAAGCCACCAAAGATATTCACGCTCGCCAGGATCAGCGCCACGAACCCCAGGATTTTTGAGGTCCAGGAGGCGCCGTGGACGGCCGGAACCGCCACCGCGATCAGGGCGCCGACGATGATCACCGAGGAGATGGCGTTGGTCACACTCATCAGCGGCGTATGCAAGGCCGGCGTCACACCCCAGACCACGAAATACCCGACCACAATCGCCAACACGAAGATCGAGAGGCGGAACACAAAAGGATCGATCATTTCCATGGATCAGCCTTTAACCGCCGGATGGACCGCCTGGCCGTCCCGGGTCACCAGCGCACCCTTGATGATCTCATCGTTCCAGTCGATGGCCAGATCGCCCGTCTTTTTGTCCACGAGCAGGCACACGAAGTTGAACAGGTTGCGCGCATAGAGCGAAGAGGCATCCACCGCCAGCCGTCCGGCCATATTGGTGTGGCCCATGATGGTGACGCCATGCACCTCGACCACTTCGTCGGCCCTGGTGAGCGGGGTATTGCCGCCCGCCTCCGCCGCCAGGTCCACTATCACTGATCCGGGTTTCATGGTCCTGATCATCTCCTCGCTCAGCAGCACGGGCGGCCTGCGGCCCGGAGTCAGCGCAGTGGTAATGACGATGTCCTGCTTCTTGATGGTCTCGGCAATCAGGGTCGCCTGCCGGGCCTGATATTCCCGCGACATCTCCTTGGCATATCCGCCGGCGGTCTGGGCGTTCTTGAATTCCTCGTCCATCACGGCCACGAACGTGCCCCCTAAGGATTCGACCTGTTCCTTGGTGTCCGGCCGCACGTCGGTGGCGCTGACGATTGCACCCAGCCGCCTGGCGGTGGCAATGGCCTGCAGACCCGCTACGCCGACACCCATCACCAGCACCCGCGCCGGCGCAATCGTGCCAGCCGCGGTCATCATCATCGGCATGGCGCGGCCGAATTGCGCGGCAGCGTCGATGACCGCCTTGTACCCGGCAAGATTGGCCTGGGACGAGAGCACATCCATCGCCTGGGCGCGCGAGATGCGTGGCAGCAATTCCATGGCGAAGGCGACGAGGCCTTGTGCCGCCAGGGCATGGATGGCGTCCTTTTCGGTGTAGGGCGCCAGCAGCGCGGCCAGCACTGCACCTTTTCCCAGCAGGGCCGTCTCCGCA
>Ga0210388_10005029_pt1 | contig 10323 bp, 9 predicted proteins | sample IncBWC19OmetaG_FD_155485 | JGI IMG/M metagenome (GOLD analysis project Ga0210388, IMG submission 155485) | Forest soil microbial communities from Barre Woods Harvard Forest LTER site, Petersham, Massachusetts, United States - Inc-BW-C-19-O ...
TCACCAGGTGTATGTCGAAGGGCAAATGAATCTGTTTCGGGCCGTAAGCCAAAGCGAAAGTTTCCCCCGCCAATGAAAAGGTACTTTCTGTTTGAAAACCCAACCAACCTTCTTTTTTTTCAGATCGGTTTATGACTTCATAATGAAGGGCTGGCACTAGGTCTTTTTGGTAGCCAAAAGGTTCTTCTTCGTAAGTTTCCTCGGGAAAAGCGTTGGGCATCCTATCCTGTACCTTAAATTGCATGTCCATCCAACCCGTGGAGGTGTCTTCGTTTACTTTCAAAGACTGTATAGGTGTGAAATCCCATTTATGCCGGGTTTGGTATTTAAGACTGCCATCATCCGCCAGCAAAATCGCCAAGGCGTTTTCGCTGACGTCTTTAGCGCCCTCAGCCATCCGCTTTTTCCAATCGGATTCTTTTTCAAAAAAGACAGAAGCCGGTCCCAGATCTAAATGCCCATAATCTTTATTACTCAGGAACAACCATTGGTTTTCATGCACAAAAGAGCTGTTTAAGATCACGTGAACCGCGGGAAACCCCTTTTCGCCTGTTTCTACCTCACGTCCATGAATGCGTTTTTGAGCGTTCACGAAGAACTGATTGATCATCAAGATTCCGTCATTCGGCAAGTGAACCATAAGCGGTTTATCCGGCGTAGGCTGGCTATAGGTAAAAGCGGCGGGAATTTGCTGAATCTCGTCCTGGTCAATTTGATAGTAAAGGGTTGGCTTGTCTTCCTGAAAAATGTGGCCCTGTTCACCCTCATTCAGCCCGATCTGCCCATCCAAACCATATTGTTGAGTGATTAAAGACCCGGCCAAAATTATCAAGATACCTAGGTGGGTGATCACAAACCCTGTTTGATATTTTTTCCAGGGGTATCGGGAAATAGCGGAGCAAAAAACATTCAAACCTAAGAGAAGAAGCGCGAGACTAAACCACCAGGTACCGTAAACAAACCTTTTGGCAACAGCGGTTGAGTAATGGGATTCCACAATCGTCCCAGCCGCCAGTAACAGGGAAACCAAAAGAATCATTGGCAAGGCTAGTTTAATAGAAGACAGAAACTTAAAAATTTTGTTGTCGAAAAGCTTTTTCACAAAAACCCCATGAGTTAAAAGATCGAGGGGCCATATTACGGGTCGAACGGAACCAAAACAAGCGACATGGTCACAAAGAAAACCCCCGGTTCATAATGAACAGGGGGTTTTTAAATGATATTCAGACTTCATTCTTAGAATTAAAGACTAAAGTTCACGCCCGCTTGAATCGGCACAAACATAATCGGCGCGTCCGCGGATTCGGCATTGCTGGAAGAATTGTCGCCGAAATCCATCATCCATTTCCCTTGAACGAATAAAGTGGTATTTCGGTCCAGGGGAAACCCAACACCCAACGTTGGGTCAAACTCAAAGTTGGTCCAGCTGCTGACAACCCCGGGCGCGAAAGCCGCGCCGGTTAAAGTATAAGCGTCGATAGCCAAGCCGCCCGCCAACACAAAATAGGGCTGAATAAATCCTCCCGAATCGCCCAGATTAACTTGCATCGCAATCAACAAGGGGACGTGAGTCAAGCTGGAAGTCGCGTTGGAGGGTAAAGAAGTGTTCTTCACATTGACGCCAAAACTGTAATAACCCGATTCTAATCCAATAGAAAAAACATCGTCAGCGGCAAAACTGAACCGCGCGTCAAAACCAAAACCCGTTCCAAAAACCGACGCCGCAGAACTGCTTACGGACGGCACCATACCGCCATCAATCTGAAACACTAAATGTTCAGCCACTACATTGCTCAAAGCCGGAGTCGCGGCAACACCTAAAGCCGGAGGCTTTGGCAAGCCCGAGGGCGTGCCGTTGGGTGTCGCGCTCGACGAAGCAGCACCAAGCACGGGTGTACCCATAATCGGCGTGGAAGAAATTTGAGTGGCGACGAAAACTGGCGTCGTGCTGGGGAATGGCGTAGCTGAGATAACAGTAGCCGTTCCCGTTAAAACGGGCGTTCCCAAAACCACTGGAGACGATGACACCTTAGGTCCCGCCATGAGATCAGCCTGTTGGGCTGAAACATTGGATACGATGAACAACAACATCAAAGTCAGTAGCTTCTTCATATTTGCCTTTCACGCATGAAAATTTTCATTTTTTATAGACTCTCCCCCGAAGCGATTCAAGGAAAAACCCTTTTAATCCTTCTGCTTTAGGCCGTTTCGCCTAAATAAGCCTCTTTTACCCTGGGGTCATTCAAAACTTTTGACGCTTCACCTTCCAAAATGGTGCTACCGGTTTCCAAAACATAAGCGTAATGGGAAGCTTCCAACGCCAGTTGGGCATTCTGTTCCACCAGTAAAATAGTGGTCCCTTCCCGATTGATCTTAGCCACCGTCTCAAAAATAAGCTCGATCACCTGCGGAGCTAATCCCAGCGATGGTTCATCTAAAAGCAAAAGCTCGGGACGCGCCATGAGCGCCCGGCCCATGGCCAGCATTTGTTGTTCTCCACCCGAAAGAGTTCCCGCCAGTTGTTTCACTCTTTCCTTCAAACGGGGGAAAAGAGCGTAAACTTTTTCCAAATCTCTTTTGATCTCACCTTGGTCTTGACGGACATAGGCCCCTAAATCCAAATTTTCCGCGATAGTTAAATTAGGGAAAATGCCCCGTCCTTCAGGGCTTTGCACCACACCCAAGCGCACAACTTCTTCTGGACGAAGGCTGCTAATAGATTGTCCCTTAAATAAAATTTGACCAGAACCCGGCTTTTTAAGTCCCGAGATCGCACGAAGTACCGTGGATTTACCTGCCCCATTCGCGCCAATCAGACAAACTACCGAACCCTTCGGAACTTGGAGGCTGACACCCCTTAAAGCCTGAACCGAATCATAGGAAACGGATAAATCATTAATATCCAAAAGAGGGGAGGTCATTTTTTGTTTTTCATCCCTAAATAAGCTTCAATGACTTGTGGATTTTTTTGAATCTCCTGAGGCGATCCCTCTGCGATTTTGATGCCGTGATCCATTACATAAATCTTTTCGCAAATCCCCATGACCACTTTCATGTCATGCTCAATCAGGAGAACAGACAGCTTAAATTCCTCACGGACTTTTTGAATGGTTTGCATCAACCACTTAGATTCCTGCGGATTCATACCCGCCGCCGGCTCATCCAAAAGCAGAATTTTAGCTCCGGTAGCCAAAGCCCGGGCGATTTCTAATTTTTTCTGATCACCATAAGGCAGTCCGCCTGCCAATGCACCCTTGCGGTGGTTCAGTTCTAAAATCGACATAAGTTTATCGGTTTCTTCCTGATATTCTTTTTCCGCTTGGTGAAAGGCTTTCGTTTCGATCAGCGCTGAGGCCAATCCGTAAGTTTTCGCGTGATGGAAAGCCACCTGAATGTTTTTTTCGACGCTGAGCTCTTTAAAGAGACGGATATTTTGAAAAGTACGGACCAACCCCCGTTTTAAAATCTGATGGGGTTTCAAACCCAGAATCGAGTGACCCTGAACCCTCACGTCGCCCGCTTGAGGGCGGTAAACACCTGAGAGAATATTGAAAACGGTCGTTTTGCCAGCGCCATTAGGTCCGATGAGTCCCGCCAATTCGCCATCACGCAGAACCATCGAAAAACGGTCCACCGCCACCAAGCCACCGAAAGAAAGCGTGATACTTTCCACTTCCAACACGGGGGGTTTCAATTCGGATGACTTCGGCAAAAAAGGTTCCTTTTCTTGAGATAACCGTCTTAGTTTAGCTGAAAATAAAAAGGTCGGCCATTTTTCCTCACCTTTACTTTTGATTCCGGGCTGGTACAATCGCCGCCCATGGATCTACTTATTTTCGACTTTGACGGCCTCATTCTGGATACCGAAACCGCTTCCTTTGATGTCTGGAACGATATTTTCAAATCCTATGGAACCACTTTGCCCATTTCCGAATGGGCCGCCTGTGTGGGAACTACCCAGCGGGCTTTCGATGTTTATGCTTATCTGGCCGCTCAATCCGGACAAACGATCGACAAGCAGGCGGTCGCGCGGCGCCACCGAGATGAATCCATGAAACTCATCGAGGCCATGGAACCACGGCCCGGCGTACTGTCTTATATGATTGAAGCTCAAAATTTGCGGCTCCCGATGGCGCTGGCTTCTAGTTCCGACCAAAACTGGGTTATGAGTAATTTAAGCCGCCTCAATCTGGCTGAACATTTCCATTCCATACGAACTTCTGACGACGTAGAAAACGTAAAGCCCCATCCAGAACTTTACCAATTAACCCTAACTACCATGGGCGTGAAACCCCACCGGGCAGTCGCTTTTGAGGACTCTCCTAACGGCATTAAAGCCGCTAAGGCCGCCGGTATTTTCACCGTAGCGGTGCCTAACTCCGTTACCCGACAAATGCCGTTAGAAGAAGCCAACATGCGCATTGAATCCATGGCGGACATTACCTTGCGCGAGCTTTTACATCAGATACATCTATCACAGCAATAAACTTTTCAGTGTTTGCAGCAAGCCTTACTCATCCAAACCCTGTGGCGGTTCTCAGCAATCTTTCGATAACCCCATTCCGACAATCGCGCGAAACCCGGCAGGTGGGTATAAGACCAGACCAGCCAACGCAAATAAAATACGCTTTGTAAACTTCTAAAAACCGCTTCCGCCCCCTGCAGTACCAATCCATCGGTTTGTATCAGCTGAAGCGACCTGGTAAAACGTCCTGGGTCAATTTCGGGAAAGCGGTCAGCCGCTTTTTGATAGGGTTCATACAGCACTTGGCCGCCTGTTAAAACTTTCCAACGCCCAACCCATTGACGGCAAAAACCGCAGTCGCCGTCAAAAAGAAGCAGGGGCTTCGGCGGGAGGTTTGACACCCTGAGTTCATTTGATTTTTTTGAAAGATTTTCCATTTGGAGCCTTTTCTCAAGGATTATCTTGCTGCTTTTGCCCGCCTTTTTCTACTGGCACCCCGTTAAACAGGAATATACTTAATTTATGGCTTCAGTCACGGAGGTGGCTATGGACTTCAATGCTTGCATGAATTTAATACATTCCCAAAAGAATCTACCCTTAACTACATTCATTATCGCTTTTTTAGTTTTAGCCTTTTTAGAAATCAAATTCAGCGGATACAAAGAAAAAACCCCGCGACTGTTGCGCTGGCCCAATCATCTTTTGCTTGTTTGCTTTAACGCTCTTATTTTCAGGGTTCTCCTGCCCAGTATTTGCGTCATGGCAGCCATATCGGCTTTCTCCAATCAGTTCGGTCTTTTAAATCAAGTCAAAGTACCTGACCTCTTCGGCATTATCTTTACCGTCATTTTCCTCGACTGGATGATTTACTACATTCACCGCATCTATCACTCTGTGCCTCTACTCTGGAAAATTCATCGGTTGCATCACACTGACGTAGAGGTGGATGTCTCAACCGGCCTTCGGTTTCACCCCTTAGAGATTTTATTAACCACTCTCTTCGAGGCAGTGGTCATTTATCTTTTAGGCGCGTCAATTTACGGAGTTTTTGTTTTTCAAGTATGGCTTGGCGTTAGCACCCTGTTTAATCACTCAAATATTCGAATACCAGCCTTTTTAGAAAACATTCTGCGCTGGGTGATTGTCACTCCGGATATGCACCGAGTTCACCACTCTTCCGTTCCTTCTGAGACCAATAGTAATTTTAGTTTCAACTTTAGTCTGTGGGATCGTTTGTTTATGACCTACCACGAGCCTTTAGCCCCCGAAAAAATAAAACCCGGATTGAATATTTTCGACGACATCCATTATTTTCGAATTAAAGAATTGCTTCTTCAGCCTTTTTTGGACAAACGCGGAAAGTTTAAGCTCAAAAACATTACTCGCGAAGATTAAGTTTATAGGCGTAGCCGCGGTATTGAAGAAAAGGCGCAGAGGGAAGCCAGGGCCCCATTTTCACAGAGTTGTCTTTTCCGGGAATTTCAAAATAAAACCAGCTATCCCCTACCTTGCCGGTTGGTTTCGTTTTATTTAACCAGCCACTAACAATTTTAAGTGTGGAAGGATAAGCAACCGGCGCCAGCTGATAAAAACTAGCGTTCACGGCATAAACTTTTCCCAGTTGAGGCTTATTGAGATCCTCGATTTGAAAAGGCTCCCAATTCAAACCATAAACTTTAGGATCGGTTCCGCCCATATAAGCTAATTTCACCGTTCCCCAGTGACGATCCCTGCCCGTAGCCGCCAGACGTTTTAAATCCTGGCCCCAATCTAGATTCGAATCCGCTAAATATCCGAGTTTTTGATCAGAAGGTACTGACTCGTTGAAATAACTCAGTTCGTGGGGAAAACTCAAACCAACACTGATCACCTGCCATAAAACCAATCCACATAAAACCCATGTAAACAAAACTCTTTTTTGTCCCTCTTGCCTCAGCCACTCCAATCCATGAGCCGCCACCAAAAACAAAAAGGGATAAGCCGGGAGTAAATAACGCACCCCCAAATTGGTCGCCGGCAGGACCGCGATAAAAAAGACAACCGCCGGAACCCATTGCCATAATGGCAATAGCGTTTTTTTAGATAAAAACAGGCTTACAGAAAGAACAATCGCGAAAATAAACCCCATCGGTTCTTTGAGCAAAAAAGCTGCAGGAAAGTAATACCAATGATTTTCTAAACCGCTTCGACCCCAAAAATAAACCGGAAAGGGGTGCTGAGCAAATACAAGATTTTCCTTGAACTTTTCAGCCAGACTGACAAATGCCCCATCGGGATGCGAGGAAAAAAGAAAAGCGGGAATATAAAGCAAAACAACAAAAGTCAGGAAACCAATTAGACCCCAACTCCATTTTTTGATAACCCTTTCCCAGTGGGGTGCTTGCTTAAAGCAGAGTGCCTCTAAAAAAACAAAAATAGGAATAAGGGTCAATCCGTAAAATTTTGAGGTGACAGCCATAGCCGCGATCAAACCCGAAAAGAAACTCCAACGGACACTAGTTTTTTCTAAACCCTTTTGAAAGGCTAAAACTGCTGAGAAAAAAAAGAAAGTGGGAATAACTTCTATTTTCGCGATACCGGACAAAGCCAACATTGTGGGGTTAAACGCCCAGAAAAAAAGAGCGGCTGCGCAAATAACTGAGTTTTTTTTAGTAACCCAAAATATTAGGGACCCTATAAGAAAGCCGAAAAACCAAATGACTAAACGGGTCGAAACCGTGACAGCTGAAAGTTGGTCGCGATTCCAGTCGAATATAAAAAAATGAGCCCGATCAATGACATCCCCCGCCACTGGCATAGTTTTTAAATGAAGCGCCAAAAGAGGCAAGGCCGCTAACGCTGAGGCTAGAGGAGGATGAAGATGAGGTGTGATGACATCACCCTGGGTGAGATAGTAATAACCGTTTGTGATTTCCGCGGGTTCGTCATTAGTCAAAGAATCGCTGTTAAGCCGGGGTAAGACTTGAACGGAATAAATGAGGGCAAAAACCAAAAAGACCCAGTAAGTTTTTGAGCGGTTTAGTGATTTCACTTCTTTATTCTACTAGACGCTTTGATTTGAAACGAACTCTGTTTCACTGATAAAGCCGGCCAAAACAAAAAGGCGCGGGAATCTGGGTCGCCCCCAGATAATCGCGCCTGAACGTCTAGACGATTAAATCACATCACTGAATCGATACTGGAACCCAAAGAGTTAAGATCATTATTAAGAAGCGACTGAGAAGCCAATGAAGCTTGTTGATCCACGCTTAAAGCCTGCGCGGCATCCGAATTCGGGCCAAGCAAATTGGCCAAATCCGTTTCCCAGGACGGTATAGCGGCTGGAGAAGAACCTCCACCCAAACTGGCGGCTAAACTAGCCAGGGAAGAAAAATCATCTGTGTCCGAACTAGAAGGGTCTGCCATTGCGGAAAGAATGTTAAGGTTACTCATTTGAGCTTCCGCGAAATCGACTTGAGCTTTTTGACCAGGTGTTGTGGCCGCGCTCATAGCCTGGCTAAAAATGGAATTAAAGCTGGTGGAATTGGCTCCGGTAGCCGCGCCTAATAAAGAATTATAATCACTGGTGACGGCATTCGATAAAGCGTTCGTGGGGGTAATAGAACTCATGACTGCCTCCTGTTCTAATTACCCTAACGTCATGGTTCTTTATTTCTTGAGTGAAATATTACCCTTTAAACCCACATCCCGAATTCGCAGGGCTTTTTGGGGATAAGGCAGGAAAAACACCTGTTTTTGATACTGGAATAAAATTGCCCCATCCGGTTGCAGAGTCGGCAGTTGAGCCAGGGGCAACACCTGGTAATCACTATAAAACTCTAAAACCCGAGCATCCGTCTCTTCGCCCACAAAGTAGAGAGGTTCGCCCGGATAAACAGCAGGATGAGTTAAAACCGCCCAAACCCAGGCCCGGTTGGGATCCGGCGGATTACGCCAATAAGTTTGAGTTTTAACTCCACAGGCCAAAAAGAGGACCATTAAAAAAAGCGGAAGCCATTCTTTAGAAAGCCCCCAGGAAGAAGGCAGTACCAGTAAAAGACAGCTCACGAAGGAACCCGCCAGAACCCAATCCACAAAAAGATCCCCCCCGAACCCATTTAAAATTCCCATCAGGACTGCCAGCAAAACCGCCAGCACCACTCGGCGGTCATCGCGATAGCGGTACAAAAAGGTCAAACTTAAAACCGCCAACGGCAGTAAAGGCAAAATGTAATTAATAAAGGTCGCGATGAAAATCAAAATAAAAAAGAGATAATAAAAGAAAAACGTCGTTCCAATCACGCTGGTGGAATCGAAATGGCCTTGCTTTGCCTGATCCCAGCTATCCCGTACCCAAAGAAAAAAACAAAGTGGTAAAAGCGGCCATAAAAATGGCATACCTTCTTGTGCCAGGATTCCATAAAAATCAAAGTGATGCTGCAGTTTAGAAAACGATCCCAGACTTCCGCCATGGGATCTACCTACCAAGTCATAACCCCAGGCCCAGTTCAAATAGGGCGTTCCAAAAGAAACAATATTACAAATGACCCAGCCCGCCATCAAAAGAAGGGACGGCATTAATAAAAACGCGAAAACTTTTTTAGGGGAAAATGGCCAGGGGCTACAAAACCCCAGCGCCAATATCAGCGCCGGCATTAAAACAAAACCATACCAAGACTTAATCGCCACGCCGGCCATCAGCCATAACCCGGCGTACAAAAGTTCTTTGTCCGCCTCGCTCTTGCTCGGCGGATTAAAAGCTTTGGTAAAATGCCACCAGCCGCCCAACAAACAGCTCAACAGCGCCATATCCAGCGTCGATACACGGCTGTACAAAATAAAGTGTTTTTGGAGAATCAACAAAAGGCCACAGCACAATCCCGCCCGGAGGCTTTTACCCAAAACCGTGCCTAAGCGGGTGACGTAATAGACACAAAGCGCGCCGGTGATAGCGGACCAGAGCCGCAAAGAGAACTCATTGGCCCCCAACAGTTTTACAGTCAATGCCTGCAGCCAGAACAAAAACGGCGGTTTGTCCCAAAAAGCCTGTCCATGAAAAATCAGTGGCCACCAGTGGCCGTCTCTCGCTGCGGACAAAATAATATCCGCATAGATGGATTCATCTAACCCTAGGAGCCGATTTCTTCCCAACCATGGAAGAAGAGCCAAAAAATAAATAAACGCTAAAACCGTTCCAGGAAAAACCGTAAAAGGAATTTTAAATTTTCTTGAAGGAGATATGTCAGTTGTGAACATGGCTCATTTTACAAGATAAAGGAGCCTTAACCAAAAAAACCCTCACGAAATATTCACGAGGGTTTTATGATAACGAACGAATAAAACTACTGGGCAGTAGGTGTTTCTTCAGCGGTAGGCGTCGGCGTAGGAAGGCTCTGGATGTAATAATCATTAAAGTTTTTAGCGGCCTTCTCGTCTTTACATTCAGCACAATGATCCACCGCTTTAGCCTGTTGGGTGTCAAAAAGCACCGAATCATTTGCGTAAAACAACTCAGAATTTTCTTTTGCCTGGCTTTTACCGCAAATGCTGGTTAATTTCAAAAAGGCCAACTCCGGTTGGATCCACTGAACCACTTGAAACTTCGGTTGCTCACAATCCCAATTATGAAACTCAATTTTACTCATAAGAGACGCTTCTAAGTCGGCGGTCACGTCCGTTGTAGTCCCTTTATTAATATCCACAAAATAGGTCTTCCAAGATCCGTCCAAAACCTTCAAATACATAAAATACTTAAGGCTGTCGGGCGCCCAATCAAACCGCACAGCGGTGAGCTGGGGCGGCGTACTGTTATCCCACTGAATTGAAAATGTTTTTTTGTCCGTTTCGCGAATTAGCGGCGTTCCGGCGTCAACTGTTTC
>Ga0210388_10005030_pt1 | contig 10323 bp, 6 predicted proteins | sample IncBWC19OmetaG_FD_155485 | JGI IMG/M metagenome (GOLD analysis project Ga0210388, IMG submission 155485) | Forest soil microbial communities from Barre Woods Harvard Forest LTER site, Petersham, Massachusetts, United States - Inc-BW-C-19-O ...
TGCACGGTGCCTCACTCAGTAAACGCTGGAAATTGACCGCGATTTGCTTTGACTTGTGAATTTCGATCAGCAAAGTTGGTAGTACGGAACGGCGTTCTGTTCGAGAGGCAGACTCCGTATCGCAGCTTACAGAGTGCCAATTACGGCTTGCGCCGTGCACGCCCTCGCTTGCCGAAAAATGCGCTGTTTTACGCTATTTTCTGGTCACACGGAGTACACTGAACCGAGCGACAATGATGTCAGTCGTGCGCCGCGAGCAAGTGACTAACGCGCTTTATGTACTCTGTACGGGCCGGCTGTGCGCTGGTTTGGATGGTGCAGGCAAGGGCTGAATGAGCTCGTCGGCAAAGCGCGGATGAACCGTGCGTGTCGGCGTGGTCTCGCCCGCGCGCTGTGCATCGATGCAAGCTTTGGCCGCCGCAAAAATTTCTCGCACGTCGAACCCGATATGTTCAACCCCTTGACTCAGCCCTATCGGCCTTGGAAAGTTGCAGTGGCCCAGCACGTACACGTCGCGCTTGGGCTCCACGTTCGCCCGCTTGAGGCCGCGCAGCAACGGTTCGATCAAGTTGTCGTCGGTGACGAGCACGGCGTCCGGACGGTCAGTGCGGTCGAAGAGCAACTCGGTGACTCGCTCACAACCGACGACCGCCACGTGCAGCGGCCAAATCCGATTCTCGGGGAAGCGCTGCGCCTGCAAGAGCGCTTCGGCTGCCTTCAGATTGGGCTCGTGCGGCGACATTACTGCGAGCCGCGTGCCCTTTTCCATCAGCCGCGTACAGGCGCGTTCGAGCAGGGAGTCGAAAGCGAGGCTCACCAGGCCGGCATGCGGCAGCGGCGCCCAGATCGCGGCGCGCGGCAGGCCCGCGTTCTCGAGCGCGGGCAACTGGTACACGGTCGAGGAATTCATCAACAGCAGCCCGGCGGCGGACCGTTGCTCGACGACCTCACAGAGCAGCTTGTAAGCGGGGTTGTTGACGCGGCCGTCCACACCCACGAGCGGCACCACTTGTCCGGGAATGCCGGTCTCGCCGCGCTCGATCAAATCCAAAAAAGTGGCCATGAAGCTGGTCCACTCGAGCGACCCGGGTTGCTCGCTCGTCACCCACAGGTAGCGGTCGTGATGGGGAAAGCGCTCCGCGACGAACACGCCGCGCGCGCCCTTTTCACTCACGAGCCCCTCTTCACGCAGCGCGTCGAGCACGCGCGCGACGGTCGGCCGCGTGACTTGGAACTGCTCCATCAGCGCGTCGTAGGTGGGCAGCTTCGCACCCGGTGCGCGCGCGCCGGACAGGATCTCTTCCCGAAGGACGAGCGCGATCTGTTCAGCTTTCCGGGAGGGCATCGGAGCCTTTCACGCGATCGACTTACTCTACCATTCTCAGCTAGGAAACGGGAACGAGGGCCCCAACATGATGAAGCGAAGTACGAATTCAGCAAGCAACGGCAATTTTGCCGAAATTCGCAGGTTTTTTGAGATGGCCGCAGTTCTGGGGTCGCTGGCCGGCGCGGGCTGCGCTGCCCAAGGCCAAGTAACAGCCGGCAACACGCCCGATAACGCCGCTGCGCCTGCTGCCGCACCGACCGCCACCGCGTTGCCCGTACCTTTACCTACCGACGCTGAGACCGCGCCCTTTGCGCTCAAGCCGGATTGGACCGGGCCCTGCCAGAAGGTGGACAAGCCCGATGTGAACCTCGGGCACACGCCGGCCACGTTCATCCGGGCGGCCAAATGCCAGGCGACTGGGCAAGAGCCGACCGGTGAGGAGCTCAAGCAGTGGTCCGAGAAGCTCGTGCACGGCAAAGAGACGCGCCGCGTCGATGTGCTCCGCACGATGTGCCTGCAGGCCGCACGCCGCTGTGAGTTCACTTACTCCGATCCGTGGCAGGCTCAGCCCGAGCTCGGGGACGCGCCCCAGAAGAAGACCGCGCGCGAGATCGGCGCCGTCTTGATGTTCTTCTTCAATTGCCCCGCCGCCGTGAACTGCGGCATGGATTGGGCGAACACACATGCTCCGGGCATGGCAGAGAAGTCGCCAGCGCTGGCCTTCGACAAAACCTCGAGCGCTTACTACGTGGCGAGCGAGCCCGGCTTTTGGAAGCGCGAGCTACAAGACGCAAAGTATGCCGGGCTCTCGTTCCTGATGCCCAACACGTACGGCCCGGATATCGAAGAAGGCAAGCTGAAGCCCCTCGAGCAGGCGCTGGACAGCCTGAAGGACCCCATCAAAGTCGCACTCTTCGATGACACTTGGGCGTGGGGTGAGCCCTGGTTCAGCGAGTTCTGGAAGCAAAAGCCGGATTTCCGTCAAACCGACAAGACCGCCAAGACTCTGTATGAAGCGAAGTGGAAGCCGTTCTTCAAACAGATCGACAAGAAGCACTGGTACCGTTTCAAGGGCAAGCCATTCATCTACTTCTACAACGCGGGCAAGCTCGAGCCGGCTGACAAGTCGGCGGCGGTGTTCGCGAAGATGAAGGAGATGTTCAAGGCGGATTTCGGTGAGGAGCCGTTCTTGGCGGTGGATGAAAAGTACTTCGATGACCAGACCATGGACAAGGTGGCCGATCAGAAGTTCAAGTGGTACACGTTCACGTTGCCGACCAAGCGCAGCCGTTCGACGATGAACGGCGTCACGATGGATCACGCGATGGTCAAGTGGGACCCGGTCGGTCGCGACCGACCCGGCACCACGGCCAAGCCGGGTGAACTGCTGGTCAAGGACGCCTCCGTGCTCGAAAAAGTGCTCGCGGATTCGTCGGATGCCGACCTACTCGTCCTCGCCACTTGGAATGATCTCGGCGAAGGCACCGGCATCAACCGCAACTACGACTATTACTCCGAGGGCAAGTGGCTCCGCCCAGACCACTTCATGCAGGCGATTCGCAAATCCCAAATGACGCCCGTCAAGAAGTAAGGAAAAAAGACCGAGTGGCCCGCGCGAGTATCAATTCCAAATATCACGTGGGCCTCGGAGCGGTGACCTCGCTCGAACGCATCGAGCGAGGTCTGTTACTGGGTGTGGGGGAAGAAAAATTCCGCGCGGAAGTGATCCGCGCGGACGTCTTGCGCTTGAAGCTCTCGCGCGCGGGGACCTTCGACGAAGCTCCCACATTTGCCGCGGACTTCGCGCTGCCGGAATTGCCCGCGTTCCAAATCACGGAGACAGAAGAAGCGATCACGCTGCAGACGGCCGAGCTCAAGCTGGTCATCGCGCGCGCCTGGTTTGGCCTCGCCGTGTACCGCGCGGACGGCTCAGTGGTGTTCGAGGACGCGGTCGGCCCGACGGGGCGTTCCGTGGGCTACGTGCAGCTCAATGACTCGTTCATTCTCACGCGGCGCATTGCTCGCCACGACGCGATCTACGGGCTTGGAGAGAAGACGGGCGCGTTCAACCGGCGCGGTCGAAACTTCATTTTGTGGAACACGGACGTGCTGGCGCGCGACGTGCTCAATCTCAATCGCCTACCCGAGGCCGATCACACGCAGACCGGCCTGAGCACGAGCTTCGACCCGTATTACACGTCGATTCCGTTCTTTTATCATTGCCGCGCGGGCGCGGACTCTGCGGCATTGTCGGGGTCCTTTCTGGACAACGGTTACAAGGCGAACTTCGAGTTCGAGGCGCGCGACGTGTACCGCGTCGAGTTTCACGGCGGTCAATACACGGAGTACGTGTTCGCCGGCCCGAGCATGAAGGCCGTGCTCGAAGGCTACACGTTCATCACTGGTCGCATCTCGGCGCCGCCGATCTGGGCGCTCGGACACCACCAGTGTCGCTGGCACGACTACACGGACCAGGACGTGCTGGGCATTGGCCAGCAGTACCGAGATCGGAAGATCCCGTGCGACGTGCTGTGGCTCGATATCGAGTACATGAACGGCTACCGCGTGTTCACGTGGAACACCGAGAAATTCCCGGACGTGCCGGGTCTATTGGCCAAGGCCAAGGAACAGCAGCTCCGCATCATCACGATCGTGGATCCGGGCGTGAAGTTCGAGCCAGGCTACGCGGTGTTCGATGACGGCCTCGGAAAAAATCTGTTCTGCAAGACCGAGGCGGGCAACGTGTACATCGGCCAAGTTTGGCCGGGCCGCACGGCTTTTCCGGATTTTTCCAAGAAAGAAGCGCGCGCCTGGTGGGGCAAGCTGAATGCGGCGCACATCGGCTCCGGCATTGCCGGGATCTGGAACGACATGAACGAGCCAGCGACCGGCGAGGTCGCGCCGTTCGCGATGCGCTTCGATCGCGATGGTAAGAATTACCCGCACGAGCGCTTCCACAATCAGTACGCGTTGCTCATGGCCATGGGCACGCATCAGGGCTTGCTCGAGGCCGAGCCCAACCTGCGCACGTTCATTCTGAGTCGTGCTGGGTTTTCCGGCATTCAGCGCTACGCCGCGCAGTGGCTCGGCGACAACTGCGCGGATTGGTCGCACGTCGCGATGAGCGTGCCGATGACGGCCGGCATGGGCGTCTCGGGTCAAGCGTTCGTCGGCGGGGACATTCCCGGGTTTACCGCGAGCCCCAGCGCCGAGCTCGCGGCGCGCTGGACTCAATACGGCTCACTCACGCCGTTCTGCCGCTACCACAGTGAACGCGGCGAGCCCGACAAGTACCCGTGGAGCTTCGGCCCGGGCGCCGAGAAGCTGGCGCGCGCCGCGCTCGAGCTGCGTTATCGCTTGTTGCCCTACATTTACAGCGCTTTCGTGGTCGCGAGCGAGACCGGCGCGCCGGTGCAACGGCCGTTCGTGTTCGACTTTCAGCACGACCGCCAAGCGCGCGAAACCGACGACGCTTACCTATTTGGTGAAGCACTGCTCGTTGCGCCGGTGATGCACGCGGGCTGCACCGCGCGTCACGTCTACCTGCCGCCGGGGACGTGGCTCGACTTCTATACTGGTGAACGCCACACCGGCGGGCAACACATCACGGCTGCAGCGCCGCTCGAACGCATTCCGGTCTTCGCGCGCGGCGGCTATGTGATTCCGATGTACGCAGAAGCTCCGCAATCGACGATGGACCATCAGCCGGACGTGCTCGAGCTGCACGTGATCGTCCCCGAAGAAGACGGCGAGACGTTCAGCGAGCTGCAAGAAGACGACGGCCTCACCAACGCCCACCAACGTGGCGCGTTCCTGCGCACTCGTTTTGCGGTGGCTCGTCACGGGTCGAAGGTCACGGTTACGGCGCGGAGCTCCGGTGACGGCTTCCCGGAGCACCGGCGAACCCGCGTGCGCTTCGTGCTACGCGGGTTTTTAGGCGAAAAAGCGCTGTTGAATGGCCGCGAGCTGGCGGTCCGAGACGGCCGCTTCGAGTGCCAGAATCGCGGCGAGAACCTGGATCTCGCGTTCACGCTCTGAGGTGACGCCACGGGCGTCCCTCAGGCGTCGAGTGCGCGCCGAGCTCAGGGCGGGGGTGTGCCCCAGGCCATCGCGGTCTGTTCGAAGAGCACGATTTTACACCACGGGATGAGCGTGGTGGACGGACTGTACGAGTAGTCCAGCGTCTCGTCGTGGATCTTGTAGTCGGTGTTGTGAGTATGGACCTTGACGGTCAAGGACTCGCCCGTCGCAAGCGTCGACATGCTGCCGGGGAAGGCGATCTCGAGGTAACTGTCCGTCACCGTCGCGGTGGGCGTCACGTCCAGGTCTTGAGTCGTGCCGTTGAACTTCTTGATCTGCTGCAAATAAAAATCAGTGCTGAGCGTACCGAGATCGCTCGTGACCAGGTAGTAGCGGAACTTCAGAGCGCCGATCGTGATCGTGCGCTGGTTCGGGTTGTCGATCTCGACATCGAAATAGATCGAGTCCGTGGCATTCTCCCACTTGTATTGCAGGACGAAGCCCACGTCGCCGGGTTGAGCATAGGTGCAGCCTTGTGCTCCCGTGCCGCCTCCGACGCTACTACCTGTGCCAGCGCTAGCCGTGCCCGAGCCGGCGGCGCCCAGCGTGCCGCCTACGGAACTATTGCCTGCCGCGGAGCTACTGCCTGCCGTGGCTCCGCCCAGGCTCGAGCCGCCGCTCCCAGAGCCCGAAGCGCCAAAGCTGCCGCCCTGGCTGGTGCTCCCCGAGCTACTGACCGTGCTGCTGCCAGAGAATGAGGTGTTCGCGACCGACACCGCGCCCGTGCCGCCGCCACCGGTGGTGTTGTCCGTCAGATCTTCAGCGCTCGGCGTTTGGATGCCTTGCGCGCACGCGGCTAGGCTCAGCAAACAGGCGCCGTAGCTTAGACGCAGGAACACTCGTGCGTTCGACAATGGAGGTTGCCCTTTCGCCCCCTCTGGCGCAGGACGATGACTGCCAACGAAGGTCGCAGTTTGTGTACCACGCGAGTCGGGCACGTTCAGGTAAAAACGTGGTCAAATATCAATATTTACCGAGGTTTTTGGCGTGTGGGAGTGGATTTTTCAACTCCCCCAGAAGGGTCATTCTCTTTTTCGCGACGAACTCTCAGCTCGAGCGCGTTGCTTTGTTTCGAGCTCGGGGCCACGGCAAATATCACCCTTTAGGGTGATTAGTCTGCGCTGTGCCAACGGCCTATCGAGCGCCGGGCAGGGGCGGCGGTCGCTTGGCTTGCGCGGGCAAGGCTGGCGGCGTGGGCCTCCTGGACGGCCTCTTGGAGGGCTTCTTGGAATTACCCTTGGCCGCGGCGGGGCTTGCGGCAGTCGTATCTAGAGTCAGGCCTTTTATGCCCGGTTTCGGTGGCGGTCGCAGCCGCGCGCCGGTTGTTCCGGTTCCGCGTCGCGCGAGCGGGAAATTGATTTCGGGCATTGGGAAGGCGGGGCGCGCCAGCACGTAGCCTTGCGCGTAGTGTACGCCCTGATCAGCGACGGCTTTCAGCTCCTCCACTGTTTCGACGCATTCGGCGACGACCTTTGCGCCCAAATCCACGCATAGCGCGACCATGTGGCGGACCATGATCTGCCGCCGTGGATCCTTGTCGATGCCGCGAATCAGCGCGCCGTCCAGCTTCACGATCTTCGGATTGAGATCGAGGATGCGCCCCAGGTTCGAGTGCCCGGCGCCATAGTCGTCGACGACGAGGTGCACGCCTGCGCGCGCGCAAACGTCTTTGAGCACGCTCATGCACAAGTCGTAGTGAGTGAACGCGGCGGATTCGGTGATCTCCAAATACACTTCGCGCTCGTGAAAGTAGAGCGGGTCGTCCGGTCGCACCAGCCAACGTTGGCTGAGCTCCTCCGGGTGCACGTTGATGAACAGCGCGGCGTCCGTGCAACGCTCGAACGTCTGCTGCCGGATCACGCTTCCGAGATAACCACAGGCTCGCTCTTTCTCGGCCGCGGCGAACAAGATCGGTGGCGCAGCAAACTGCGGTAGCTTGCAACGCACGAGCGCCTCGTGCGCGAAGAGCACGCCGGTCGCAACATCGACGATGGGTTGGAACACCATGTTGATGTCGTTAGTGGTGAGCGACCGGATGGCGCCACCCGCGCCCGGTTGTCCCGGGGCGCCGGTGAAAGTCCAGTTCAGGCGGTCGTCGGACATGGCGCGGGCGGCTCCCGATAGCGAAACGGCAACCGTACGCGGTTTTTTAGGGCGGCCGGCGCAGGCCTCAGAAATCCCCAATAAACGACGACCGGTAACGCCTCGCCCGGCCTCCCAGCGGGCCCCGGCCCGATGAATGGATTTCTCTCGCTAGCCGTCCGAGGTTTCGAGCCCATGATTCAGAGCGATCCGAGATGAAAGCCCACTTACTCTTGCTCGTCCCTGTGACTACCCTCGGCGTTGCCAGTGCGGCGCGAGCGGCCGATGACTCGCCGCAGCCGATCCAGGCAGCAACGCCCACGCAGCCCGCGTTGCCCGTTGCTCCGCGCATCAACCTCGACACACCGGCGGTGGGGCGGCCCGTGCAGCGCACCTACCACCTGCATGAGGGGTTCTATCTGCGTGCGAGCCTGGGCTTTGGCGACTACCGCGCGAGCTTCAGTGACGGGAACCATGCCAATCAAGACTTCAGCGAGCAAGGCGGCAGCATGTCGCTCGACTTGTTGATCGGTGGCTCGCCCAGTCCGGGCGTGTCCATCGGTGGTGCGTTGCTGCTCGAGCCGTTGTTCGGCGCTGACTACCAACGCGGGGGCGCGGGCGTCGGCAGCCATGGCGGCTTCAGCACGCTACTCGGCCCGTTCATCGACGGCTTTCCGGGCGCGACGAAGGGCTGGCACCTCGGCGGTATGGTCGGCCTAGCAGCTCAGAGCTTTCAGGACGTGAACGGCACGAACGGCGGAAAGACCACGAGCGCGGGCGGTGTCGGCGGCGCGGCCTGGTTCGGTTACGACTTTTGGGTCGGTAGCCAGTGGGCGCTCGGCCCGCAGTTACGGCTGATGGGCATGCGCACCAGCGACACGAAAGCCGGCGAGGATATCTCGGCCTGGGCGCGCTCGTTCACGCTCGGCATCAGCGCCGTGTTCAATTGAAGCGTCAGTGACTGCTGGGCGGCAGCGTGTCCAACACGGTTCGCACTTGCTGTAGCAGTGCGTCGGGCGTGACGGGCTTTTGTAGCAGGGCCACGCTCGGATTGAGCAGACCGTGCTGCGCGATCGCGTCGTCCGTGTAGCCCGAGAGGTACAGCACCTTCGTTTGCTGCCGGGTGCGCTTGAGCAATTCCGCGAGCTCGCGTCCGTTCATGGTCGGCATCACGACGTCGGTCACCAAGAGCGCGATGGGGCCGTCGAACGTCTCACTCAACCGTAAGGCGTCGAGTGCATCGACCGCGTCGAGTACGCGGTAGCCCGCGTTCGTCAAAATCTGACGGATCAACTTGCGCACTTGCGCTTCGTCTTCGACGAGCAAAATGGTCTCTGTTTCGCGGCCGCTGCTGGGCGTCGGTCGCAGGCTCATGCGAGGCGGGGGTGGCGGTGGTGCTTCGTCGCAGCGCGGCAAGTGAATCACGAATGTCGCGCCGCGGCCGACCTCGCTGGACAACGAAATGCGTCCGCCACTTTGCTCGACGACGCCGAACACGGTGGCAAGACCCAAGCCGGTGCCCTTGCCCAACGCCTTCGTAGTGAAGAAAGGCTCGAATGCGCGCTGTTGCGTGGCTTCGTCCATACCCGCGCCGGTATCGGTCACCGACAGCATCACCGTGGGTCGCGCTCCTTGCCCAGGCCGCAACGGCTCCTCGGCATTGGCGGTCGCGATCGTGAGCACGCCACCTTTGGGCATCGCGTCGCGCGCGTTCAACGTCAAATTGAGGATCACCTGCTCGATTTGCCCCACGTCGACCTTCACCTTGCCGAGCGGCGCACAGATCTGTGTCTTGAGCGTGATGTCTTCACCGAGCAAGCGCCGGGTCATGTTCTCCATCCCAGCCACGACCTCATTCAAGTCCACGATGCGCAGCTCGAGCACTTGGCGGCGGCCGAACGCCAAGAGCTGCCGTGTCAAACGCGCCGCGCGCTCACCCGCTGCGTGGATCTCCTGCACGTCTTCCGCAGACGCGGTGCCCGGCTGGAGCTCGCGCAGTAAGATCGTGCTGTAACTGAGAATGACCGACAGAATGTTGTTGAAGTCGTGAGCGATGCCGCCAGCCAAGCGCCCCAGCGCCTCCAAACGCTGCATTTGGCGAACATGCGCTTCGAGGCTCTTCATCTCGCGCATGTCGTGCTGGACGGTGGCGAAGGCGAATGGCTCACCGTGCGCGTCCCGCACGATGAATGAGCTGACTTGCGTATCGATCAGCTCGCCCGTGCCTTGGTGACGGATTTGCCCGGGCCCTTGGTAGCGCCCCTGTGAGCGAATGATGGGCGCGCGCGCCATTCCTTCTTCGGTATGAAAGGCCGTCAAAGACAGCTCGGACACGTCCGCGTCCTCGGAAATGCCGGTCAGCTTGCGGCCCGCGTCGTTGACGAACAGCACGCGCCCTTCGAGCGACGCCATGGCGATGAAGTCACCGCTGTGCTGAACCAGTGCTTCGAACTGTTTGGCTTGGGCCTCGGCGCGCTTGCGTTCTTCGATCTCGAGCTGACGCGCCTCGAGCAATTGCGCGTTGGTGATGGCGAGCGCTGCGTGCTCGGTCAGGCTGCGCGCGAGCGCTTCATCCTCCGCGTCGAAGTGCAGACGATCGGGGCCAATTCGAAGTAACGCGACCAGCGCCACCACCCGGCCGTGGATCTCTAGTGGCAGCGCGAGCAGGCTCCGCAAGCCGAGCGCCTGCACGGCCTCCGCGTTCTCGGCGCTCAGGAAGGTGCGCAGCGTTTCGGGACGCGTGTCCTTGATGATCACGGCTTGGCGGCTTCGAATCAGGCGTGTCCCCAACACCGAGCTCTCGATCGGGATGTTGCCCCGCGTGAGCAAGCGCT
>Ga0210388_10005032_pt1 | contig 10320 bp, 13 predicted proteins | sample IncBWC19OmetaG_FD_155485 | JGI IMG/M metagenome (GOLD analysis project Ga0210388, IMG submission 155485) | Forest soil microbial communities from Barre Woods Harvard Forest LTER site, Petersham, Massachusetts, United States - Inc-BW-C-19-O ...
CGCCTGCCCGCCGGGCTCCGTGATGACGGCGCAGCCGCAACGGCCGGCCGGCCCCTCCCGGCGCTGGCAACCAGGCGCATCCCGGGGCCGCAGGCGGCCAGCGGGATGCGGGGGCCAAGACCGGCCCCCGTAGACCCGCCGCTCTTGGCCAGGGTCAAGGCGGCTCTGGAACGCCTTTAGGCGGCCGCCAGCAGACTCCCGCTCGGCCGGGAACCGGCCCGGATCATGGAGCATGGTCCGCTCCTCGCGCCAGGTCGCGCGGGCCCCCGGCCTGCTGCACAAGCGCCCGGGGTTGCCTCGTCTTGCGCCGCGCGAGCTCCACTCCAGGCCAGCAGGTCCCGCTGAGCCTCCGTCAGGTAAGGGGGAAGCGAGCCCGCCGTCGTCGGGCTCAGTACCGGCCGACGACGCGACGGGCGCGACGGCCGCCGGGCGCCGATTCCTCGGCGCGGGCAAGACCTTGACGAGCATCCGGCTATCGGTCAGCATCGGGAGAAGGACCGAGCAAGCAAAATCGGGCAAGTACGTAGACGGAAGGGGCACTCATGCGACTAACGTTCCTCGGCAAGGAAACGCAGACCGGCAACTCCCCGACGCTGTGGGAGACCGACGACGGCCAGTACGTCATCCAGGGCTTTACGCTCGACGCTGACGCCCTTGCGCAGGTCGGCAGGGTACCTGACGGGGAACTGGTCATCCGTGTCCCCAAGAAGCTGCTGCGCCACGCGAAGGACGCACATGGAGCCACTGACGTATGAAGACTTCAAGGCGCTCGCCCTCGCCGCCGGGCGGGCGTTCCACCTAGAGCAGCGGGACGCCTACAACGTCGAGTCGGAGGACGAGCCGTTCGGGCGCTGGCTGCGCGGCGAGCCTGACGACTACGCCTGGCACGCCGAGTGGGCGGGCTTCGTCCGGCAGGCCACGGCGGCGGGAATCCGCTTCCAGCGGGTCAGGCTGGCGAGCGAGCCGCACACGGATTACATCCGGTGGGGGCTTGACGTGTCGCCCCTGAACATCAAGGCGGGCGAGGACGTCCGCTACCTGCCCCGGCATCTGGCGGCGGGCATCGACCTGCCGGCGGAGGACTTCTGGCTGCTCGATGACGACGTGCTGGTGCTCAGCGTGTTCTCTGCCGACGGCCGGACGGGCGGCTTCGCCCTGCCGTCTTCCCCGCAATTGCTCAGGCAGTGCATCGACGTCCGCGACCAGACATGGAAGCGGGCGATTCCCTACGCCGAGTACGCCGCCTGAAAGACGGGCGGTTGACGACATCAGCCGACCAGGCGCGCGCGTCCCTGGGGATCCGCCTTCGCGACATCCGCAGGGACGCGGGCCTGACGGGCACCGCGCTGGCCGGCCTGGAGGGCTGGCAGCCGTCCAAGGTCACGAAGATCGAGCGCGGCAGGCAGACGCCGTCCGAGGCTGACCTGCGGGCGTGGTGCGAGCACTGCGGCGCCCTGGCCGAGCTGCCCGACCTGGTCGCGGCCGTGCGGAGCATCGAGACCCAGTTCGCCGAGTGGCGCCGGATCATCCGGGGCGGCATCAGGCGGCGGCAGGAGGCATCCGCCGCCGTCTACGACCGGGCGAGGCTGTTCCGCATCTACGAGCCCGCCGTGATCCCGGGGCTGCTCCAGACGCGGGAGTACGCGCTGTCGGTGCTCAGCACGTCGATCAGCTTCTTCCGCGTCCCCGACGACGCGGAAGAGGGCGCGGACGCCCGGATGGCGCGGCAGAAGGTCCTGACGCACGGCGACCGCCGGTTTCACATGCTGCTGGGCGAGCAGTGCCTGCACACCAACGTCGGCGGCGCCCAGGTCATGGCAGGCCAGCTGGACCACCTGCTCGAATTGCTCACGATGCCCCGGCTGCGGCTCGGCATCATCCCGCTCGCGGCCCCGTACCGGGTTCCGCTGGACAACGGCTTCTGGATCATGGACGAGGCGCTGGTCCAGTTCGACACCTACAGCGCGGAGCTGTCTCTGATCAGGCCGGACGAGATCGCGCTGTACGGGCGCGCCTTCGAGCGGCTCGCCGCCCTGGCCGTCTACGGCGCGGAGGCCAGGGAGATCATCGCGGGCGCGCTGGACAGGCTGCGGGCGAAAGAAAGCTGAAGCAAAAGCGAGCAAAATTATTGGCCTGGCCGCTGTTGTCGTACAGGCTGCTCCTACGTGCATGGAACGGATGCCAGGGAGCGCGAATGTCTAGGTGGTGCCGGGTATGCGGCCAGCCGGTCACGTTGCTGGGCGCCGCCGCGTACCAGTCTCCCGAGCTGAGCAAAGCCGTTCACGCGGCGACGGGCAGCGAGACTGGCCCCGACGGGCACCTGGCCGCGCCCATCGACGTGAACCCGGCGCGCGCGGGCCGGGCGACGGCCGCGTGATCGTGTGGCTGTGGGCGGCCGGCAGCGCCCGGGGCGTCACCGACGAGCGCTCGAAGGCGCGCCGGGCGGCCGTCCTCTTCATGCGCAGCGCCGGCGCGGACGAGGGCGTGGTTGAGCAGGCGTGCTTCATCTCCGGGACCAGGTCGCTGAGCGCCGGCTACGAGCGGGTCGGCGCTGTGCGCTGGGTCGCGCGGCGCCGCCCCGGCGGCCGGGTCAGCTGGCGGACGCGCCCGGCGGGGCCGGAGCTGGCAGCGTGAGCTCCTTTTCACTGACGGGCCAAGCGACGAACCGGGGTGCGGGAGAGATGTGGTACCAGGCAGTGGACGGCACTGAGGAGCAGATGCGCGAGACGCTGGCGGCGCGCGGGCTGGACACGAGCGTCCCGAACGTGGCCAGGATTTACGACTTTCTCCTAGGCGGTAAGGACAATTTCGCCGTCGACCGGGAAGCCGCAGGGCGGGTGCTGCGGGAGATCCCGCACAGCGCGCTGGCGTGCCGGCAGAACAGGGACTTCCTCGGCCGCGTCGTGCGGTCCCTCGCCGACCACGGCATCCGCCAGTTCCTCGACGTCGGCTCCGGCTTGCCCACGAGGGACAACGTGCACGAGATCGCCCAGGCCGCCGCCCCGGGGTCGCGCGTCGTCTACGCCGATTACGACAACGTCGTCGTCACCCACGCGCGGGCGCTGCTGGAAAAGGGATCGCCCGGCGTGCTGGTCGTCCAGGGCGACGTCCGCGATCCGGGGAAGATCATCGCGGACGCCGGGGGCCTGCTCGACTTCGGCGAGCCCGTCGCCGTCCTGCTGCTGGCCGTCTTGCACTTCCTCACCGACGCCGACGGCCCGCACGAGGTCGTCGCCGGCCTCGCCGGCGCCCTAGCCCCCGGCAGCGCGCTGGCGATTTCCCACCTGACCGGCGAGGGAACCGAGCCGGGCAAGGGCCGCGCCGCGCAGAAGGTCTACCAGGGCGCGTCAGCGCCGGCCGTCCCCCGCTCGCGGCAGGACATCACCCGGTTCTTCACCGGGCTCAACCTGGCCGACCCTGGGGTCACCGACATCAACCGGTGGCCGGCGCAGGCGCTCGGGCCGGCCGCGCCGCTGACGTTCTACGGCGGCGCCGGGTGGAAACCCTGATGCGCCCGCGCGGCTCAAGACAGCCCCGTCTCAGCACCACGCCAAGGCAGAGCCCCGCGAGCGGCCCGCAAGGGCCGCGCATCCCCGGCCAGGCCCGCCCCCGGCCGGGGATGCCATGCCGCCTCCGATCCCCGCCAGAAAACCCCGGCCCGTGTCCAGTGAGGGCGGGCACGGGCCGGCCCCTGCCGGCCGGAAGCCAGGGAAAGCCGTCTGGAAGCCGGATGCTCACGCTGTGGACGCCCACTTTGAACTGGAAGAACCATGACGATCCGATTACCCCCGGCCGGAAGCGGGACGACCCCGGCAGGCCGACTCTTGGCCGGAAGCCTTGCATGACGTGCGATGAATGGCCGCACCGGCCCGCGCAGCGACCCGATCAGTCCCACAGGAAGATGGCCGAATCCATGACATCCCCCGCGCCCGGTGCTCGCGCCGGCTTCCTGCCCGCCGCCGGTCTCCGCGACCTCGGCATAGTCGGCCAGCCAGGCCGATACCGCGCGCCTCTGCCGGCCCGCCCCGTCCCGGCGGTGCCGCGCCTGTCCGGCGGAACGCGGGGGACAAGACGGGCACCTGTCGACCCGGGCACCCTCGCCAGGGTCAAGGCGGCGCTGGAACGCCTCTAGCGCGACCGCACCAGCGCTCGTGCCCGTGCGGCCGGCACCGGCCGCGGCGCGGGCGAACATGCGCACCAGGGCGTCGTAGCCCAGCGGCTCGCAGCGCCGCTTGCCCTTCCCGCCGACCAGGAACACCCAGGGGCAGTCGGCGTCGGCGGGCCGCTCCCGCATGATGTAGTCGTTCAGCGCGGGCAGGGCACGGCCCTCCAGCAGGTCCACGACGCGGTCCCGGCGCGACTTCTGCCGCACCTGCCGAGGGTGGTCGTTGCGCTTGCGGACGGCGACACGCCGCCGCCCGTAAGAGATGTCCTCCATCCGCAGGCCGAGCACCTCACCGGGCCGGAGTCCGCCCTCCCACATCACCTCCAGCAGCGCCCGGTCCCGCCTGGTTCGCAGCTCCTCGAGCAGCGCGGAGTACACCTCGCTGGTCATCGGGCGCGGCAGCGCCTCGACGGTCTTCACGCGCAGCACCCGGCGCACGGGCTGCTGACGGCTCGCGTTGTCCAGCGGCGGGCGGTACCGGCCCGGGACCCGGGCCGTGGCCTTGTCGGCCACCTTGACGATCGGGTTGTCCCGGCCCGCGTAAGCGTCGCTGGCGATCAGGAACTCATAGAACGAGGAGACCGCGGCCATGACCCGGTTGCAGGTCTTAGCCGACAGCACCCGCCCGCCGCCGACCGTGATGCCGAGCTCCAGCCGCTGCCCCCGCCGCGAGGACGACGCCAGCCGCAGCCACTGCAGGAACTCCGCCGCCCGTGCCGGCGTGAACTCAGACGCAGCGATCCCCGCCTCGGCAAGGAAAGCGAACAGCTTCTGCAGGTCGTGCGCGTACGCGCGGATCGTGTTGGGCGAGTACTCCCGCACGGCCAGCAGCCGCAAGAACATGTCCACCTCGGCTACCGGCTCGCCGTCGTCATCGACCAGCCGGACCGAAGGCTTGCCCGGCCCGGCGTCCAGCACCTTGATCACATTCACGGAGAGAACTCTACGCAATCAAATGCTCACCAGAAGGCGTCAACTACGATGCGTCGTCGTCCAGATAATAGTGTTGCCGTCCGGCCCGGGGAGGCCGCCCGGCTCGCGGCTGCTGCCGACCCCGGTCGCCGGGAACTTCAACGACGGGGCGGACCTGCCGACCTGGATGGCCCGCCGGGACCGGCAGAAGCAGCTCGGCCGTAACGGCAACGGGATCGGCACCCCGCTGCCGGTCGCGATCGCCCTGCTGCCCACCCCGATGGCCGGCGACTTCGGCGCGGACAAGTCCGACGGGCCGGTCCGCCCGTCGGGGGCCAAGCGCCAGACCGGGCTGCCCGACGTGATCATCCACCGCCTCGCCGGCCAGGACGGCCGCGCCGGGCTGGCGGAGCCCGGTGAGGGCCGGCTGCTGCCGACCCCGGACACCGGCTGCTCGCCGAACGGGCACGGACGGCGCGGCGGCCGGCCCGGCAACGGGCACCAGAGCGGCCAGGGCCTCGACGTCGCGGCCACCGCCCTCACCCCGGCCCAGCCGGCCGGCTCGAGCCCGGCCGCGTGGGCCGAGTACGAGCCGGCGATCCACCGCTGGGAGACCGTCCTCGGGTGCCCCGCACCGCCGCCCGCCGAGCCGGGGCCGTCGGGCCGGCCCCGGCTGTCGGCCCCGTTCGCCGAGTGGATGATGGGCATCCCGAAACTGGTCACCCAGGTGCCCGGCATCCCCCGCACCCGCCAGCTCAAGCTCATCGGCAACGGCGTCGTCCCCCAGCAGGCGGCCCTCGCCCTCCGGCTGCTGATCGAGGCCGCCGCCATCCCGGCACCGCCCGCCGGCGGCACCCGGGCCGCCGCGTGAGCCGGCCCCGTCCGCGCGACAGCGCCCCGCACGGGCGCGTCCCGGCGCTGCCGCGCCCGGCAGCCGGGGGCGGCAGCGCCGGCCGCGTGCGGGCCGCACCGCCGCCCGCCAGGCCCGCGCCCGTACGGGCACGAAGGCGGGCGCCGGCCGGCGCCCGCCCTCGTGCCCCGGGTCCGGGGCTACCCGCCCAGGCTCACCTGGGTGGGCAGCGACGGGAACCCGGACGGCACCGACCCGGCCGCCGCGAGTACGTCGACCTGCTGGCGGACGTCGACGTCCGCGCCGTGCTCCTGCAGTTCGGTCAGCGCGCCCATCGCGAAGATGACCGTCTCGCGGGCGGTTTCCGGCCACAGGTCCGGGCCGGCCGGGTCCCAGGCCGCGACGCGGACCAGCGCCCCGGCCACAACCGCCCAGACCGCCACCCTGGCCGCCGTCTCGCCCGGCTCGCCGGCCGGGCTGACGTGCACCAGTACGTCCCCGCCGCCTGCCACCGGGTGCTGCCTCGGCAGGAACAGGGCGGTGAAGTTCCCGCCCCGCCTGCCCTCGGCGGCGGTGACCCACAGCCACGCGCCGCCGGTCGGGACCGGCTGCCCGGCCAGGGCCAGCACGTCCGGGTTCTCAGTTCCCACGCCCTCGTCCGGTATCTCCCACCCCGGGGAGCCGCCGGAACCGGAAGGTACTGCCGTCATGGTCAACCTCCTGCTGTCGTACGGGCAGTGCGCCGGCCCCCGTCCCGGGAGCCGGCCGCGACGATCGACGCTCGCCTCCCGGCCGCGCGTCAAGCCACCGCGCCCCCGGCGGCCCGCCCCGTCGGGCCGGCCGGCGGCCGGGGCGCGCTTGACACCGCGCCCCGAGTCGGGCGCTGATGCTGACGGTCCCGGGCGGCACGCCCGCCGGGCCAGCCGGTCAGCGTGGAAAACGGCCTTCGTCGCTCGGTACGGCAGGCCCGCGCCTTCGGCCGCCGCCCGGGACCCCCGCCGTCCCCGGCACCCACAGCCCGTACGGCGGCCAGAGCCCCGTCCGGGGAGGAGGCAGACAAGATGACCAGCAGCAGCCCCGCCGCCCTTAGCCGTTACCTGACGCGGCAGGGCTTCGCGCCCAGTCCCGCCAACCCCGCCTGGCTCGACCACGACACCGGGCACCAGGTCGTCCGGGTCCTGCACGAGCCCGGCGAGACGACCCTGCTGTACTGCCTGGCCCCGCACAGCGTGTGCCTCTACGAGGCCGTCTTCAGCCCCGGCACCCCGGACGCCGTGATCACCGCCGCGATCGGTGCCGCACTCAGACTCACCCCACCGCCCGGCCCGGCCGGGACCAGGCCGAGCGCACGCGAAGGGAAGCGTGAACCGCGATGACGATCGACGAGCTGATCGAGCTGGCCACCGAGGCACGCGAGGACCTGGGCGGCGACGCCCAGGTCCGGATCGCCTACCAGCCCGGCTACCCGCTGCGCGCCGCACTGCAATACGTGACCGTGCCGTACAGCACCGACCCGGACGAGCTGTACGGCCCCGACGAGCAGGCCGCCGGGCAGCAGCACGACGGCACGTTCCTGTGGCTCGCCGCCGGCGACCTCCCCGACCAGGAGAACCCCTACGCCCCCGGCTGGGCCTGGCTCGGCTCCTACTTCACCTCACCAGAGCAACCCTGACAGTCGGCACCGCAAAGCCCCCGGCCTCCAGCCCGTGGGCCGCAGCCGGCTTCCGCGCCCCGGCCGCCCGCATGCGCGACGACCCGGCAAGCCGTCCCGCAGCGTGGCCCGCGCCGCGGCGGACAGCGCGCCCAGCCGTCCCTCAGTGAACCCGGCGGCCAGGCCGGCCCCGCCTCACGGCCTCCGCGGACGTCGTTCCGCGAGCTTACGAAACCCACTTCACCCAGCGCGGCTCGCTTTCCCGCTCCAACGCGGGCAGGCGCCGCCGTGCCCGAAAGCCCGGGGAGCGGAATCACCGAAGAAAGGAAGGTCCTGCACATGCAGCGACCACGGACAAAGACCCGGACTGCGCGGGCCGTCATCGCGGCGGCGCTGGCCGCCCTCACCCTGGCCAGCCTCGTCCTGGCAGGACTCGCGGCCAGCCCCGCCAGCGCCGCGACCGCGCCGAAGACACCGAAGACAACGCTCGGGATCTGGACCAGCGCCGAAGACAGCGGCACCTACTCCACCGTCGCCGGGCAGCACCCCGACATCGCCAACTACTACCTCGCCTGGGGCCAGCAGTGGCCCGCGCAGTTCATCAGCCAGGCCGAGGCAGCCGGCGCGACCCCGTACATCGAGATCGAGCCCTGGCACGCCGGCCCCGGCTGGAACCAGACCCCGTCCTTCCAGGACATCACCGCCGGCGCCGACAGCGCCGACACCGACTGCACCCTCGACGGGAGCAGCTACGACACCTCCTGCGCGACCTGGCTCGCCGACATCGGCCGGGCCGTCGGGCAGCTCGCCAGGCCGGTGATCCTCACCTGGGGCCACGAGTTCAACGTCGAGGGCCAGTACCCGTGGTCCGTCGGCGATACGGGCAGCTGCGGGTCCTCGCCGTGCACGCCCGCGCAGTGGGTCGCCGCCTGGAACGCGGTCCAGGCCCAGATCGACGCCAACGGGGCTAGCCAGTACGCCTCCTGGCTGTGGGCGCCGAACGCCGATACCGGCGGCTCGACCGTGAACTTCACCCCGTGGTGGCACGGCCTCAAGCGCGTCGACATGGTCGGCCTCGACGGCTACCCGCAAAGCGGCCCCGGCTGGGGCCTGTGCAACTTCCAGGCGCTGTTCGGCCAGTCGTTCACCGAGATGCGGTCGCTCACCAGCCTGCCCGTCTTCATCTCTGAGACCGACCTGGCCCCGCTCAGCACCAGCCAGGAATGCAACGGCGGCGGTTACCAGACGATCACCGGCTTCATCGCCGACCTGTTCGCCGACGGCGGGGACGGCATCCTCCAGTTCCAGGACGGAACCCCCGCCCTGACCAGCGCCCAGTGGACCGAACTCGACGCCGCGCTCGCCAAGGCACCGAACCCCGCCCCGGCCACCGCCAGCTCACCCGCCCCGTCCCCGGCCCCGACGAGCACCCCGGCCGAAGGCGCCCCGGCGCCGGCCACGGCGACCCCGGCGCAGCCGAGCCCGTCGCCGCACGGGTGCGCGGCCGGGAACCAGGCACCCGCTGCGGCCCCGCCGCGAGACTGGTTAGCCGCCGCCGGGCGCGTCGGCTTGCGCCTCCGGGGACGCGCCTGCTTCGACAGCCTTCAGAGCCTGGGAGCAAAGGTGTCGCCGCGCAGCGCGGATTCCACCAGCCCTACTCCCTTGGCGGTGGCCGCCAGGCGGAAGCCTTCCTGGCGGTAGGCGGCGAGCACCTGGTCGGCGGCGTGCGGCGGCACCAGCTCGGCGAGTTCCCGGCGGCAGGCGCGGTGCTGTACTACCACTGGCAGACCAACGGCACCAAGCCGTGGCACAAGGAGCAGGTGGCGGGCCGGGGGACCACGTACTCCGCTCCATCGGTGATCGATAACTCGGTCGGCACGATCATCGCCGCCGAGGGGCCGCATCACAGCCTGCGTTTCTACTGGCAGTACTTCGGCCACGTAGGCTGGCACGCCGAGGTGGTGGCGGGCAGCAACACAACCTATTCGGCGCCGTCGATCGGATCGGCTGCGGCCACGCGCGCCCACGTCGGCTCCTCGCAGATCGCAGTCGAGGGTCCGGACAACGCCCTGTATTTCTACTGGCAGAACGACGGGACTCAGCCCTGGACCCGGGAGCTAGCCGCCCCCGCGCAGAGCACGTTCTCCGCGCCGTCCCTGATCGACAACATCGGCGGCTGGATCATCGCGGCCCAGAGCGGGGACCACAGCCTGTTCTTTGACTGGGAGTACTACAGCCACGGCGGCTGGAACCCGGAGGGGGTGGCCGGCGCCGGCACGACGTTCTCCGCGCCGTCGGTCACGACCGGCAACAACTCGTCGCAGATCGCGGCTGATGGCGCCAACGGGTCGCTGGACTACTACTGGCAGACCAACGGCCACGTCCCCTGGTACGCGGAAGTCGTGGCCGGTCCGCACACGACCGACAGCGCGCCGTCGCTCACCGACAGCACGATCTCGAAAAGCTCCGTGATCGTGGCCGAGGGCGCGGACCACAGCCTGCACTACTACTGGCAGGGCTTCGGCCTCATTCCCTGGCACGCTGAGGTGGCGGCCGGCACCGCGAGCACCTATGGCGGCCCGTCGGTCATCGAGAACTCCGGCGGGTCGATCGTCTCGGCGCAGGGCCCGAGCGGCAGCCTGCGCTTCTACTGGCAGTACTACGGCCACCGGCAGTGGAACGCCGAGCACGTGGCTGGCGCGAGGACTACGAACGCGTAGTGCTTTGCGGGCGAGCTTCCGG
>Ga0210388_10005034_pt1 | contig 10319 bp, 10 predicted proteins | sample IncBWC19OmetaG_FD_155485 | JGI IMG/M metagenome (GOLD analysis project Ga0210388, IMG submission 155485) | Forest soil microbial communities from Barre Woods Harvard Forest LTER site, Petersham, Massachusetts, United States - Inc-BW-C-19-O ...
GGTCAGGCTTTTCACCGTGGCGGCCTCGCGGTCGGCAATCAATATTCTCGACATAATCTCAACCTCTTATCAACCTGAATTATACTGCAAATCACCTCCAGGTGGAAGCCCGCTTTTTCCGTCCCGAGCCCTCTCGCCACTCACTTGAGGCCGTATTTTTTGCGTTTTTCGAGGAGGGTTTTGCGGCTGATCCCCAGCGCTTGGGCGGCGCGGCTGATCTTGTAGTGAGTTGCTTCGAGAGTCGCAGCAATCACTTCGCGCTCGACTTCTTCCAGGGAGCGCAGGCCGGCGATGGTACCGGCGGCTCCGGAAGCAGCAGCGCGAATGTTGTCGGGAAAATCGGCGGGCTCCAGAGTATCGCTATGTGAAAAAACAACGGCGCGCTCCAGCGCATTGCGCAGTTCGCGCACATTGCCGGGCCACGCATAGGTGGCGAGCATGCGGCGGGCAGGCTCGCTGAGGTGCGATCCAGGGCGACTGTGAATCGCACGCACTGTCGCCAGCAAATGATCGGCGAGTGGCAGGATGTCGGCGCGGCGCTCGCGTAGCGGCGGAACAGTCAGCGCGAGAACGTTCAAGCGGAAATAGAGGTCTTCGCGGAAATGGCCGCTCGCGACAGCGGCGGTGAGATCGACATTCGTCAAGGCCATGACGCGCGCTTCGATGCGCAGAGTTTCCGTGCCGCCGAGCCTCTCGAAGGCCCGCTCCTGTAAAACGCGCAGCAGCTTGCCTTGGGCGCCGGGCGTCAGCGCGGCGACTTCATCGAGAACGATCGTCCCTGTTCCGCCCAACTCGAGACGGCCGAGCTTGCGTTCGACCGCGCCGGTGAACGCGCCAAGTTCATGACCAAAGAGTTCGCTCTCCACAAGATTCGGCGGAAGGCTGGCGCAATCAATTTTCAAAAAAGGAGCGTCGCGGCGGGGGCCAAGTTCATGAACGAGGCGCGCGAGATGATCTTTGCCTGTCCCGCTTTCACCGCTGATGAGCAGCGTCGTTGCTGCCGCGGCCACTTTTTTCGCGAGTTCCAGAAGACGCTGCGAAGCGGGGTCCTCCGCGATCCACGGCAATCGCTCCGTGCTCATTTGGAATAGGCTTCGCCGGCGGCTTGGGAATCGCCGAAAGAATCCAGGGAATGGTTTCGCACAGCGACATCAGGTTCGTCAGGAATCACGAGCTTGGGCGATGTGCGCCAGAGACGCTCGAGATCGTAATAACGCCGCGCTTCTTCGCTGAAGACGTGCAGAATAAATCCGCCAAAATCGATCAGCGCCCATTCGGCGGAGCCGCGTCCCTCGCGGTGTCTCGGCGAACGCTGCATGTGCTTTTCAAGCTGGTCTTCCACTTCGCTGCAGACAGCCTGCACTTGCGGCGTGCTAAAAGCCGTGCAGATCACGAAGTAGTCAGTGAATGCGCCGACGCCGCTCAAGTCGAGCACGGTAATTCCGGAAGCTTTTTTATTTTGCGCGGCTTCGACAGCGAGGCGGACGCCTTGTGGCAGGGTTTCTAATTTCACCGGTATAGGCCTTGTTTAAGAATGTATTCCTCGACGCGCACGGAGACAAGCCCATGAATGGACTGGCCTCGATTGGCGCGCCGGCGAATGTCCGTGGCGGAGACGTCGGTAGCGACGTTTTCCAGCAAATAGACGCTGGTGGCGCGCAGATGCGCAACCACTTGCGACGGCGGCGTTTCGGGCTCTTTCTTTGCGTCGGGGCGCGCGATCAAATCCGGCGGAATCACCAGGCGAAGCGCTTCCGGGCGAATTCCCGGGCGGTTGGCCACGATGAAATCGCAAAGGCCGAGAAGCGTTTCATATTCTTTCCAGACAGGAATGTCGAGAAACGCGTCGGCGCCGATCATGAAAAAAATCCGGTCGCCCTGCTGATTATACGTGTGGCGGAAGTAACGCACGGTATCCACAGAGTAGTGAAGCTGCGTGCCGCTGAAATCTTCGCCGGCTTCGGCGAGCGAAGGAACGAAATGCGGGTGCTCGGTGCACGCGAGCGAGGCCATCGCGAAGCGGTGCGGGAAGGGCGCGAGGTGCTGTTTGAGTTTGTGCGGCGGGCGGCTTGCCGGGATGAAATGTATTTCGTCGAAATTGAAACGGCGGTCGGCGGCGCGGGCCACGGCGAGGTGGCCGTTGTGAATCGGGTCGAAGGAACCGCCGAAAAGCGCGATGCGGCGCGGATGATGCTTTGCGGCGGTGCGATGCGCCTGCGCGGTGGTCAATGCGCCTCCCGGGAGATGACTGTGTTCAATTTTCTCACGAATTTTTGATCGGCGCAGGGAGGGAATCGTTGCCTGGCGCGTTCTCGTCAATTTCTCCTGAGGTGGCAGGCAAGTCCAAAGTCGTTTCGTGCGCGTGGCGCGGGATTTTGTCGAGCGCGTCAGCAATGGAACGGACGAGATCTTTCACGCCGTCACCGGCAACAGCGGAAATCGAGTGAAATTCGAGGCTGCGCTGTTTGCAAAAGGCTTCGAGTTCCTCGAGGTGCGTGCGATCCGTAGTAGCGTCCAGCTTAGTGGCGACGACGATCATCGGTTTTTCGATGAGCGACGGGCCGAACGCTTCCAGCTCTCCATTGATGACTTGAAACGAGTGGACGGGATCATCGACATTGGAATCGCTTGTGTCGATAAGATGCACGATGAGTCGGGTGCGTTCGACGTGGCGGAGGAAGCGAATGCCCAGACCCGCGCCCAAGTGCGCGCCTTCGATCAGGCCAGGCAAATCGGCGACGACAAAGGTGCGACCGAGTTCGGTTCCGTGGCCGCCTGTGCCGCCATCGGCGTTAACGACGCCGAGATTGGGCTCGAGTGTAGTGAATGGATAATTTGCGATTTTCGGGCGTGCCGCGGAAATCACGGAAATCAGTGTGGATTTTCCTGCGTTCGGGAAGCCGACGAGTCCGACATCAGCGAGCAGCTTTAGTTCAAGCCGAAGATGACGCTCTTCGCCGGGAAAACCATCTTCATGTTCGCGTGGAGCTTGATGCCAGGGCTTCGCGAAATTTTGGTTGCCGCGCCCGCCGCGTCCACCCTGCGCAATCAGCACGCGCTGTCCTGCGGCGGAAAGATCCGCAAGAGTCTCATTGGTTTGTTGATCGTAAGCGAGCGTGCCGATGGGAACCTGCAGGATCATGTCTTCGCCGGAGTGGCCAGTGCAGTTTGAGCCTTCGCCGTGTCGGCCGCGATCGGCTTTGAATTCGCGATTGTAACGGTAGCGCAGAAGCGTGTTGTCGTTGGGATTCGCTTCGAGATAAATGCTGCCGCCGTGGCCGCCATCGCCGCCGGACGGACCGCCGCGCGGAACGTATTTTTCGCGGCGAAACGCGACGCAGCCGTTGCCGCCGTCGCCGGCCTTCACCAGGATTTTAGCTTCATCAACAAACACGAGAATCACTCTCCAAAAATGGCAGCCGCTAGGCGGTTGCCCTTAAAAACGATAGCATAAGCGAACGGTCGAAACTGCAATTCCAACCGGTACTGCCTATTCGATGGCCGCGCCAGGAAAACGATACCTGCCGTGAACAAATGGCTGAAGCGATTGCTGCTTCTCTTCGTGATCGCCGCTGTGGCGATCGTCGCTGCCTTTTACGTCCTCTACCTCCGGCGAACGCCTTTGCCGCCGGTTGCGCCGCATGCGCGTGTTGCGCCTGCTATTTCGTCTCTGCCCGGGCTCTCCGCTTGCTGGCTCGAAACTGGAAAAACCTTCAGCAGCTTTTCCATTGGCTCGACAGCGGGAAGCATTCTTGTCCGCCATCCCGCGGGCGATCTGCTGATCGACACAGGCAATTCGAGCCATTTCGACCAGGAAATTCGCGGCTACCCGTTTGCAACCTGGTTCAAACTCAGGTTTCTAGCGGGGCAGCTAAAGCCCGAAACTCCCCTATCCGAACTGCTGCGCCGAGTGAAAGAAAACCCTGCAAAATTACGCTGGGTGATTCTGTCTCACGCGCATCTAGATCATTCCGGCGGGCTGATGGACTTGCCGCACCTGCAGGTTTTGCTCTCGCAGGAAGAACTGCAATTCGCCGCCGACCCGAGCGTGCAAGCAAAGGGTTACGTCATTGCCGCGCATGCAGAAAAATTTCCACCGCTCGGAAAACCTACTTTGCGCTTTGATCCGCAGCCCTACGAAACGTTTGATGAAAGCGCCGACCTTTATAAAGACGGTTCGGTGGTCGTAGTGCCGTTGCACGGACATACGCCGGGGAGCGTGGGCATCTTTGTGAACCTGTCGCCCAACCGGCGTTTCTTCTACGTTGGCGACGCCGTCGACGACGAGCGAGGCTTCCAGGAACGCGTAGGCAAATCCTTGGTGCTGCGAGACAGTGACAACGACGAAGCGCTTGCGAATCAAATCGTCGCCCGTCTCAGCGACCTGCACGAAAAGTTGCCCGAGCTTGCGATCATTCCCGCCCACGGCCGCAGCGCCTACAAGAAGTTCTTTCCCGCCGGCCCGCTCAGCTGCGTCTCCGCGCAATGACTGCGCTCGACGACTGCGCTCAACAACCTCGCCATGAAGAGAAATGCCGTCCGTGAGAAACCGGACGGCAGAAAGAACTGACCGGACGGAAAATCAACCCAGAAGCGCAGCCAATTAGTTGACAGCGGATTTGGCGGCAGAGGGCTCGACGCTGATGAAGCGGCCGTGACGGCCACGGTCGGTGAACTTCACGACGCCGGTGACGAGAGCGAAGAGCGTGTCGTCCTTGCCCTGGCCGACGTTTTCGCCCGCCTGGTGGCGCGTGCCGCGCTGGCGCACGAGGATCGTGCCTGCGTTGACGAGCTGGCCGCCGAAGCGCTTTACGCCGAGCCGTTGTCCGTGAGAATCGCGGCCGTTTGTAGAGGAGCCGCCGCCTTTCTTATGTGCCATGACGAATTTCCTTTTTTCTTGAAGACTTTTTCGCCGGAAAACCGGAGAAGAAGAATCTCGGATTGATAGAAATTAAATCTTGATGTCGTTGACTTCGACGGCTGTGAAATTCTGGCGATGGCCGCGGGAAATCTTGTACTGATTGCCCTTCTTGAACTTGAGCACGGTGATTTTCTTGGCGCGGCCCTGCGAGACGATCTTGCCGCTCACGCTGGCTTTGGAAGCGTCGCTGCCCAGGACGATTTTCTTTTCGTCCGTGTGGATGGCGAGAACCTTGCCAAACGTCACTTTTTCACCGACTTCGCCACTGACGCGCTCGATACGAATGGTGTCGCCCGGTGCGACGCGATACTGCTTACCCCCGGTTTGAATAACGGCGTACATCTGCCCTCCAAGCTGTAAAGACAAACGTTGATTATAAGGGCGAAGCAGGGGGCAGGTCAACGAAGTATCGCAGACAGCTCCAACGATTCGCCAGACTGTTAGGAGGCGGGCCAGCCGCAGATGGCAGGGCGAAGAGAAGCAAGTAGACAGCACCCAAGTCGGATCGAGGTGTAGGAAGGCAGGATGTGGGAAGGCGCGAGTCTGGTTAACAATAATTAGGCCCCCCCCCGGGGTTTTTGGATAAGTGTTCATTCTAAAGGTAGATAAAGTGCTTTGTTTTCAGCACTTACATAAGTGTTCATTCTAAAAGACTTACGTCGAGGGAGCTGATCTTGCCCTTAAAATGAAAAACGCCAGCCGAAGCTGGCGTAACAGAGAAGACCTGCACTATTACCTAGCTTTACTTATACTCCAATTATAACCAAATGTCAAGCAGAAAAGGGGGCATCGAGAACCGTCTGCGGCGAATCTAATTGTTCAGGTTGGCGTGAAAGGAGTACGCAACTTTTGTTCCGGTTTGGGTTTAAACTAAGTGGGTGCTTCAGAAGGAATGAGTCACCTGAAGGCACTTCGGTCCGAGGCGGTAGGAAGCGAAGTTCGGACCTAGCAAGGAAATGACCATGAGATATTTCAAATATTTGGCGTTACTGGCTGTTTTGGCTTTTGCGGCAGCGGCGCCGTCCCAGGCACAGGTTAGGGTTGGCATTGGAGTTGGGCCCGTGTACGGCGGATATGCTGCACCTGTTTGCGAATATGGATATTACGACTATGCGCCGTATGCCTGCGCCCCTTATGGTTTCTACGGGCCTGATTGGTTCGCGGGAGGCGTATTTATCGGCGCAGGACCCTGGTTCCACGGAGGCGGCGGGTATTGGGGCCGCGGCTGGGGTTATGGTGGCCGTGGCGGTTACTATGGTCGCGGCGGATACGGACGCGGCTATGGTAATGGATTCCGCGGCGGGTACGGCGGCGGTGCATACCGCGGCGGGAACGTTCGCGGTAGTAACGGCGGCGGGTTCCGAGGTAGCAATGGCGGTGGTTTCCGCAGCAGCGCTGGAGGAGGATTTCACGGCGGCGGTGGATCCCATGGCGCGGCGTCTGGAGGTCATGGCGGCGGTGGAGGTCATGGCGGCGGACACCGGTAATTAGGCAAGAATCATCAGCAAAGATAATGGAACGGCTGGCGGCAAATGCTGCCAGCCGTTTTTGTTTTTGGGGACGCTTTGATTCGTGGAAGCCGAGCCGAAGGGTCGGGGGCTTGGAGTAAGCAAAAGCAAGGATTTGGAGTTTGCATCTGCAAAGACTTGGAGTGGGCATTAGACGAAGACGGGCACGGCGTGCCGTGCCCCTACGGGATGGGCGGTGTCTTGAGTCTTGGAAATGAGTGTCGTATTGTACGGCGCGTGAAATCCTTCAGTAGCCACTTGAAATTTCGCTTGCATTCGAGGCGTTCCCTGCAGAGGCGGGGTTAAGTGCCAACGATCGAGCTGGTTCAATCGCCGCACGCGCCAGGAGTTAGCCCCATTGCGATCCACTATCGGGAGTATGGGAGCGGTAGGCCGCTGGTTTTTCTACACGGCGGTTGGGGTTATGGGATTTATCCGTTCGATGAGCAGATCAAAGCGCTTCAGAGGGACTACCGGATTTTGATCCCGGACCGAACGGGGTATGGGCGATCGACGAAGGCGCGGGGAGAGATGCCGCTGGATTTTCACCAACTGGCGGCGGAGGAGACTCTGGCGTTTCTGAATGCGCTGGGGATTGAACGAGCCGTGTTTTGGGGACACAGCGACGGATCGGTGATTAGCGCGAAGATCGGGATGGTGGCTCCGGAGCGTTGCGAGTGCTTGATCCTGGAAGCTTTCCATTTGCTTAAGAAAAAGCCGGGATCGCGAGCGTTCTTCGAGCGATTTGCGGCACGCCCGAAGGAATTAGGCGAGGAGACGAAAAAACTGTTGGCGCAAGATCACGGAGAAGGGCAATGGCAGACGGCGCTGCGACGAAACTGCACGGCATGGTTTCGCATTGCGGATGCGGTGAAGCGGGAGGATGAGGATTTGTATGACGGCGGATTGAGTGGGATCAAAGTGCCGACGCTATTTCTGCATGGAAGCCTCGATCCGCGAACGGAGCCGGGGGAGATGGAGCGGGTGCGAAAGGAACTGCCTGCGGCGACGATGAAGTTTGTGGGAAATGGGAAGCATAGCCCGCATAGCGAAGAGGCGGCGTTTGCGGAGTGTAATACGATTGCGGGGGAGTTTTTGAAAAAGTACTCCGATTGAGGCGCGGAGAATTGTGTTACGAAAAGCGGCAGCAGAGCTGCCGCACTCCACATCAAAAATCGAAACGGTAGCCGAGAATCATTTTGGCGATCAGGTGATCAGTCGAGCGCGTCAAACCCACACCTAGTCCGAAATTGACTTCCCACTTGGGAGAAAGATTCAAGTCCACGGCGGGAAAAATCTGGTGCTGCTGCTGGAATGTTGGCAGAAATTCCGTGGCCGGACCCACCGAGCCGTAGTACTCGATGCCGCCGGTGATTTTTTTGGTGAAGTCGTAGCTGATTTTTACGTTGGGAGAGAAGACGAAGCCTTGGCTGACAGACAGGCCGTGAAGGGAGCGGTCGAACGTTGGATTAAAGTCGAGATACCAGCGGCCGAGTTGCTTATCAATGATGGGACGCATCTCCCAGGTCCAGGTGTCGGTGGAGAATTGGCGGCGCTGGTAGCCGACCTCGTTCGAAAGACTAAGGCCCACGGGCCAGTGCCATTTCTTCGGGACGCTGACGCGCGGACGAATGTGGTCGCCGACCCACTGCACGCCCAGTCCGGAACTTTCCGAAGTAAAAATGTAAAAGCCAACCTCGAGCCAATCGGTGAAGCCGTGAGTGATTTCGATGGTTTCGTGCTCGGCGTGATTAGTGGGGTAGACGCCGTCCACGATGGTCTTGCTGCCGTCAATGGTGAAATTGCTGTGCAGCTCGACCATGGTATGTCCGGGGTCAACCAGATCATAGCTGTACACCTGAATCTCATAGTTGTCTTGCGCGCGGGCGGGCGCAAACGCCGCGAGCAACATACCACCAGTTAAAATCAAGCCTCGGACCAGAGATTTAAAGTTCACCGTTGGTTCCTGCGATCATTCATATGAGAAAACCGGTGCGTTTCGTTTGATGCTGAAAACCGGTTACGAAGCACCAACATTTTCCTCAGATCCCCGAAGTGTAACAGATTGACTACGAGCCGTTTATGCGCTAGAAACTTGTCCCATTGAATGATGCCATGGAGTAATTCTGGCAACGAGATCGTGCTGAGGAAGACGGCCTCTCAATCGAGCAGAGAAACCCCTCTGTGACGGCTTTCGCTTCGGTCAGTGGGTGCCCTTGTTGCAGACATTCTGATTCTCTAAGGAGGATCCTCTTATGAAGAGGACTACGGGTGGGGTTTTTGTTGTGGGGTTGATTTTTGCACTGTTTGTATGCCTTGCGGCAACGCCATCGGCCAGCGCACAGTCCACAACGGACGGAGCGATTGGCGGCACGGTGACGGATCAGTCCGGCGCGGTGGTGCCAGGTGCGAATGTCATTGCTGAAAATCTTGGAACGAATATACAGACGACCGGCACGACCGACGAGGGCGGGCGCTATCAGATAATCCATCTTCCACCGGGTTTTTATTCGCTGGAAATTAGCTCGGGCGGATTCGCCGCATTCAAGGCTTTGCGAGTGACCGTGGAGGTTGGACGGACGACAACTATTGACGCGAAGCTGAACGTGAAGACTGCTTCGGAGACGGTGGTGGCGACGGCGGAAGCGCCGGTGATGGTCACAGACCGAGCGGACTTTTCCACGAACATCAACAACACGACGATTGAAAACCTGCCGGTCAATGCCAGGCGATGGGCGTGGTTCGCTCTGACCACGCCCGGCGCCGTGCCGGATGGCGGGTTTGGATTGGTGAGTTTCCGCGGAATTTCCGGCTTGCTGAACAACAACACTGTGGATGGAGCGGACAACAATCAGGCGTTCTTCAGCGAAGAGCGCGGGCGGACGCGCATCAGCTATTCGAGCAGCGAGGCGTCGATCCAGGAGTTTCAAATCAACACCTCGAATTATTCCGCGGAATACGGCCGCGCCGCCGGGGGCGTGGTGAACGCAGTGACGAGGAGCGGAACGAATCAGATTCACGGGCAAGCATTCTGGTTTGACCGCAACAGCGACTGGGGCGCGATCAACCCGTTCCAGACACACCTTGTGAACGGTTCTCCGGTGGCTTTCCTGCCGGAAGATAAGCGGCATCAGTTTGGCGGGGGCGTTGGCGGAGCAATTATCAAAGATAAGTTGTTCTGGTTTTTCAGCGCGGACCAGCAGTTGCGGCCGTTTCCGGCAGTAGCGAACTCGGGAACTCCCGGAGCGATTTTTGCGCCACTTACAACTGCAGAGCAAGCTACGCTCACGGGCCGTCTCATATCGCCGACGAGCCCCGCTGTGACGGATGCGTTAACGTTCCTTCAGAATCTCACCGGCACTGTTGGCAGAAGAGGGGATCAGCTCATTCTGCTGCCAAAGATCGACTGGATCGTGAATTCCAAGAATCACGTCTCGTTCACCTATAACCGCCTGCGCTGGGCTTCTCCGGAAGGCATCCAGACGGCGGCGGTGGTCAACCGCGGCGTCGAGAGTTTCGGCAACGATTACGTCAAAGACGATTGGGGAGTAGCGAAGCTGATCACTCAGGTCAGCCCGACGATTACGAACGAGCTGCGCTACCAGTATGGACGGGACTTTGAGTTCGAGTTCGGACAAAGCGGAATCACTGGCGAACCGGTGTCGCAGCTGGGACTGTCCTCGCAGATTACGGTAAACGGGGTGGGCGGCTTTGTTTTCGGCATGCCAAACTTCCTGAACCGCCCTCAGTATCCCGACGAGAGAAGGAACCAAGTGGCGGACACGGTAGCCTGGAGCCGCGGTAAACACCTTCTCAAATTTGGGGTGGACTTCAACCATGTCCATGACACGGAAGTAAACCTTTTTGAGGGCTTTGGTGCATATTCGTAT
>Ga0210388_10005035_pt1 | contig 10318 bp, 6 predicted proteins | sample IncBWC19OmetaG_FD_155485 | JGI IMG/M metagenome (GOLD analysis project Ga0210388, IMG submission 155485) | Forest soil microbial communities from Barre Woods Harvard Forest LTER site, Petersham, Massachusetts, United States - Inc-BW-C-19-O ...
TCGACCATGGGCGGGACGTTTCATGCGCAGTTGCTAGGCGAAACCGGATTTCTGAAGCTGGACCGGGTCCTCTCGTCGCACCAGTTTCTTTCGGCGCGCTTCAGCACGTCCCGGTCTTATGGCGCGAACAACGTTTATTTTGACCCGGGGAGTCCGATCACTTTTAATTCGATCAGCGCCAATGGACAAGAAGATGTGACCACAGAGAGCGCGTCGCTCGCTTTGCTGAGCGGTATTTCGCCGCGGCTCACGAGTCATCTGCGAATACAGTTTTCGCTCGACTTGGAGCAATCGTTTCCCAACACGAGTGGGCCACAGACAGGCATCTACGATTGGATGGAGGATTTTGGGCAATCGTCAACCTTGCCGCGCGAAACGCGGGAACATCGCCTGCAGATAGCGGAAACTTTCAGTCTGAGCCACGGGCGAAACCAGTTTAAGTTCGGGGTCGACGGAATGCGAACCTGGGACTACAACTTCTATCCGTCGCTGTTTGGTGGCGACTATTTCTTCGACAACATTTCCGTGAATCCGCTGACGTTTGTTCCGATGGAGGAGGGCCTGCAGTTAACGCCCCTCCGCGCGTACGCACACACCATCATGCCGAGTTGGAATTGGGATGCGGGCAGCTGGACTGGACCGCCCGCCAACTTAGCGCGCTATTACGATCAAAACTTCGGCAATCCGGTATCGCATCCCGACGGCAACGACTATGCCGGGTTTGTGCAGGACACCGCTAGGCTGACGCCGCACTTCAGCCTGAGCATGGGAGTGCGCTACGACCTGCAAACATTTTCCACGAAAGGAATGGCGGGCACTCCGCTCTGGGCGCAGGCGGGGAAGATGCCGTTGCGCGGGACAAACTTTGCGCCGCGGGTGGGCATCGGCTATGCGGTTGGCAACGATCGGCCGCTCATGGTGCGCGCGGGCTTCGGAATTTTCTATACCCGCATTCCGCAGATTTACCAGTCGGCGGTCACCAATGACAATGGGCTGAGCGATAACTTTATTTCTCTCGACAATTCCAATTACTACCAGGCGCAAGTGTTCCCGACATATCCGAATGCAGCGGTGAATTGTCCGCGAGGTCCAGTCCAGTGCACGATACCCGCGGCGTGGCAGCAGTATGCGACCAGCGAGGTGTCCGCATTCGCGCCCGACTTTAAGACTCCTCGCGTGCAACAGGCAAGTCTGAGTCTGGAGCGGGAAGTGGGCGGTGGATTCATGGGGACTATATCTTACCTGTTCGTCCATGGTGTCGATATGATCCGAGCGCGAGATGTGAATTTGCCGCCGCCGACTTACTACAGCTATCCCATCTTCGATCCCACCGGCGCTACTTTTCAAAACGAGTTTTACAACGTGGAGTCGTTCGCGACGTGGCAGACGAGTTACAGCATCAGTTGTCCGTATCCGCCGTGCATCAACACCTTGAATCGTCCGATCTCGCAACTCGGGGCCATCGACCAGTTTGAGAGCGCCGCGTCGAGCGTCTACAACGGCATGACCGTGTCGCTGCGCAGGCGAATGTCAGGGGGCCTGTATCTCAACCTGGCGTATACCTGGGCGCACGCAATCGACAGCGGTCAAGACGCCCTGGTGGCCGGACAACCGGTAACGGTGCAGAACTCCTACTCAACCAAGAGCGAACGTGGACCGAGCGTGACCGATGAGCGCAACCGCCTGACGATTTCAGCCATTGATGAGCCGAATCCATTTGCGGCGGGACAGAAAATTCTCGCGACGATGTTCGATCACTGGAAAATTTCTGGAATTATGACGTATGGCAGCGGACGCCCGGCGAACGCGTCGGTGTCAGGCGATCCGAATCAGGATGACAATAACACCAACGACCGTTTGCCGGGATATGGGCGCAATGCATTTACCGGCCCGGATTACGCTAGTATGGATTTGAAGCTGGGAAGGATGATGACCCTGGGCGAGCGGTTTCATCTGGAGTTGAGCGCGGATTCGTTCAATTTGTTCAATCGCAACAATGAAAGGCTGGAAATAACCAACAACGGCTTTCAGACTGCCGCGGGACAGTTCATTAAATACACGCAGTACGCAGGAAGTACTTACTATCCTGCTTATTATCAGCAGCCTACAAGTCTTCTAAAACCCACAAGTTCGTTTGCTCCACGACAAATGCAGTTGTCCATGCGGCTGAATTTCTGAGGTGGAGTGAAGACTCATGCACATTCTGCTTGACTTAACAGGGCAATGCTTGCCATAACTAACGAGTCCAGATAGGACGAGTAGGGGGGTGTAGTCCGTTGGCGGAAGTTCGACTTCAAGAGGGTGAATCCCTCGAAAATGCGCTTCGACGGTTCAAGCGGAAGGTACAAACCGAGGACATTATTAAGGAAGTAAAGCGTCACTCGTTTTACCTGAAGCCCGGCGAGAGAAAGCGAGTCAAGGAAGCACTGGCTCGCAAGCGTAGCCGCAAGAAAGCGCGCAAAGAACAGGACTAGCACCACGGGAAACGGGCCGTTCTCTGATGAACGGCCCGTTCCTGTACTCGAAATGTTTGGAATCAAAGACGGGTCGCGCGAAAATTGTCGCGAATTTTCCCGACCGTAGTCTTAATTCATAAAGTATGAACCATGCGGTGCACACCGCGTGGTGGGCCGAGCCTAGGGGTCAGCATGAGGGGGATGTAAATCTCCTGCCCACGAAGTGAACCGGATCCTTCCCTATTCGGGTCTCCCGTGCAGAGCAGGGACGCGGAATGGGAGCGCCTCTTCAATGGAATACCAGGACAAGATTCTGAAGTGTATCGATTGTGGCACGGATTTCGTGTTCACAGCAGGTGAACAGCTGTTCTTCCACGACAAGCAGTTCAAGAACGAACCCAAACGCTGCAAGAACTGCAAGGGCAAAAGGGTGGCAGTTCTTGGATCTGGGTCGCACGCACCGTCGCGCGGGCATTCGAACGCGAGGACGGAGACGCGAACGAACTGTTCGCAGTGCGGCAAAGAAACCACGGTGCCGTTCCGGCCAACACAAGGTCGACCGGTGCTGTGCCGCGAGTGCTACCAGCAAGGGCGGCAAGTCGCGAGCGCCTGATTATTCTCGATCGTCCGGACATCGGTCATTCAGAGAACAATCATTGCAAGAAGCGAAGCCAGCGGGATGCTTCATCCTGCGCGTCGCTGTGCATCGTTCACCTTTGAGGCCGATGTGTGTTCGCGGCGTTGCTTCTCGGCGTGACGGATGAGCAGGGCTTCCACCTGACGCAGAAGATCTCGGGTCCCTAGTGGCTTGATAAGCAATGAGTCAGAGTTTTCTCCGGTCCAATCTTCTCCTTCGCGATGTTTTCCCGGAGATTCTTCCCCGCCATGTTCTCCGCGCCTGCGCTCTCCTGGCCAATGTTCTCCCGACGGTGGATAGGCAGTCAGCAGCGCGGTCGCCGGATGGTAACTCTGGCGGCGCGCGGCGCGCAGGACTTCCAGGCCGGCCTCTTCCGTCTCCATGCGTAAGTCGCTGATCACCATGTGGTAAACGCCGGACTCCATACGAGCCACAGCCTCGGCCGAGCTGCCCGCGGTTTCGACTTCAAATCCGTGGAGCTCAAGAACAGCTTTGAGGGTCAGCAGGACGGCGAGATCGTCGTCGACGAGCAGGATGCTTCGTTTCATGGTGCACCTCTTAAGGGAGAATTGGAGATGCAGGGCACTGCGCAGTCAGCTTGGTCCTAATCAGCGGGAGCTTCAGTCGCGGCATCCGCTCGTTTAGTATAGGAGCGTGGCTAGCTTCTACATAGAGAATTTTGGCTGCCGGGCTACCCAGGCGGATGGGGCAGCCCTGGAACAGCAATTTCTGGAGCGCGGTCTGGAGCGCGCCGGGACGGCCCGCGACGCTGAGATCGTTGTCCTGAATACCTGCACCGTGACCGAGGGCGCCGATAAAGATGCGCGCGCATCGATACGGCGTCTGCAGCGGGTAAATCCGGATTGCCGCATCCTGGTGACCGGTTGCTACGCGCAGCGAGCACCGGAAGAGTTGGCGGCACTGCCCGGTGTGACCTGGGTCGTGGGTAATTCTCACAAGCACCAGGCGGCCGATATTGCGACTTCCGGTGCTTCATCAACGGGATTTGTTTCGCTGGCGCAGCTTGCCAGGCCTAGTGTGATTGTCGGAGATATCTTCGCCCACACCGAGCTGTTGGCAGCTCCGGTATTCGAAGCCGCTAACGAGCGGACGCGTCCGAATCTCAAGGTGCAGGATGGATGTGACAACCGTTGTTCGTTCTGCGTGATTCCGTATGTTCGGGGACAGAGCCGTTCATTGCCCATGGAGCGCGTGATCGCGGAAATGGGGACGCTGGTCAAAGCGGGCTATCGCGAAGTGGTGATTTCGGGAATTAACCTCGGGCGATGGGGAAGGGACCTGGAGGAAGTCGTTGGTCGATGGTCATTAGTCGTTGGCGAACCAGAACCAACCAGTTCGGCGAGTGACAGCCAGCAGCTAGCATCGCACCCCGAACGACCAGCGACCAACGACCAACGACTGGAATCGCTAATCCGTGCCATCCTCAATCAAACGTCCCTTCAGAAATTGCGCATCAGCTCGGTCGAGCCTATGGACTGGAGCGATGATCTGATCGCGCTGGTGGCATCGTCACCGCGGATCGCCAAGCATGCCCACGTGCCCATGCAGTCGGGAAGCGATGCCGTCTTGCGGCGAATGCATCGCAAGTACCGGCCGTGGCATTACCGGGAAAAGATACTGAAGATTCGAGCAGCCATGCCTACCGCGGCCATTGGCGCGGACGTCATGGTGGGATTTCCGGGTGAGACGGAATCCGAGTTCGACGAGACCCGACGCATGATCGAAGAGCTGCCCCTGACCTATTTGCACGTGTTCACCTATTCGGCGCGTCCGGGCACTCCAGCGGCCGAGCAGTCGGGGCAGGTTCCAGTAGCCGTGGCGAGGGAACGGAACCGCGTGCTCAGGGAGATAGCATCAAAGAAAAAAGCAGCGTTCATGCGATCGCTCGTCGGCACCGTATTCGAGGCGATCACGCTGCAGTCGGGTGGACCAGAATTCACTGAAGCGCTGACGGAGAATTATCTGAAGATGAAAATTCCCGGCCATCACGTGGCGAACCGCTGGACCCAAGTTGAAATCAATGGAATAGCGGGCGAGATGCTGCTGGGCAAGCCGGTCGGCGCGCCCATTTCTCCCTTGGTGACTCAGGAGTGCACAAAAGGGAACAAACGCATTGACCTACAACCCTTTGCAGCTTACGATAATCAAAATTAAGAAATGCGGGAGTGATCCGAAACCATGTCACAGTCAAGGCTTCGGTCTGCGATGTGTTGCTTGCTGACGATCCTGTTTCCGGCGCAAGTCATGCTGGCAGGAGAAACGGCGACCGCCATGCTTTACACCAACGGTGCGGCTTGGTTGAACGGGAGCGAGGTGCCGAAATCGGCCGCCGTGTTCTCGGGCGACATGCTGCAGACGCGGCAGGATTCGTCGGCCAGTATCCAATCGAACGGGTCGAGCGTAATGGTGCTCGCGGATTCCCTAGTCAAATTTGAGGGACCCGCCGTCGAGCTCGAGCATGGCGCGGTGCGCGTGACAACATCGCGCGGATTGGCGACCCACGTCGGCGACGTAACCATTAAGCCAGCGGCCGATACTTGGACTGAGTTTCAGGTGACCGACACCAACGGACAGGTCCAGATCGCCGCTAACAAAGGCGACGTCACGGTTCAAGACGACAAGGGAACCACAACCGTGACGCAGGGACAGCAGACCACGCGTGACGACACCGCCGACACCGACAAGAAAAAGAAAAAACACCGAAAGGGAACTGGAGCTGAGCCGGCGGCGCATGGGGGAATCATGAGTTCCCCCGCGGCAGTCTACACCGGAATTGGCGCTGTGACGGGAGTGGGGATCTGGCTCCTGTTGCAGGGCAGTCAACCGGTGAGTCCGGCGTGCCCGTCGAATCCCTGTCAGTGATTTCTATTGCGAACGAGCTGCCGCTGTTGAATTCTGACCCTGAGTTTTTGCGAAGCGAATGAGTTCTGGGGTGGGCAACTGAATTCATGTCGCGCTACGTTTCCTATCGAGATTTCGACTGGGTCCTGTTGGGCTTCGTGCTGGTGATCTGCACGCTCGGCGTGCTGCAGATTCACAGTGCGACCGAGCACACGAAGTTTGCCGGCGCCCACCTCAAGCAAATCTACTGGATCGCAGCGGGCGTGGCCGCGATGTTCCTGGTCAGCCTGCTCAATTATCAAGCCCTGCTGGAACAAGTCCATTGGATCTACGTTGCCGCACTGGCGTCTTTGATTGCGGTGCTTTTGTTTGGGCAGAAATACCTGGGTGCGAAGCGCTGGATCAAACTCCCCAGCGGTGCGCATTTTCAGCCGTCGGAGTGGGTCAAACTGATCCTGATTCTGGCCGTGGCGAAGTACTTCGCGGACTTGCATGAGCGGGAACTGTCATGGCCGGATTTTCTGAAGGCGGGTGCGATCGTCGGCATTCCCATGCTCATGGTCTTAAGGCAGCCGGATCTCGGCACAGCGCTGACATACTTGCCAGTGGCCGTGATGGGTCTATTCCTCGGCGGACTTCGCTGGAAGCAGGCATTGATCGTCGTGATTATCCTCGGTTTGCTGGTTCCTGTCGCTTGGTTCAAGGTGTTGAAGTCATATCAGAAGGACCGGTTAACAAGTTTTATGAACCCGGACGCGGATCGGCAGGGTTCTGGGTATCAGGTGAATCAGTCGTTAATTGCGGTTGGGTCGGGTGGCATTTTTGGCAGCAGCCAGGGGTCGCAGACCCGTCTGGCGTTTCTACCCGTGCCGCAAACCGACTTCATTTTTGCCGCCTTCGCCGAGGAACATGGGTTTGTAGGTGCACTGGCGGTTCTGCTGTTATACTTTATAGTGCTGATGCGGTTGACCCAGAATGCTCAAACGGCGCCAGACCGCGCCGGGGCATTTGTGGTCATGGGGGTGGTGGCTGTGCTTAGCTTCCACGTTCTGGTCAACGTCGGCATGGTGGTTGGCTTTATGCCAGTCACCGGAATACCTCTGCCGCTAATGAGTTACGGTGGGTCTTCCGTTCTTTTCATGTTTTTGGCGCTGGGGATGGTAATGAACGTCCGGATGCGCCGTTTCGTGAACTGAGACGGTCGGCGGAAGTTGGGGTGCCCTTCTTATCAACACGAGAACGGTGCCAGGAAACAAGATCGAGTAAGAAGCAAGATTACGAAGGCCCTCGCGAAAAAGGAGGGCAGAATGCCGGCAGAAGTCGAAGCCGGACAGGATTGAAGCCAGTCAGGCGGGGAACGGCCCCCTCAGCGTGAACGCGAGAGAGTGGCCACAGACCTGGCGTAAGGCTTAACGCGATCAGTGCAGACGAGTACACACAATTCACTGCAGTCGAGGTCCCGGGAAGAAGTAGTTCTTTCTGATGACCGCGCCCGCTCCTACCCGGAGCGGCGCTGAACGCTATCGATCTCCTGGTCCGCCTTGCGCTTCTGGTCCGGTAAAGGAAACCGGAGTAGAAATGAACAAGGAACTGTATGTATCGGCCACGCCCCACGAAACCAAAGTGGGGATCACGGAAGATGATCAACTAGCGGAAATTTACCTCGAACGAGAAAACGAATACACCTTAGCAGGCTCGATTTATAAGGGCCGAGTAACGCGCGTGCTGCCAGGCATGCAGTCGGCCTTTGTCGACATCGGGTTGGAACGCGACGCCTTTCTGTACGTTTCCGATTTCATGGATCTCGAACAGCAGGACGAGGACCTGGATGAAGCAGTCCCGGCCAATCGTCCGGTTACTGACGCGCGTCCGCGCACCGGGTTGGAAACGGATGTTGCAGCGGAAGGGCAATCTGTGGCAGGCGGCGGCGCAGCGGACGAGGGAGAAGAGTTGGCGGCTCCGTCGACGCTGGGCACTTCTGGTGCCGGGGCCGGCGCGCGCGACTTTCGTGGACGCCGCCGCCGTCGTGGGCGTCGCGGAGAGAACGACCGGGGCGGGCGGGGCGAGCGTCCAGAGCGCAGCGAAATCCGAAGCGCAGCCCCCAGCGAAACTCATACCGAAACGGCCGGCGAATCTCGTGGCCCATCCAGAACCGATTCAAGAAGCGACCGGTTTGGCCGCGGCGACCGTCCCGGACGCAGCGGGTCGGACTCGCAATTTCAGCGGACACCGACAACCTCTCGTGTCGGCCGCGATTACGATTACGGACCGCCTCCGGGATATCAGCCGATCGTCCTTCCCGGCGAATCGATTTCGAAGTATCAACGCCAGGGTCAGAGCGCGAGTGCGAATGCGGCCGAACGCCAATCTCCGTCGGCGGAGACCGTTATAGCGGCGACGGAACGGCCGATACCGGCCTCGATCGTTGCCAACTTTCCTGAAGATGAGCCGATCTTCGCGGCGGCCGTTGCCGAGCCACTCCATGAACAGCACGACCACCTACCAGACGTTGAGGTCGAAGAAGAGGTGCACGAGAACGCCGCCAACGCAGAGGCGGAAATAACCGAAGCGAGTAACAGTAACAAAGAGCGCGCCGTAGCCGAGACTTACTCGGTGAGGGAGACACCGTACGAGAGGGCGCACGAAGCTGATTTCACGGCAGATCCTCAGCCTGCGCACGATGTTGCGCACGGAGCGGTCGAGGAACAGGAAATCGAAGAGGAAGAAGCCGACCTCACATCCTACGGCGAGGAGCCAGGCGACGATGAGGGCTTCGAGGAGCTGGAGGAAGAGACGCAGGCGGCGGGCGGAGAGTTGTCTCGATCAGCAATCGGAGAGGTCGCTCCGAGTCTGGCAGCTGGCGGCGAGCCGGTAGCCAACGGCAATGCGGTTCCCGAGGCTGCCCTCGAAGCTGAAGTCGAAGCCGAAGAGCGCGAAGCCGAGGAGTTGGAACTAGAAGAGGCACAAGCCGAAGCCGAAGCTCTGCTGGAGGCGGAGGCGATCGGAGCCGGCACCGTGGACGCGAGCGCGGAGGTTCACGGTCCAGCACCCGAGGCGAGGCTGTTGCAGCGGACTCAGCGTCGCGGGCCCGAGCGCGGTGGCGATCGAGGGCGCGGACGCCGAGGTGGAAGGCGATTCCGGAGTCGAGAAAATACAGTGGTACCGCAGATCAGCGAACTGCTGAAAGAAGGGCAGGAAGTTCTGATCCAGATTGCCAAGGAGCCGATCGCAAAAAAGGGTGCGCGCATCACCAGTCACATCGCGCTCCCGGGACGCTTCCTGGTGTTCATGCCGACCGTGAATCACACCGGCGTGTCGCGCAAGATCTCCTCGGAAGAAGAGCGGCTGCGGCTGAAGCGCATCATCCAGAGCGAGCGCGAAAATGGCAGTGGTGGTTTCATTGTGCGGACTGCAGCGGCCGGCGCTACCGACGAGGAACTGCGGGCCGACATCCGTTTTCTGAAAAATCTTTGGAGCGAGATCAAGGCACGCTCCGAAAGCAGTAAGGCTCCGGCACTGATCTATCACGATCTGAATGTGGTGGAACGGGTGCTTCGCGATCAGGTGAGCTCGGATTTCTCCGTCATCTGGGTCGACACCGAACAGGAGTACGAGCGCATTCTGCGCTTTGCCAATCGCTTCCAGCCGGCTCTGGTCAAGCGCGTCAAGCTCTACACCAAGGAGACGCCGCTCTACGATCAGTTTGGCCTGAACGAGGAACTCAACAAGGCGCTGAAGTCGAAAGTCTGGCTGAAGAGCGGTGGGTACATCGTGATCAATCAGACTGAGGCGCTGGTCGCGATCGACGTCAATACCGGAAAGTACGTCGGCAAAACCGCTCGCCTGGAAGACACGATCGTGAAAACAAACGTAGACGCGATCAAAGAGATCGTGCGTCAGGTGCGGCTGCGCGACTTAGGTGGAATCATCATCATCGACTTCATCGACATGGACGAGCGGCGCAACCGGCAGAAAGTGATGCAGGCGCTGGAAGAGGCATTGCGTCTGGATCGGGCTCCGTCAAAAGTTCTGCAGTTCAATGATTTCGGGCTGGTGGCGATCACTCGCAAACGGGTGAAGCAGTCGCTGGAACGGACGATTGGATCGCCCTGTCCCTACTGTCAAGCCACCGGCTTCGTGAAGTCGGTGAGCACCGTCTGCAACGAAGTCTATGTCGAGATGCGCAAGATTTCGAACCATCTGGAGCACAGCGACGTGATGTTGCGAGTGAATCCGGAGGTTGCGAAAGCACTGAAGGCGAACAACGCTCATCTACTGAATGAAATGGAAGAGCTGACCAAGAAGACGATCATCGTGAAATCAGATCCGGCGCTGCACCAGGAGCAGTTCGACATTCACTAGT
>Ga0210388_10005036_pt1 | contig 10318 bp, 8 predicted proteins | sample IncBWC19OmetaG_FD_155485 | JGI IMG/M metagenome (GOLD analysis project Ga0210388, IMG submission 155485) | Forest soil microbial communities from Barre Woods Harvard Forest LTER site, Petersham, Massachusetts, United States - Inc-BW-C-19-O ...
CCTGATTGTTCTCCAAAGTGTTTTAGCTATCGGACAAACAGATACCAGTACTATTTCAATGAGCTTAGATAAAGCTATTGATCTAGGTATGAACCAACGTTTTGATATTAAGAATCAGGAATTAGCTGTTCAGATAAGTAAAAGTAATCTTGAGGCTACACAAAGTAAAAATCTTCCACAAATAACAGCATCTGCGGATATGAGATATAATGGAAGATTAGCAACGAACATTTTACCAGCAGGCGCTTTTGGACCTGAACCTCAAGCTGTTCGATTCGGTACTACATATAATACTCTAGTCAGCTTAAATGCAACTCAGAATTTATATAATGCGGGTGTATCCGGAGATAAATTAGTTAATCAGGCACAAGTAGAATATAATCAAGTCAGTCTCGAAAAGTATAAAGTGGACGCTAAAGCATTAATTATCCAATCGTATTATCAGGTATTATTGAACAAAGAACAAATTGAACTAACTCAGGAAAATATCAAAAATCTGAGTGAAATATATAAGCAAGGTGGTAATGAATTTGCGAATGGAACATTAATACAAACTGATTTAACCAGATATCAATTAGATTTATTAAATGCTCAGAATCAATTGCAAACGGCTCAACGTAATTATGATAATAGTATCATTTATTTAAAGGTACAGTTGGCAATCGAACCTGGTGTTAACATTGTACTCACAGATGCTTTGGAAAATTTGATTCCGAATACTGATAATTTGATTGAACAAAATGATTTCAATGTAGAACAACGTTATGAATATAAAATTGAAAAAAGTTCTCTCAAGATTAATGAATTTCAAGTAAAAAAAATAAATCGGACTTATCTTCCATCTGTCTATTTGTATGGCACTGCGGCCGATCAGAATCTAAATAATAAATTGACAGCTTTTTCAAATCAAAACTGGTATCCTTATAATTATTTCGGTATTCACGCAGACATACCCATTTTTGATGGTTTCGGAAAATACAAAAATATGACCGCGTATAAGCTTAGTTCATTACAAAATCAAAACAATCTTAAAAATCTTAAATATACTCTATACTATGAATCTATAAATACAAAAAAATTATTGAAAGATGCTTATGATCAGTATAAAAATTCAAAAGAGAATTATGCATTGGCACAGAATATCATGCAGCTTGATCAGAAAAGGTACCAGGAAGGAACCATTACATTTGCCGCTTTAAAGAACACCGAATATTCTCTTCAGAATGCTCAGAATAATTACATTAACAGCGTTTATAATGTGTTAATTGCTCAGGTTAATTATAAAAAAGCAAAAGGGGAATTATAGTTTAAAATTCATATAAAAGAAAGAGCAGGATGATTCTATGAATTTTCCTGCTCTTTCTTTTTATACATTTCTATCAATACCTCATCATAAGAACCGTAATACCTGCTCCTCCGGTTTCAACATGCTCATCCTGCATGGAAACAATCTGCTTATATTGTTTCAGATAATCCCGAAGCATTTTGCGGAGAATACCATCACCTTTACCATGAAGAATACGCGCTTCTTCAACTCCCAGTATAAATGCATCGTTGATCCATCGCTCAGTAAAAGCAATCGCTTCTTCTGTTCTCTTTCCTCTTACATCCAGCTGCATAGTAAATACCTGATGTTTCTGAATGAGATCTACTCCTCCACTTTTAACATTCCGGACTTCTGACTTTTGTTTAAATTCTTTCGCTGTAGCAGCAGCTAGTTCTGAAAAATGAACTGTTGCTTTCAACTCACCGATGAAAACAATAGCAAGTTTTCCTTTTACTGATTCAATTTTACCAATGGCTCCATTGCTTCTGATACGAACTAAATCACCCGATTTCCAATCATAACGGATAGGTTCATTATCCGTTGGATATGTTTCAGGTTCAAGTTCTTTTTCATATATCTTTCCTATCTCACGAATTTCCTGCCTGTGTTTTTGAGCTGTATGTTTTTCCTTCGCCTGTGATATAGAACGAATGAGTTCTTCAGCTTTACAATCTGCATTATGAACAATACGGTACGCCTCCTCTTTGGCTTCCTGCATTAAACGTTTACGTTTATCCTGAATTTCGCTGAGCTTTTCTTCATATTCCTTAGTTAGCTTTTCATGCTTAAGCTTCAACTCCCTACCCGATTCAATTTCATACTGAAGCGTTGTACGCTCGCGTTCAATATCTCTAAGAAGATTAGACAAGTCAACTTGCTCCTGATCCAGCTTTGTTCTCGCATGATCGATAACATTTTTTGATAAACCTGATTTTTCAGCAATTTCCAGTGTAAATGAACTTCCTGGAATACCGATATCCAATATGTACAAAGGAATCAAGCGATCTGTATCAAAACGCATGGATCCATTGATCAAACCTTCTGTATGAGATGCAAGTGCCTTCAAACCTGCATAATGGGTAGTAATAATTCCCATTGATTTCTTTTCATTCAATTTTTCTAAGGCAGATTCAGCAATGGCTGATCCATACATTGGGTCTGTGCCGCTTCCGAATTCATCAATCAATAATAGCGTTCTAGCATCCGCATGTTCCAAAAAGAATGTCAGGTTGCGTATATGCGAACTATAGGTACTTAAATCATTATCCAATGATTGAGAATCTCCTATATCTATAAAAAAATTTTCAAATATACTGGAAACGCTTCCTTCGTCAACCGGAATTAACAACCCACATTGCAGCATATACTGCAACAGACCCAGTGTTTTCATACATACAGATTTACCACCTGCATTAGGTCCTGACAATAAAAGTATTCTGTTCTGTTCATCAAGCTGAACAGATAATGGCATCACTTTTTTATGTAATTTCTGATTTTTGATCCATAATAACGGATGCCTTGCATTGTGCCATTTAATATATGGTTTTTTTTGAAGCAATGGCATACATCCATTGATACTACAGGCAAAGACAGCTTTAGCCCGGATGAAATCAAACCATCCCACAAGCTGATTCGCCTCTTCCATAATCTCAGCAAACGGACGGATAAAATCAGTAAGCTCCATCAGAATACGGACAATTTCTTTTCGCTCTCTGATTTCTAATTCTCTAACGCTATTGTTGTATGGAAGTAATGAAATTGGTTCCATAAATACTGTTTGTCCGGTACCGGATTCATCATGAATGATGCCTTGTACTTTTCTTTTATATTCTGCCAATACAGGTAATACCAAACGACCCGAACGAATCGTAGCTTCAGTATCTTCATTGCTATAACCTTCTTTTTTGAAAATACGAAGCAAACGATCTACCTCTTTACGTAAACGCTGCTGTTCTTCTCTATATTCTTCACGAATGCTTCTTAACTCATCGGAAGCTGTATCTCGAATAATTCCATGATCATCAATAACCCTATTAATAGATTTATATAAAGAAGAATCGATTTTTATAGAGTTCGCCCGCTCCTGAAGATTTATAAATTCTTCTGTTTCTGTTTTTTTAAAGAAAGACTGGCAGGCAATTAAAGTAGATAAGAATAATTTACATTGAAGCAATTCATCCATTTCAAGATAATTTCCTTCAACCTTAATTTTACTTACGAATAAAGTTATATCTACAAAGTCTTTATCGGGAAACTGCAAGCCTGATTCAATTATTTTTTTAAACTCATCCGTTTCCTGAAGTTCTTTTTTAATGGAATCATGATTATAAGAAGGTGTCAACTGCCCAAGCATTGTCATCGCAGTCCGTCCCTTGCATTCGGATTTTAACAACTCGCGGATTTGGTCAAATCCGATTTTGCTTTCCAGATCAGATGGATAAATCATTCTATTGTATCTATATCAATTAATATAGCAAACATACATATTACAATTCAATTATTCTTGCTGTTTTCGGGTTAAACAATCGTCGCAAGCCTTAATTTCAGGATCCATTAATTTTTTGTATCTTTTAAACGTTTTTGCATTATTTGATTAAAACGTTGGAACCCCAATACCACAAATCGCCGGATGAAATTGAGGATGAACTGCTTTTGATAAACCGAGCCAAGCAGCATCCTAAAGACTTCGCTGTGCTTTATGAAAAATATTATAAAACAATTTTTTTGTATGTATATAGAAAAGTAAACGATATGGATCTTGCCGGAGACCTGACCTCCGACGTATTTTCAAAAGCCCTTGCAACTATTCAAACCTATGAATTCAAAGGCGTACCCTATTCAGCCTGGCTATACCGTATTGCTGCAAATGAAGCCAATATGTACTTCCGGAAAAACAATAAAAAAGAATGTATTTATATTGATGAAATAAGCATTGAACTATTAAATGAATCTGAGGAAGAACCTGCAGACGAATGTGATTATCTAAATTGGCTACCTCATTGTCTTGAAAAACTCAAGGAAGAAGAAGTTCAGCTCATTCAATGGCGTTTTTTTGAAAATAAAGCATTCAAAGAAGTGGGCGAAATAATGAATATGACTGAGAATAATGCCAAAGTAAAAACTTATCGCATTCTGGATAAAATAAGAAAATGGATGCGTGATATGAAAGCAACAAAATTATGAGCAAATATAATATACGAAAAAACAAGCCTGCTCCTTCGGATGAAGAAATTAATAAGTATAAGAACTTTGATAAGGTTGTTAAAAAAGCTGCCATATATGAATATAAACAAGCTACAAGACCTATTTATAAGAATGTAAAATTTATGGGAATTGTTGCTGTAGTTGTTGCCCTCGGTTTAATTGTGCTATTTGAGAATTATGAAGAAAAAGGTATTAACAAACCGATAACTACTGATAAAATAATTGTAAACGATACCGGCTCTCAGATTCATTCAACAAAAGATTCAATCCTTAAGGAATCAAATGTAACGGGCAATTCAGAGATGCACGGAAAAAATAAAGACTCATTATAAAATCAATTACAATTTAGGTTTCTCCTTTGATTCCATTACTGCCAAACTATCAATCACTACTTCATATATTTTATCCAGTCCAGCAGAATGGATGGAATAATAATTATAGCTATCCTGAAATTGTTTTTCAGTAATTTTTTTTCTTTTGAATATTTCTTCTTTATACAACTGAAACAGAACTAAAGAAGAATCCCGACTGAAGCTTTTCAGTGTCAATGCTGATTCTGTCATATGTATATCAATCAGCACATCTGTCATCTGCTCTCGAGTCAGAAGATCTTTGGGTTTATCTTCATTATCTCCGCAAGATATTAGGACCAAAAGATTCAGTAAAATAATTAATTTCAGGTATTTCAAAGCAGTATATTTATTCACGAATATTAGTTTTTTTATTGTATTTTTAAAATTGTTCCTATGAAACAAACCTTAAAAGATATTATCAGCAAACTCCGTAAATACGAGGTACGAATCCGTAAGGCTGTACATTCGCATATGCATGGTAATTATCATTCTATATTTAAGGGCTCAGGCATTGAATTCTCTGATTTGCGTGAATATCAATACGGTGATGATATCCGTACGATTGACTGGAATGTTACAGCAAAAGGACACGGTTCTTATGTTCGTCTTTTTCAGGAAGATAAGGAACAACACATTATTTTCCTCGTAGATGTTAGTTCTTCGCTGGAAATTGGCAAAAAAGATCAAACCAAGTTGGATATTATAAAAGAAATTGCTGGAGTTCTTATGCTTTCTGCGGTAAAAGAAGGTTCCGAAATTGGTCTGGTATGTTATTCTGATAAGAAAGAATTATATGTAGCTGCTGATAAAGGTATCAAACATGCATACTATCTCATCAATAAATTATTCCATTTAATACCTGAATCCGGATTGACGGATCTAAACAAAGCAACACAATACACTCTTTCTATTCTGAAAAGAAAAAGTATTGTAATTGTGCTATCTGATTTTATTGGTGATCAGTATGAAAAGAATCTGATCAGCCTAAGTAAAAAACACGACCTTGTTATCATTCAGGTTCAGGATAGCCGGGAAATAAATCTTCCATCCATGGGAATCATTCCTTTAATTGATACAGAAACAAACAAAACGATCTGGGTAAATTCATCTTCACGTAAATTCCGATCAAATATGGAAAAGCGTCAGTTGATGATCCGGGAAAAATTGGAATTATTCAGCAAGGCCTACGAATCTACTTATACTTGTATTAACACGCACGAAGATTATATAACCAAATTGGTTGAATTATTCCGGGTACGAAATTTCCACAAAAAAAGTGCGTAAGCTTGCCATTATTATATTGAGTCTGCTTTCCATATCTGTCATTGCCGATATCAAACCAAATTATCATATTCATGGTTACTTTCTTCAAGACAGCTTTCGCATTGGCGAAGAGATCAAATACTGCGTTACGGCCAGCTACCCTAAAGATCAGGCAGCTATTTTTCCTGATTCAAGTTTCAGATATTTCCCTTTAGACTATATCCGTAAAATCTATTTTCCAACCCATTCTGATTCGCTTTACTCAACAGATAGCATTATTTATTATTTATCCGGTTTCGAAATATATAATAAACAATATCTATCGATTCCAATCCTTTTCGTGCATAATTCAGATACCATCCGAAAGTATACAATTCGGGATAGCATCTCTCTGATTCATCTCGTAAAAACTTCATCCGATCATGAACTACGTGATCAAGCTTTTCTTACAGATGTTTCAGAACAATTTAATTACCCATACGTACTAAGTGAATTCGTAGCAATTGTATTAATGCTATATGTCCTGTATGCCATTTTTGGGAAAATAATTGTTAAACGATACAGTCTATTTATATTACGCAGATCACACAACAAGTTTATTAAAGATTTTGATAAACTTACGGATCGATTCAATACAGACATTGATCTGCGCATCATTGAACAAACGCTGGCTCTCTGGAAGAGTTACCTGACACGTCTGGAAGGAAAACCTATCAATACGTATACAACGAAAGAACTTATTCTATTGTATGACCAAGAAGCACTGGAAGCATCCCTTCAGTCTTTAGACCGCAATGTATATGGAGGAATGATTACAAAAGATACCAGTGACGCGTTACAGGTTATAAAAAGATTTACCAACCGTAGATTTCAGATACGAAGGAGAGAAATAACAGGTGGATAGTTTCAAGTACGATATCACACAATGGTATTTCATACATTTCTGGTTGAATCCTGATGTATTAAAAAGCTTTATATGGGAAAAGCCAATTTACCTGTATGGCATACTTTCAACACCTGTATTATTATTACTTCGCTGGTTATTGTACTTTAAATTCAGACAGAAATTTAAAGTAGCATTCAACAAAAAGGAAACACGCACGATAAACATCATTCAAGTATTGCGTTTTATTCCTTTAAGTTTCTTTATGGCTTTTATTATTATGCTTTTCATATGCCTAGCCAGACCGCAGCGAAAAAACGAAAGTATTACACAATATACAGAAGGGCTTAATATCATGTTTGTGATGGATATATCAGAGTCAATGAAGATCTCTGATATACACCCAAATCGTTTTGAAGCGGCTAAACAGATATCTATTGACCTAATTCAACACCGAAAAACAGATCGTATAGGTATTGTAGTCTTTTCTGGAGATGCGTATACATTATGTCCGTTAACAAATGACTATCAACTTCTTAAAAATGAACTTAAAAGGTTAAAACAAAACAATACGCTTCAATCAGGTACAGCCATTGGAACGGCTATCGGAACAGCAATAAACCGTTTGAAAAACACCAAATCAGGTCAGCGGATTATTGTATTAATAAGTGACGGAGAAAACACATCGGGATTAATGGATCCTGTTACGGCTGCCGAATTATGCAAAGATTACAATATCAAAATTTATTCTATAGGACTGGGGAAAGATGGTACACATCAGTTCAGAGATGAGGAAGGTAACATACAGTATGTTGAAAGCAAGTTAGATGAAAATACGTTAAAAAATATCTCGGATATAAGCAATGGGGCATTTTACAGAGCTTATGATAAAAAAAATCTTCAGCAGATTATCCATGAAATCGATAAGCAGGAAAAAGGTAAGATTATTCAACTTCATTATAACGATACCAAAGACTTTTACCCGGCATATCTTAAATGGGGAATTATCTTTTTTTTACTCTGGAATCTGAGTCGAATTACCTTTCTCAATAATTTCCTTGAAGACTAAGTTGTCGAAAAACAATTAGTTAACTGGACTTAAAATAAATTGAAAATATCTCTCCGATAATTTATCTTGCAATAAAATACTTCTTTAATGAAATGTTTTGTAAACTTACGTCCTGAATGTGTATGATAATAAAAATAGGTTGTTCCACAATAAATAACATATTTAAAATCATTCATTGAGATATAGATAAATAAAAGAATCTGCACTTTTATTCAGATAGCTCAGCGTCCTTATCTACAGATTTACCCCTGTATTATATTACTTTATTGTTATCTTTTCATATTATGAAAAGATAATGAAATGTATATGTTGCATATTAACAAGAATGGTAAATTTCAACTTATCCAATCTAACGATTGCAATATTAGCAGTATATTCTGAATACATATAATTGTATGTAAGAGAAAAAGCGAAAGAATACCTATTAGTTGAACCTATTTATGAATCCTTAAGAAGTAAATAAATGAAAAGTTTAAAACCGATTATTATTACTGTAATTGTAGTTGCAATACTTGTATTTATTAAAATGCAATTTCTCACAAAGAAGACCGATGAAAAGCAGGGACAGAAAGGAAAAACTATAACTCTGAATATTCTCGGATATATAGCTAAACCTGCCACATTTAATAATACCATTATTGTATCCGGAACGGTTATGGGAAACGAAGAGGTGGTGCTAATTCCCGAAACCTCCGGAAGAATTATAAAACTTAATTTTAAGGAAGGCAGTCATGTATCTAAAGGGCAGTTGCTTGTTAAAATAAACGATGCCGATCTACAGGCTCAGTATAAAAAACTTCAGATACAGATGGACCTGATTGAAGAAAAAACAGCGAGTCTAAAAAAACTACTTGATATCAATGGTATCAGCAAGGAAGAATATGATTCCATGGTTAATCAAGGGAAAACTGTTAACGCTGACATGGATTATACGTTAGCTCAAATTTCCAAAACAGAGATTTATGCTCCGTTCAACGGTATTATTGGACTTACCACTTTAAGCGAAGGAAGTTATGTTACTCCATCTACTACCATAGCAAACATCCAGCAGGTAGATCCGATACAGATTGATTTTTTTGTTTCTGAAAAATACGCCCCTCTTGTACACAAAAATGACGAACTATCTTTTAGCATCGAAGGATTGCCGGAAAAGTTCTTTGGGAAGGTATTTGCTATTGAGCCAAAAATTGATCCGACTACCCGATCCCTTGATATTAGGGCTGTGTGTCCAAATAAATCTGAGAAAATATACCCTGGGTCTTTTGCTAAAGTTGAACTTTCATTAAGCAAATCTGAGAACACTATTATGATTCCTACAGAAGCCATCATTCCAGATTTGAAATCTCAAAAGGTTTATCTGATGAAATCAGGAAAAGCTGTTCCTTCAATAGTAGAAACAGGAACGCGTACCGATACGAAGATAGAAATTATTTCAGGTGTTAATGCTGGCGATACCGTTATTACAACTGGTATTCTCCAGTTAAAACCGGATATAAATGTAAAATTGAAAAAAATTATTAATGAATAATTTCAGTTACCGATATTCTTAAAAAATTATAGTATAAAATGAGCTTATCCTCAATAAGTATAAAAAGACCTGTGCTGGCTATCGTGATGTCTGTCATCATTGTACTGTTCGGCTATATAGGATTTACCTATCTTGGCGTCCGTGAATACCCCTCCATTGATCCTCCGATTATAAACGTACGAACCAATTATACTGGAGCGAATGCTGATGTAATCGAATCACAGATTACAGAGCCTTTGGAAAAGGCAATAAATGGTATTGACGGAATCAGAAGTATTTCTTCTTCAAGCAATCAGGGATCGAGTGTTATTACCGTCGAATTTAATCTGGAAGCTGATCTTGAAGCAGCTGCCAATGATGTACGTGACAAAGTATCACAGGCTGTAAGATCTTTACCTCAGGATATTGATGCATTACCTGTCGTATCCAAAGCCGATGCCAATTCGGATGCAATACTTACTGTGATTCTCGAAAGTAATATAAAGAACCAGCTGCAATTAAGTGATTATGCTGAAAATGTAGTAGCTGAAAGAATACAGACCATACCAGGTGTAAGCAGTATACAGATCTGGGGACAAAAAAGATATGCCATGCGTATATGGCTTGACCCATTAAAACTATCTGCCTTCAAACTTACTCCACTTGACGTAAAACTAGCTCTTGATAATGAAAACGTTGAACTTCCTTCCGG
>Ga0210388_10005039_pt1 | contig 10317 bp, 9 predicted proteins | sample IncBWC19OmetaG_FD_155485 | JGI IMG/M metagenome (GOLD analysis project Ga0210388, IMG submission 155485) | Forest soil microbial communities from Barre Woods Harvard Forest LTER site, Petersham, Massachusetts, United States - Inc-BW-C-19-O ...
CGACACCACCATCATCGAGCAAAATTGGGACGCGATGACAGAGTATCTCGACGCCATTGCTGCCGACAATCCTGAATTTTTGTGGAAGAAAAATTACGGCGATCCTTTTGGCGATTGGCTCTCTCCTGAAGGCAAGACCGACGAGGTTCTCATCGCCACGGCGTATTGGGCATACGACGCGACACTGATGCGCGAGATGGCGCATGCAACCGGACGTACGTCAGACGAAGAAAAGTACGCGCATCTGTTCGAGACAATCCGCACGGCATTTCAAACGCAGTTTGTTCGCGCAGATGGCTTCGTGGCCGGTGCAGACAATAGCCCCTCGCAATTTGGTGTGATCAATAATCCCAACGCAAAGAGCCACGGCGGAGATACGCAGACCGGATACGTGCTGGCGCTGCACATGAATCTGTTGCCGGATTCGCTACGCGCGGCGGCTGCGAAACGACTGGTGGACAAGATCGAAGCCAATCACGATCTGCTGGGCACGGGCTTTCTGGGAACGCCTTATCTGCTCGAGGAGCTGACCAAAGCCGGCTATGCCAAGCTGGCCTACGCTCTGTTGCTCAACACACAATATCCCTCATGGGGCTATATGGTGGAGCACGGCGCGACGACGATGTGGGAGCGTTGGAACGGCGACCAAATGCGCGACGATCCCAGCATGAATTCCTATAACCACTACGCATATGGCGCAGTTGCCGAGTGGATCTATCGCTATGCCGCAGGAATCGACGCGACGCCGCTCGACCCTGGCTTCCACACTATCGTGTTGCATCCGGTTTTCGACGCGCGCCTTGGCCACATCGCCTTCGACTACGACTCCGCTTATGGGCCGATTCACTCCGACTGGGCGGTGACTGGAGCAACCGCCGTTTGGCATGTCACGATTCCGGCCAATACAACAGGGTGGCTGCCGCTGAGCCCAGCGGAGGCCGTGAAATACAAACTGGACGGCTCGAATCTAATCGGGAGCCCACTCGCAACCCCAGCTGCGCGCAATGGTCAAAGCGGATTTGAACTTGTGCCGGGCAGTTATTCTTTCACCGTCGAGCTTAGTCAGTGAGAAGCAATACCTTTCGCTGTACAAGGTAGCCCTGCAACCAATAGGCTTTGAGTTTGCCTGCGTGCTACTTGTGCCCTGCGCTCGATAGATACAAATGGAGTAAGAATGCCACTCGCAATCTTCGCCGGAATTGGATGGCACATGGTGGGCGCCGCCTGCGCCGCGTCGTTTTATGCGCCCATCGGAAAAGTGAAGAAATGGTCGTGGGAAACCACTTGGGCCGTGGCCGGATTCTTCTCCTGGATTTTGTTGCCGATCGGTGTGAGCTATCTTCTGCTTCCGGACCTTCACAGCTTCTATGCTTCCCTCGATCCTGCGCTGATGTGGAAGGTTGCGCTCTTCGGCGCCATGTGGGGCGTCGGCAATGTCAGCTACGGGCTCACCATGCGCCACCTTGGCATGTCGCTCGGCATCGGCGTCGCCATCGGGGTTACGCTGGTCGTCGGGACGCTGGTGCCACCCGCGCTCCACGGTCAATTTTTGGTGCTCTTTACCAGCCGCGGCGGCCTCTGGAGCATGGCCGGCGTTATCGTTGCCTTGATTGGCGTCGCCATTGTCTCCTATGCCGGTCACCAGAAAGAAGTGGAGATCGGTGGCGAGATTAAGGAATTCAACGTCGCTCTCGGCCTCGCGCTTGCCGTGATGTGCGGCATCTTCTCATCGGGATTCTCATTCGCCCTTGACGCGGCCACTCCCATCCGCGCAGCCGCGCTGCAACTTGGCGTCAACCCGCTCTATGCCCGGCTGCCCAGCTACGTTCTCATCATGGGCGGCGGCGCGATCGTCAACATGACCTACTGCTTCGTCCGCCTCGCATTCAAGAAAGGCCTCTCCCTCCGCGCTGATCTGGCGCAGCCCGCCGCGATACTGCTCAAGAACGGCGCCATGGCTGCGTCAGGAGGCATCATGTGGTATCTACAGTTCTTCTTTTACGCGTGGGGAGAAGCCAATATCCCGGCGCGCCTGAGCTATGTGAACTGGATGCTGCACATGAGTGGCTACGTGCTTTGCGGCGGGCTTGTTGGCCTGGCGCTCGGCGAGTGGAAGGGCGTGCAGAGGCGGCCCATCCGCCTTTTGTGGGTTGGGATTTTGGTTATCATTGCCGCGGCCAATCTGGTCGGCCTCGGAGCGGCATCGTAGTTGCGATCGACATGAAGTCTCCTGCGCCATAACGTTTTCAGCGCCCCTTGCGGTGAGCTTGAAATCTTTTTCTGCAGCGGTCGAGTTACCAGCGTGAGGCATTCAGGAATTCCTTCGTTGCAAACGCTGCACCGCGCAACTAAACTAGCCACGATATTCGTTTTTCCAGTTAGGTTCTCGTCTGAATTATCCGGTGCTCGTCTGAATTAGAGGTTGCGTAGTGATTCGGCCAAAAAGGTGCTGGCTTTTTTCCGCCGTTGCGTTCGCCCGCTCGGATGGCGCCGGTCGATCCGGCCTCGCGCGCGTGGGCCAATCTTGCGCGGTCTTGAGGGGAGCGGTTTTGATGGGCGCGCTCTGCCTTGCCCTTCCCCAGCCTGCATCTGCTCAGAACGCAGTGCCTGTGGCAGACGTGTTCGCCGCGCCTGCCGACATGCTCGCGGCACCTTTGGTCACCGCAACTGACCACCCACCCAAGCCGCGGCCGGAAAGCGAGATCACCGTTGAGGGACTGGTCTCATACGGGAACTACCACATCTTTGCCTCGGGTGAGAATTGCAAACTTTACGATGTGGGCATCGAATACGATCGCCACTACTGGGGCCACTTATTCAAGGCGCGCGTGGACTACGTGGGAGAAATTATGCCCATGGTTCTGCTGAACCAGCCGACGCAGATGGACATCTGGGGCAATACCCTGAGCCAGACCCGCAAGACCATACCCGGAGTGGACATCTCGCCCATCGGAATCCGCTGGCTGTGGCGCGACGGCAAGACCATCAAGCCTTACCTGATGGCCAAGGGTGGCGCTCTGGTGTTCTCGCAGAAGCCGCTTTCAAACAAAACGACCTATGAGAACCTGAGCCTGCAGTCAGCTTTCGGGCTTGAAGTCCGGATGAACGAGCGATACGATTTGCGTCTTGGCTTGTTCGGCGACTTTCATTTTTCTGACGGCTTCATAGTTCCCGTCAATCCCGGCCTGGACGTGATGAACGCGACTTTTGGGCTGACCTATCACTTGGGAAGCAAGCGGCAAATTTCAACGCATTGACTTCCGGTGCAGCGTTCGCTTTCCGCACACCATGAGATTCGTTCTCAGGGCAACGGCAGTTCCCTGCTCAGGCCGGACTCCACAAGGTCCGCGCGCAGCTTTTCCACATCCGAAAAAACGATCCCCTTCATTCCAAGCGCGACGGCCGCATCCACATTCTCCGCTTTATCGTCGATAAACAACGTCTCTGCTGGTTGCGTTCCCAGCTTCTCCAGCGCATAGCGATAAATCGCCGGATCGGGCTTGGCGATGCCAAGTTGATAGCTCCACACCAGCACATCGAAGCGCGAAAGCCAGCGAAGCTCGCGGACCATGTGCTCGTGCACGGTATCGCCCATATTGGAGACGATGGCCGTAAGCAGGCCACGCTCTTTGATTGCCAGTTGCCAAGCGACCATCGTCGGGTCACCGCGCGTCCACATACGCGCGTCCCACAGATTCAGCTCTGCAATCTCGGGCTCCGCAAGCTTCAACCCTTCATCGCGCACGATTTGTCGCCAGAATTCAAGGCCGGTCAGCTTTCCCTCGTCGTAGGCATTACGGTCTTTCCAATAAAACCGGTCAAGGCGATCCGCTGAAAGCCCCGTGATTCGCATAAGCTCGGCGTACGCCGAGGGGTCCGGCGGCCCAGTCAAGACTCTTCCGTAATCGAAGATCACTGCGCGCAGAGCCAATGCCGCCTCCTCAACATCACACCGGCGCCCCAACATTCCCGATGTATGGTTTTCCCCATGTATCGTTGGAAGAGGCGCTTCATTCATTGTGCACGATCAAATTGCGCGGACCCCAATGGAACCCGCGCGAGCGGCACCGAAGAAACTCGCCGACAAATCCCGATACGAATCCAATGGCAAAGCCGATGCGCTTTTCACAGAGAACAAACTGGAACACGGCAGAAAGCGAACTGGCCCGCGCGCATCGCGAGCGCGTCGCGGCCGGCTTGCCGATTGCCGATCTGACGGCTTCGAATCCTACGAAATGCGGATTTGCTTATCCAGCTTCCCTGCTTGATGCGCTCACCGATCGGCGCGCGCTCGAATACGATCCCCAGCCCAAGGGTCTTCTCTCCGCGCGCAAAGCCGTCTGCGACTATTACGCCGCGCTCGGCGTCGCTCTCGATCCAAACCAGATCGTTCTCACCACTAGCACCAGCGAGGCCTACAGCTTTCTTTTCCGGTTGCTGTGCGACCCCGGCGACGAAATTCTTATCCCGCAGCCAAGCTATCCGCTCTTTGATTTTCTCGCCGGCCTCGACGATGTGCGCCTCAAAACCGCGCCGCTTGTTTATGAGAATGGTTGGCAGATTGACGCTGAAGGAATTCGCCGCGCGATCACTCCTCTGACGCGTGCCATCGTGATCGTGCACCCCAACAATCCAACCGGCCACTACACCAAGCCATGGGAGGCCGAGGAACTCGCCCAGCTGTGCCGCGAATTTAGGCTTTCATTGATCGTCGACGAAGTATTTCTCGACTACAGTTTTGGCGCCGACGTCGAGAGCTTTGGCGATAAACCGAAGAGCTTCGCCCTGGGAATTGAAGGCGTTCCGGTTTTCGTTGTCAGCGGGCTGAGCAAGATTGCCGCGCTGCCGCAGATGAAGGCGGCTTGGATTGTCGCCACTGGCCGTGAACACGAAGAGACACGCGAGCACGCTCTTAACCGCCTCGAAGTCATCGCCGACACGTTTCTATCCATGAACGCGCCGGTGCAGTTGGCGCTGCCAACTTGGCTCGGCGCAAGAGCCGCGATTCAGGAACAGATTCGCCAGCGAGTCGCCGCGAATCTGGCAGAGCTGGATGATGCGCTTGAGGCGACGAACTCTATCAACCAGCTCAACGCCGTTCAGCGGCTCAAGGTTGAAGGCGGTTGGTATGCGGTGCTGCGGATTCCGGCGATCGAGCCGGATGAGCGGACGGTTTTGGGGCTGCTCGAGCGCGGAGTCTGGGTTCATCCGGGCTACTTTTTCGGGATGGCTGAGAGCGGCTGGCTGGTCGTGAGTCTGCTCGCGCCAGAGGCGGAATTCAGTAACGGAGTTGCCATCATGATTGACTACTTGGGAACGAACCACGGACGTAACGTGACAGACAGACTTTTATAACTATCACTTGATGTAAGCCATATATCTTACTAATTATAAATAACTTACTTCTGTCTGTATTTTCTTTGTAGAATTCCCGGAAATTGGGGACTTGGCCCGCTCAATCAATTTTTCTATCGCGTTTGCTTGGACGGATTCCGGTCCTGCAGGAACGGATTCGACGCTCGCTCTTCGCCGATTGTCGTTGCGGGGCCGTGGCCGGGCAGGACCTTTGTTTCGTCGGGCAAGGTCAGCAGCCGAGAGCGGAGTGAGGCGATGATCTGGTCGAAGTTGCCGCCGGGCAAATCGGTGCGGCCGATGCTGCCGGCGAAGAGCGTGTCGCCGGCAATCAGCAGCTTCAGCGGGGCAAAATGCAGGCAGATGGAACCTTCTGTGTGGCCCGGCGTGTGCAGCACTTGCGCCGGATAATGCTCGAGGCCGACGAGCTGTCCGTCTTTCAATCCTTCGTCGGGCGGAGCGATTTCAGGCGGCGCGACTCCGATCCATTCCGCTTGCGTGTCCATCATTTCAAGCTGCGGCAGGTCGTTTTCGTTCAGGTAAATCGGCGCGCCGGTCAGGCGCTTCAGCTTCAGCGCTCCGCCGACGTGGTCGATGTGGCCATGCGTGACCAGGATCTGCTTCAGCTTGAGGCCTTGTTCGGTGAGACGTTTGTGAAGGCGGCTGACGTCGTCGCCGGGATCGATCACGATGGCTTCGCGGGTTTCCTCGTCGCCAAGAATGGTGCAGTTGCAGGCCAGCGGACCGACAGGAAACGACTCGAAGAGCATGGATGTATTTTAAGCGGAGCTGGCGGAGTTGACGGAGCTGGCAGCTCTAGCGGAATTGGCAGTGCTGGACCTCAGCGACAGCCGTCACGCCTCTATTGCTGTCGCTGCCGCAGCCGCCTTGATTCGAGCGAGATGGACAACCGCAAATGCACCTAGCTTTGTCGCGCAGTTCTTATGGGGTTTTGCCTTGCAAAAAGGACAGGTCAGAGCAAGCGGGCTAACCGGAAGGATCTCGGGGATTACGAGCTTCTTTGCCATGCCCCGAGTCTAGTTCGATTTGGCGGCGGGTGTTTTCGCCGGCCTTCGAATGCCTACCCCCCTCCCCCCCGGTATGGCATACCTCCGTATTTGATTGCGAAGGAGTTAGGAGAGGGGATCATACCTTTTTCATACCTCAGCCATACCTAATCCATACCTTCCATACCTTCCATATATGAATTCCAAGAGTTAGCAGCGTTTCTGCGCGGGTTTTCTGTGCGCAAGGACGCATTTCGCGACGGGTGTGTTTGATCGCTCATGGAACAAGTATGCGCCGGAAGGCGGAAATTATCGGCAAAGTTGGGAGAGAAATTATGGAGCGGTGATCCGGTCGCGGATCAAGGGGTTAGCGGGTTTGCGGGGCTGTAGCGGATAGGGTGAGGGGTTGACAAAAGGCACTGACGGGAAAAACGGACCAGGAGGCGGGACAGTGGGACCCGGGAGGCCAACAGCTGGCGGTGGTTTGAAATGGCCCGCTTCCATGCACTTGTTAGGATCTGCTGCGCGCGATAAGTTCTCGTTGGTAAGCGGCTCTAATCGCCTCCGCAAGTCGATTTGAAGGGGCTCCAAACCCCTCGAAATCCTTGATATTATCCTGCCGCACGTGTAGCTGACCTTCCCCGACGTTTCCACGATGTTGCCCCACTGAGTAATCCCGGTGGTGTTGGAGTTCATGCGACGACAAAATCCAATATCCAATTTTGTCCCGCCAAACTGCGAGCCAGACAAACACGTCACAACAGGCAGGCTTCACCTGCTGGAAATTCATCCAGAAGTCCTTCGTCGAGTCAGACGCAAGAGCCTTGACAAATAGCGGTTCATCGCTGTTTGCGTCTACAACCCGCGACGCCTTGACTTCGATCTTGATCTTCCCATCGAGGTAGAAATCATATTCCCCCGAGTAAGTCGGGTCGAGCGCCTTTGAGGGTTTGTGCAGTTCTGGAACCAGCTCCTTTAAGTGCGACTGTGCCCACGCTTCCCCAAATGTGCGCGGCCCTGCGATTTCGAAAATGTACAGAAATGCGTTGCGCTCCAAGTAGCTGTCGCGCATCTCAAGATACTGATCGAATGTCAGCATGTCTCTACCAAACAATGTCGAAATGATGTACTCGAACTCGTTGAACGGATAGACGGAAAACAGGCCATCTAATTTCCTTCGAAACTCTTCCTCATCAGGCATACTCGCGATAAGTACGTCCAGTTGTTCCCTAAGTCTTTCCATTTTGATCCTTAGAAAAGAGAACTTTGGAGGGAGGACTCCGCTCCCGCCGTTTTTGGGGGCCGTCCCCGACGTTTTGGAGGGTTGTTATTCACGGCCTGCACAACGTTCTCTGACATGTTTTCGCTTGGCGTTTCCTCTCCGTCGGTCGCAAAGTTCATGTGAATATCGCTCTCAAAAGCATGGCTGTTTTGCCATCCCAACCGGCCCGTTTGCCGGTAATGTTCGAGCCTTCGGATGGCTATTTCACAAAAAATCGGGTCAGTATCCACAGTGAAACAGCGCCGCTGGGAAATCTCGCAAGCCAGGAGGGTAGTTCCGGAGTGAGCGAAGAAGTCAACGACGATCTGGCCCACATTTGACGATGCCCTCACAATCCGGTCGATACATTTCATCGGCTTCTGTGCGTAGCATCCGTTGACGTTCTCATCCATTCTGTAGAAAACCTGCTGAACGTCCACCCACACGTTACCAGCTCGAATATTTTCCGAGTTGCTCCGCTCCATGTTTTCAGTCAGCTTGCCGTCAACCTTTTTATAGTAGCCCCGAAGAATTTTCGGGATATCTGTGTATTCAGCGTCCACATTGAAAACAGGACTGCCTATCGTGTAATAAAGCAGCTCCTGCCGGACCGCCATCCAGTTTTTCTGCGTACCGTAACCCCGTTGGTTTCGCATCGTGATAAAGCTACGAGTGGTCACGGGCAGCGACCGCATCATAATCATGAAATCAGGTAACGGCTGGAAGCCCTCTTTTTGATCCGCTCCAAGCCAGACGTATAGAGAAGCGTCCCGCTCCATCCAGTTCAAGGTGTTCCTAACCCACCGTTTGCACCACTGGATAAATTCGCCGTTGCTGCGTTCTTCAAAAGCGACCAGGTTGTAGGGCGGGTCATGGATAGCTATCGTGGCCTTGCTCCCTTCCATTACCTTTGCGACGTCCTCAGTGTTTGTTGCGTCCAGACACCCGACCTTGTGTCCCGATACCGGGTCAGTCCAAACCTCTCCCCTCTCCAGCCGGCAATGAGGCAGAAGGGCTGCCCGAAGGTCCGGCCGCTCATCTAGGCGTGGAAGCGGATTATTTCTCATATCTTGTGTTGACCCAGGCGCCGCAGATCACATTGTCAAATGTTTTCGTCCAAAAGCCAAATCCCCCGCCCGCTCGCATCGTTTTTCCCCGTCAACTCAATAGTAAATGGGCGCAATGGCGAAAACACGTGGGAGGACGACGGAGACCGGTGTGATGAGTGCGTGGAAATGGTCAGGCATGATGACGAACGCGTGCAGGACAAATTTGCCTTGTGCGCGATAGTCGAGGATCGTTCGCATGAGCAATTCGGCTGTGGAAGTGATCTGGAAGAGACGACGGCGTTGCGCCGTCACGGCGGTGACAAAGTAGGTCCGCGTTTCTTGTGGGGCAAGTCGCACGTCGGAAGCATAACCGAAAGGCCCGCGGCTGAAGCCCTTCTCATTGAGGGTAAGGTTTCAGGGGCCTAAAGGCCCCTGCTCCTTCCGCTGTTTGTGTGGCCGCGCGATGAGCGCGGCCCGACGCGATTTGGCGCGCTGCCGCTTAGCGGTGGTCGCCGCCGTGATAGCCGGGTAGGTTGTGTTCGCTGCTGGCATCGTGATCGCCGTGGCCTGTGTGGCCTCGGCCGTCGCGTGCCTCGTTGCCGTGGAAGTGGTTGAAGGGCTCTTCGCCGCGCTGCGGGTAGGGTCCGCGATAGCCGTGATGCGGGTCGTAGCGGTTGTCGACATGGCCGTAGAAGTGGTCATGGCCGCGGTACCAGTGGCCGGCGCCGATGAAAACTCCGCCGTTAAACCAGTCGGGCCCGTAGTAGCCGTAGGGCGAGCAGTTGTAGGGAGCGTAGTCGTAGTAGCCGTAAGGGCAGACCGGCTCAACTCCGAAGCTGACGGAGATTTGGGCGGCCGGCGCGGGGCGCGCGGAGCATAAAAGGGCAGCCGCGACGGCTGCGAATGCGAGGTAGGTGAACTTGGACATGATCTCTCCGTACATCGTTCTTATTGGGGGTTGATGTTGCGTGGGGTTGCGTTTTTCGTGGTTAGCCGAACGGATGGTAGCAGGGGCTGGAGACGGGAGACTGTGCTGGATTGAACAGGGCGGCAGGGAGTAGGGAGTAGAAAGACAGGGACTAAGGGACTAGGGACTAGGGGCCTGTGCCCGAGTACCGCAACCAATAAAAACCCACGGAAAGCTGGCAATTTTCATAATGTGGTGCAATTCACGGCTCTGCAAAGAATGGCGACTGAATTTGTCGTATATTAAAGAGGACCGAATCGGTCGTATATCTAAATCCGCTTGGCGAAGGGTCTGAAGGGCTGTCAGAAATGGCTCCTAGATGCACTTCGCGGGGTGGTGAACGGGGAGATCGGAAATCCGCATGAGAACGTCGAAAGCAGCGGTTCAATTGAGGAATGCTGGACGGCCAGTTGGAGGCAGCTTTGCCTCGGGGGCTGAAGCCGCGGTGATATTTTGCTCAGGTGATGTACAGGCTGAAGCCTGTTCCCTTCAACCTAAAGCTGGTCTCTTTGGCTTGGCTGCAAAGGCTGGTCACCCCTGCGTGACCGAGAGCAAAAGGGGCCGGCGAGTTGGGGGTGGGCTATTCGGCATTCTCTTCCTTATATGTAGCTTGATGATTTTGAGCGGCGCGGCGTGGGGCGCGGTTACGGGGAGCATTTCTGGAACGGTGAAGGATCCAGC
>Ga0210388_10005040_pt1 | contig 10317 bp, 7 predicted proteins | sample IncBWC19OmetaG_FD_155485 | JGI IMG/M metagenome (GOLD analysis project Ga0210388, IMG submission 155485) | Forest soil microbial communities from Barre Woods Harvard Forest LTER site, Petersham, Massachusetts, United States - Inc-BW-C-19-O ...
CGACGTTGTGGAAGTCTTTCTGCAGCCAGCGGATGCTGATTCGCGGCGTTACAAAGAAATTGAAGTGAGTCCCAACGGCTTCTGGATTGACCTGGATATTGCGCCTGGAGAAAAACGCGATTTGAAGAGTGGTTTGAAGCGGCGTGTCAGGATCGATGAAAAGAACAAAACATGGAGGGCCGAGCTGGCGCTGCCCATGAAGAGTTTGACGGCGCGATTCGAACCGTCCGCGGGCTGGCGGGCCAACTTTTTTCGCGTGGAAGGGGCCACCGAACCGCGTTTTTATTCGGCGTGGCGGCCAACGGAAACGCCTGCGCCAAATTTTCATGTCCCCGAAGCATTCGGCAAACTTGTGTTCGAAGGCTGATCGGGCATTTTTAGGCCATTTAGACAAGACTGGCGCCACGCCACCTTTTTTTCTATGCTTCCCGTGTGAAAATCCAAGCGTTTTCGTGTTGCACCTCGATTCTCAGGCGCGCTATTCAAACGTTTGCCACGGTTGGCGCCGTCATCGTTTTGGGTTCCGCCACGCTCGCCAGCCAAAACGAGCCCCCTCAAAAGCCAAACGCGGATGCGCCAACAGTGACAAAAGTCGAGCCGCCCTCATGGTGGATCAACCTGACGCCCGAAGTAATGCTGTTGCTTTCCGGACATCGTCTCGAAGCCACGCATGTCGTTTGCAATTTGCCGAGCGTTTTGGTGGAGCGCACGCAGGCGACAGCCGGAGGCGACTATCTATTCGTCTGGCTGAAGATCGGATCCGACACAAAATCGGGTACCGCTGTGTGCCGAGTCGCAACTTCGACGGGCACGACTTCGTTTGAGCTGCCATTGGCCGCGCGTGCGATGAAACTGGGAAAATTTCAGGGGCTTGCGCAGGAGGACGTGATTTATCTGATCATGCCGGATCGTTTTGCGAATGGCGATCCCACCAATGATGAGCCCGCCGACGCTCCGGGCACACACGATCGTTCGAACCCGCGCGCTTATCATGGCGGCGATCTGCGCGGGATCGGCGAGCATCTTCCGTACTTGAAGGATCTCGGCGTGACCACGCTCTGGTTGACTCCTATTTTGAAGAATGGCGCGGCGCAGGATTATCACGGTTATGGCGCGGTGGATTTGTACGCGGTGGATCCGCATCTTGGAACGCTACAGGATTACCAAGGACTCATCGCGGCAGCGCACAAGCAAGGCATGAAGATTTTCTTTGATTTTGTGCCGAACCACGTCGGGCCGAAACATCCCTGGGTCGCCGAGCCGCCGCTGCCGGACTGGTTCCATGGGACGGCGCATCATCATATGAATACTACTTCAGGCGTCAACGGTACGTTCTACGGCAAGACGGGGAAACCAACGATTGCCAATGATCCGTTCGAAACGCTGGTAGATCCGCACGCACCGCCGCTGCTTTCGCGAAACCTTACCGATGGCTGGTTCTTCAACGTGCTACCCGACTTGAATACGGAAAACCCCATGGTCGCCGAATATCTCTTGCAAGAGAGCGTCTGGTGGGCGGAGAGTTCCGGTTTGGACGGCTTTCGACTGGACACGTTTCCCTACGTCCCGCGGAGTTTTTGGTCGGCTTGGCACACCGGGCTGCACCGCCTCTATCCCTATCTGACGACCGTCGGCGAAGTCTTTCATTCCGACCCGAACGTAACTTCGTTTTTCGCCGGAGGGCAGAGGCGATTCGACGGCGTTGATTCCGGCTTAAACACACTGTTCGACTTTCCGATGTTTTTCACGCTGCGGGATGTTCTCCTGCAAAACGCGCCAGCAGGACGCATCGCGGATGTGTTGCGCCACGATTCGTTGTACCTTCATCCCGATGCGCTAGTTACATTTTTCGCGAACCACGATGTTGCGCGGCTCGCGAGCGCGGATGGCAGCTCGCCGACAAAGATCAAGGCGGCGTTTGGACTGACACTGACGCTGCGCGGGATTCCCGAGCTTTACTACGGCGACGAAATCGGAATGGCCGGCGGCGGAGACCCGGACAACCGGCACGATTTTCCTGGGGGCTGGCCTGGCGATCCGAAAAATGCGTTCACCGCGGAAGGACGTACCGCGGAACAACAGGAACTCTTTGCTTATGTGCAAACGCTGTTGCGCTTGCGGCGCGAGCACCCTGCCCTGCAAAACGGAAAGTTGTGGCACCTCTTCTCTGATGAAACGTCCTACGTATTTTTGCGGGAGACGGAAGAAGAACGCGTGGTTGTGGCCTTCAACAATTCGACGGAACCGCGAGCGTTGAAAATTCCTCTGAACGACACGCCTGCGGCGGGCGCGGCCGGACTCAGTTTGCTTCTTGGAGAAGCAAAAGCTGAGGTATTCAAAGGAGAAGCTCGCATCGCGGTGCCCGCACAATCCATTTCTATTTTTCTGCTGGATTGAATACTCAAAAGCTCAACCGAACATTCCAGTTCTTGAGGGAATCTGGAACGGTGAGTGTGATGCAGTGCGCTTTAGGGTCATAGCGCCAATCGTGATTCAGTTGATCGCCGATGTGGACTTCTTTTGGCCGAGCGCCCGCGCCATAGATTTCCAGCAGCGTGCTGGTCCACCAGGGTTTATAGGCATCTTTCTCGATCGTGCTGGTGACGGTCATATCTTGCGGCGTGACTTCGCACGTGAAATTCACGCGGAGGAAGTCTCCTTTTTGGTAGGCGAATGTGTGGCCGTCGTCCTGATAGAGCGCGCCGCTGCAGTCTTCGCCCATATAGACGCGGAGTTCGAGTGGACCATCCGGCTTCTCGTTCGTGCTTTGCACAACGGGCTGCATGGGTATAATTGCGCCGGCGCGGACGAACAGCGGCGTTTCCGCGAGCGTTGGGTGCAAGGAGATTTGGTCCTCGCTTGAATAAACTTCCGCAGTCCAGAAATCGTACCAATGGCCCGGCGGAAGATGAACGTCTTGTGCGTCCATTTTTTCCGTGACGACCGGAGCAACCAAGAAATCGCGGCCGAACAGGAATTCGTGGTCCTCGCCATAGAGCTGCTCGGCGGCGGGATATTCAAGAAAGATCGGCTCCATCATCGGAATGCCGGTGCGCGAGGTTTCCTCCATCGCGGTGTAAATATAAGGAAGCAGTTTGTAGCGCAGCTCGATGTAGCGTTTGCGGATCGCTTCCTGCTCGGGGCCGCTCGCCCACGGCTCGTGATCGGCGGTGCCCTTCGCGGCGTGATCGCGGTACATCGGATAGAACACGCCTAGCTCATACCAGCGTGTGAGAAGATCCGCGGGCGGAGAGCCGGCAAAACCGCCGACGTCCGCGCCAACCATGGAATAGCCGGAAAGGCCGAGGCTCATGATCTGCGGAACGCTCATTCCGATGTGGTTCCAGGTGGCGCTGTTGTCTCCGGTCCATGTGGCGGCATAGCGTTCGGCGCCCGCGTAGGCGGCGCGCGTAAGAACAAAGGGCCGCTCGTCTGGACGAAGCTTGAGAAGGCCGTCGTAGGTGGCGCGGGCGTTTTCCATGCCGTAGACATTGTGGATGGCGCGGTGATCGAGCGTGCTGCCGTCGTCGAGCCGGTGGACGTTGTCGAGCGGCATGGTTTTGGAAAGAGTCTGGAAAGTGGAGGGCTCATTCATGTCGTTCCAGAAGCCTGCCACGCCCATGCTAACGAAATTCTTGTAGAGACCGCCCCACCAGTCGCGCACGCGCGTGAGAGTAAAATCAGGAAAGGCACTGTCGCCGGGCCAGACTTTGCCGACATACACAGAGCCATCGTGGTTCTTGACGAAGAGATCGTTCTTTATTCCGGAATCGTAAGGGGCGTAGCCGTGGTCAGGATCCTTTTTGATGTGCAGGTCGGTGATGAGAACGGTGCGCATGCCCTGCGCGCGAAAATCTGCGATCATTTTTTCGAAATGGGGGAAATATTCGCGATTGACGGTGAAGGGAGCGTTGCCTTGCTGATAGTCGATGTCAAAATAGATGACGTCGGCGGGAATCTTTTTGTCGCGCAAGGTTTGAACGATCTCGCGGGCACGAGCTTCTGGATAGTAACTGTAGCGGCTCTGCTGATAGCCGAGGGACCAGAGCGGAGGAAGCGGAGTGCGGCCGACGAGCGCGGTGAATTGTTGAACGATTTTCTTGGGTTCCGGGCCGGCGATGAAGTAGTAGTTCAACTCGCCGCCCTCGGCGCCAAATGAAAGATAATCCGGCGATTCTTTTCCGAAGTCGAAACTGCTGCGGTAGGTGTTATCGAAAAAAACGCCGTAGGCCGCGCCTTTGTTAATGCCGACGAAAAACGGAATCGTTTTGTAGAGCGGATCGTCCGATTCCTGCCAGCCAAAAAAATCGGTGTTCCACATCGTATAAGCATGATTGCGGCGGTTCATTGGACCGGGCTTGTCGCCGAGGCCGTAATAATTTTCTTCGGCAGGCATGTGCTTCCAGGCGTGGATGTAGGTGCCGTTCCAAGCCATCGGCAAGGAGGGTTCATCCGCGAGAAGAACATTGCCCGCGGAATCCGCGAAGCTGATCAGCAGAGGCGCTTTCTTGACGATGACAACAACGCGGCCCGCCGTCATACGCAGCTCGGTCTTGCCGTCTTCGATATTGACCGCGGAAGGCACGGGAGATTCGATGACCGCCCAGGAAAAATCTTTCAGAAAAGAACCCTGCGGCGCGAGACGAACGCGAATGATGCCATCGCGAAAAAGCGTAATGCGTACTTTCGCAGGGCCGGCGGTCAGTTCGACGCCGTCTTGAAGCTTCTCTACGCGCTGAACGTTTCCGACATGCTGCCATCCGGCCGCAGCAGCGCTGCTGGCGCTGAACGCACAGGCCAGCATGCCAATGCTGGTCCATCTTGCAAGCCGTGACATGGTATTCCTCTCTTCGCGGCTTCGGTGGAAGAATCCCAGGCTAGAATACGCCTGTGCGCTGGGCGGCGCTCCTCGCATTTTTGGTTATGCCGCTAGCCATTCCTCAAAAAAAGACGTGGCCTTTCCGCCTTCGATGCGGCGGCGAACGGCGTCCATGACGCGGCATTTTGCCGTCCCGTCAGATCCGTAAAAGGCCAGCCAATACGGCAGATGAATCTCAACTGGGATCCGCTCGACCTCCACTTTAAGGGCGCGCAGCTTGAAAAAACCTTGCTGGAAGAGCACGCGCAGGACTTTCATCCTGAGGAGCTCTTCCGCGGCATCCGGCTGCAAGCGTGGAACGAGTTGATTCCGCGTTTCAATCGTGATGAGTTCATTTTCCGCCGGAACGCGCGGAAACTCGAAAAGATCAAGCGCGCCGTGCACGGCATCCAGGGCAAAAAAACGCGTCTTGCGGGCGCGGCCTATCTCGTAACGCACCTTGTACATCCAAAACGGCACATAAGCGTCCGCAATCCGCTGCAAAGGGCCACTCCGAATCCTCCAATACGCCGCACTGAATACGCCCGCACGGAAGAAGCGGAGGGCTTCTTCCTGCGTGACGTTAGGCTTCAAGGATTGAATGGCCGTAACTCGCATCTGTGTCTCGTCCGCCGAGTCTGCTAACGGAAGTAAATCCACAAACCGATCACCGTCGCCAGCAGCAAAAGGCTAAAGAAAATGTTGATGCGACGTTCGGTTGGAGTTTCGTGGGCAGGCTTGCGCTGGGGGATGCCAACGGTGGAGGTTTCGATCTTGTCGTCCACGGTTGCAAACGTCAGTCCGGCAAGTTGCTTGCGGTCGGGCGCTTTGGTCATCAAGCTGACCGAGATCAGCACCAGCGAACAGACCACAAACATAAAAATCGCGTAGTGGAGGAAGTTCATGTCGATGATCCAGCGCGCGACGGGAGATTCGAACCGGCCGCCGGCGGCACGATCGGCAAGTTCAAGGACGAATCGCGTCGCGCCCAAAACAAAACCGGTCATAAGTGAGGAGATGGCCCCGGAGCCATTCAAGCGCGGCCACAAGATTCCCAGGACGAAGCAAGCAGAGATCGGCGGGCTGATATAAGCCTGCACGCTCTGCAAATAAATGTAGAGTTGGCTGCTGATGTAGTGAATGAAAGGGACCCAAAGCAAGCCAAGCACTACCATGAAACCTGTGGCAACGCGGCCGAAATTGACGAGCTGGCCTTCAGAGGCTTGCGGACGGATTTTTTTGTAAAAATCCAGCGTCACCAGTGTAGACGCGGAGTTAAACACCGAACTCATCGCGCCCATTACCGCGGCCAGCAGCGCAGCCATGACCAAGCCCACCAGCCCAGTCGGCAGCAGATTCAAAATAAGCGTCGGGTACGCGAAATCGGGCTTCTTCACCTGTTCGGGGAAAAGAGCGAAAGCGATGATGCCCGGCAGGACCAGCATGAACACCGGAGTATCTTTAAGAAGCCTGCAAAAATGGTGCCTAATTTAGCATGGCCTTCATCGCGCGCGGAAAGCACGCGCTGCACGATCACCTGGTCCGTGCACCAATACCAAATACCGAGGATAGGCGCGCCAAAAAAGATGCCTGTCCACGGAAAATCCTTGTCGGTGGACGGCCTCATCATGTGGAAGTAACTGGCAGGCACCATGGTTCGCAAGTGCTCGAGACCGCCGACCCGGTGTAGACCGATGATTGTCAGAGCCACAGCGCCACAAATCAGGATCAGCGTCTGGACGGTGTCGGTATAGATAACCGCCGCGAGGCCGCCGGCCACGGTGTAAATTCCAGTGGCGATCACCAGAACGACCGCCGTCTTCCAAAGCGACCAGCCAGCTACTCGCTCCAGAACGACGCTCGCGGCATAGAGTTGCACAGAAATCTTGGTGAAGATGTAGGCTATGATCGAGATTGCCGCCAGGTACACGGCGCAATTGCGATTGAACCGCCGCTCCAAAAACTCCGGCATGGTGAACACGTTGGAGCGCAAATAGAAAGGGACGAACACCCAGCCGAGGACCAGCAGGATCAAACAAGCGAGCCACTCGAAATGGCCCACCGCTAATCCGGAGGAAGCGCCCGTCCCGGACAAACCGATGAAATGCTCGGTAGAAATATTCGAAACAAACAAAGATGCGCCAATAAAAAACCAGCCGATGTCCCGGCCCGCGAGGAAGTAGTCCTCGGAGGTTCGCTCTCTCCTCGAAAAATACATGCCGATGCCAAAGACGATTGCGAAGTAGATCCCGATAATCACGAGATCCAAGGTGGCTACGCTCTGGTGAGCAACCGTGACTTCCGATGCAAACAGCATCCGTTCCTCCTTGGCTTCCGCCGCACGAGCTCAGCGGAATCTGTAGCTCAATTGATCTTGCCTTCGCGAGAGCGCAGCGCACACCAACCCCCTGTTGACGAGCGCGCTTAGTACAGTGGAATCCCTGCCGCCCCTAGACTGAATTTCGGCGTGCGCAGTCTATACCAGCCTAAGTCAAGGCTCAATGGGTGTTTGGCTCCCCGAGGGCGCTTGCCAAGCCGGCCCGGGCGATGCGACAGAGGAGGCGGCTACCTCGATTTGCCGTGATCCGCGGATCAGGGTAAAAGAGAGTGTGGAGGAAAGAGGGGATATGACCAAGTTGCTGTTTTTCCTGATGTTCTTTACGACTGCACTGATGGCCGCGGATAGGTCTGTTTACGACTTCACTCTCAATTCGATCGACGGGCAGCCTGCGCCGCTCGCGTCCTATAAGGGAAAAATCGTCCTGCTGGTGAACGTCGCGAGCCGTTGCGGCTTCACTCCGCAGTATACGGCCCTCGAAGCGGTCTATGAGAAATACAAAGAGCAAGGCTTCGTGATTGTGGGCATTCCCGCAAACAATTTCGGCTCGCAGGAGCCGGGCACGAATCAAGAGATCAAGACTTTCTGCCAGACCAAATACAGCGTGACTTTCCCGATGATGTCGAAAGTTTCCGTGAAAGGTGATGACAAGACGCCGCTCTATCAATTTCTGACGGACAAAGCAGCCAATCCGCAGACGGGTGGCGAGATTCAGTGGAATTTCACGAAATTCCTAATCGGGCCGGATGGGCACGTGCTCGCGCGCTTCGAGCCGGCTGTTACGCCGGATTCGCCGGAAGTCACCGCGGCGATTGAGAAAGCAATCGCTCAAGCAAAAAAATAGCGGCGAGAAAGTTGCCGGAGATTCAAAAAGAAATAATGAGAGTGCAGCAGCCGTACGGCTACCGGCAAAGGCGCGGTTTCCTTATTGTTGCGCGCCGCCACTGGCGCGTTGACTTGCAAAAGCCCCATCATACGTTATGGCGATTGTCTCGCTGCAAAAGGTCAGTAAAGACTACCTCACCGATGGCCAACCGGTGCACGCGCTGGACAATGTCTCGCTCGAGGTAAGCCGGGGGGAATTCGTCGCTCTTGTCGGCCGCAGCGGCTGCGGAAAATCCACGCTGCTGAATCTCGCGGGCGCCATGGACTTCCCCACCGCCGGCCGCGTGGTGATCGACGGCGTCGAAACGTCTACACTGAACGACGCGGGCCTGACTACTGTGCGGCGCGAAAGAGTCGGATTCATTTTCCAGTCGTTTCAACTGCTCCACACGCTGACCGTTTTTGAAAACGTTGAGCTGCCTCTGCTTCTTGCCGGCAAGGGGAATACTCGCGAAGCCGCGCGCGAGCGTCTGGCGTCGGTTGAACTCGATGGCTTAGGCGACCGCTATCCGCATCAACTTTCCGGCGGACAGATGCAGCGCGTCGGCATCGCGCGCGCGCTGGTTCAATCACCCGCCATTCTTCTCGCCGACGAACCAACAGGAAATCTCGACACGCTAACGGGCAACGTCATTCTCGAGCTCTTGAAGCGGCTGACCCGCGAACGGAACACCGCCACGCTCATGGCTACACATAGTGCGGAAGCGGCTGCGCTCGCCGACGCCGTCGTGAACCTGCGCGACGGAAAAATAGAAGAGATCACCCGGCGCTGACATGGGACGCCTCTTCCTTTTCTATCGATTGATGCTTCGCCCGCTCCTGCAGGAGCCGGTGCGCGCCGTTTTGACTATTCTTGCTGTGACTCTCGGCGTTGCCGTGGTGCTGGCGATCGACCTCGCCGGAACGGCGGCGGCGGGTTCTTTCCGCGCATCGATGGAGACCCTCGCGGGCGACAACGATCTGGAAATTGTCGCTGCCGGCGGCGTGCCGGAAACAGTTATCGGAACCCTCGCGGCGCTTCCCTATTGCGTTCGTATTTCGCCGCGCATCGAGGATTCGGCCGTCGTTGCCGGCACGCAGCAAGCCATTCCTCTGATCGGCCTCGACCTGGTTGCGGAAAGCAGCTCAACGAGCAATGTGGCGAGTTCTGTGCCGAGCTCAAACGAATCGTTTGCGCCTGCCGAAGACGCGATGCATTTTTTGCAAAGCCCCGACAGTATTTGGGTCGGCGCAAGCCTCGGAAAAAAAACCGGCGATCACCTGCGCTTGCTGATCAACGATCAAGTCCGCGAATTCACAATCCGCGGCGTTTACCCGGATTCGAACGGGAGCGAATCTGCCATCGTGATGGACCTCGCGGCGGCACAGCGCGCGCTCAACCGCTTCGGCCGCGTCGACCGCATCCTGCTGAAGGTTCCGGAAGTTCTGAGTATCGAGGAGTGGCAGCAGCGCGTACGCACCGCGCTGCCAGTTGGCGTGGAAATTCGCGCCCAGGGCGCGGGCACCGAGGAAAATCGCCGCATGCTTGCCGCTTTCCGGTGGAACCTGCGGCTGCTCAGTTATATCGCGCTGATTGTCGGCGCTTTTCTGATCTACAACACGATTTCTGTTTCCGTCGTGCGCCGCCGCCCGGAAACTGGAATCATGCGTGCACTGGGCGCCAGCCGCGGCGCAGTGCTCGCGGCCTTCATGGGCGAAGCGGCTTTTTTCGGTTTGGCTGGCGCCGCGTTTGGCCTCCCGGTCGGCCGCGTCATGGCTTCAGGAGCAGTGAAGCTCATGGCCGCCACGGTCGAATCTCTTTATGTGAGCAGCCGTCCCGGATCCATCGAGTTGAGCGCGTGGTCCGTGGTGCTCGCCTTTGTAATCGGCGTCGGCGTCGCGATTGTCTCAGCATACTCGCCCGCGCGAGAAGCCTCACTCGTTTCGCCGGTGGAAGCCATGGCGCGCGGCAGGCGCGAGTATATGACGCGTATCCGCAAATCGCGCGATCTGTGGTTTGCGCTGGCGCTAGGCCTCGCAGCAGCGGTGGCGGCGCGGGTTCCTCCGATCGGAGGCAAACCTGTCTTCGGCTATTTCGCGGCGATCTTGCTTGTTGTCGCGTCAGCGCTGGCGATTCCAGCCTTCGCCGATGCAGTCATCTCCCGCAGCTCTCGGTGGCTCGGAAAAATCCTGGGCGTCGAAGCACTGCTCGCGTCGCAAAGCCTTTCGGCCTCACTTCGCCGCACGTCCGTCCTGG
>Ga0210388_10005041_pt1 | contig 10316 bp, 14 predicted proteins | sample IncBWC19OmetaG_FD_155485 | JGI IMG/M metagenome (GOLD analysis project Ga0210388, IMG submission 155485) | Forest soil microbial communities from Barre Woods Harvard Forest LTER site, Petersham, Massachusetts, United States - Inc-BW-C-19-O ...
ACCCCTAAGGATTTGGTTAGTTGGATGGGTGCGATGCAGGCGCAGGATTATGCCATGTCTAAATGGGCTGTTGGCATAAGGCTTCCAAATGCAACCGATGAAAAAATAGAAAGCGCCATCAATAAAGGGGAAATTATCCGCACGCATTTAATGCGCCCTACCTGGCACCTCGTATCTGCTGATGATATTTATTGGCTGCTTGAACTTACGGCCCCGCATATTAAACCGGCCATGAATTCAACCAATAAAATGCTGGAGCTCAACGATGCTTTGTTCTCCAAATCCAATAAGATTATTGAGAAGGCATTGTCAGGCAACAACCACCTGACACGTGAAGAGTTAATGAGTTTACTTCAAAAGAATAAAATTTCAACTGATGGGCTCCGGTCCATCCACATTATGTTTCATGCGGAATTAGATGGAATTGTATGTAATGGTATCCGGAGAGGCAAGAACTCTACCTATGCTTTACTATCGGAAAGAGTCCCGAAAATTAATAAGTTACTAAGGGATGAAGCATTGGCTCTCCTCGCAAAAAGATATTTCACAAGTCATTGCCCGGCTACTTTAAAAGATTTTATCTGGTGGTCGGGCTTGCCCGTTAAAGATGCCAGAAATGCGTTGGAGATGGTAAAATCAAATTTTATTTCGGAAACAATAAATGGAGAAACCTATTGGCTTACTAACTCATTTGCCAAGATTAAAACAGTTGAACCTTCTGTATATTTGCTGCCTGCTTTTGATGAGTTTTTAATCAGTTATAAAGACAGAAGCGCCTCCTTTCCTTTAGGCAACCACAAGAAAGCATTCACGAGTAATGGTATCTTTCGCCCTGTTATTGTAATAAACGGGCATGTAACGGGTATTTGGAAAAGAACTGTAAAAAAAGATATCGTATTAATTGAGACCGGACTCTTTCAACCACACAACAAATTGGAAAAAGAGTTGGTTGAAAAAGCTGCAATCAAATTTGGAGGTTTCCTGAATAAAAAAGTGGAGCTAAAACATACTAAAGCTTGACAACATTTCAACACAGAGGCCAGGGAGGACGCACAGAATTGCACAGAGTTTAAATAGTGTTATTCTCTGTGAAACTCTCCTTACGCTGCGCCCTTTGTGTTGAAATAAAATATTTTTTTATTTTTGTGTAAACTAATACCTCATTATCATGATAATTTTAATTATAATACTTTGCGTAGTTGCAATTCCATTTATACTGGGAGCATTTAAAAGCAGCGAGTTTAAAATGAGCCGCGATATAACCATTAACAAACCCAAGCAAGAAGTTTTCAATTATGTTAAGCACATAAAAAACCAGGACAACTTTGCCGTGTGGATGTCGCTTGACCCGAATATGAAAAGGCAATATTCCGGAACCGATGGAAATATAGGATTTGTGTCGGAATGGGACAGCGAAAATAAAAAAGTTGGTGCTGGTAAACAAACCATAATGGGCATCAAAGAAGGAGAAAGAGTGGATATGAAGCTTGAATTTTTAAAACCCTGGAAAAATGTATCCGATGCTTATTTTGCAACCGATGCGGTGGGCGATAACCAAACCAAAGTTACCTGGGGTTATTACAACAATACCATTAAATACCCTATGAAAGTTATGATGGTATTTATGAATATGGAAAAGATGATTGGCAAGGATTTTGAAAAGGGCTTGGAGAAGCTGAAGACAGAAATGGAGAAATAATCCACTTCTTTTAAAGAGGTAAAATGTATATATGCAACCGATAATATCAAATACTAAATGCCAACACTATATATAATAGCAGGTTGTAACGGCGCAGGGAAAACTACTGCTTCATTTACAATTTTACCGGAAATGCTAAAGTGTAAAGAGTTTGTAAATGCAGACATTATAGCCAAAGGCATATCACCCTTTCAGCCGGAAAAAGTGGCATTTGAAGCGGGAAGAATTATGCTGCAACGGATTCAGCAACTAATTGATGCGAAAGAAACTTTTGCTTTTGAAACTACGCTATCTACTAAAAGTTATAAAAATTTAATCACTGCCTGTAAAGCAAAAGGGTATAAAATTAAATTGTTATTCTTTTGGTTAAATTCTTCTGAACTCGCAATTGACCGTGTAAAAATTCGTGTATCCCAAGGCGGTCATAATATTCCTGATGATGTTATAAAGAGAAGATATAAAAGAGGACTGGAGAACTTTTTTAAAATTTTTATGCCCTTATGCGATTATTGGCAGTTCATCGATAATTCATTCAATATACCTTATAAGATTACAACGGGTAACAAGAAAGTTGAAAAATCAATTTATAATGCCGAACTTTGGCATCAAATAACGGAATATGTTATCAAAAAGCGATAAGGCTCTTGAAAGTAAAATAATGAAAGGCGCCCGGCTTGCCGTTGAACGGCTAATTGAGGAAAGCAAAAAAAATGATGATTACCTGGTTTTTTCTGAAAAGGGGAAGATTGTGAAGATAAAAGCAAGGAAATTGAAGGGTAAGGCTTAAAAGCACCTCATGTAAAAACCACTACTTTGAAGTGAACTCGAAAATTTTCCCACAAAAATAATTTCCCTATTTTCCAATCAGTTATAGGCTTTCCTTAAAATTTAATGTGTAACCAATCAGTTTCATATATATATTTGTAACCGAATTGTTACACATCAATATTCGTATAACCTAAAATATAAACAAAATGAGAAAGATAGTTTCAAGCATCATCATGTCGCTGGACAACTTTACAGCAAACACAGCAGGAGACCTCAGCATGTTCAAAGTAGATGAAGAGTTTTTTGTCATGTCGGAAGCATTCACCGATGCAGCTGATACTGCATTATATGGCAAAGGCACTTATGCAATTATGCAAGCTTATTGGCCTACCGCGGGTGATGCGCCTGATGCATCTTCACATGATAAACAACATTCCAAGTGGTATAGTCACGTGAATAAATATGTATTATCAACCACATTAAAAAATTCAGATGCACCTAATACTACTATTATACGAGAGAACGTAGTAGAAGAACTGAAAAAATTGAAACAACAGGAAGGCAAGAATATTCAAATATTCGGCAGCCCGGGTGTGGTACGTTCACTCACTCAGGAAGGGCTGATAGATGAGTATTGGATTTTCGTGTATCCCGTGATCATAGGTAATGGCATTCCGTTATTTAAAGATATTAAACAACAAATAGATTTAACCCTGGTATCATCTAAAATACTGAAATCGGGTGCAGTTGCTTTACATTATATAAGAAAGTAAATAAAAATTATGAGAAGGGACGTATTTCAAGCCATAGCAGACCCAACCCGCAGGGAGATACTCGGGCTGTTAACAGCTCAATCATTAAATTTAAATTCAGTTGCCGAGAATTTTGACATCAGTCGCCCAGCCGTTTCAAAGCATATTAAAATACTTACCGAATGCGGCCTTGTAATTATTACAAAAGAAGGTCGCGACCATTATTGTGAAGCTAAACTGGATAAGCTGCAAGAGGTATCAGACTGGATAGAACAGTACCGCAAATTCTGGGAAGAACGGTTTGATGCGCTGGAAATATATTTAAATAAACTGCAAGCAAAAAAACCAAAGAAACATGGAAAGAAAAAGTGAAGAAACAGGAAAATGGTCTTCTATGGCACCCTACATGCATAGCGTATTACGCATAGTACCTTCATTTATGTTTATGCTGACAGGTACTATGCTGCTTTTTGCATTTCCAAAAAGTATGAATAAAGATGGAAGTACAGTTCATTTAATGTCCCAAATAGGTGTTGGAGGGATACTGGAATTTGCCGGAGGATTTATGCTTTTAATTGGACTTTGCACCCGACCTATTGCTTTTGTACTTGCAGGTGAAATGGCAGTTGCTTATTTCCAATTCCATGCTCCCGATGGACTTTGGCCAATGTCTAACGGCGGCACTGCAGCGGTTCTGTATTGTTTTATTTTTCTTTACTTCTCATTTGCTGGTGCAGGCCCTTGGAGCATGGATACTTGGATAAAAAACCGAAACAAATAAATATAAAAACCTAAAATATCATGAAAACAACTCAATCAAACATTACACCATTTTTATGGTTCAATGGCAATGTAGAAGAAGCCATAAACTTCTATATCTCTATTTTTAAAAACTCGAAAATTATTAGCGCGCACCATTTGCCAGGCGATGTTCCCGGAAAAAAGGGGAAAGTATTTACCGCTACTATTGAACTGGATGGGCAAAAGTTTATGTTGCTGGATGGAGGCCCTCAATTCAAATTTTCTCCGGCAGTTTCCTTTTTTGTAGACTGTACCACACAAAAAGAAGTGGATGATTTGTGGGAGAAACTCTCTGCCGGAGGCAAACCCAATCGTTGCGGATGGATTGATGATAAATTCGGAGTTACATGGCAAATTATACCCAAAACTTTAGGCGAGCTAATGGGTGACCCTGACCCTGCAAAATCAAAAAGAGTAATGGAGGCTATGATGCAAATGGGTAAAATTGAAATTGCCAAATTAGAAGAAGCCTATAACAAAAAATAAAAATCATTTAACTAACTATTTTATGACAAACACAGGGGTAATAAAAAAATCAGATCGCGAATTAACTATTTCCAGGTTACTTGACGCACCAAGAGAACTGGTATGGGAAATGTGGACCAATCCTGAACATATTAAACATTGGTGGGGACCGAACGGGTTTACAAATACTATTTACAAAATGGATGTAAAAAAAGGCGGAGAGTGGGATTTCATCATGCACGGCCCGGATGGTAAGGATTTCAGGAATAAACACATTTTTGTAGAATTGGTAAAACCTGAAAAAATTGTTCTTTTACATGCTACAGCGCCAAAATTCCAGATGGAAGCCACTTTCACCACTCAGGGAAATAAAACGCTTATGACATTGAATTCGAAATTTGAATCAGCCGAACAATTACAGGAAGTAATTAAACTGGTTAAAGCAGATGAAGGTTTGAAACAGAATGTGGACAAACTGGAAGAATATATTACAAAAGTGCCGGCACAAAAGGAGTTAGTTATTCTGCGCCAGTTTAACGCACCCCGTAAATTAGTCTTCAAAGCATTTGCTGATGCAGAAGCTTTAAAGCAATGGTGGGGCCCCAAGGGCGCTGAAATTGAGATAAGCAAATTAGATTTTAAGCCGGGTGGAATATTCCATTACAGTATGAAGTCGCCAATGGGTGAGATGTGGGGCAAGTTCAATTACCTGGAAATAAATGAGCCTGAAAAAATAGTATTTACAAATTCATTTTCTGATAAAGATGCAAATACAGTTCGTGCACCATTCAGCAATGATTTCCCCATGGAAATAATGAACAGTATCACCCTTACCGAACATGAAGGAAAAACAACCTTGCTTATAAAAGGCGGACCATTAAATCCGACAGATGCAGAGCAAAACTTCTTTACAAATATGTTCAGCAGTATGCAACAGGGCTTTGGTGGTACATTCGACCAACTCGACGAATATTTGGCAAACTCCATCAAATAATGAATAATTTATAGTCACAAAAAAAATTGAAAATTGAAAACAAAACATTATGGAAACACAAAACAAAGAACTCACCATAACCCGTACATTTAATGCGCCATTGCAACTCGTTTGGGCCGCCTGGACGGATGAGGAGCATATAAAAAATTGGTTTGGTCCGAAAGGATTTACCAATCCTGTTTGCGAATGGAATGCACAAGCGGGTAATAAAATAAATATTCACATGAAAGCGCCTGATGGTGTTACTTATCCAATGGATGGGGAGTTTAAAGAAATTAAACAACATGAGAAAATTGTTTTTACTGCTGGTGCGTTGGATAAAAAGGGCAAACGGCTTTTCGATATTCTTAACACAATTAATTTTATTGAAGAAGGTGATAAAACAAAACTTGTTCTGCATTTTATCATGTCCAATATAACACCGGAAGGCGCTCCATACCTGCAAGGCCAGGAAATGGGCTGGAACATGAGCTTAGATAAATTAGCAGCTTTACTTAACACTTTAAAATAAAACATCATGAAAAAAATAAAAATTATCTACTGGATCTTCACTATTCTTTTCGGAGGCTTTATGCTCTTTTCATCCATCCCAGATATCCTTAAAGCACCATCGGCGGTTGAGCTAATAACAACCCATTTAGGCTACCCTGCATATTTTATTGTAATCCTTGGCGTAGCTAAACTATTGGGTTCAATTGCGATACTTATTCCGGGTTCTCCAAGGGTTAAAGAATGGGCCTATGCAGGTCTTACATTTGATTTAATTGCTGCACTGGTTTCCTTTATTGCAGTAGGCGATCCTCCTGCAAAATGGGCTTTCATGGTTGTATTTTTAATACTTCCCGCTGGTTCTTACTATTTCTACCACAAAAAATTAAAAGAATCATCCGCCGCAAAATAATATCACCATGTCATTCCAGGCATATATTGACAACATAAAGGCAAAGACCGGAAAAACTCCGGAAGATTTTAAGAAGCTCGCCGAAAAGAAAGGTTTACTAAAACCGGGCGTTAAAGCCATGGAGGTAGTTAACTGGTTGAAAAAGGATTTTGGCTTGGGCCACGGCCATGCAATGGCTATTTATGCGGTATTTAAAGGAATTAAACAATCCAAAGAGGGGAAATATGAATAACGAACCTGTAATAATAGAGCGTAGCGTATGAAGGCATCTCGTATGTAACCTTTGAACTGTTCCCAGGAGTTGGGACCACGCGTTTAAAACTTACACATTCAGGATTAGAAACATTTCCACAAAACAATCCGGATTTGGCAAAACAGAATTTTGTTGCCGGCTGGACAGATATTATCGGCAGGTTGTTAAAAGAATATTTGGAGAAATAACTTACTCTGATTTCCCCATATCCTTTTCAATATCTGCTTTCCAGGCAGCAGCTTGCTTAAGGGTTGGGTCTGACTGAATGGCTAAATTAATGTCATTCAAAGCATCGGTATAATTTTTCATATAATATTCATCTATGGCACGGCCTTCATAATCTTTGCCTTTGTTAGCGCCTATTTTTAATGACATGGTGTAATCCGCAATAGAGCCGGTATAGTCCAGCAAATCCTGTTTTATACGGGCTCTCCAGTTATAGGTATTTTTAAGTGAGGTGTCGGCAGCAATAGCCATATTAATATACTCCAATGCTTTGGTATAATCATTCAAATAATCTTCGTTCGCGGCAAGGCCTTCATAATCCTTCCCTTTATTTTCTACCTTTGTTAATGATTCCAAATGGTCGTCAATAGAACCTTTGTAATCGCCCATCGATTCTTTTATCTGAGCCCTCCAGTAATATGCATTTTCGGTACCAGGATCTAATTGAATGGCCTTTGTTTCGTCCTGCATGGCTTTGTCAAAGTCTGCCAAATGATATTCAGCAGCGCCTCTTCCTTCATAATCTTTTGATAAATCGCCTCCTAACTCTATTGATTTATTATAGTATTCAATAGAACCGCTATAATCTCCCAAATCTAATTTAATAAGACCAATCCAACTTTTTACATTCTTCAGTTCCGGAGTCAGTCTCAATGCTGTAAACTCATCCGCCAATGCGGAATCGTCCATATCCAAATGATATTCATCCGAGCCTTTCCCTTCATAGGCATTGCCATTTGTACCGTCTAAGGCAATTGCTTTTTTATAGTCGGCCAAAGACTGCTTATAATTTTTAGCGTCAAATTCTGAAAGGGCTACACCGCATAGTTTTTTGCTTTTTTCAGAATTGCTTTCACAACCGGAAAAAACAGAAATAGAAAGAAGGGCCATTCCTGCTATAAAAATACTTTTCTTATTCATCTGTTTGATTGTTAGATTTTTGGGGAATTATTATGTCTTATTTTGCTGGTAAACATACAAATAAAACCCTTTTACAAGCAGATATATTTTAAACAAATCCTGCAAAAAATATGAATTGTTGCGTACTATCAGAAATTTCCTTTTCTTTGTGGGTGAATTCCTGTTGTCATTTGAATTATTGAATACCACCCATGAAAAATTTTATAAATAAGTTTGCAACTATTGGCGTACTTCCGCAGGATGATGGTAATGCCATTCACCAAAAGCGCTTTCTTGTTATGCAAGCCTTTCTGATGAGCCTTGGCGGTTTGTTGTGGGGGTTAATAACACTCAATTTCAAACTTTACTACGCTTCGCTTATTCCTACCAGTTATGTAGTGCTTAGCTTTTTCAATATGTCGTATTTTGCTAAAAGCAAAAATTTCCCAAAAGTTCGGGACATACAAACCTCTGCAACCTTATTGATGCCATTTTTCTTTCAATGGGCATTAGGCGGTTTCCTCAATTCAGGTTGTGTAATGCTTTGGTCCATATTAGCTGTGGCTGCCTCTCTCACTTATCAAAGTATTAAAGCCAGCGCCATTTGGGTTTCCTTGTTTCTTACACTCACCCTTATCTCTGGTATAATGGAAGGATTTTTTCAATCCTGGCTGCAACATACCGGGCATAGTTTATTGCCTTCCAATTTGCAGGTCGATTTGCTGATGCTGAATATTGTAGCAGTGTCGCTTATCCTCTTTATCCTGGTTATTGTTGTAATGAAAAACTCCACTTCACTGGCATTAAAAGAGACTTATACAAAGCTTGTTCAGGCAGAAAAAATGGGCGCTTTAGGTCAACTTGCCGCGGGAATTGCACACGAAGTGAATACCCCTTTAGGCGCTATCAAATCATCTGCCGAAGATTCAATGGTATCATTAACGGAGGTGTATACTAAAATGCCGGAACTGCTGAATTCGGTTGATAGTGATACCCGGAATACATTTTGGAAATTTGCCGGCATAGCGAAAAACAATCAACGGGTGCTATCTTCCAAGGAAGAACGGGAAAAACGCAAAGTTCTCAGCGATGACCTGGATAAGCAAAACATACCTAACTCCCGTGTTTTGGCTGAACGATTAGTGCAAATGGGCATGGATAGCATTGACCCTTCAACACAAAAACTACTTGTTCATCCACGGGCAGAAGAATTAATTATGTTGTCCTACAATCTTGCCAATCTCAGCCGGAATACAGAGAATATATCGGTTGCTGTGGAAAAAGCGTCAAGGGTTGTACTGGCCTTGAAAAAATATTTGCATTCTGCCAACCAGGAAGAGAAGGTGGAAACAGACGTTCGCGATAACATTGAAACGGTTCTTGGCATATACCATAATCAGTTAAAGCATGGTATAGAGATAATAAAGAACTACGAAGAAGTACCGAAAATAATGGCGCATGTTGACCAGTTGAACCAGGTTTGGACCAACCTCATACACAACGCCATTTATGCCATGAAGTACAATGGCAAACTGACCGTTGGAATAAAAAATATTGACCGCTGGGTAGAAATTAAGATTGGCGATACCGGTGGCGGGATACCCGATGAGATTAAAAATAAAATTTTTGAACCCTTCTTTACCACTAAGCCTAAGGGAGAAGGAAGCGGTTTGGGGTTGGATATTGTAAAAACAATTATAAAAGAACACGGAGGATTTATTAACTTTGAAACGGAAGTGGGAAAAGGAACTACATTTATTATTCGCTTACCGGCAAAAAAATAACACATTATGAGCAACCACGAAAATGAAAAGGCCATTGTCTGCGTAGACGATGAAAAAATGATTCTGAACAGTTTGCAATCTATGTTGTCCCGCAACCTGGGCAGCGATTATATTTATGAATTCGCTGAATCTGCCGAAGAGGCGATTGAAGTAATTGGAGAACTATCTAAAGAAGGATATAAACTGGAGGCTGTTATTTCCGATTGGCTGATGCCCGGCATGAAAGGCGATGAATTCCTAAGCAAGGTTCATGAAAAATACCCTGAAATAACCAAAGTATTGCTTACCGGCCACGTGGACAGTAAGGTTGTAAAACGACTGGAGGAAGACAACCACGAAGGCATCCATTGCATATTCAAACCATGGAAAGATGGCAATATTATTGAAGTAATAAAACACGAGGATACCCACAAATGAGCACACCTGTTATTTTGTGCGTTGACGATGAACGTATCGTCCTTCATGGATTAAGAGAACAATTAGGCCGCGCTTTTGGCAATGAATACAGCGTAGAGATTGCCCAAAGCGGAGAAGAAGCCCTTGAACTGGTTGATGAATTGGTAAAAGCGGGAACAGCCGTTCCTATTGTTATTGCCGACCAATTAATGCCCGGCATGAAAGGACATGAATTACTTATTAATATTCATAAATCGTCGGCTAAAACTTTTAAGATATTACTTACCGGGCAAGTGGAAGTAAATGCCATAGGCGAAGCCGTGAATCATGCCAACCTATATCGTTTTATTTCCAAACCCTGGGATGGAACCGACCTTG
>Ga0210388_10005042_pt1 | contig 10316 bp, 8 predicted proteins | sample IncBWC19OmetaG_FD_155485 | JGI IMG/M metagenome (GOLD analysis project Ga0210388, IMG submission 155485) | Forest soil microbial communities from Barre Woods Harvard Forest LTER site, Petersham, Massachusetts, United States - Inc-BW-C-19-O ...
GCAGTCTCGGTTCTCATCAAACCGCAGGGCTTGATGATTGTGCCGGTGCTCGGATGGTGGCTGCTGCTGGAAGCCGACTATGCGACCTGGCTGCGCTCCGCGATCGTTTCCCTCGGCACCTTCATCATCGGCATTGCGCCGTTTCAGATCGGGCATCAGTGGAACTGGATCATCGACCTCTACACTTCGACCGCGGCCTATTATCACGAGACTTCGGTCAACGCGTTCAACTTCATCGCGCTGATCGGAGGACTGCGCCAACAGGATTCCAGCACTATCGCGGGAGTTTCGTTCTTCGCGCTGGGGATGGCCTTGTTGGTTCCGCTGTATTCGTTCGTCGGATACGTACTGTGGCGGGCGCGGACCGCGCGGTCACTGTTCTTCGCCTCGTTCATCGCGTTGTTCGGATTTTTCCTGTTCGCGCCGCGCATGCACGAGCGCTATCTCTACCCGTCGCTGGTCTTCGTAGTTCCGCTCGCGCTCGAAAGCTACGAGATGTTGGGAGTGTTCATCGTCCTGACGATCACCTGCCTGTTCAATTTGGCCTACATCAAGCAGACGCTGGAGAGCGCCGCAGTTTTTCTCGATCCGCATGACGGCCTCGCAATGCTGATATCGATATTGAATGTTGCGGCGTTTGCGCTCGCGGTTAGATTCGGCCTGTCGATGTTGAACAGCGAGGGGACGTCGGGCGAGAATTCGCTGCTGCAGTTGCTCAACCGATTCCGGCCGCCGGAAGGTCGCGCCACTGCGCGCATAGCGGCAACGTCGGCGGAAGAGAAGCCGCTGCTGCCGTGGATCAGAGTCGATACCATCATCATCGGGGTGCTCGTTCTCGCCGCCATCGCGACGAGGTTCTGGAGGATCGGCAATCCCCCGGAGATTGTTTTCGACGAAGTTCATTTCGTCGGCCAGGCCCGCCACTATCTCCACGCGGAGACATTTCTGGACCCGCATCCGCCGGTGGCGAAACTGCTCATCGCGCTAGGCATCTGGCTATTCGGCGATCATTCGTGGAGTTGGCGTGTGGGCAATGCCACCCTCGGCACCATCCTGGTCGGCGTGACCTACCTGCTGGGGCGCCGGATGTTCAAGGATCGCCTCGCGGCAACGCTGGGCGCCTCGTTCGTCCTGCTCGACGGATTCTTCATGGTCGATTCGCGAATCGCGTGTATCGATATCGTGTATCTGACGTTTGCGGCGATCTCCTATGTGCTCCTCTTCCGCTTCATGCAAACCGACGGGTTGCTGGCGAAACGCAAGCTGCTGATCTTTCTGGGAATCGCCTTGGGGCTTTGTCTCGGCAGTAAACTCTACATTCCGGTCATAGCATGCGTCCTGGCGGCGGGCTTCGTCGCATACAACGTATGGCAAATGCCCCCCGATCAGACGCTTCTGGAGGGTTCCGGGAACCTCACGGACCCGTATCGTGAATGGCGCGTGGTGGGGGCGGTAACTACCCTCGCGACCGTGACCGCGATTTTCTATCTCTCCACCTTTTTGATTCATTACCTGCTCGGATGGTGGGGCGGTATCTCCGACTTGTTCGACTACTACAAGCAGATCGTGTGGTACGAAAACTCGGTCGCCAGTGCGACGCATCCATACTCTTCCAAATGGTGGAGTTGGCCGATGATGCTGCGTCCGGTCGCTTACTGGCAGCATTTCCCGCAGAGCGGGAAGGTCGCCACGGTGTGGGGTGGCGGCAATCCGCTGATCTGGTGGGGCGCGCTGACCGGCATGACGTTTAATGCCATCTACACCATCGAGAAGCCGACGGTGACGCGCGTCTTCATGCTTTCCGGCTACCTTGCCTACACTTTGATGTGGGTCTGGATCGGACGCACGCTGTTCCTCTATCACTACATGCCCGCGGTCTATCTCGGTTTCCTCGCGCTCGCGGCGGTGCTTGCGGAATGCTGGTACGGTGGCGACGAGCTGTGGTTCGAACATCTCGCGATCCTGGCGACGATAGCGCCCGCGCTCTTCCTGGGTCTCGGCATGGGATGGGGATTGGCCGGACTGGTCCTGATTCTCGGCGCATGGGGCGCGGCGATGGTGCGCTGGCCCGAGTACAGCGGGAAATTCGTTACCGCAACTTTCGTCCTCGGCGCCATCGTATTGTTTATCTATTTTTTCCCAGTCTGGACCGCGATGCCGATTGACCGCGAGGGCTACTACGCGCGAATGTGGCTGTCAGGGCCAGGAATCAGGAATTGGATCTGACGATGCGCGCGCGACAGAGGGGCGGGTATTTGCGCTGCGTATCGATTGCGATTCTGCTCCTGATTTTTTTTGGCGGCGCATCGCGCGCAACCGCCGGTGAACTTCTGCACAACGGCGATCTGGCCAAAGGCTCCGGCAACCAGCCCGACATGTGGCGCACCGAAGCATGGATCAACGATCCGGACGCGGTGGCGTTTAACTGGTCGCCTCCTTTAAACGGCGGTTCCGGTGTGCTCGAGGTCAACGCAATTAAGGGCGACGACGCGCGCTGGATGCAATCGCTCTCGCTCACTCCCGGTTGGTACTACATGAGCGTCGATATCCGTACCGAGGGTGTCGGCGATGCCAACACCGGAGCAACCATCTCCGTCATGGAAGACGGGATCATGTCGCCGGAAATCAAAGGCACCACCAATTGGACGCGCGTCGGCCTTTACCTGCGAGTTGGCAAAAAGGGCGCCGATGTTGAGGTGGCGCTGCGGGTCGGAGGCTTCGGCAGCCTCAACACCGGCAAGGGATTTTTTCGCAACGCCAGTGTGGTCTCGATCGATGCTCCGCCGGCTAATGCGAAACCGGTCTTCGACCTCGAAAAGATCCGCAAGGACGCCGAGCCGGTGCCGATCGGAAAACCCATCTCGCTGATTATTACCTACCTGTTGTTGATCACCATCGCCTACGCCGGATGGTACTTGTTCGCGCTCAAGCCGCCCAAGGTCACGCGCGCCGAGGTGCGTCGTGAAGCGAAGAAAAAGGTGGCGCGGCGGTGAACGAAATCGAGCAGGCCGACAAGCGAATCGAGAATACGCTTTTTTACGTGTCGCTGTTCAGCTTCGCGTACTTCTACCAGGCTTCCGATCAAAGCACCGCGGCGCGCTTCGATCTAATTCGTTCGGTGCTCGAGCGCCGCACTCTCTGGATCGATGGATTTTGCGGCTACAACACCGCCGACATCATCAACATCCAGAATCATTACTATTCGGTTAAAGCCCCCGGCACTTCGCTCACCGGGCTGCTGCCATGGAGCCTCATCAGCTGGATGGTCAGCATTCCGCTCGCTGCGGCACATGAGTCGCTGATGTGGGTGATCCTGACCTATCTCACCATCGTGATTTCGATCAGCCTTCCGGTCGCGCTGTTGGTGGTGGTGATGTATCGCTTCGGCAAGGCTCTGGGAGCCACTCCGGGACGCAGCGCCGCGATCGCGTTGCTGATGGCGTTTGCCACCATTCTGTTTCCATATGCCACCGAGATGACGGGTGAGCCGGTCGCGGCGGTCTGCCTGATGACGAGTTTCTACCTCGTCTTCACCGCCGCGAAAAACCCCGATTATCTGCGCGCCGGTTTTGCCGGCTTCCTCGCGGGATGGGCGGTGCTCGGCGATTTTCCCAGTCTGCTGGTGGCCGCCGCGATTGGAATTTATTCGCTGCGCAAGCTGCCGAAATGGCGGCACGTGTTCAGCTTCGCGCTGGGCGCCGCGATCGTCGGCGGCCTCCTGATGCTCTACAACTGGGGCGCGTTCGGCGGGCCCTTTTTCATGAGCTACCAAGGCTACAAGCTGCCGGCGAATCAGCAGTTTCCTGAGCAGGCGGTTGGGTTCGTCGGTCTCACCTACCCGCGCCTTAACATTTTATGGAACGTTCTGATCGATCCGCAGCGGGGACTCTTTCTCTGCAATCCCGTCCTCCTGCTCGTGATCCCCGGTCTGCTGTTTTTCTGGCGCAGCGGTAAGCATGCCGAATTTTATGTAGTTCTCGAAGCGATTCTTGCGTTCGTGCTGTTCAACGCCTCGTTCGGCGAATCGATCGTGTCGTGGGGGGGTGGCACGGCGACTGGGCCGCGGCAGGTGACTCCCGCGATGCCGTTCTTTGCGCTCGCGCTGATCTTCCTGCCGCCGACCTACAACTACCTGATGGCGGGTTTGGCCGGACTTTCAACGCTTTATATGCTTGCGGCGATCTCAACCAATCCGCATTTTCCATATGAATATGGTAACCCAGTGTGGCAATTCGCCTTGCCGCACTATTTCCGCGGCGATTTTTCTTTCAACCGCGATACCTACTTTGGCGGCGGCGCCGTCTTCGGAGACTCGGTCGCCTTCAACCTCGGAAAGCTGATGGGGCTGCCGGGTCCGCTGCAGCTCGTTCCATTATGGCTGGGCTGGACTATCGCCGGCACCGATCTTTTCGATTGCTTACGAATCTCCCGCAACCGCACCCAGGCAACGCTTGGTGCGCTCGCCGTCTCGCTCGGCATCGCAATTCTTTTTATTCCGCCACTCACCGCTCCGTTGCAGCAGCGTCTTTCAGTGCGCGCGCGTCACGGCCTGCTCGCGCGCTACTACATCGGCAACACCCCTGGCGAGACGCCACCGCATCTGGTCAGGGTCGACCCGAGGATCGACTTCGACAATGTCGCCGAGCTGGGGGCAACACCGTTCGCCTCCTCGGTGCTTTGGACCGGGACGTTGATTGCGCCGCAGTCGGGGCAGTACCACTTTTCCATCAATGCCGATGACGTCGGATGGCTTACTATCGATGGCAAGCAACTGATTCGTGATGTGGGCAACACCGCAAATCCCATGACCAACGCCACCGTCGAACTAAGCGCGGGGCCGCATCGAATCCTGGTTGGCGAGCGCAACCTTGCGGGCGACGCCGGGGCCCACTTCTACTGGCAGGTTCCGGGGAGCGATCAGCCGGAACTGGTGCCACCCGAAGCGTTAATCCCCGACCGCTACGATCCCCGCGACGACCAACCCTTGAGCGGCGACCAGGCTTCGCGCGACGACTAACCCTCGCGCGGCAACAGTCCCGCGCGGGTAACCTCGCGCCGTTCGCTCTTGTCCATCGCTTCCGCGGCACTGGTGAGTGGGAAAGTCGCGTCGCACATCTGCGCGTACGGGAACCGTTCCATGTGCTGCGACAGGAAATCGAGCGACTTCTTCAGATATTGCGGCGGGTACATGGCGACGCCCACAATTTCCAGCGACTTGAAAGTGATCATCGAGGGCGGAATCTGAACCTGCAGCCCGGCCGAGATGTTGCCCACTTCGATCACCCGACCGCCGATACGAACCATCTTCATCGCTTCCAAAAATGCTTCCGGCACGCCTGCCACTTCGAGGATCACGTCGGGCCAGCCGCCGCACAACTTCTGAACCTCGGCGAGACGATCGTCGAACTCCGGATGCTGGCGCATGTCGACCGTTTCGTCGGCGCCGAAACGTTTCGCTTCTTCGAGGCGATGCGCGACCGCATCGACCGCGACGACATGCGCGCCGCGCGCCTTCGCAATCGCCATCGCATGAAGTCCGAGTCCTCCCGCGCCCAGCACGACGAGATTATCGCCATATGCGACTCGCCCGCGGTCGAGACTCCAGTAAACCTGCGACATCGCGCAATTTGCCGACGACGCGATCGAATCGGGAACGTTGGCGGGCACCCGGTAAAAATGTTGCTCCGGCTTGATGAAGTAATGCGTCGCGAAGGTGCAGGTGAAATGCGGCGCTTCATCCGGATGGCGCGCGCCGACGGTCTTCGCAGTGCAGGCCGAATGCAGCCCCGCGACGCAATTCGCGCATCGATTGCAGACCGTGTAGTAAACCGGCGCGATGCGATCGCCTTCCTTTATCGGCTGCCCCGCGAAATCTACTTTGGTTCCTTTGCCCAGTGAATGCACCACGCCGCTCATTTCGTGACCGGGCATGATGCCGCGTCTGCCACCGAACTCGCCCCGCCACATATGCACCTCGGAGCCGCATACGTTGGTCTGCGTGACCTCGGCGATGAGGCCGCCGGCGGGAGGTTCGGGGACATCGTAGTCGCGAAACTCGATTTTATGCGCGCCTGGAATGAAACCAACTTTACCTTTCATAACCGCTGTTTCATCCCGCGACGGAAAAATGTCAAGTGGACGGCACGTCCTGGAAAAAAGTCACTCTGATATGGTGGGTTTCTTCAGGAAATCGGGACGCAACAGGCTTGGGCGTCCAGGCAGCAGTGGTTGAGGCGGTTTATCGAAGCTGGCGGTCGGCCGATGTTCCGCCCGCGCCGCCGCATCGATCTCCTTGAGCAGGCGCGCTTCCTGCGTTCCGCGCGAAACACATTGAAAATCGCTGACCGGATGCAAGGGCACGTGCAGCGGGGTGCTGAAGGTCGCGTTCAGGCTGAGGCTCGTGGCTTCCGGGCCCGCGGGTTCGACTTTAAAATTGTAGACCGCACTGCCACCCGGATCCGGTTCCGCGGTGTACCGATTGGCGATGCTCTTCATCTGGCCGCAGTCGGCATCGGCGAGGGTAAACGAATTTGCCTCCGCCTCGACGATCCCGTCGTTCGGATCGTCGCCAAGAATCTTGTACTGGTTCTTGTTGACGACCGTATGGACCGCATCCCAGGTCAGGTCGTAGGGAACATTCACCCGGGTCTGAGTCTTCGCGGGAGGCGGCGGTTGAAGGTTCGACGGATAGTAGCAGCCCGCGACGCTTCCCTGGATCGCCCCGACGATGATCGCCAAACCGATTGCACTTCTGGAGTTCATCCTATGGCGCAACATGATAGCAAAGCAGGTGGCTCATAGAATGGCGCATCGGCGGACATTCCCCATCGGCGGCTTCTATGTGATAATCGCCGCTGCGGGGAATTTGCCAGTCGGCGGCCCGCGCCAGGATTCGAAGGGATACGATCAATGTCAGGCCATTCAAAATGGAGTTCGATCAAGCATAAGAAGGCTGCCACCGACGCCAAGCGCGGCAAGGCCTTCACCAAGCTGATCAAGGAAATCACGGTCGCCGCGCGCATGGGTGGCGGCGACATCAATGCCAATCCGCGCCTGCGCACGGCGGTCACCACCGCGCGTCAGCAATCGATGCCGAAGGACAATATCGATCGCGCGATCAAAAAAGGCACCGGCGAGCTCGAAGGCATTACGCTGGAAGAACTCTCCTACGAGGGATACGGTCCGGGCGGCGTCGCCATCATGCTCGATACCTTGACCGACAATCGCAACCGGCTGGTGTCCGAGTTGCGCTTCATCTTTTCGCGCAATGGCGGAAATCTCGGTGAGAGCGGATCGGTCGGTTGGATGTTCAAAAAGCATGGCATCATTACGATCGACAAGAAGGCGACCGAGGAGGACAAGTTGCTGGAGCTTGCGCTGGACGCCGGCGCCGACGATGTTTCGAGCGACTCCGACAGCTTCCAGGTGACCACTCCGCCGGAAAAATTGCACGTCGTCCGCGACGCCATCGAAAAAGCCGGCATCGCCATCGGCACCGCCGAGCTGACGCGGATTCCGGAAAACACCGTCGCGGTTTCGGGACATACGGCTGAGCAGGTTCTCAAGTTGCTCGAAGCGCTCGAAGATCATGACGACATCCAGAGCGTGTCGGCAAATTTCGATATCAGCGATCAGGAGTTGGCGCAGATTTCGGCAGCATCTTAAAACTCCTCTCCTGCGCGTGAGCTCGCGAACGCGCGCACTGGAAGAGGTCGAAATCGAAACCTGCTCCGAATGTTTGAATTTCGGGTCAGGACCGGAACCCTCTCCCGCAGCCGAGCTAGCGAGGCTGCAAGCTGGGAGAGGTCGTAGTCGAACATTTATGTTCGAACACGGGTGAGGGTGCTGGAGGAGGCAAGACGGATGCGGGTGCTGGGAATCGACCCAGGTAGCGCGATCACGGGCTACGGCGTGGTGGATGGAAACGCGGGCAGCTTCCAGCACATTGCGTCGGGTACCATCAAGGCCGGCAAACTCGCGCCCGGCCCCGACCGCCTCAAAAAGATCCACGACGAACTCCTCGTCGTTATCGACAACTACAATCCAGCGGCGATAAGCCTCGAACGGAACTTCGTCGGCGAGAATGTGCAAAGCGCGTTTCGCCTCGGGGAGGCGCGCGCGATCGTGATGCTGGCGGCGGCCGACCGCGGCCTCGCGTTTTTCGAATATCCGCCCAACCAGGTAAAGCTCGCGGTCGCCGCGTTCGGGCATGCAGATAAGGCGCAAGTGAAGTATATGGTTCGGCGCGCGCTCGGACTCGACGAGAGCCTCGCGCTTACCGATGATGCTGCCGACGCGCTCGCGCTCGCGATGTGCCACCTCGGCGCGACTCGGATGAGCGCCATCGCGCGGCTGGCCCCGAAGCCTCGGCGCAAAATCGCCGGATGGGGGACGCGACGATGATCGCGTCAATTTCAGGAACGCTGCGCGTGCGCGATGCCGGCCGCGTCGTCATCGAGACCGGCGGCGTTGGCTACGAAATTTTCATTCCGCTGTCAACTTACTACCGATTGCCGGCGCTCGGTAGCCCGGCCTATCTCGAAATCCGACAAATCGTGCGCGAAGATGCGCTGCTGCTGTATGGATTCAGTGACTCAATCGAGAAGCGCGCGTTCGATCTGCTCCTCGGCGTGCAGCACGTCGGGCCCAAGGCGGCGCTTTCGATTCTGTCGGTGCTTTCGCCCGAAGATTTGGTCAAGGCGATCTCGCGCGAAGACATCCATCGCATCGATGCGGTTCCCGGCGTCGGCACCAAGCTCGCCGAACGCATCGTGCGCGAGTTGCGCGATAAAATCGCCAATCTGAAATTCGGCGGCGAAGCACGTCCCGCGCCCGCTGCGGTGGACGGGTCGCAAAATGGGGTGGGGACAATCGTCGATGATGCGGTTTCGGCGCTGGTGAATCTGGCGTACAAACCGATCCAGGCGCAGCGCGCGGTGGATTCGGTAATGGCGGAAAATGCGTCGGCGGATCTGGAAACTATAATCCGAAAATCTTTGGCGGTGCTGCTTGCCGAAAAGTAAGGCGCATAGCAACGGCGACGTAATCGCCCCCGATGCGACGCTGAAGCCGCGTTTAACCACCCCGGTCGTCGGCGAGGAAGAACAGATCCTCGACCTGTCGCTGCGGCCGCATAGCCTTGCCGAATTCGTCGGCCAGGAACGCCTCAAGCGCATCCTCGGAATGTCGATCGAGGCCGCGCGAAAACGCGGCGAGGTGCTTGACCACGTCTTGTTCTCGGGACCGCCTGGGCTAGGCAAAACCTCGCTCGCGCATATCATTGCGCGCGAGCTTCACGTCAATGTGCGCACGACCTCAGGGCCGGCCATCGAGCGCGCCGGTGACCTCGCGGCCATTGTCGCCGACCTCGAAAAAGGCGACGTGCTTTTCATCGACGAGATCCATCGCCTGGCGCGCGTGGTCGAGGAAATCCTCTACCCTGCGATGGAGGACTACGAACTCAACATCGTGGTCGGCAAAGGCCCGGTCGCGCGCACCATGAAACTCGCGGTCAAGCCGTTCACGCTGGTCGGTGCGACCACGCGGTCGGGGCTGTTGAGTCATCCACTGCGTGATCGCTTCGGACAGCATTTTCATCTCGAGTTTTATGGCAAGGACGATCTGGCGGAGATCGTGCGGCGCTCGGCGCGGCTGCTCAAGGTGCATCTCGATGACGACGGCGGCAACGAGATCGCCTCGCGCTCGCGCGGCACGCCTCGCATCGCGAATCGTTTGCTGCGCCGGGTGCGTGATTTCGCGCAGGTGAACGAGGAGCCCGTCATCACCCGCCAGGTGGCGCTGGGCGCCCTGGAACTGCTCGAAATCGACGAGATGGGCTTCGACAAAATGGACCGCGCGATTTTGGCCACCATCATCGACAAGTTCGACGGCGGCCCGGTTGGCGTCGAGAGCCTCGCCGCGACGGTAGGCGAAGAGCGCGACACCATCGAGGAAGTCTACGAGCCCTACCTGATGCAGGAGGGATTCATCGCGCGCACACAACGCGGCCGCATCGCCACGCCGCGTGCCTACAAGCACCTGGGGCGAACCCGCGCCGGCTCGCTCTTCTAGTGCATCGAGCCAACCCACAGCCCTTCCCTTCAGGGACGGCGGGCCAGTAAAAATTGTGAATGGCGAAAATCTGGGTCATGCAGCATCACCCGGTGGAGAATCTCGGGAGTATCGCGGAGGCGCTCGAAGGCGCCGCGCTCGCGTGGCAGTACGTCCGCATCTTCGAGGGCCAGCCGGTTCCGAAGGATATGAAGGGCGCGGGCGGTCTTATCCTGATGGGCGGGTCGCAAGGCGTCTACGAGGCC
>Ga0210388_10005043_pt1 | contig 10315 bp, 12 predicted proteins | sample IncBWC19OmetaG_FD_155485 | JGI IMG/M metagenome (GOLD analysis project Ga0210388, IMG submission 155485) | Forest soil microbial communities from Barre Woods Harvard Forest LTER site, Petersham, Massachusetts, United States - Inc-BW-C-19-O ...
TGGACACGGGGTGTCGAAAGGACACGCTACGCGTCGCAATGCACTCCGAGCAAACGAAGCGCGACCAGTGGCACGTCACCTGCATCAGAAGTAATTCGCAGCAACTTCTCCCGCGAATGCCTGCGGGGACTTCGACGGCGCTGTGGATCCCTGATCGCCGAGCGAGCTACCTCTTTCGGTCGAAAGCCTGCTCCGGTTTTTCACGGGGTATGGGCAAGACAACGCGGCCGATCAGCAGCCCGAAGATCATCGCGACCGCGCTTGCAGCGAGCACACCCAGCTTTGCGGCGCCGAGTAACGCCGCTTCCTCAAAGGCCAGTCGCGCAACGAACAACGACATCGTAAAGCCGATGCCGGCAACCGTACCCAGCACCACTAGATGCCTTACGTTGAATCCTTCGGGCAACACGGAGAGCCGCGCCCGGACGGTAAGCAGGCTGACCGCAACGATCCCGAGCGGCTTTCCGAGTACGAGCGCGACAGCCACCGCGACGCCGACCTTGGGCTCGACTGTCATCAAGATCCACTCGTCCTTGTCGCGCACGGTTCCATTCCGCGTGTCGCTCTTGCCCCAATAGTACGTGCCGATGGCCGCCGTCTCCCCGATCACGCCGAGCACTTTGTCGCGGTTCCAAGGACGCCCCCTAAACCTCAAGCCACGAGAGTTCATGTCGCGAGCCACGTTCTTCGCGCCGTTGCCGGCCACGTACAGTTGAAATACAAAGCGAACGACATCGGCTTCCGTCGAATTCGAAACGAGCCGCTGCTTCGTTCGCCCTCGAGCCAGCTCAACTTGTTCAACGGCAAATCCGAACGGAGCATTTGAGCCGTTGAAATAGCCGCGCTGCGCATTCTGTCTCATCGCCGCACTGGTGCGCACGCCGTTTCCGACTCGTGCTGATCAAATATTTCATACATCCGTTCCATTAGGCGGCCGTTTGGATCGTCTGTAGTGGGCTGCTGCACCGCAACGACCTGAACACCGTGCTTCCGCAGCAAGCGCTTTGTTGCCTCGCCGAAGCAGAGATGTTTCGCGACGGCCAGAACTTGAAGAGCTGGCAGGGTTTAGCCGTAGGCGAAGAGCACAAGAACCTTCCACCTGGCGACATCCTCCGGCAGGCAAGCGGGGAACACGTCATTCCATTGGCAGTACGTGATCACCCCGCTTCCCGAGCGTACTCGCCCATCAAAACGACACACGCAACTCGCCGCCGATGGGCCAGGGAACGAACGACCAGCCAACTCGCTGCTCGGTCCGCGGGGTCAGATCGCCAGCGCGGTAGCGGCGGAGCGCATCCTCCGCGCCGCGAGGTGTAGTCCAGATCTGGAGCTCGCTGATCGCCAACCCGGCTCCCATCGAGACCAGCGCCGCTCGATGCTGACCGTACCCAAACCAAAGCACCGCGCCCCCTGCTAGATTGACGCCGATAGACGCGATCTGAGTCACCCACCCGCGGGAAATCGCTTCAGCGTCGGCGCGCCGTTCCAGGAGCGCCTCCGCCTGCGCCAGACGCGCGGCCCGCGCTTCGGGAGTGCGCGCGTCCAGCGCGTGAAGGTCCGGCGCCGCGCCGAGCAACGGATGCCAGGTCAGCGCGAAAGAGCCCACCCCCAAGAGTGATTTCGCGGCCAGCACTCCGGCACTGAGCCGCAGAGAGTAACTTTTTGCCAGCACCGCGACGCTCGCGCCACCCAGTGTCGACGCCGAATAGGTCGTCGTCCAAACCGTCCACCAGGTTTGAGCCGGCTGCTGAGTACGCTCGAGCTCCGCGTCGATGAATGCGTATTTCCGATCGACGTCGGCGACATCTCCTTCGGCGGCGCGTGCCGGGTTTGCCCGTCCGAGAAACGCAGTTACGGCTAGACCCGCAGTGATCCCAGTTAGCGCTAGCGAGCGTCTCACGGCGCGCTGTCGCTTTTGGCTGGCAGCGCCGAACCTGTACCAGCGCTGCTGCCAGCGCCAAACTTCGTCGCCAGCCAATCGAAGACCGTCGCCTGCCAGAGGCTGGGTGCGCCCACTTGGCAGTGCTCGGCGCCGCCAGAGGCGCGGTCATACACGACTGCCGTGACACTGCGCGCGTGAGTCAGACTCTTCTTGAACGCCTCGACTTGTTCGACCGGTACAAAGTGATCTTCACCACCAGCTAAGATCAGCACGTCAGCACGGATTTGCCCGGCGACAGGGGCCAGATTGTAGGGCTTGAAAGCGTCCAGGACCGAAATGGCGTCTGGTTGACCGAGGGTCCACATTCCGTTTTGTCGCGCCCACTTTGCTCCTGGATTTTCGTTCCGGCCTGCCAGGAAGTCGAGCAGGCCGTCGAAGTGATGGCGGTGGAGTGTGAATACGAAGCTTGGAACGCGACGTGAAGCAACCGCGTAGGCGTCGAAGTACTCGTCGAAGGCGATGACACCGTCGATGCGGGAATCGAAAGCGGCCGCGCGCGGCGCGAAATACCCGCCCAGGCTAATGCCCATGATGACCAGGTGGGTCGGTTTGGCGTGCGCGGCCAAGAAGGCGTCGAGGACTGCCCCGGTGGGCTTCTCCCACTCGGGCGTCATGATCAGGCTCTGTTCGCGGAGCGCAGCGCCCTGGCCTGGTCCCTCGTAGGTCAATACCGAATACCCTCGTCGATAGGCCGGAACGACCGCTTGGGTGTAGAGCTCTTCCATCGTTCCGTCGTAGCCGTTGACGACCACGAGGAGCGGCTTTGCCTCGGCGCCAGCGGGCCCTGGGTAGTACACGGCGTTCAAGTGGTGCTGAGACCCATATGGAGCAGTGACACGCTCATAACGAACCCCAAGGGCATCGAGACCCGAATAGAACGCGCCGACATTTTTCTTCCATGATTCGGGACGTCGAGGATCGCGTGGATCGAGAAAAAACTCTGCCGATCGATAGTACGTATGCGCCCGCAATAGGGCATCACCCCGGCTGAAAGGATCTCGGATGGTCGCGGCTAGTGCCGACACCCGGTCGCCTTCTGCGTCCCATGCCGTGTACCAGCTGTTGGCGTCCCCAGCATTGATGTGACTAATCGCTTCCGCTGCCTCGCCAGTGTCCCCGCCGACGGGACCCGTGTCCGTCAAGACGCGGATCGCCTCGAAGTAATACGTCTGGTCCTCAAAGAACCGAGCATTGCCGTGGTCTTTCTTCTTGGGCCAAAACCACCAGGCGGCAACGAGGATTAGAACACCCGCCAGCGCAACACGAGAATACCGACGCATCGGTGGACCTTAATCGAGCTCATCTGAATGTATAGCTGCGATCGGCGATCGATCACGGATCGATCGCCTGGTGAGTCATGCGTTACGCTCGGAATCGTCATGCGCGTGTGGCGACGTCGCGATGTGCGCGTTGTCTGAGATTAGGCGAAGTTACCGGTCGTGTGCCCGAAACCAAACTGACGTAATACCGAATGTCCCGATCTGCTCAGCGCCCGATATAGTAGGGTTCGAAGCCGCCCGTCAGGACGTGCGAGGCAGCGTACTCGCCGCCTGGTCCGCCACGTCAACCGGCCACGCCGCGCAGCTCGCGGATGCCGCGACCAGTCTTCTTTCGAAGCAGCGTCCGCAAGGTCACTCCATCACGATACCCGACGGCCTCTGCGATTTCGTCGATTGTTTCCCGCGTAGTCCGCAAGCGGTGCACCGCTACCTCGACGCGTAAATCCTGCACGAACGACAAGGGGGTCTTGCCCAGCACGATGCGCACGCGACGCTCGAGCGTGCGTTCGCTCGTGCCAACGCGCTTCGCCGCCTCCTCCAGATTGAAGCCGGCCAGGTGCTTGCGCGCCCAGTGCTCGAAACGCTCCACGATTGGGTCGGTGTGAGCGAGGTGATCCGCCATCACATAGAGGGCCTGGGAGGGACGCGCGTCGAAGACGAGGTAGCGCGCCGTCATGTCGGCGAGCGATGGGCTACGTTGGCGCACGATCCACAGTGCGAGGTCGACGTGCGCGAGCGCCGCGCCGGCCGTCACCGCGCTGCCGCTCTCGACGATCATGCGCGACTCGTCGAGCGTAACGCGCGGGAAGCGCTCGCGGAAGAAGGGGGAGAGCCACCAAGTGGTCGTCGCGCGCCCCTCGTCGAGAATACCCGACGAGGCGAGCACGAATGTTCCCGTGCAAGCCCCAGCCACGCGCGTCCCCGCCTTCGCCCATGCATGGAGGCGCTCGCTCGCCTCGCACACGTCGGCGCGCGCGAGCGCCTCCGCGATCGTCGTGGGCGTCTTGCACGCGAGCGCGGGCACCACGACGAGATCCGGCCGCGGTCCGTGGTCTGCGCGCGTGAGCTCGATCCGGAGGCCTTGCGCCGTTCTCGCGAAGCGCCGCACGCCGCACACGGTGACTTCGAAACGGCTCGACTTGCGCGCCGCCGCTGCGAGGTCAGTTGCGATCGTGAGTGTATCGAGAATCACCGAGAGCCCGCTGTCGAATACCCCGTCGAGTACCAGCACCGATACGCGCATCTCCCAGAACCTACCACAGGGGCTCCCGAAACCGACCGCAATGATAGTGATCCCGCCAGTGGCGAAATCGAATCGATCGTTGTCGGTTTCGCCACTAACGTTGGAGCGCGCCGATGCCTAAACTGTTGCCTCGGAGGTACATCATGGTCAAGGTCGGTTTGCTCGTTCGTCTCGTCGCAAAGCCTGGGAAGGAAGAGGAGGTGGCCGCTTTCCTCGCTAGCGCGCTCCCGCTCGCCCAATCCGAAAAAGAAACGGTCGTCTGGTACGCCATTCGGCTGTCCAAGTCCGAGTTCGGCGTGTTCGATGCGTTCGACGCCGACTCCGGCCGACAAGCGCACCTCGGGGGTCCGATCGCCAAGGCTCTCATGGCCAAGGCGACGGAGCTCTTCTCCGAGCCGCCGCGAATCGACCCGGTCGACGTGCTCGCGGCCAAGTAGCACAGCGCCGCTTGCCTCAGATCTCCGTCGCGGAAGCCATCTTCCGCGACGACTCCGCGCGAAAATCGCCTTTGACAATCGCCGCCCGTGCGGCTGCGCGCCGGCTTATCGTCAAGCTCATCGACGTTGCCCTCGACGTGACGGAGTTGAGCGAGCACGAGCCTCAAAGATGCGATCACAGCGTTCACCACGAACATGCGAAGCACGCGCCGCTCGAAGCGGCCTACATTCGCAAGTCCCTTTTGGTTTCCAAGCTCGCGAGCAGGGTGAATCACCTAGCGCGGCGCGCGACGCCACAAGAATGAGACAAGGCAGCCGCTTCTGCGTCGGCTGCCTCGTCGCTGCACGCCCCAAAAGCCGCTCAGCCCTTGCAACCGCCTTGGCCCTTGCACGCATTCTGGCCTTTACAGGCGTGCTTTTCGGTTTTGCAACCACCCTGACCCTTGCAAGCATTTTGGCCCTTGCAGGCATGCTTGCTCCCCTTCGAATCGTCGAGTTGTTGCGCGCTAGTCGCGCTGTCGAGCGGGGCTGCGCTACCGGTGTTGCTGTCGGCGGGAGTTCCCGAAACGATTCCTGAGATTGCTGCTGCCATCAAGATTGAGATCATCGCGTCGCTCCTTTTCTTTGTTTGGTTGAGATCGAGTTCGTCGAATTAAGCCCTTGTCACAGTGCTTTGGCTGGCATTCCTCGGTCGGCGCGCCGAGTATTGCTCCACCCGTGGCGGCGGCTGAAGAGCACGTCGTCGAGCGAAACCTTTCCAGGCCCGTTCAGCGCAACCCAGAGAAGGAGAACAAGATACGTCCATTCTACGAGTCCGAACAAATCCGGAAGCGCGTGCACATTCTCGCGCTGCGCCGTCAGGATCGCGACCGCCATCGAACCCATCAGCGGCAGAGCCACCAGGCGCGACGCGAGGCCGACGACGAGCAGCGCACCACCAACTAACTCGATGAACGAGACCATGGGCGCTTGAATGCCAGCAAACGGAATGCCGAGTTGGCGGAAGTACGCCGTAATTTTGGCGAGGTTGTGGACCTTACCCCAGCCGGTGCTCACGAAGAGCACGCCGAGTGTAATGCGTGCCAAGAGCGGCGCGAGCCAATCCAGTCGTTGGCAGATCGAGAGTGCACGAACGCGCGCATTCGAGAGGAATGAAGTAGCGGTCACGGCAAACACCTTGTTCTCGGTCCGGGGGGACCGGCTTCCTTGTCAGAATCAGATACGTCCGCGAGCGCGAGCAGTTACAGAGACGCCGGGATGAGCGGAACAGCGCGGCGATTTGACTCGAGTGGCTGTGCGCCGCCTTCGGGCTGTTCTCCAGAACTCGGACTTAGCGCGTGCGCGATACCGCCAGCCAATGCGTACGTGCTGCGAAATTTGGGACCGCCGAAGAAGCTAGTCATCCCGATTGGGCTTCTGTCCGGTTGAACTCGGCCTCTCATCCAACTCGAACACTTCCAACAGTTTGCGAACGTCTGCTACTATCACCTAATAGAGTGTTACTGGCTCCGGAGCCGTAGGTCAGTGGTTCGAATCCACTGGTGTGCGCTGATAAGCACGCCGAATCGTGAATCGGGGCGTTTGAGGCGACGCGCTCCGGGTACTCCGATGGGTACCTCGATTTGCGGGCCGTTGACCCCGGTCAACGGCCGCATCATCAAAGCTACACAGGAGTTCTTCTTGACCACGCGCCGTTCACATCGCGGTGTCAAACCCCGAAGGTACCGATGGCGCAGCGCTGCGCACAAGCCGACCGTCGATGCCGGAGCCGAAGGCCGTGCGCGCCTGGCTCAGGCGGTCGCACGCCGAGCCCGCCTTCGCCGAGGCGCGTTAGAACGACGGCCGGTGAATCATCATCGCCGAGGTCGCCCTGCGAGTGAAGCGTGCGCTACTTGGTTGCGATTGATACAACGGGGCAATTCACGTCGGCCGCGACGGCAGCGCTGCCCGCGGCAACCGCGGCTGTCGCGAGGTTCATGACGTTGCCGAACTGGGCGTCCGGAAACGGAGTGACTGTCCACAACGGAGAGTAGCTAGCGTCGGTCGGCAGCGTCGCGACAACATTGTGAGTTTGCACGCCGTCAGCCTCCGTCATGAAACCCGAGGCGGGCCCCTTCGCGTCGTCGTTGAATGTGACGTAAATTGGAGACGTTGGGACCATACCGTTGTTCACCATCAGCCCGGCCGCCTTTTCGCCGAAGGTGAAGTAGAAGACGACTTTGCCCTGGTACCAACCACGGATCAGACCTGTGCCCGAGGTGTCACCGGTGTCACGCAGTGTTGCCGTGGAACCCTCGGGAACGATCGGGCAATTGACTAGCGTGCTGGTGGTCTGGAGTGCGTAACCCGAGCTCTTTACTGCGCTGGCGCTCGTGAGCGTGTTGGCGACATACGTGTCCGGCACTGTGACCGCAACCACCTGCCAGAAGTCATTATAGCCGGCGTCGCCCGGCAGCACGTCGACGATGTTGAGCTGTCCGTCCACGGGCTTGCCGCCCTTCATCGGGACGTAGATCGGTGCTGGCGTCGTCGGCTGCACGTCGAAGTTGTAGTACTTGATCACCTCGCCGCTCGGGCCGAAGCCCTGGGTAATGAATGGGCCTTGATCAAAGTCGACCATCTCGTTCGGACCGGGAAGCATTGGGGACGCACTGCGCTTCTGAAGATGCCCCGCAGCATCACTGAATCGATCCACTTGGACCTTGTCCGCTGTATCAGGGTCAGTCGGAGACGTGGCGCTCGCCATGCCGCCGTTGCCCGACGTGGCGCCGTTGCCCGACGTGCCGCTGCTACATGCGCTGAGCGCTAGTCCCGTCGAAACGATTCCAAATAGCCAAAAATAAGACACGATTGTCACCTCCGTTGAGTGGATCTCGACCAGCGTGCCCCGCATGGAGGCGCGCGCCAGGAGCTATGCCGGTGACGCACGGACGGTTACAGCGCTTGCCGGTCAATCTTTTTTGAGGGGAGTATGCAACCAATGTCTTCGCGAGACGGTATGAAGAACTAAAGACGGGCGCTTGCGCTCTTTCGCGGTCGCGCGCCACTTCCCCTTTGGAGTAACCATGTCTCGGCACCAACAAAACGAAGTACGAGTGCGCCCGGGAATCGCGGTCTGCGTCCTGCTGCTAGCGCCAATCGTCGCCTGCAGCAGTATGAGCGAGGCAACGCCCATGCCGCCGGCGATGATCGGCACGGGAGTGACAGACCCACAGATCCCGCCCCAAAATGCAGCGGATTTGGCCATGTGGCTAAGCGCGGGTCTGAATGCTGGGTGGGCGCACGAACCTGCAGTACACGACGCTCGCCCTCCTTCACCACATGAACCAAATCAGATCTACGAAAACGATTCGCTCGCCGCGAGCGCGGACGCAACCGATTTTCCGGTCGGAGCGGCGGCAGTAAAATTGCTATACGCGAGCGACAAGTCGACCGTGATCGGACACGCGGTGCAAGTGAAGGTGCGCAGCGGGTCGACCGCTGCATCTTGGTATTGGTACCAGGAAGGCGGAAGTCTGTCCGCCGATGGGGTGGGCGCGAACCAATGTGCTGGGTGCCACGCTGCAGCGACCGACTTCGTGTTCACGCTTGTTGGAAACTAGCGCTGGTCGATCGAGGAAATAGTGGCGCGAAGATAGGCTGACACCGTCCGTAAGCGTGCAGGACTTGACCTCCGTGTGCGCATGCTCGGCACGGGGTGCTCGCGGTCAACCTTGTCCTTGATGGAGTCCGGGTAACCCGCACGTGGCCAACGTTTTTACCGGCTCAAGGTGCGGGCACGCTCGCAAAGCTTGACATTGTAAGTTAATCAACTAACTCTGAGGCATGCCCGCCGCCTATGACTCGGTCGAGAAGCGCAACGAGCTCGTGCGCGCCGCCCGCGAGCTCTTGCATGAACGTGGGTTTCATCGCACGAGCTTGGCCGATGTGGCAGAGCTCGCCCGTGTTCCCCTAGGCAATGTGCACTACTACTTCAAGACCAAGGAACGGCTTGCTGAGGCGGTGATCGCCTCACACGAGGCGATGCTGCGCGAGCGCTTCGAGTTCTGGTCGAAGAAGCATGCGGAGCCCCGAAGGCGGCTGCGGGAGTTGTTGCGTTCGCCGCTCGATTCGAGCGACTCGGTGATCCAGTTCGGCTGCCCGCATGGGAGTCTCTGTCAGGAACTTGAAAAGCTGGCTTCCGGCACGCCGTTGGCGCAGGCGGGGGCACGGTTGCTCACTGTCTATGTCGATTGGTGCGAGGAGCAGTTCAGGGCGCTTGGCGCGAGGCCCCGCGAGGCACGCGCACTGGCGGAGCAGCTCGTGTCCTCGATGCAGGGCACCATGCTGTTGGCGCACACCATGCGCTCACGCGAGCTTCTGGCGAGTCAGTTGCGTCGCATTGAGCTGTGGCTGAACGGTGTTGTTTCGAGCAATTAACAAGATCTGGAGTCAAGGTGGCCATCACGACCGAAATCCCGAACCTCAAGAGCCTGATCGCGGAGTTCATGGAGAAGATGGCGGCGCATGCTCCGCCCGAGTTGCTGCAGACGCTCGGCACAGAGCTCGGCACGCTTGCCGCATCCGGCATTGCGCATCGTGCGCTGCCAGTCGGCGGGCGTGCTCCTGGATTCTCTTTGCCCGAAGCGCGAGGCGGCGTCATCACTCTGGCCGCGGAGCTCGCGAAGGGTCCGGTCGTAGTGACCTTCTATCGCGGCGGCTGGTGCCCGTTTTGCGATCTTCAGCTACGCGCCTACCAGAGCATCTTGTCTGAAATTCATGGTCTCGGAGCTCAGCTCATCGCAATCTCGCCGCAAACTCCCGACTATGCGCTCTCCGATACCGAGAAGAAGGCCTTAACTTTCCCGGTCTTGAGCGACGTGCACCAGGTGGTCGCGCGTCAATATGGCCTGGTCTTCAAGCTCAGCCCGGCACTGCAAGCGCTGCAGGTCCAATTCGGCAACCCGATGCCAAAGTTCAATGGCGACGATTCATGGGAGCTCCCCATGCCAGGGACGTTCGTGCTCGATAAGAACGGGGTCGTGCAGTTGGCTCACGTCGACACTGACTACACGCGGCGGCTCGAGCCCTCGGCATTGCTTGATGCCCTGCGTGCATTCCGAGGCCAATGAACGCCGCAAGATATTTTGTGTTCCTCACGCTTGCGCTTGGAGCAGCCTGCTCGCGGTCTCCGACCACGCCGGAGGAAGCGAAACCAGCGAGCTCGGTCAGCCCGGGGCCAAGGAGCACCGCGAGCGCGCAGAGCGCGTTCGTCGTCGCTTCGCCGAAACCCTACGCGGACCCGCCTGCGAGTGCGTTGGGCGCTTTGGCGCCCAACACTGGGGTCCCGGTCGGGAGCGCGGTACCCGACATCAGCGCTCTCGACCTCTCCGGCGCTCAGGTGCGCCTTGCCTCGTTGTACTCGACAGGACCC
>Ga0210388_10005045_pt1 | contig 10311 bp, 8 predicted proteins | sample IncBWC19OmetaG_FD_155485 | JGI IMG/M metagenome (GOLD analysis project Ga0210388, IMG submission 155485) | Forest soil microbial communities from Barre Woods Harvard Forest LTER site, Petersham, Massachusetts, United States - Inc-BW-C-19-O ...
CTCTTCTCAAGGAACTTAGTAGCCAATACAAATTCACGCTTTATGGGTATTAAATGATTAGGCACACGTATTCGTGGCTTGCCGGGCTCATTCACATTTAAAATATGTTTCAGGCTAAAATCCACAAGTACGGCCCCCCTTTGTCCCCCCAATAGGGGGAAATTAAAAATATCCTGATTCTTATTTTCCCAATGTTCTTCAATCTCTCCTTCGGATGGCGGGGAGGCTTTCTCGTTCGTATATATTGCGTTAAAGCAAACACAATCGGGCTTCTGATCAATACCCTGAAGAATTAAATCTACATAGTCATCGGCTACCCAATCGTCATCGTCTACAAAGCAGATGTATTCTCCTTTTGCCAGCGATACCAGCTTATTGCGTTTCTCGCCTACGCTCATAGTTTTATTATCTCCCAGCCAGAGTATCTCAACAGGTTTGTTCTGCGCCTGTTTTTCTAAATGCTCAGCCAGCAGCGAGAACTGTGTTAGCCTCTTTTGTACCGAGCATATTAAAATAGAGAGTTTCATAAATCAATTGAAAATTGAGAGTTGAGAATTGAAAATTAAATTCATTGTACTTTTTGTTTTGTTATTATTATTTGGGCGTTAGTTAATTTGGCGGTACGTGGCGGTGGGTGGCGTATTTAAAGTGCTTTTTTCTGCCATCCCTAACGCATTCTTTTAATTCATTTTGGCAATAAGAGGCAATTGGTGACATTATCTAAGTGCTTTTTAATTTCTAATTATTAATTGTTAATTACTAATTAACCTCTATTCGCTCATTCCCTTGCCCCGTTCCCTCAATAGCCCTTCTTATTGCGCAGCAGGCAGTATAGGTTTGCTTTATAAATCAAACGCCATGAAACCTAAAGTATTCATAGTTTCAGCAATATTCTTTTTACTTACTTGTTTTGCCAAATGCCAGACTGTTGCCACAAAGCAGGATAAGAAGGATACATTAGTTAAGCCACCTTGCAAGATTGTTCAGGTTTATGCAGGTTGCCAGTATTATTATCACTGCGGAATTAAGGATCTTTTTAGCATTACGGCAAGTTCCTATCCTCCTTTTAGTACCACATATAAGTCCACCATTTACAGGGATGATATAGAACACATGACGAAATAAAATTTAGGATTTCTGATTTAAGGTTTAAGATTTTGTAAATCCTATTTCTTAAATCATAATTCTTATATCTTATTTTATCTCGCTTCCGTCGTCATCGAATTTGCGGGTTACACCGGCATCGCCATCGGTATAAGGAGTTTCAATTTTAAGCTTGCCGTTTTCATAATATTCTTTTTCCATCCCGTCTTCTTTATCGTTCTTGTATGGTATTATCCATTTCAGCGCACCGCTTTCATAATATCCTTTCATCTCTCCGTTTTTCGTGCCATTGGTGTAGGGCCATTCATTCTCCACCTTGCCGTTTTCATAATATTGCTTTACCCATCCGTCTTTAACGCCGTTGGTATAGTTCCTTTCGTACGATAATTTCCCGCTTGCTGAATATTCCTTACACAATCCGTTTAGTTTACCATCAAGATAAATATCCTCGGTGATCAGCTTATTGTTCTCTGAATACTCCTTACACACACCATTCCGTTTACCATCCACATAGGTATTTTCCGACGTCAGCTTTCCATTCTCCGAATATCCTTTAACAAGCCCATTCATTTTATCATTTTTATAAGGCTCCTCCCACTTCAAATTCCCATTCTGGTAATATTTTTTTCCTACGCCCTCACCTTTACCATCTGTGTATGGCACCGTCCATTCAATGGCTCCGTTATCATAATACATTTTTTGAATACCGTTTACATTGTCGTTGGTATATGGCCATTCGCTTTTCAGGTTCCCGTTTTCATAATAATGTTTTGTAGTACCATTCCTCATATCATCAACATATACATATTCGCTCATAAGTTTACCATTTTCATAATATTCTTTCTGCGTGCCATTCTTCTTGCCATAGGAATAAGGTATTTCCATATATATCTTTCCTGATTTATAATACCAACGTACCAGCCCTGAAGGCTTACCACTATCGTACACGGTAAGCTTATAAAAGGGCCTGGTAGAATCATCGGGAGTACCATAGGCGGTATCCATATATTCCAGCCACTTACCATCTTTATCGCCATTGCTGTTCTTTACATTTTTAGCCTCTGCTTTATTGGTGAAACCATTCTGCTGCGCAGAAAGTGAATAGTGTATAGTGAATAGTGAAAAGGCCAGTAATAATTTACGCATAATGAGATTAATTATAATGCCCCAAAATAGCAAAAAGCAGATATAAAGGATTGATGACTTATTATTCGTAATTTACTTGACACATTCTGACACGCTTACAGGAACTTGTGTCAACTTCTTTTGTCACACTGAGCTTGTCGAAGTGCCTCGCAAAGGCGCTAAGAGCGCAAAGGGTTTTCCTCTTATCACTTATAACTCATAACTTATCACTCTTAAAAAAGCCGGAGGCTTACTTTTACGTAAAACACCCCGGCCTTAACCCAACCATGAAAAATATTTATGATATAAGATTTTAGATTTATGATTTAAACCCCTTGATCACACAAATATTTCTTAAATCTTATATCCTAAATCAGATATCTTAATTGGCTCTACGAGCCTGATGCTTCTGCCTGGTTAAAGTTACCATATACAAATGCAGTAGGACGGTAAACTACGTTAGCAAGGCGTTCTTCAACCAATACGGTTATAAAGCCCTTTACGAAGTTGTCCACATGCTGGTTGCTGAAGGTAACATTCACCTCATCGCGATACGCAAGGGTTGCACCTAACTGGAAGTCGCCTACCAGGAAGTAACCCTGTGTCATTGCCGTATTAGCAATAACCTGTGCACCGTTGATGAAGAATGTACCCGGCGCTCCGCTTATCATTTGCGGGAACTGGTAACGGCCATAGCTGTCGCGTGATAATACCAGCGCATTATAATCATTCGGATGAATGACAATATAGTTTGGCGTATAGTATGCCACACGTGCCTGTGTTACTGCCTGGTGCAATACATCGTAATAGTTAATGCTCGATGCGGTTGCTCCCGGAATTACAGGATTACTGTATGCCGATGCAATAGGTGTAATACCCTGCAGGTTTGGCGCAGAGCCATTACCGCTTAGTATCTGTGTATCTTCCAGCATAAGTAGTCTACCTGCTACGTGCGTATTTATGTAGTTATCTACAAAGTCAGCATCTTCCATCATCTCCTTCGAAATGGTAAGGTAGGTGTTGAGCTTGCGCACTACCACCTCTTCAGCTGTAATGGTAAAGTCACTCTGTGTAGCGCTTGAACCTTCCGCTGTTGAACTGCTTCCATCATTTTCTCCGGTAAGCTGGTTGAACAATATCTGGTTGCTATCGGTTGCGGTGCTGTTCATAAACTGGCGAATATGCACGGGCCTTAATGGCTGAGCATATATACCGGCTAACCTTGTTGGAGGAATAGGATCAGTACCCAATAGGTTTCCACCTTCAGTTATATTGCCTGCTGTTTTGGTAAACAGGTGGTGTGCCTTTAACGATAAGCTAACGGGCATACCAGCTTTGTTCTTTAAACTGGCCAGTCCCTCCTTTTGTGCATGCAGCATTTCGCGTACGCTCATGCCATAGTCTCCGCCGCCGTATATTTTTCCTTTCTTCAGCAGCGATGTCATTTGGTCGAAGTCTTTGCGCAGCGTTTCATATTTATCGCCCAGCTGCCATTGGTTGGCTGCTATCTTGGCGTCGAGGGCCTTCAGTTGCGCGTCTTGTGCCTCTCCTTTTGTTTTTATGGTATTAATGTTATCGCTTATTTCTTTTACGATAGCATCTACCTGTTTGTTTGGTTCCATTTTTTTTAGTTTTTAGTATTGGGTATTGAGATATGAGTATTGAGATTTTCTCACTACTCAATACTCTGTACTCATTACTGTTTTAGCATTGTGCTGATAGACTTTAGAATTTCAACTGTGTCGCTCGCGGGCAAAGTGTGATCGCACGGCCTTGCTGCTAATAATGCCTGTAGTTGTTTCATCTCGATCTCCAGCAGTGTATATGTATCATCGTGAAGGTTGCCACGGTGCAGCTGCTTGTAGATTAATGTGCTGCGCTCAAGGGCTTCATCGAGAATATTTTGTGAAGTGAGTAGTGAGTAATTAGTATTGGGTATTGAGAAGTTTGACTTGGACATTGGAAATTCAATATTCGATATTGGATATTTTGATTTTATGCCGGTAAGCGGAGTATTGCTGTTCGCTCCCCACGTAACGGTTGAGCCTTCCCATAGTTTGGCCTCTTTTATTACGTTCACAGGTTCTTCTGACGACTGTTGACTAACGACTGACAACTGCTGGCTATTTATCATTTCAAATCCCACCGAGTGTTCTTTGTACACACCATCGCGGTAGAGCTGCAACACATCATCGCCCAATTGGGTGTTGGCAACGGGAGTCTCGAAATACAAACCTTGATTATCTTCTTTCAGCGTGCTTGGCCTGCCGATAGGCTGCAGTGTGTTGTGCTGCAACAAGTGCATAATGCGGTCGCGGTTCTCAGAAATGCTTTTAGCAAAACAACCGGGTGCGAACATATCGCCATCGCTGTCCTTGGTGTTGAACGACGCAAAGTAACCGCAGACTGTTCTGCCCGTGGTATCCACATCTTTCAGTTTGCCACCGGTGTTCTTGGTTTGATACCAGCGCCATTCCGATTTGCTTTCCCATGGGGCTGTACGGCCAAACTCGTGGTAGTGCTTTTGCAAATGCGCTTTCACTGCATCCAGGTCATACTTCGGAATCTCTACTCCTCCCCTTGCGCCCATTATGGCATTGCCTGCGGCAATCAAGCCTTTCAGATTGGTGTGGTACGTATCGGCACTGTGATGCGGAAGCTTGTATGCATTCTTCTGTTCAGGCTTGGTAGCATCGTCCCATGCGCAGATGACCTTCAGGTCGTCGATACTGGCGTTTGTGATTTCAGCATTTGCATCCCATGCTGTATCGGGCGGGTCGAGCGGATAGTGTTTATAGGGTATTGCGGACATGTTTTTAATTTTGAATGTTGAATTTTGAATGTTGAATTAAAAAAGCTTTAGTTTTAATTTAAAATTCAAAATCTAAAATTTAGAATTCGTTTACGGCACAAAATTAATATTTTGTTTACTACCGAAATTTAACGAGACGGTGAACTTTTCAACAGGGTGAAAAAACAAGGACAGAAAACTCATCCAAACTGACGACTGATTACTGACGACTTTGCACACTTTGCAAAAAAAGAGAAAGAAAGAAAATAGGTTTCCCTTTATTATCCCCCACTCTCTATCCCTTTGCACAAAAGAAAGTAAAGAGAGCTCCACACTTTTAATTCTTTATATTGCAAATCAGGTTATTATGAGGTTTAAAACCTGGTTACAAACACCGGAAAATACCGCTACGCATTTCAGCACTTTTCGAGCGGATTTTGTTGCGAAAATTTCTTCAAAACAATCCTTTTTCAGAATTGAGGTTGTTTATAATTTGTTTCGATTTTTTAATTTATGTAATATTTTGTTTAATACTTTTGTATTCGCAACATAGTACGGGGGAGACGGACTAAGTTCAACAAATCAAGCAAGGCCATTCAAACCGCAATAGCTACAAGGCTGTACAGGTAAGGATGGCTTTCTTGTTTTTACACTGCCCCTGCTCTGCCCCTCCTAAATCCTCCCCTAGAGTGGAGGACTTATGGAACAAATTCAAACATCATTTATATTTGCGTAAGTTATCTTACGGATGAAATTTAATGAACGACAATTTATTTACGGTGCTTCTCCGGAAATAATAAAACGTGCTGCTGAGCTAAGAAAGAACATGACTGTTGCTGAAAACCTTCTCTGGGAAAGGATCGGCAAGAAACAGATTTTCGGCGTGCGCTTTAAACGACAACACCCAATAAGTAAATTCATTGCAGACTTTTATTGTCACTCCGCATTGCTAGTAATTGAAATCGATGGCGAAATTCACCTGAAAGAAGAGATAGCAGAAAGGGATGAAGGAAGAGACCATGAGATGAAAAAACTTGGCCTTAAAGTCATGCGATTCACTAATGATGATATATATAATAACATCGATGAGGTTATTACTCAAATCAAACAGGAGTTATCAAACCCATCCTAAAGCCTCTCCCTCAAGGGAGAGGTTTGGAGAGGGCAAACGGGATGGCTTTCTTGTTTTGCGCTGCCCCTCCGTTATTGCGAGGAAGAATGACGAAGCAACACCAGTATTTGGTTTTAAAACTGAGACTGCCACGCTACGCTCGCAGTGACGACACTTACACTTAAAGCCTTTCCCTCAAGGAGGATATTCGAAGAGGGAATTCCTTCTCCTATGGGAGAAGGTAAGGATGAGGGCTTAATTTCACCGACACTTATACCCCGCATGACGAAAATCATGGATGCCGGCCCTGTAATGGACTAGATTTGGTATATGAAAAAGTCAGTTATAGCTATATGGTTTGTGTTATTGGGTATTGCTGCATTTTGCCAGCCATTGCCTCATACAGGTATTGCATGTGCCAATCAGGTAATTTATGATTCGGCGGGAGTTACAATTACCGTAAACGAAACCCAGGTGATAACACCTAACTGCAGTAGCGATAAAGACAAAAAAGTTTGCATATTCAAATGCAATTTCTCCATTAAGAATGTGTTATCAGTACCAGTAACAATTGCCAGTTACGATTTTCAGATAGATGTTAAAAATACGGGTTATGCAACCGATGCCACTTGTGATCCAAGAGTATATGGCGATGTAGAGCAATACGGAACCAATCTAACTGTTCCCGCAAGTTCAAGTATGGTATTCTCTGTTTACGGTGAAACACCTTACGACAACAACCCGAAATGCTGCTACAAATGGGTGTTTAGCGGTTATAGCGTAGATAGCATGGTTGGGAAATAAAGGGTTTTGCAGTTATTTCGTACCTTTATTCCATCATCTTCTACCACGATAAATGAAATTTATAAAGCACTACTTTCTTTCAATCCTTTGCCTTTTATTGCTTTTGCAGGTCAAGGCACAATACAAAACTGTTCCGGTACATAGACACTGTGGTATTATAACAGGCTATAGCAGGACATATGATGGACTTTGGTTTATGGATAAACACTGGATAGAGACACAAATAGATACTTCAGATTTTGCAGCCCGTCCAAAGCTCTTTTTCTTGGAAGGAGCGCTAATTTCTGAAAAAACTCTTTTAAGTTTAAACCTAAGATTTAAAGATGAAATACAGGACAGTACCTATTACACCCACAAGAAGCATGAGAACAGTAATGAACCCGACCTCATTAGTTTCTTTGTTTCGGTAAAAATTCCTATCCGGCTTAATGGAAAAACCTTGATTCCTTTAGACGCAGAAAATATCTTGAAGAAAATAAATCCCTCCAGCATAGTCTCAGTGACGCGTAAATATTCTCTCATTGGGAAAGGTTATATAGATATTAGAACGCAACCCGACACAGAAAAAGAAACTGCTAAAGCTTTTAATATTATCCCACACCAGATGTGTGTTTTTTATAATCTTGGCTTTGCCTATGGAGGGCCTATTAACTATGCTGTTTATAAAAGACCAAAGAAATTTGATACAATTCACATTGATAAACCTTACTCAACTAATATTATTTTAGAAGGCCTACCCATAACAGAGCAACAGCTACTAAGCTTAAACCTGAAATGGAAGGATGCAACGGATAGTTATTGTACCTATACTAGCAGCGATAACTCCTCTGGTTCCGGTACATTAACATTGTATATTAAGACACGAATTCACATTTGGTATAACGGTGGATGGGTAAGAGGAAAGCTTGAACTTAATCGGCTCTTAAGTAGTATTGATCCTTCAAAGATTACGGTGCTTGATCGAACCAAACCTTTAATTGGAAGAGGGCATATTGAGATTATAAAGCCCCTTACCTTGCAATAACTACAACAGTCAATGCAATTATAGCAGGCAAAGCCTGTTTAATAAGAATTGCCCTGCCAACGGTTAATCCGCCATATACACCTGCTATGACAACACAAGCCAGAAAGAATATGGAAACATTTACACTCCATATTGGGTCAGAAATACACAAAGACCAAATTAAGCCCGCAGCCAAAAAGCCATTATACAATCCCTGATTCGCTGCCATGGTCTTAGTCTTTTCAAACAAGTCTGCCGGAAAGCCTTTGAATGTTTTTCTCCCCTGTGTTGTCCATGCAAACATTTCCAACCATAAAATGTACAGGTGTTCTATGGCCACGATTCCAATCAGTATTTCAGCAGCTAATTTCATATTTTATTCTTATCTCAATTTATAATTACCCGACCTCACCCTACCCTCTCCTGCAATGAGAGGGGAATTCACTCATCACTTATAATTCATAACTATTTCCCCTTTCCCTTCTGTGCCTTATCTGTAGAACTGCCATGCGACCATTTCTGCTGAGATTCCGGAGGCATAGTTGATGGTGCTGTATTTGTATTACCCATAGCTGTATTCAGCTGATCGATAGGATTACCTACTGCGCTTGGGTCTATAAGTATCATAAAACCATAATTGCGCTTAATAGCATTATCAACACGGTTCACCATACTATCGGCTCGGGTGGTATCACCTGAATTGACAAAGGAAAGAATATCTAGCTGTATTCCCTGGAACGCACGTTGCTTCTCAATAGTGGTATACATATTTTGCTCATTGTTCATCACCTTTGGCATAAAGTAAAAGAAGGAAGAAAAGATGATCGAGAGCATAAGGAATGTCTTCAGCTTATCGTCGGCATGTTGCCAGCCTTTGTGCCCTACAAGAAAAACAGAAACCGATAGGAATGCAGAGAACAATGTAAAGCAAACGGTAAAGGCGTAATAGTTCTTAAAATATTGTGTAGCCACTTCCTTACTGGCGTTTTTAAGCTGGCCCGCTACTTTATACTGATTCTCTAAGAAGAGTATTTTCCTGTTGGTTTGGTGTTGGAATGTAAGGTTCATCCCCTTGGTTTCAATAGTATCTACATAATTTATTTGTGTAAGCGCACTGGTAGAAACGTGGTTAACATATTTGTACGACACACCATACACTACTATTGTAAATATCAGGAATGCCTTTCCCATCAATAGCTTATTGCCAGTTGGTGTGTTCCAGAAATAATCGAAGACCTTTTTCATATGGTGTGTGTTGTATGTTTCAGTTTTACAAATCTTGCCCTCATCCTGGCCTTCTCCCATAGGAGAAGGAATCTACTCCCTCTCCTTAGGGAGAGGGTTTGGGGTGAGGGCATTTTTCATAGCTATTTTAAATTCCATACTTTAAAATGGGCGGAGCAATATCAGAAATGTCCTTTAGTACCTTTTCAATAGCAGACGGCTGCACCATTCTTGGTATTTCTTCGTTAAGTATTTCCTTCTCCATATCCTCATTAGCTGTCAGTTGTTTTTTTGCGGTCAACTCGTCAAGCCGCTTTTTAGCTGCATTATATTTCTCAACCTGGCTATTGCCTAATGTGCTTATACCCGCAATAAAACTAGAAAGACTGGCAATCTCTCCTCCACTGCATTTGGTAGATATATTCCTGTAAAGGTCCTCGGCATTGCGTGCCAGCATAATACATGGGTCATTAACCATTCCGGGCTTAATATTGTTGGCCATGGTAAAACCATACTGCACCAAATCCATAGCCTGGTTAACATACAGGTATATGTCGTTTGCCACCAGTGTTTTATTATCTTCCTTGGTGCCATCATCATCAATGGTTTTATCAAGGCGGTTAGCTACCAGCAGAAAATTTTCGCACATATCGGTAAAGGCCTTTGTATTGGCTTCACTCTGCAAAAAGCGCTGTAGACTCATTTTCCCTGTGTTATTGCAAAAACTAATACCCCTGGTACGCTCATACATCAGTGCCATATACATTTTCATTGACTCGTTATCGGCAGCCAGTTCAGAAAAATCGTGGTAAGATACCCATGTCATTTCTGTTGAACTTGAATGCAGGCTTTGTGAAAGCATATCGAGCAGGCGCCATGAGTTTAGCAAGTTAGAATCGAGGCTGGTCCATTCATCGTTAGCTGCCAGCTCGTGCATAATTACATCGGGGTGCTTCAGGTCCTTGGTCTCTGCCATTTCACTTACTACCTTAGCAGTGCGCAGTGTCATTCTAATTTCCGGAAATGCCTGAACAAGGCCCTGGTATTGCGGCAGATCGACAAACTGGTTCAGGCCAGTCACCATATTGCCCATATCGTTAAAGTATGCCTGGCGCAAGCCATCGAGCATAGAGTTGTAATTAACCGATT
>Ga0210388_10005046_pt1 | contig 10304 bp, 5 predicted proteins | sample IncBWC19OmetaG_FD_155485 | JGI IMG/M metagenome (GOLD analysis project Ga0210388, IMG submission 155485) | Forest soil microbial communities from Barre Woods Harvard Forest LTER site, Petersham, Massachusetts, United States - Inc-BW-C-19-O ...
TCAGGCCCGGACTTCTGTCCGAAGCGCATGGCGGAGTCCTCTACGTCGACGAGATCAATCTGCTTCCGGCCCACCTTGGCGATGCTCTGCTCGATGCTGCATCGAGCGGCGTCAATGTGGTCGAACGAGAAGGCCTCAGTGCTTCACACGCGGCCGAATTTGTTTTGCTCGGCAGCATGAATCCCGAGGAAGGAACTTTGCGTCCTCAGCTACTGGACCGTTTCGCGCTCGCCGTTGACGTCACGGCGACACTTGATCCGGACATGCGACAGAGCGTTGTCGAAAGACGAATCGCCTTCGAGCATAACCCAGAGGATTTCCATTCTGAATGGTTACCCATGGAGGAACAACTCCGCGACCAAGTCAATCATGCGCGAAAAAACTACATCAGCATCACCTGCTCACAAGAGATTCTTGCGCAGATCAGCGCATCGGTGTGCGACGCAGGAGTGCGCTCCCTCCGCGCCGATCTTGCGACGGTGCGCGCTTCTATCGCCTATGCCGCCCTGGCTGGTGACACGTCGGTACGTTCAGAGCACGTAGCAAGTGTTTTACCGCTCGTGCTTGCTCATCGCGCATACGACCGTAAACGAATACCTGCGCCACCTTCTCAACCCCCCTCACCGAAACCTGATAAGGGCTCCGAATCGGAGACGTCCGAGGATAAGAGCTCGTCAAATGCAGCAGACGGGCACGCAAGAATCTTCGCCGCAAGAAAGGTAGAGACTTTCACTTTGCGTCCGAGTCTTGAAAATTCTTCTGTGCGTGGCGTGAGCGCGCCGGTATCCATCACTCAGCCCGGCCCTGTTACTCGCATCCGCGCGAGCGAAACACCCATAGAACTCGATCTTCGCGCAACGTTGAATCACGCCGTACGGGAGAGCGGGAGCATCCAGCCGAGAACGGTGGATCTCCACGAGCGAGTCCGCACTCCGGCGAGTGGAACGCGGTATCTCTTTGTCATCGATTCGAGCGGATCTCATGCGGCACAGGAACGAATGCGGCTGGTGAAGGGTGCCACTTCCAGCCTGCTGACGCGCTCCTTCAAGAACGGGGACGAGGTTGCCATCATTGTTTTCCGTGGAACAGACGCACGGGTTCTGCTTGAACCATCAAAGGCTCTCCATGAGGCCATAACCGCCTTGGAGTATCTGCCCACGGGAGGCAGAACACCGTTGGCGCATGCATTGGATCTCGCGAGAGCCTACATCACACCGGCCACGGTCCTCATCTTGCTAACAGATGGACGCGCGAATGTCTCTCTTGGCATTGGCGATCCATGGCAGGAAGCTCTGGATATCGCCGGGCAAATCAACATCCCCGCTCTGGTGATCGACACCGAAAACTCCGCCGAACGACTCGGACGTCCTCACAAGCTGGCGGAAGCCCTGGCCGCCAAATATGTCCGCCTGGAAAGCGCTGAGTTGAAGGAAAATATTGTCTTAGCCTTACAACGTTTCCACAAGCACTAGGTTGCTGCTGTCGCGCTGCATCCAACAGAAAATCACTATGGAGTCTCCAGTAATGACGTGGATACTTACAGCGCCGTCTCGATTGAAGGGCCAGCATCCATTTCAGATCTCCGCCGCTGCTGGCCACGCGACCCAACGAGGTATCTGCAGGCGAGACTGCCAAAAAACAGTGTGACCGCAATCCAGAGGGCATGTGTAGCAATCGCGTTGACGATGATGTCGACGGGAACCTCTACGTTGAAAAGGCGATCCACGATCCATCCGAGGGATGCAGCTCCAGCAAATAGCGCGCCGCAGATGCGAACGGCAGAGTACACCCGCGCCTGGCTCATCAGGATCAGTGACGGTAGGATGGCGGCAACCACCAGTATCTGCATCGTCTCAATACCCAGATTGAAGGCCAGAATCCCGGCAACTCGCTCCCAGCGCGCCAGTCCAAGCCGGTCTAACGTTGCGGCGAACGCGAGGCCATGAATCAAACCGAAGAAGGCGGCGATCCATGCTTCTCTTCCTGGAAAGATTGGGCTCAAAGCATGGGCCGCCGAAACCAGAATGGATACGGCAATTAGTACTTCGATTGGCCGCGCCGGTACATGGACGAAGTTCATGGCCGCCAAGCTAAGCGTGATGGAGTGGCCGAGAGTGAAAGCAGTCACGATGCCGAGAATGCGGAGCAAGCTTTGATAAACGCCGGCAGGTCGATCCCAGCGCGATCCAACGGCAAGCAATGGAGCGGGAAGCAGGAGAACCAGGAGAAAGAGAAGATGGTCGGTCCCCTCCGCGATGTGACGCATCCCGAGATGGAACAAACTCGCCAACTGAATACCGTTTAGCCATGTGTGGAATCGTTCAGTCGAAGATCTCGAAGCCGCATCCGCCGTGCCTGCCTGCTGGTAATCCAGCTCATAAACCGACTGCACTTCGTTGCGCTTCTGGGCCAGAATGCGAAGGTTGCGATCCCGCGGGACGACCGCGTTCATGAGATAGACCGAAGTGGGGTTCAGATGATGATTCATCAGTATCAATACCCGATTTGAGCCTCCGGGCGGCAGTTCTACTCGGTATTCGATCTGAATCTCGCCAAGACCCTCCCGCATTTGTGCTGGCTCGGGGAAACTCCAGGAGAGGCTCTGCGGCAGAACTTTCTTCCCATCAATTGTGATGGACAAGTCGCCGAGCACGCGTTGCGCGTAAGCTTGTTTTTCGCTCGCGGAGAACACGCCATCGTGATTACTGTCGATGGCGGCGATCACAGACGGAGCGACCATCACTCCGGGAATCAACCGCATCGATGCCTGGGCTTCATTTGTTTGCAGCGAAACGATGGTCGCTTGCAGGTACTCATCGATGCGATGAGCCCACGCGCTCCTTCCCAGGAGGAGAACGCAGACGACGGTGGCGGTGAGCTTCAACTTCATGGCTTCAACAGCGCGATTCCGTAATCATTGGTTGGATCGCGGTACATCGTATGCACGTGATTGCCCGGTTCGTCGCTCTGGGGCGCATACTCGATGACGAGGTGCGGACCCTGAATGCGATAGTAGGCCGTGATATTGCTCCCGGGTTCAGAAGTCGTCGGGCCGCTCCATGCAAACCACGTGTCGTTTAGGTCTGCCTTCATCTCGGACATGCGAGCAGTGGCGAAAGGCTCATTCAGAATGCCGGCCCACTCGGCGATCAGATCCAGCAGCATGGCCTGCTGCCGTGGATTCATCGCCGAAGTCTGAAGGCCATCTGGAACGATCTTCTTCCCGTCCTGTCCAGGACCGAGTACAAGGTCAGCAACCTTGTAGGTGAGTACCGCCTGCTTGCGCTGATTCTCATCCAGTGAGTGCAGCAGTGCGAGCGCTTTATCGCTCTCTCGTCCGACTGGACGGATGGTCTTGCCATTCAACCTAAAGGTGGCTGGTTGCGCACCGGTAAGGGTCGGAGTGAGCACGCCTTTGCTTCCGGCAATCGTGATGTTCAACGCAAGGTGGTGGCCACCGAATTGAAGCATCCATGGCTGCGTCATCGAAGGAGTTCCAAGAAATGAAATGTAGTAGAGATTGCTCCCAAACATATCATCACCCGAGAGTGGCGGACCTCCACCGGAGCGGCCTGGACCTCCAGGCCCGCCGGGACCGCCAAACTGAGGCGGTGGACCATTCTGACCGCCCGGGGGCGGTCCGTTCGGCGGACGACCGCCGCGGGCTCTAGGACCAAGCTTCGATCCATTGGCCTTGAAATCATCATCAGCCTCCCGAATCTCGTTCACCTTTTCCAACCCCATGGGACTGAGGACCGTCGCCAGGAGCGTCATCGTCGCATCCCGCTGCGGGGCGGTCATCTGCTTCAAGCTAATGCCGCCGCGTGGGACGAATCCCGTCGGGAAGTTCGACCACCGGGCTCTCTGGGCTGCATCCTCGAACGAATAAACGACCTTCTGCCGCTGCTCCGTACTCAGCGTTGCCAGGAAGGTATTGGCGGCGCGTACGATCTCCGCAGTTGAGGTGGTTTGCTGCGCCCAGGTAATTGACGGCAGCGAGAGAAGAACTGCGGCAGCGATAGCGACTGACTTTCTCATTGTGCCCCCGTGAACTTCATGTCGTAGTCGTTGGTGGGACCACGGTACATCGTGTGAACATGCGTGGTCGAGTCTCCGCACAGGCCTGCGGCGAGAACTCAATGCCGGCGTTCGGCCCCTGAATGCGGTAGTACGAGTTGCCGTTTTTACCGGGTATTGATTCCCAGGATCGGCGCGAGAAAGACCATTCTATTCAATGCCTATTGTTCGTTTCCCGACTAGTTCTGACCCTATAGACGTGAAGGCTTTGAGATTAGCCTACGTTCACAGCCCAATCCTTGAACTCGCTTCGCATCTGCGTCAGTATGTCTGCCGCACTCACAACGAATAGCCACGTCAGCTTAGCCGCCACACCCGCGTAAGCCATCAGAAATCGTTGGTGAGGAAAAGCCGCTTTGCGGAGGTGATCCGCGCCGTACGAGGGGCCTATGAGCGCATTTCCTTGTTCGCCCCAGTTTAGAATTACCCGCCGATTCCGTCCGACGAGCCGACCTATCGGAATCGAATCTTCGCATCGCCGCCTACCTCATTCGAGGCCACGGACCAGAAGAGATTTCAACCTACAATCTAGGGATATTATTATGCGTATCTACGCCAGATCTTAGGCCATCGCTGACGTAGGAAGGTAGCCTGCATTGGAGCTTAAGCACTTGCATTCGTTCGTAGCCGTAGCCGAACAGTTGAGCTTTGTGCGCGCGGCCCAGCGACTTCACCTGTCGCAGCCTGCTTTGAGTGGTCAGATCCAGGCTCTTGAGGACGACCTTGGTGTAAAGCTCTTGTTCCGCAACCGCCGAGTCGTTCAGTTGACAGACGCAGGCAAAGTTTTTCTGGATGAGGCTTACGCGATCCTGCAGCGCACCCAACAGGCGGCCGAACTCGCGCAAAAGGCGGCGAACGGCCAGATCGGAAAACTAAGCATCGGTTTCGTCTCTTCAGCGGCGCTTGAGATTGTGCCAGACATCGTGGTGGCGTTTCGGAGGAAGTTCCCCGACGTGACGCTGGACCTTCGCAATATCCGGACCGCTGATCAGATTGAAGGGCTCACGAGTAAGAATCTGGATATCGGCTTCGTTCGCATGCCTCTCGCACACGATCAACTGAAAATCACAGTCATCCATCGCGAACCGTTCGTTGTGATCTTTCCAGAGGGACACCCTCTCTCAGAAACCAAACAGATTCGGCTGGCTCAACTGCACAACGAGCGATTTGTCCTGTATGGCCGCCGATGGGCTCCCGGCTTTTTCGACACAATCCTACGGATGTGTAATGCAGCAGGGTTCAGTCCCAACATCGTTCAAGAAACGGGAGAGATGTATACCTCCATCGCCTTAGTTGTGGCCGGTGCCGGCATCGCCATCCTGCCACAGTCGGTCGTTCTTGCCCAGCCGCGAAAAGTGGTGGTCCGTCCGCTCCCGCATTCTGCGGGCGTTTCAGAGATTGCCATCGCGACAGCAAGAAACAATGCCTCGTCCCTGGTCAATTCCTTTGTGTCTCTCGCAGAAAGTGTACGGAAGCGTCGGCAAGGTGCAAATGGCGAGGTCCAACGCGCGTGAGAGTCTCACTTGCAATCTCACACGCTGCACCCGAAGATGTGGCGACCACAGAGACCAGGCTTGTCTCAATCGCGTAGCGCATGTCCACGCCCAGAAGGAGCGACAGAGCAGGTGTGACCACTATGCCTCCAACAATCTCGGCCAGCGCCTCGGAGAAATCCCGCGGACATCGAAACAAGAAGAACGACGAGGGTGAACTCGTGTGCGTTTCGTAAGGTCCTTTCGCATTTCAAGAAAAAGGATGCGGAACGATCGCTAAGGCAGCGTTCCGCATCCGGGGAGGCAGTGAGTGTTAGCCTGCGATGATTTCCTGTTTTTCGGTAGGAATCCGCTTGAGCGCAGATGCATCGAGGTTCAGGTGAGCTGTCGCCATCTCTGGAGGCATACGCCCGATCCAGTTGTTCAAGGAGAAGTCCAGGAACCGAGAGGCCTTGAACATCTCGAGGAACACCACGTCGGTGTCGCCCGTGTTCTCGATGTAATGTCCGGCGACCGCTGGCACAAAGCCGACGTCGTTGGCATTGAAATCCATCGTACGCGCGCGGCCTTCGGGCATGACAATCGTCATTCTTCCCTTGCCGGCAAGCCAGAACTGCCACTCGGAAGCGTTCGGATGCCAGTGGAGCTCACGCATGCCACCCGGTTTCAGACGTACAAGGCCGGCAGCGATGCTGGTATTGACCGGGAAGTTGGTCGAGTCAACGATGCGCACTTCGCCGCCGGACGTGTTTACGCTGGGTTTCATGGCTTCCATCTTGAAGGTGTATTGTTGCGGGGCCTGTACACGGCTGCCGCCGATGGCCGCCCGGTCTGACGCCAATGAACCAGGAAGCGATGACGGAAAGATATAGAGCTGCTCCTTGGGGAGTTTCCGGATATCGGCCGGCGTCAGTCGCGAGTTCTTCTGAAGAACTTCCGGTGGAACGTGGGCAACAAACTCGGAGATGAGGAAGGTATTGTCCTCAGAGAACTCCCCCTGATTGAAGACGAGAAGAAACTGGCATCCGTCCGGACCGAGCCCTTGGATCGAATGCGGAAACCCTGCCGGAAAGAACCACAGGTCTCCTTCGCTTACATCGTCGATAAACATGGTTCCGTCAGGGTTCATCACTGTGACGCGAGCATTGCCGTACTCCATGAAGGCCCACTCATCCGCAGTATGCCAATGCAGTTCGCGGAAACTGCCTGCGGTGAGACGCATGTTGACGCCGGCAAGATCCTTGGAAGGAGGCAACTCCCTCTGGGTCACCTGGTGCGTCCAGCCGCCTTCCTCGACGCGCTTACGCGCGAGATCGAACGAGTACCAGATCGGACCGATGTCTCCGTGATCGGTTGGGGGAGGTGTGTTGGTGTTTACGTTCTCAGCGAGCAAGGCGCGGTTCTCAGGGCCCGGGTCACTCGACGAATGATCGCCCTCTGCTTTGGTAGTGTCTTCACGCTGTTGCGCGTGGGCCGTCAGTCCGGCCATCGCAACCGTCGCCAAAGCCGCGCCTCCGACTCCCAGAAAAGAGCGTCGTGACACGCCCTCATGGATAACTTGCTCTTCAGTATGATCGCTCATCGTGTTCTCTCCTTATTGGTTGCGGTGCGGTAGTGTGACTTCATCGCTGCTGGACTCAATATCAATTAGAGTCTCAAATGCTGTTATTTCGCCAATCGTATTATCCGCACTCTGTAATAGACCCATCTTATTAATCCGTATTCCGCAAGCTGGGGCGAGCATCGGCGCCGTGACAGCCAACCTCGCGCCAGAGGCATTTGCGCAGACGGCGGCTCTCATCCGCAATGCGATGGGACAACTAAATGAGATTGTCGGTGCTAGCCACCGGGGCAAAATCCACTTCGCCCTGAGGAGCCAAACCGAAGTCAATTCGCCAACTGAAACTTCCAGAACAAACTATTGGACGGTGTTAGTTGTCCCCCCATGTTTCCAGTGAGTAAAAACGTGCTCAGTGCTGATGACCCGGCCGCCAGAAAAATCTGCGCGGCACGGTTCCAAGAGTAACGACCGGGGGATCGATTCGCTCATTGTCCTACATCGAACGATCTAGATTCTTTCCCGTCCCCGGGAGGTCCCGTACCCCACACCGCCCGCCCAGCTGGTAATTGCCGCTTAATTTTCGAACAACCGCTATTTTCATACTCGATGCGTCACACAAGTCTGAACCCGCCAATTTCGAGGCTCATCGTCACGAAGATGGATGCAAAGTTCCATCTCATGGCTCAAGACAATTCTTGTCTTATTCATTCATCTTTGCTCCACACATCGCTCCCGAAAGCAGCGTGCAGCAAAAGTTGAAGGACGAATGCGAACCCACACCTTGAGAAGCCTCCTATATGCCGGAAGCAAAGTTGTCCTCTTGCTCTGTCTCATCGCTCCAGCAAGCTGGTCAACTATGGCGGTCGCTCAACAGAACGGAACTTCAACGGACGTCTACCTGGGAATTCTTGTTACCCCGACAGCCGGGGAAGCAGACATGATTTTGAGGGAACTCCGAGAAGGAATGGACTTCGGCGTTCTTGCAAAGGAAAAATCCATCGATCCAACTTCACGCGATGGCGGATACATGGGCCGACTGAGCCCTGAGCAGCTTCAGCCCGCTTTGCGGGACGCGTTGAAAGGTGTGGAGGCTGGAGGGTTTTCAAATGTCGTCCAGCTACCATCTGGTTTTGCTATCCTCGCCGCCTTGCCCAAAGCTCCAAATACGCAGGATCTGACCATAAGGCAGGTCGCCACCCAGCCGGTGCGCAATACGATCGGCATCTCGGGGCTTGACGAGGCAGATACTGCTTTCCAGCAGTATCCCAAGCCGGACGGCTGGAATCGTGATTTCCAACAGACGTGCGAGATTCGGAAGCAGTCGCATCCCGCCGCTGTGCGGGCCATCGAGCGGCTTATTCATGACGCACAGAGCCAACCGCTGGGCCAGGTTGCTCCGATGGATATAATGCGCGCTCATATTGCTCTCGCCCAACTCCACGCTTACGCGGGAAACATGGATAAGTCCATTGGCGAATGGAAGCTCGCCTACCAGATCGCACAGGTCAGTGTGCCGGACGCGGAAGCTTATCTCCTGGAATCACTCGGCGTGAGTTACCTGCACATGTCCGAGATGGAGAACGGAGTCTATCGCGATTCCGGGAGCCTGGACATCTTTCCTCCCCCCAATCCCAACGCTCATTACGAAAAGCAGGAGGATTCGAAACTTGCCATTCAATATCTCCTGAAATATCTGAAGGAAACGCCGAACGAATTTGAAGCAAGATGGCTCCTGAACCTGGCATACATGACCGTGGGAGGGTATCCGGCTCAGGTTCCCCCAAAATACCTGATCCCCTTGAGCACCTTCGAATCGAAGGAAAACATCGGTCGCTTCATTGATGTGGCTCCAGCGGCGGGATTGAATGTGTTCACAGGCGCAGGCGGAGCGGTCGTGGATGACTTCAATAACGATGGACAGCTCGACATCATCACGTCGAGCCTCGACGTCTGCGAACCACTGCACTACTTCCATAACAACGGCGATGGCACCTTCACTGACCGAACCGCGCAGGCTGGACTTTCGAATCAGCTCGGCGGCCTCAACCTCGTTAAAGCTGACTACAACAACGACGGTTGCATGGACCTTCTCGTGCTTCGCGGAGGTTGGGAATTCGGGGTGCGCAAGTCACTCTTACGCAACAACTGCGACGGCACCTTCACCGATGTGACCCAGGAGAGCGGTCTTGGGGAAACGGTGACGGCAACGCAGACAGCGGCGTGGGCCGATATCGATAATGACGGATATCTCGACCTGTTTATCGGCAATGAGAATTCACCCAGCCAACTGTTTCGCAACCGGGGCGACGGTACGTTTGAAGACATTTCACACTCGGCAGGTATCGATAAGACAGCGTTCAGTAAAGGCGTCGCTGCCGCGGACTACGACAATGACGGATACGTTGATTTCTATGTATCGAACGCAACGGGCGCCAACTATCTTTACCACAATAACCATGACCGCACGTTTACCGAGGTAGGCAGACAGGCCGGAGTCCAAGCGCCTTACTTCAGCTTTGCGACTTGGTTTTTTGATTACGACAACGACGGATGGCCCGATCTCTTCGTCACCAGCTATTTCAGCTCTATCGATCAGGTAATCCGCAGTTACGAGGGCCTGCCATTTTCTATCGAGTCGCTCAAACTCTACCGGAATATGCGCAACGGAACATTTCAGGATGTGAGCGCGCAGGTTGGCCTCGACAAGGTCTTCATGCCCATGGGAGCGAATTTTGGCGACGTGGATAACGATGGCTTTCTCGACATCTATCTAGGTGTGGGCCAGCCCTCGTTTGCGGCGTTGATGCCTCATGTCTTGCTGAGGAACGAGGAAGGAAAGAGTTTCGTCGATATCACTGCCTCGTCAGGCACAGGGGAACTCCACAAAGGACACGCTATTGCGTTCGCGGACCTGGAACGGAACGGACACGAAGACATTGTCGCTGAAATAGGCGGCGCCATACCCTCCGATAAGCACACGCTGCGCCTCTTTCAAAACCCTGGAAACGACAATGACTGGATCAACGTGCGACTGGTCGGTGTGAAGAGTAACCGCTCGGCAGTTGGTGCCCGGATCAAGGTTACCGTTCAGGACGAAGGACATGCCGCCCGAGAGATCTACCGCACGGTGGGAGACACGAGTTCCTTCGGCGGGAACCCTCTGGAACAACACA
>Ga0210388_10005047_pt1 | contig 10303 bp, 10 predicted proteins | sample IncBWC19OmetaG_FD_155485 | JGI IMG/M metagenome (GOLD analysis project Ga0210388, IMG submission 155485) | Forest soil microbial communities from Barre Woods Harvard Forest LTER site, Petersham, Massachusetts, United States - Inc-BW-C-19-O ...
CCTGGGCAATTCCATCTTCATCAACCTTTATGGCGACCGTGTGAATCCGGTCGGTGATGGTTCGACCGGCGCGGTCTATGCGATGAACGATGTCAAAAAGGTCATCACCCAACTGGCCACCGATCGGGCGCAAATCGGGGCCAACGAGGAAGTACTGGAGCAATACAGCGGCCAGGTGGCAACCCTGAAAAACAATCTCTCCGCTGCCGGCAGCCAGATCACCGACGTGGATGTGGCACGGGAAAGCACGAATTATGCGAAGGCGAACATCCTCGTCCAGACCGGTACGGCCATGCTCGCACAAGCCAACTCGCTGCCGCAATCCGTCCTTAAACTCTTGTCCTGACCCCGGCCGCTCACCGGGGTAGTTAACATTTTCTCCTAAAGTCTTTTGGTGACCTGCCGACAACGAAACAACCGCTCAGGCCTTAAAATCTTGAGTTTTACGTAAAAACGACAAATCACCACCACCTATGAGCAGCATCTCCAGCGTTTCATCCAGCAGCCCGGCCTATCAAAATTACAATGCCGGCAACGTCCAGCAGACGGTTCAGGATTTTCAGGCCATCGGCAACGCCCTGCAATCCAGCGATGTTTCCAGCGCCCAAAGCGCATTGACCACGTTCCAGCAAGCTTTGGCGACCAACACCAATTCCCAATCCGCCACCATCCAGCCTTTCGGCAAAAACAGCCAGGCCAACACCGATTTCCAAAGCCTCGTCAGCTCGTTGCAATCAGGCAATCTCAACAATGCGCAACAGGCGTACACCAGCCTGCAAAAGGATTTGAAGCCTGCACACCAGGGACATCATCACCATCACGGGTCAAGCGTCACCTCTGGCACCATCTCGACCACCAGCACTTCCACAAATTCCAGCACCGGAAGCGTGTTGAATGTCAGCGCCTGAGCGGTAACTCACCGCCCCGCTGCGTTCAATCGTGGGAAACTCGATTTTTATCTCCCGGACGACGGCTCGCAGCACGAGGAATTTTTGAACGAAACGCAGTTATTTCTTGCGCGCTATCTCCTCAACGGCGCAAAAATGAACCTGGGGAAAAACTGCTCGCCTTCGTCCTCGGCTTTCTCGTGCCGCAGCAGAATCCGCCCGGTCGATTCCAGCCGTGTTACGACCCGGGGTCCGTGGTTGGGCAGCCAGATCAATTATCTGAAACGAGTTTTGCTGTGGTAGCCCCAAACCCAAATGCCCTGCCTTACCGCCGAATCGGGCCGAAAAACGGAGATGGTCCACCCACAATCGCAGCGCGAAGTGGTGCGGCAGACGAGTCACGGGCGGAATTTTTGCAGATGCTTGATCTGAGTGTCAGGATTGGTTTCGCAGGAAAACGAGCAGCTCTGGGTACGTAATTCGCCGGATTCATTAGGTATTCCGGCATATGTGAGGATTGTCTAAAAAGTTTGCAGTCGGGCTAAAGTCTGTTTCCAGGTGTCCGATAGGATTGTTGTCTGGCAGAAATAGAAATGACGGTGTGGTTCACCGACATGGATCTGCTGACAACGGTGACGGCGACCGCAAACGGCCGGGGGAATAACCGGGTGGATGCCCTTTTAAAAAGATCCACCCCGTGGCAGGGATGCCGCGCACAAAACATCCAAATACCCCGCAAGGGGTGACTCATGGAAGGAGTCAGTTATGGTCATCAATACAAATACATCCGCACTAAACGCCGCCTCACAGTTGGACAAGAACAGCGCGAACTTGAGTTCGTCGCTGGCACGTCTGTCTTCTGGTTCACAAATCACCTCGCCTTCGGATGATCCGGCAGGCTTGGCGGTTTCGATGAAGTTGAACGCCCAAGTCGCCCGCACTGGCGCGGCGATGAACAACGTCAGCAACGCCATCTCATTCAACCAGACGCAGGACGGTTATCTGCAACAGGTGAATTCGGCGCTGTCACGCATGAGCGAACTGGCCGTGGCGTCCCAGGACGTCACCAAGACCACCGCCGACCGCGCCCTGTATCAACAGGAGTATTCGACGTTGGGTTCCTACGTCAACAACGTGTCGACCCAGTCGTTCAACGGGGTCAGCCTGTTTAACGGCAACACCCTTAGCGTCACGACCGACGGCGAAGGTGGCACGTTCTCCAACGTGGGCGTCAACCTCAGCAACACCACCTACACCACTGCGACGGGTGACGACATCTCGTCTGTCAGCGGAGCGCAGTCGGCGGTGAAGGATACCGAGTCGGCCATCAGCCAGCTCGCGTCCGACCGTGCGAGCATCGGCGCCAACGAAGAGACGCTGGGTTATTACAACAACCAGCTCAGTTCGTTGAGCAACAACCTCCAGGCCGCGACCAGTCAGATCACTGACGTGGATGTGGCGACGGAGAGCACCAACTACGCCAAGCAAAACATCCTCGTGCAATCCAGCACCGCGATGCTCGCCCAGGCGAATTCGATGCCGCAATCACTCCTCCGGCTCTTGAGCTGAACGGAGTAATTGTACAGACCGGTGAATTACCCGGACAGCGCGGGTGCGCTGTCCGGGTTCATTTTCCGGGATGATGGCATTTTTTATTTAAGTAAATCCTAAACCGGCCGACCAATAGGAGAGTTATGGCAACCAGCACACTGCTCGGCATTGGTACTTCGGCTACGAATACCAATTCCCCCAATCTGGCCGTCTCCGGCCTGGCTTCGGGCATGGACTGGTCCACGATTGTCACGGAGCTGGCCAATGCAGAACGCGCGCCGGAAACACAGTGGGAAACGCAGCAGACCGGCATTGGCACGGAACAAGCCTCCTATTCGACCATTAGTTCCGACCTCACCACCCTCCAGACCGACGCAGAGACGTTGCTGGATCCCAGTTTTTTTCAGAGTGTCGTAGCGGCAAGTTCGGTGGATACCGTGGCCACGGCCAGTGTCGCTTCCGGCACGCCACCCGGCAACTATGCCTTTGACATTACCCAGCTCGCCACGGCGGCGGCGGTCAACGGAACTTCCGGCGTGAGCCAGAAACTTGCTCCGGATGGCAACCCCGCCGATGTCACCGTTGGCGCGGCTGGATTTGCCACGCCCGTCACGGCGGGCACGTTCACCGTCAATGGCGCACAGGTCACCATCGCCACGACGGATTCGCTGCAGACCGTTTTTAACAATATTTCCTCGGCCACGGGCGGCAACGGGACGGCCAGCTACAATTCGTCCACCGATAAGATTGCGCTGACAAGCAGCGACGGCAGCCCCATCGTGCTGGGGAGCGCCACCGACACCAGCAATTTTCTCCAGGAGGCCCAGCTTTACAATACCAACGGTGGCTCCAGTAATAATACCGGCACCATCACCAGCACCTCCGCGTTGGGCCATGTCAATACGGCCGCGACGCTGAATGCGGCGGACACCCAGACCGCCATCACCGACGGCGGCAGCGGCAACGGCGCATTTAAGATCAATGGCGTCACCATCAATTACGACGCCGGCACCGACACCATCCAGGATGTGATCAACAACATCAACGCATCCGCCGCCGGTGTCACCGCCTCGTATGACCCGATCAACAACCGGTTTGCGATCGCCAACACCACCACCGGCGACGTGGGCATCTCGATGCAGGATGTGACGGGAAATTTCCTCGCGGCCACCGGTCTTTCCAGCGGCACGTTGAGCCACGGGAAAAACCTGCTTTATACGCTGAATGGCAGCTCGCAACAGATCGCCAGCCAGTCCAATACGATCACACCCACGAGTTCCGGCATCACCGGCTTGACGGTCTCCGCCCTGACCACCGGCACAACGAATGTGAGCGTCAGTCCTGACACCACCACCATCAGCAATGCGATCCAGAAATTTGTCTCGGACTATAGTACGCTCCAGACTTACATTCAGAGCCAGCAGGCCGTGACCACGGCGGCGTCGGGCGCGGTGACCCCCGGCACGCTGACCGGCGATACCACCGCCAACGATATTGTAGGCAACCTGCGTTCGATCATGGGTGCGTTTGAGAATATCACAGGAACGTCGGGAACAGTGACCGGGTTGTCCGACCTGGGCTTTCAAAGCAACGGACAGAACAACACCATGACCTTGGGCAACGCCAGCACTTTAAGTTCCGCGTTGACCAGCAATCTCAGTGACGTGGCGGCGCTGTTTTCCGATCCCACCAGCGGCCTCGCCACCCAGATGAACACTTTCATCACCAACACGCTCAGCACGAACGGCGAACTGCCCGTGCGCACGGCCGATTTGACAACGCAAAGCGGGACCATCGCCACCCAGATTTCCAACCTGGAAAATAAAATCACCAACGATACCAACCAGTGGAACTCGGAGTTTGCGAACATGGAAACCGCCGAATCGCAGACCAACCAGGAGCTGACCTACCTGTCGCAGGGCGTTTCCAACGGCAGCCTCTAAAAATGAAATCGCGCGCGAACATCCACGCCACCGCCGGGAATACCCCGGCCGCCGCTGCGCCTTTCAGAAAATTTTCACCGGCACACACCTCCGCTTCTGCGGAGTCTACGTTCGCAACGGGCGCCTCAATCGCCCGTCTGCGAAAAACAGACCAGGAGACATACACCCGTAAGCGACAACATTACGAGGGGACTTAGGAAGGAGTTCTCCATGAAATTTCGTGCCGATTCCACTGGCGGAAAAACCCGCCGGTCTGGAAAAAAATGGCGCGTTGTGTGGACCGCCGGTTTCGCCGCATTGTGCGGCGTGATGGTGAGCTGCCAGACCACGCCCGTTCAAACTGTGGTATTCCGCCGTGACTTCAAGCCGGACAACATTTTTGTTTATCCGCCCAGGCTCGCGCTGGAATTCCGCCGCGTCGCCGTGCTGCCCATCGCCGCCGCCTCAAACGACGGCGATCTGCCCGCCGGTTGCGAGGCCCTTGCGCCCGTACTGATCGAGCAGCTCGTAAAAACCAAAAAGTTCGAAGCCGTGCCGGTGGACAGGGATTTTCTCATGCCACGCACGGGCCGGACCGCCTGGACGGGCCGCGAAACGCTGCCGCCCGGCTTTTTCGACGATCTCCGTCGCGAATACGACTGCGACGGCGTGCTTTTCGCCGAACTGACGACTTATCGGGCCTATGCCCCGCTGGCCGTCGGCTGGCGGTTCAAGCTGGTGGACGCACGTACCCGGCAGGTCATCTGGTCGGCGGACGAGGTTTTCGACGCTTCCCAGGCCGACGTACGCCAGGCAGCCGCGAAATTTGATGAAAAAGCCCGGATTTTGCCGTTTGTCGCGGATAAAGACTGGGCCATGCTCAATTCGCCGCGCCGGTTTGGCCGTTATACGGCCGCGGCGCTGCTCGAAACCCTGCCGGAAAGGTAAAAAAACGCTCAAGGTGTCATGAAATCATCCGATGACCACTTTGACAGTGAACAATGGGTTTTGTCCCGCTGGTCGCTGCAACTTAAAAATATGCCTGTAAATTCGATCAACGGTTACAGCCCCGACCTGCCGTTACGCTCCATTTCTGCGAGCACCACGGCTTCCGCATCCGCCCCGCCGGATTCGAGTGACAGCACCACGTTCACGTCCGCCGCGCAAAATCAGCCGGCGGCGTCGCGTCCTGACAAAATTGCCCGCGCCAAGGAACTTCTGGCCGACGGGAATTATCCCTCCGATAAAACCTTGAACCAGCTTGCTGGATTTCTCGCCGGCAAACTTTGATTCTCATGCAAACTTTGCGAGCCGCGAATCCCTTCAAGTCGTATCGCCAGATCGCCACGCAGACCGCGCCGCCCGGCCAGCTCGTCCTGATGCTTTTTGACGGCGCGCTCAAGGGCCTCCACTGTGCGCTCGCCGGTTTCCAGCTGGAGGACTTTGCGGAACGCAATCTCGTCGTTCACAAAAATCTTCAGCACGCGACCGATATCATCCGCGAACTGAACGGTTCGCTCGACATGCAGGCCGGGGGCGAACTCGCGGCCACGCTCCGCAACCTCTACAATTATTTTGAAACGCGCCTCAACGAGAGCAACCGCAAAAAATCCCCCGCCGGTGTCCGCGAAATCCTGCCCATGATCAAGGAACTGCGTGACGCATGGAACACGATGCTTTTTCAGGAAACCGGCACCGCCACCGCCGCGGAGGGATTTTCCGCTCCGCGCTTCACCCTGCCATGAATGCTGAAAACGAATTGCTCCACGCCTACCGTGAATGGCACCGGCTCGCCCGCGCCGAAGCCAAGGCCATCAGCACGCGCAACTGGGACCTGCTCGCCGACTGCCAGCTGGCCATCAAGGATTTTCAAACGCTCATCAGCCGCCTCACGCTCCAAGCGCGCAGGGAATGTGAAAGCACCGGCGGCAATTGGCAGGAACGGGAACGCTGCATCCGGATTTTTATCGGCGAACTCATCGATTTGACCCGCCGGAACCAGGCCGCCCTGCAACGCGCCAAGGATGAAGCCACCACGCGGATCACCGGATTGAACGACGCCGGGCGCAACTTGAAGATGTTGCAACGCAGTTACGGCGGCACGGTAACCGCGTAGCTCAGGCCGGTAAAACCCCTTTATCCGAATGAACTTCGTGGATGAACCACCGAAGTCCACCGACCCGATTCTCGTCGTGGACGACGAAAAGGTTTTTTTGGCCGCGCTCAAGGAGATCCTCCGCCGTTCCGGTTATGAAGCCGTCGGTTTTTCCTCGCCGGTCGAGGCACTCGAAGAACTTCGCCGCCGGAAATTCTCCGTCATCATTTCCGACCAGTTGATGCCCGGCCTTACCGGCCTCGAACTGCTCGGCCACGCGCGCCAGATCCAGCCCTTTGCCACGCGCGTGCTCGCGACCGCCGTGCTGAACCTGGACACCGTCATCGCCGCCATCAACAAGGGCGAGATTTTCCGTTTCATCATCAAGCCATGGCTGCACGAGGAATTCATCGCCACCGTGCAAAACGCCGTGCAACGCTACCAGCTGATCTGCCAGAACGCGCATCTGCAGGGGGCGACGCAGACGATGAACGCGCAGCTCGTGGACCTGAATCGCTCGCTCGAACAGCAGTTGCAGCTCACGTCGCAGCAGAACAAAAAACTGGGCGAACTTAATTCCGCGCTGGAGACAAACCTTTTCCGCTCGCTCGAACTCTGCGTGAACATCATGCAGACCTTTTATCCCTCGCTGGGCACGCAGGCGCGGCGCGTGAACCAGCTCTGCCATCACATGGCGGAGATTGCCAAGTTGTCCCACGACGAGCAGCGGGCCTTGGAAATCGCGGCCTTTTTGCATGATGTCGGGCTGGTCGGCATCCCGCGCCAGATCATCCGCCGCTGGCAGGAAAATCCGGAATCACTTGCCGAACCCGAACGCGCGCTGATCGAGCAACACCCGATCCTGGGCCAGGAACTTGCCCAATTCGTCAGCCAGCTCGACCAGGTCGGTTCCATTATCCGCGGGCATCATGAACGCTTTGATGGCTACGGTTATCCTGACCGCCGCGGCGGCGAAAACATCCCGTGGCTCGCGCGCCTGCTCGCCGTGCCCGCCGCGTTCGCCTCGATGCGCGTTTCCGATGCCGATGCCGTGGAAAAGATCAGGGCCGGCGTCGACACCACCTTCGACCGGGAAGCGGTAAAAATCTTTCTGCACGCACAAAGCATCGCGCACGTCCCGCGCCGCGAACGGCAGATCAACTTGAACGAACTCCGCCCCGGCATGGTGCTCGCCAACGGGATCTATTCGCCGAACGGCCTGCTGCTCGTGCCCGAGGGAAAAACGTTGAACGCGACGTACATCGAAAAAGTTCTCAACTACAACCGCTTTCAGCCCATCGTGCAGGCCCTCACGGTTTATTGCTGATGAAACTCTCGCTCGCCATGATCGTGAAAAACGAAGCGCGCTGCCTGGCCCGCTGCCTGCAAAGCATTCATGGTCTTGTGGATGAAATCGTGGTTGCTGACACCGGCTCGACCGATGAGACTGTAAAAATTGCCGCTGGGTGCGGGGCGAAAGTGGTGCATTACCGATGGAGCAACGATTTTGCCGCCGCCCGCAATTTCGTCCTGGAGCAAACCACCGGCGACTGGGTTTTGGTTTTGGATGCCGATGAATGGGCGGACGAAAAACTTTGCGCCGAAATCCGGAAATTCATCTCCGGACCGAAACAAATCGGCCGGTTAAAAATTGTCAGCGACTTCCGGCACAACGGCCAGACCCAACGCTCCAGCACCTTTGTTTCCCGCATTTTTCCGCGCGGGGCAAAATTCGCGGGCCGGATCCACGAACAGATCGTCTCCGGCCTCCCGCGCGTTAACGTCCCCGGCGAACTCCGGCACGACGGTTATCTCGAAACCGGCAAATCCGACCGCAACATCAAATTATTGCAATCGGAAATCACCGACGATCCCCGCAACGCCTATCTCCATTTTCAACTCGCGCTCGAATTCACATCGTTGAACCGCTCGCGCGAAGCCTTCGCCAGCCTGCAACAAGCACGCGCTTGCATGAAGCCGTCCGATCCGTTCGCGCCCAATGTGATCGTGGATTTCATCTACGCGGCGATGGCGCTTAACGAATTTGAAACCGGATTGGAAACCATCCGCGCAAATGAAACCTTGCTCCTGGATTTTCCTGATTTTCATCACGTGCGTGGTTTGTTCTATATGAAATTTATCGGCCACAACCCGGCGCAGCGTCTGGGAGATGTGCCGAAGATCGAGGAAAGTTTTCTCCGCAGCCTCGCGCTCGGCGAGACGGATAAATACAAGAGCGTCCACGGTTCCGGCAGTTTTCTGGCGAGTTATAACCTCGGCGTTTTCTACTACTCCTTCGGCAATGACACCGCCGCGCGCCGCTGCCTGGAGGTTTCCGCGCAGCAAAGTTATGCGCCGGCGATCGCGTTGCTCCAAAAGCTGAAGAGTTAGGGTGCAATGTGGTTTCGCCAATAAACTGGGAGCGTTTCTCCCTCTCCCCAAAGGGAGAGGGCCGGGGTGAGGGGAAAGTGCGCATCCAATCTTTCAACGCAGACGTCGTAAAATTAAAACTACCTTCCCCCTCATCCTAACCTTCTCCCTTGGGGAGAAGGAACAGCAGTTGAATATTTTCGTCTTTGCGAGAATCGACCGGGCCGCTAACCATCCCTAATTCGCCAAACCGATTTGAACTCCACTCAATAGATCAGCATCTCCATCTCCCGCCGGCCGGAATCGGTCAGTTGCCAGCGCCCGCCGCGTTGCGTCAGGATTTTCCGGCAGCGGTTGGCCTCGGCCTCCGCGGCGTTGACGGACACCAGCTGGATTTTTGCCTGGCTCTTGATCTCGGACGCGGCGCGCGGCATGAGCGCAAAGGCGACGCCGTTGAAATTGAGCACGACTTCGTAACCGGCCACCCCTTCCTTTTCCGCGACGGGATTTCTCAGAACCAGCTCCGAATACCGCTTGAGATATGGAAAATTCGTCGCCCGCACGAGCACGCGGCACATCTCGGTCTGGCTGCGCAGAAAGTTCAACAGGCTGAACGGATGCGCCGGGTTATGTTCGGCCAGCAGGATTTCACGCGGGTCGAGGCCGTTCAAATTCTGGCCGTTCCATTCGCCGTGGTCGTTGCGTTCGCCGGGCGTGGAATTTTGTTTGAACCACGCCGCAAAGTTGTCGTTCACCAGCACATTCAATTCAAAATGAACATGCGCGCGGTCCTTGGTGATGACCTCGGCGGTGGACGTGCGGCCCATGGTGGCGATGACCTCGCCGCCACGGACGTTTTTGCCCGCCATCAATCCCGGCGCGATTTCGCTCAAATGCGCGTAGAGCGAATAGATCTCCAAACCCTCGATGACGTGACGGATGACGATATACTTTCCATAATTCGACAGCCCGGCCTTGGCGTTGATATACATCACCGTGCCGTCGGCGGTCGCCATCACGGGGTCGGTGGGCTCGCCATGGCGGTCGGTGTGCAGATGAACAATGTCGAGGCCCTCGTGCATTCGCGTGCCGTTGTCGCGCACGCAACCGAAACCGCCGCTGGTCCACGGCTTGTCCGGTGCGGTCGGCGCGAAGAATTGCAGTTCATGCCCCACTTCATACAGCGCGTGGTTCGCCGTCGGAAATTGGAAGGGCGTCTGCGCGAACGAATTGAGGCCGCAAAAAACGGACACCGCAAACAGCGGGCGGTGGAGAAGCGTGGGAATCATTTTTTCTCCGGCTGATGCATCAACTTGGAGACCTCGTTCAGCCCTTCCACAAATCGCTGGGCCTCCTCGCGTGAGCAATCGGGTGTGAATGACAAAACACCGGACGAGTTGCGCCCGGTGATCAGCGGGATGGCGAGGAAGCGGCCTTCCGTGGTCTTTTCACCCCACTGGCCGAAGACGACGAGATGT
>Ga0210388_10005048_pt1 | contig 10302 bp, 9 predicted proteins | sample IncBWC19OmetaG_FD_155485 | JGI IMG/M metagenome (GOLD analysis project Ga0210388, IMG submission 155485) | Forest soil microbial communities from Barre Woods Harvard Forest LTER site, Petersham, Massachusetts, United States - Inc-BW-C-19-O ...
AGCCGCTCCTCGCGGCCCGCAACCTCATCCAGCATTGGAACCGTTTCGTCAATCTCCTCAAGGACGGGATTCTCAACCATCTCCGCATCGATCATCTCCTTGAGCTCGACCTTGTTCAACGCAAGTACGCTCACCATCTGCATCAGGCCCGGCGTCAGCACCTGACGTTGGGCCACTTTCAAACTCAGTCTTGGTTGCAGTAGCGGCATAATTGCGTTGTGTCCCGTTTTGGCTCAATGCGAGTCTAGTCGTCGTGCGTGATAAAGCTTAGTACAGAATCGCTCTGCTATTGCTCACCCGTTCGTGTCATCGTACCGAATTGGGGCTTGGCCCGTTTCGGAATCATTAGAAGAAAACAACTTAGCGGGGCCACCCTCCCGCCGCCAGAACCTTCAGAATATGCCTGATTTACGTCGAGCGTCCAGCGCCTAGGAATACATCCAAATACATCTCAAATATGCTCTAATTCAGCGAGAATCCCTCGCCCAGGTAAATGCGCCGCACCTCAACGTCATTGCCCAGCTCGCGTGGCGTTCCCGTCCGGAAAATTCGCCCCTCCGCAATAATGTATGCCCGGTCGGTCACGGTCAGCGTCTCGCGCACGTTGTGATCCGTCACCAGTACCCCGATCCCGCTGGCCTTCAGGTCGAAGATGATCTTTTGCAGCTCCAGCACCGCAATCGGATCAATGCCGCTGAACGGCTCGTCGAGCAAAATAAAATTCGGCTGAATGCACAGCGCCCGAGCAATCTCCACTCGCCGCCGCTCGCCGCCTGAAAGCGCATATCCGCGTGTGGTGCGGATGTGGCCAAGATTCAATTGGTTAATCAGCTTCTCGGCTCGCGTCCGCCGCTCACGATTGCCAAGCGGCTGCGCTTCCAGCACCGCCAGGATGTTTTCCTCTGCGGTCAGCTTGCGAAAAACCGAAGGCTCCTGCGGTAGATAGCTGATCCCAAAATTCCGCGCCCGCAGATACATCGGAACCCGCGTAATGTCGGTGTCGTCCACCATCACACGCCCGCTTTCGGGCTGCACCAGTCCCACAATCATGTAGAAACTGGTTGTCTTGCCGGCGCCATTCGGTCCCAGCAAACCCACCACTTCGCCGCGGGAGATCCTCAGGTTGACGTCTCTTACAACCTGCCTCCGCTTGTAGCTCTTTCCGATTCCCTCGGCAATCAGTGTTTCCATGTGTCTCGCAGGTGCGGCATTCGCGCTTACTTCCCGTGCGCGTCCGGAGCGGTCGTATCCGTTTCTGTCTCGCGGCCGCCGCCTTCGACTCTGACCCTATCATCGCGGCTATCGAAAATCAAAGCCTCGCCCGTCACCGTTCCTCGCTCCGGATCGCTCATCTTTGGTGGCGCACCAGCGCTCCCCGTCAGCACGTACTCCCCGGTCGCGCCCGTATACACCAGTTGCTCTCCGGTTCCGCGCCGGCCCTGCGACGTCAGCACCACATGCCCCGTCGCCTTCATCTGATCCACTTGCGCTTGCCCGCTCTGCGCCTGCCCGTTCAGAGCAGGGGTGCCGCTTCCATCATGATTCCCCGCCGGCATCAGCAGCAGTTCCACCGCATCGGACGACGATGTCGCCGTGCCCGTCTCCGCAATCACCTCGCCCAGCGAGCCTCCATGCATTACCGCCCTGCGCTCTGCGTCGGAGTACTTCAGCTCGCCTCCACGCACGCGAATCACCGACGGAGTCGCCGGCTGGCCCGCATTACTCGCGCCCGTCTGCCCTGCAGATTGCATCTCGCCTGCGCCTGTCCCGCCCGCGCTCAGCATCACAACTCGCACCGGCTCCGCCGGATCGCTGCTCCTCGCCACCAGCGTTTGCGAGTGCTGGTTCAGCACGATCACCGGCCCGCTCACGAAGTTCGTCTGCTGCCACAGACGCGCGTGCCCGTGAAAAGTCGCTTCCCCGCTCGACTGGTTCAGTTGCGCCTCCGCTGCAACCACATGCGCCGGCCCCTTGCCGCCCAGCGTCACTCCGCTCCCGTCTGATTTGTCGCCAGCGCCGCCTCTTGCTCCATCATTGCCCCCTGCGTTGCCGGCCGCCGATTTTGTCCCGCCAACCGCCCCGCCCGTCCACGTTGCCTTCACATCGCCGTGCGCAAAAGCGTCCCCCGACTGCTGCGACACATCGACCTTCTCCGCTGTCAGTTCCATCCCGCCGTTCACCACCCGCGGACTCATCGTCAAATGCAGCCACTCGCCTTCACCCTCATACACCGCTTTGCCGGCTGTCACGCGCAGCGGTGGCTGTAGCTCCGCTCCCGCCTTCGCCGCTGGCTGCTCAAACAGCACCACATTCCCATCCAATTCCGCCGACTGCACTTCGCTCGCCCCTGCGCTCGCGCCAGCCACACCACCGCTGCCTACTTGTTCCCTCGCTCCCTTGCCTACTTGCTCCCTGTCTTCTTGTTCCCTTGGTCCCTTGGTCCCTTGGCCCCTATTTTGCGCCGTCTGCGGCGGCGCAAAACTCGCCTCCAGCCGGTCGCCGTTCGCGGTCTGTCGCGCTCCTGTCGCCGTTGTTTCATCGATCTCCGCATGACCCACGCCGCTCAGCGAGCGCAACGCCGAGCCTTCCCCAAAGCTCCCGGTCACTTCATCCGCGCTCATCTTCGATGGCGTTGCCGGCGCATTGCCTCGCTGGCTCTCGCTCGTGATCGTCACCCCGCCCGATCCGCGCATCGTCTCCACTTCCAACTGCCCTTCGCTTGTCTGTCCCGAACCCGAATGTTGCCCCGCGCCTTGGCCCGCACTTTGCCCCGCTCGAAATCCAATGTCCACCACCGGCGAGCGCCACTTCCGGCTTACGCGCAGCCCACTCTTTCCCGCATCTTGCCCCCCGTCTTGCCCAACGCTCTCCGCGCTCGTCTCCGCGCTCGTCATCTCCACGCCGCGCTCTAAATGCGCGCTCTTCAACTCGCCCTTCGCCGCGAAATTCAACTCCGCCGTCGGCGCAGTTCCGTGCATCGTCCCATGCACCGTGCGCACCCCATTCGCGGAATCGTTCACGGAGTCCATCGTCACACCGCCCTCCATGTGCCCATGGAGCGGCTCGCTGTGCTCGTCAAACTCCATCCACGCCACCGGCGCAGCCACGTGCCCGCCCTTCGTGGTCGTTAGCGTAAACCCGCCCTTCGCGTCCAGCCGATCCGCCGACCCATCCTCGCGAAACATAATCTTCGCCTCAGCCGCGTCCGCTTGCCCGCCGTGAAATGCCGCCGACGCCTTCTCCATTTCGCAGGTCTGCGCTCCGCGATCGAACTCCGCGTGCTGCGCGTGAATCTTCACCTCATCGCCGCCGCGATGCGTCGTCAGTTCCACTGCCTGCTCCAGCGTCAGGTAGCCGCTCTGCGAGTTATAACTTGCCCCCACCGCGCTCCCGGCTCCCTCTGTCGACGAAAAGTTCACCCGCTGATCCGTCGTCACCAGCCCCGAATTCCGGTCGAAGGTCACTCCGCTCGTCTTTACGTCAATCTGTCCCGCCGAGTCAGTCGTCGCGCCCAAGTCGGCGATCACAGGCTCTGTGCTTTTGTCCCCTTTCGCCTTATCTCCTTTTGTCTTGTCTCCCTTTATCTTGCCTCCTTTCGCCTTGCTCGCTGCCTCCACCGCAGCCGCTGTGCTCGCCGACGGCCGCGTCAGCAGCATCTCCACCGGCCCCTGCGCCGTTGCCTTGCCCGTCTTCTGGTCGTACTCAAATATGTCGCCCGAGATCTTGTCGATCTGCTTGCCGTCTTCGCCATAAAGATCGATCTGCACATCATGCAGCTCCACAAAGTTCGTCTTCAGCTCCACCTCTCGCGAAGCATGAATCCTGTACTGCGAATGCGCACCAAGCGCATGCACGACAGTGAATCCATCGGACTCAAACACAATCCCCTTGGCCAGCTTCTGCGGCAAATCGTGCCGGTTCAGCAGGTTCTTCCACTTCGCCCGCATCAGAAACACGCCCAGCGTTACCAGCAGCAGCGCTCCCGCCACCAGCACCAGCGTCCGGATTCGCTCGATCGTGAATCGCACGGCGTTAGCTAACCTCTGAGTAATTCGACGTACTGAAAAGATAGGAACTTATTGTTCGCGGGTACGTTTCCTCGCGACGCAGTCTTGTATCAGGGCACAACTTCAGTCGTGCCGAAATCGCCGCGAAAAAAATAAGGGGCTTTAGCCCCCGAGGGAATGTTTGCGGTTCGTTCAAATCTCCCTCAGTTCCCCATCCCCAACCGCGCCGCCAGCCGCTGCGCCAGGCTCTCACCCAGCTCGCTCCACAGCAACCGCGCCGTCGCGCCCGACGCCTTCTCCACTCCCGCCGTCAGCTCCACCAGTTGGCGCACATTCTCTGCCACATGCCTCGCGCCCACTTCACTCAAGTCGACATCCTCTTCGAGAAACGGCGCGTCCGATCCAAAGTCAATCCTTATATGCCCGTCCTGTTCGTAGGTTCCCTCGTCAAACAGCGGCCCGTATCCCGTCACCCGCACAAGACGCGGCCCCCGCGCCCACCGACCCAAATACCCGTCGTCGCGAGCGCCCGTTCTTGAATTGTCATCCTGAGCGAAGGGCGCCTCGGCGCCCGAAGTCGAAGGACCTGCTTCTTCGTTTCTTGCCAGCAGCATTCCGCCCGCCCCAATCTCCAGCTCCCACAAATTCCACCCAATCTGGAACTCGTATGCGTAGTCCTCATGCAACAGCTCCGTCGCTTCCACCACAGCTACGCGCGGATCAGCTCCCGGCAGTTGCCCCGGCACCGGCCCGGCGAGCAACCGCCCGCCATCCATCTGCTCGCCAACCATGCGCCCATAAACGCGCTCAAACACCGGCGATTCATTCCAGCTCACCGGCCACACCGTCGCCGAATACACCTTCGCCTCGCCGCCATGCGCGGCAAATGCGCCCAGCACCGCAATCAGCTTGTCGGGGAGCGCCTCGAGGCGCAAGTTTGGATACCACAGGCTCAAATAAAGCGTGTCTGCCATCTCTCTCGATTTTAGACGTTTGTAGTCTTCGCTCGCCGCAAAGGCAGCGCCAGACCAATCGCCGGGAATGCGGGTTGCCCCATCCTAACCGCAGCTTCATCGCGATTAGGGTGGGATAGCAGGAACTTGATATGGCCAATTGGGCTCAGAACTGAAGACTGGGTTGCCCCATCCTAACCGAAGCTTCATCGCGGTTAGGGTGGGATAGCAGGAACTTGATTTCGGAAGAACCGAGTCGGCGCCCTACCCCGTCACGATCTCGCTAAAGTCCGCAATCGTCGAGAAATTCCGCAGAACCGCGTCAATCAACCCCAAATTCGCGCTGCGCACCTTCTCATCGGGATCGAGCACCATCACCTTGTCGAAGAACTGATCCACCGTCGGCCGAATCGTCGCAATCAACGCCAGCGCTTCGCGATAGGCGCGTTGCTCGCGCAGCTTCGCGATCTGCGGAGCAATCTCTTTTGACCGGTCCCACAGATCGATCGCCTCCAGCGCCAGGTCGTTCAACTTCTTCTCATCGGGACGATAACCCTTTTCCTCGGCTTGCTTCAAAATGTTCTTGATCCGCTTGCAGGCTGCCGATACCGCCGCGAAATCCGCCGACTCCCGCACCGCCGTCAACGCCTCGGCCCGCGCAATCGCGTCGCGCACATCGTCCGCGCCCACGGCCAGCACCGCATTCACCACGTCATACGCAAATCCGCGCACATCCTTCAAAAAGAACTGCAGCCGCTCCCGCAGAAACTCGCTTACCTGCGCTTTGCTCACTTGCCCCTTATTGGCCTCGCTCACGCCGCTCGCGTTCACCACATCGCTCAGCGTCAGCGGCAACTCCGACTCAGCCAGAATCTTCACAATCGCATTCGCCGCGCGTCGCAGAGCAAACGGATCTTTTGATCCCGTCGGCGCGCTCCCAATCCCGAACATCGCCACAATCGTCTGGATGCGGTCCGCAATCCCCAGCAGTTGCCCCTCGACCGAAACCGGAATCGGATCTTCAATCGAGGCCGGCGTGTACTGGTCGTAGATCGCCAGCACAATCCGCTCATTCAATTCTTGCGCCCGCGCGTACAGTCCGCCAATCACGCCCTGCAACTCGGTGAACTCCTTCACCAGCTCCGTCGTCAGATCGGTTTTGGCCAGTTCCACTGCCTTGAAAAGCGCAGCCGCGTCGAACGGCACGCCAGCGCTCTTGAGGATCGTCGCCAGCGCACTCGCAACCGCCAGGTTCTGTTCCGTCTTCCAGTAGTAGCTGCCCAGTTCCTTCTGGAACGTCACATTTTTCAGGCTCTCCATGCGCTTCGTTAGCGGCGTTTTTTGATCCACGTTCCAGAAGAATCGCGCGTCTGCAAACCGCGCTCTCAGCACGCGCGCATTTCCGTGTCGAATAATCGCCGCGCCCTCGTCGTCCGCTTGCGTATTCAGCACCGCCAGAAAATGCGGCGCCAATTTTCCCTCCGCATCTTCCACCGCGAAATATTTCTGGTGATCGCGCATCACCGTCACCAGAACCTCTTCCGGCAGTTGCAAATACTCTCGCTCAAAGTCGCCCAGAATCACGCTCGGCCACTCGGTAAGATGCACTACGGTTTCAACGAGCGGTTCATCCTCGCGCCACCGCGCGCCCGCCACCTTTCGCGTCTCCGCGTCCAGTGCTTTCCGAATGATCTGCCTGCGTTCCGCCACATCGACCACAACGCTGGCCCCGCGCAAAGTATCCGCGTAGCTCCTCGCCGCGCCAATCACAACCGGCTCAGACCCGTGCAACACGCGCTGCCCGCGGCTCGTATTCCCCGCTGCAATCCCCGCAATCTCCACCGGCACTACATCCGAATCCAGCATCGCGACAACCCAGCGCACCGGCCTTACAAAGCGCTCCGGCTTCGCGGCGCGCCAGTACATGTTCTTGGCCCAGTAAAGCCCCAACACTTCCTTCGGCAACTCGGCAATCAGGATTTCGCTCGCGGTCCGCCCCGTCAGCTTCACCGACGCGCCAACGTACTCGCCCTTTGACGTCTCAATTTTCTTGAGGTCGGAAACTTCCACGCCTGCTTTTTTCGCAAACGCCTCGCCCGCGGCCGTCGGCTCATCGTCTTTGAACGCAATCTTCCACGACGGGCCCATCACCACTTTTTCAGTATCCGCCTGCTTGGCCGCTACGCCCTCAGCCAGCACCGCCAGCCGCCGCGGCGTCGAATATGTCGATACCTTTGCGCCGTTCACCTTCAACCGCTCGCGTTTCAGCAGCTCGCTTACGCGCTTGCCCAACTCGGCCTCCGCCGCGGCAATCATCCGCGCCGGAACCTCTTCGAGCCCGATCTCTAGTAAAAAATCCGCCATCGCTATTTGTCTTCCCGCTGACTTACTGACTCGCTGATTCGCTAACCCGCCGACTCGCTGACCTGCGGATCCGCTGACTCGCCGACTTGCTGACTTGCTGCTCCCTGCTGCATCACCCACGTTTTCGCCACGCCCACCGCCAGCGCGCGAATCCGCCCGATCACGCCCACGCGCTCCGTCACGCTGATCGCGCCGCGCGCGTCCAGCAGATTAAAAAGGTTCGAGCATTTCAGCGCCAGCTCGTACGTCGGTAACAGCGGAAACCGCTTTTTCTCCGTTGCGCTCACGTTCTCGTCGGCCAGCACGGCATTTGCCTTTTCAAGCAACGCCTGTGCTTCGGACTCATAAGAATTAAAGTGCTCCCAAAGCCGCGCCACATCGGCCATCTCGAAGTTGTACACAGAAAATTGCAGCTCTTCGGCCAGCCGCACATCGCCGTAGGTCACAACAGCGCCCGCCTCAGACTCGTTTTTCTGGGGATCGCGCGCCCACACAATGTCGTAAATCGAGTCCACATCCTGCAGAAACGCCGCAATGCGCTCCATGCCGTATGTCAGCTCCGCGCAAATCGGATCCAGATCCATCCCGCCGCACTGCTGAAAATATGTGAACTGCGTAATCTCCAGCCCATCCAGCATCACCTGCCAGCCCACGCCCCACGCGCCGCCCGCCGGCCACTCCCAGTTGTCCTCTTCAAACTTCAGGTCGTGGTGCTTCAGGTCGATCCCCATCGCCTCCAGCGATTCGAGATAAAGCTCCTGCACATTCACCGGCGGAGGCTTCAGGACCAGCTGAAATTGTGTGTGCTTGAACAGCCTGTTGGGATTCTCGCCATACCGCCCGTCAGCCGGTCTGCGCGAGGGCTGCGCATAGCCCACCTTGTAGGGCTTCGGTCCCAGCACCCGCAAAAACGTCTCCGGGCACATTGTCCCCGCGCCCACTTCCACGTCGTAAGGCTGCTGCAGCACGCATCCGCGCTCCGCCCAGAACGCCTGCAGGCGGAACAATAGATCCTGAAATGTGAGGGAACTTGTCTTCAAGCGCGCTTCGGGCTGGGCTGCGGACACAGGCTCATCTCTCTCATTTGAACTAAGAAAAGATTCTACCAGTCAGCGATCTGCCTCGATGGTTACCAAGGTGCCCCATTATTCACCTAAGGCCAGTCCTGCGCACCGTGGTATATGCGTGCAATCTCGATAGTGTCCTGCTTAATTCGATAGACAGCTATGTAGGGCAAAGGCGAGAAAGTCAATTCGCGCCACCCGTTAATACGGGTGCTTGAACGGCCCATGCCGGGGAGATGCTTGAGTTGAGCGATTCCGTTATAGATAGTCGATGCAACCTGTTTGGCAGCTACTGGATTGTCGCGCTCAATCCACGCGCAGATGCGGTCAAGGTCTTCGGCCGCAGGCAGGGACCATCGGATTTCCATTAAGGCTGGAGAAAGCGCCTCAGCCGGTCGCCAACTTGCTCGTGAGTCAGCGACTCGCCCGAATCCAAAGCTGCCTGGCCCCGCTGGACGGCCGCAACAAAGCGGTCTTCCTCCTGAAAGTAGCGCGTCACCACATCCCGCACTGCCTCATCGGGGCTCAGGCATTGCCGTGCCGCGCGCTCAATGAGCCGCGCTTCGATTTCGGGAGTGAACTGCACTTCCATGGCTATAGTGTAGGAGGAATCTGATTTCCGGGCAACGCCGCCCGCTTCAGCCCTTCATCCACCCAGCCTCGCCAGCGCCTCCGCAGTCTTAAGCTTCCGCTCCAAATGCCGCTCCAGCGTCTGCAAGGTAAACCGCCTCAGATCCTGCCCGCGCTTCCGTGGCCACGCCTCGTCGGCAAAACTCGACGCCGGCGCCCGCAGCATTCGTTGCGCAAGTTGCCAGCTGTCGGCGCTCAGCCCGCTCCCGCTCCCATTCGCGTGCAGCCCACAAAACAGTCCATCCGCGTACGCATTGAACCGTACCTCGCCCGCACCCAGCGTCTCTCCGCACACCATGCAATGGCCAATGTCCGGCAGCAAACCCATCAGCCGCGTCATCCATAGCGAGAAATACGTTAGCGCCATCCAGGGTCCAGCGAACGGGGGCCGGCCCGTCAGTCGATCGGCAGATTGGGGCTGCACGGCGCCCGCCTCAGCAACTCCGGCCCTATGGTTCCCAGCCTCCGGCCTCACCGCATTCGTCTGCTCCAGCACACTCGCCACCAGCCGGAACACCGTCGCCTGCGGGTCGCGCTCCGGCAGCGCCTCATCGATCACCTCGGCATAAAAACTCAGCACTGCCATGCGCGTCTGGTCCACCGGCGTCGACAGTGGCGACCGCAAAATCTCCAGCTGGTCGAGCCTCACTAATTCCTGGCGCGGCCGCTCGGCAAACCAAGCCCGTGCCAGCGTCATCGGTTCCAGCGCGCCACCAAATCGCTTCCGGCTTTTGAGCGCCGCCTTGGCCATCCCTTTTAGCCGGCCGTAATCGCGCGTAAAAAAACTCACCAGCAGGTCGGACTCATGCACCGGCCAGGTGCGCAGAATCACCGCTTCTGAAGTGAGCACGCTCATGCTTCTTCATCATCGCACCGCCGCTCAAGTGCGCCCACAAACACAAACGCGCATCCCGGCAACCGGAATGCGCGTTCTGAGAGAATTTTATTTCTGCGCCAAGCTGACGCTCAGCCGTCTACCGGCCGAAATGCGCGGAGTTCTTATCGGCGAAGTGTGCCCATTTCTCCGGCAGGTCATCCAGCGCAAAAATCGCCGAAACCGGACACACCGGCACGCACGCGCCGCAGTCGATGCACTCGACCGGGTCGATGAAAAGCTGATCGGCTTCGGCATAACCGGCTTCATCTTTCTTGGGGTGAATGCAATCGACGGGACAGGCGTCCACACAGGCGCTATCCTTGGTGCCGATACAGGGTTCTGCAATGACGTATGCCATCTTTGCTATCTCCGGAGATTCCCGCGGCCCTCGCAAACCCGAGCCGCTC
>Ga0210388_10005049_pt1 | contig 10302 bp, 16 predicted proteins | sample IncBWC19OmetaG_FD_155485 | JGI IMG/M metagenome (GOLD analysis project Ga0210388, IMG submission 155485) | Forest soil microbial communities from Barre Woods Harvard Forest LTER site, Petersham, Massachusetts, United States - Inc-BW-C-19-O ...
AGGAACGTTGAATTGTCCGCCTCGCGTCTGGGGGCCGCGGGAAGTATCCGTTTCACGATCACCGGGCGCGAAGGGGCAAGCTGAGGCGGTTGGTCCACCGTTGCCGAAACTCAAGCCATCTTATGTCGGGGGCGGATTCCGGTCAAGTTGTGTGTCACCGATCGGATGATGAACGACACGCCACAAGTGGTCGACGCATCGGGTAAAATTCATGGGGTGGCGATTTAGCGTGCCTCAGTTCGTCCCTCGGCGACGCGTTACGATTCGGTACGCCAAAGCGCCAGAGATGATCGTTGCTATCGCCGCGCCGGACACTACAGGTTGAAACAGGACACCCCAGATGATCATGCCAACGCCAACGACGATGTATGAAACGGGAATCACTGGATACATCCAATCGAGCGCAGGAAGGCGCCGCCATCCAGTTCTCCGGCGGAAGACAAAGACCGAGGCGACGGCGAGCACTGTAAAGATCGTAAGACTGAAACCAATAAACGTGAATAGGCTAGGTATGGGGGTCGCACTCAAAAGTATTGCGCACATCCCTTGACTGAGAATGGCAACTATTGGCGTTCGCCACTCCGGATGCAGTCTCGCGGCCGCTTTGGGGAATAGACCGTTCTGTGCCATTGCATAATACACACGCGTGGTCCGATGGTTACCATAGCGTTTACCGTCGCCATCAAGGAAATGGCCATCAATGCGCTGAAGACGACGGCTATTCCATTTCCAAACAAATTCTTTGCGGCGATCTGTCCGACAGCAATAACATCACGCAAATCGTTCGGTGGCGTCGCATAGATGAAAACAAGGTTCAATCCAAGGTAGAGAACGGCAACGATTAAAGTTCCAAGCGCCAACGCCTTGGGCAAAGTATGGTCGGGGCGGCGCAACTCTTCGGCCACGTATGTAGCAGCATTCCAGCCGCTGTACCCTACCATGACCCAAAGCAGTTGAATCATGAACTCCACGGACAATGGCCGATTTGATGTGCGAGGGACGGTTTGGGCGAAGTGCTCCCAGCTACCGGTTCCCAGAAGGAAGCCACCGACGATCAACGAAAGGATGATGAGCACTTTCGTCAACGTAAGAATGTTCTGAACATGCGAAGCACGCTTGACACCAAAACAGTTCAACATCGTTGAAGACGCGATCAGAATGGCGGCGATGACCTGCTCCGAACCGAATCGAAGTGAGAAGGCCACTGGCCCGAATGTCAGCGAGAAGCCTCCGAGTTGCGGAAACACGGAGGTCACGTAGTGCGCAAAGATAAGTGCCGCCGCTGCGACAGGTGCCGAGAAACCAGCAAAAAAAGAAACCCAACCTGTAACAAATCCATACGCCTTGCCGTATGCGCGAGTCAGATAAACGTACTCCCCACCGGAGCTGGGAAAGTTAATACCAAGTTCGGCGTAACTCAACGCCCCGGCGAGCGCGAACAACGCTCCGATGCTCCATGCGGCGATGATCAGAGGCGCGCTCCCAAGTGCCCCTAGCATCAGACCGGTAGTACCGAAGATTGTTGCGCCGATCATATTGGAGATGACAAGCGCCGTTGCACTTCCTGTACCAAGAAGCCGGGGAAGAGTCAGACTCGTTTTGGTCCCGGCCACATGCATCTTCTGATTATGCTGGGTGTGATGGGGTTTTGCTGGGCGCGGGAAATCGTTTGGGCTGTGGCATCTCGGAGGATGACGTTGGTGCGCTTTTTCATGGATGCGTTAGTTTGTGACGTTTGTGTTTGTCCTTGCACATGCCGTGTGTCTATCATGGGGAGCGCAAACCCTCCGTCGTCCATTGTATCATGGGCGACGAATTCTACTTCTCAACCTTTGGTGCCGGGGGCCCTGGGGCTTGGGTCATCAAGGGCAATGAACGCGATTCTTTGCCAGCCCGGAAACTATTAGACGGCAAACTGCCATTTCATCAATTTCGATTCGAGGCTGCTTCTGAACACGCTGCTATCCTTCCATTTCCGTAAGCGAAAACAGTAAAGATGGATTTGGTACATCAGAACCCGCGCCGCGCAGTTGGATCGCTGGATTATGCCCAGTGCTGGACCATCCTTGTGATCACTCTTGCAAACTCCTGAAGGTCGTATGGCTTTTGCACGAACTCCTGCGCGCCGAGGTCCATAGCCCGCCTGGTCTCGGATGGATTCGCTGACGAGCTGAAGACGACAACCGGGGCGGTGGGTTTACAAAGGGCAAGAAGCTCCAGTCCCGTGACTTTAGGGAGATTCAGATCGAGGATGATGAGGGCGGGTTTGAATTGAGGATCGGCCAACATTTGCAGCGCTTGTTCTCCGTCTACTGCAACGTAGATTTTTATTTCGAAACGTGCCTCCGAAAGAACCTCCTTGATCAAAGTGACATCGCCGGGATTATCGTCGATCAAAAGGATCTGTTTCATGAGGATCGATAGATTTATTCTAGGCCGTGCCGGCGTCTGGCAGTGGCTCAGCTCGAATTTCAATCAGAGTTTTATCTTAAGAGAGGCAGTCGTCGCGCTGGGATGGTGCTTACTGGACAGGCACCAATCGCTCGCGGGAGCGTCAGACTAGGCTAACCGAAACTTCATCTACCGACGACCACCGCCACGAGCTCCGCCGCTGCCGGCTGACTGTCTTTGCTGCACTTGCTGCATCTGTTGCGTGTGGTTCTGCTGCAATTGCTGCGTTTGTTGTTGGTGCCGCTGCTCCAATTGCTGCGTTTTCACTGGATCAGCCTTCTGTCTCGCCAGCTGTTGATGTTCCTTCTCCTGCGTCTGCTGGAGTTTCTGCCGATCCTGATTCTGCTTCGTTACCAACTTTTCCTGCTCCTTCTGGTATTTCTGGTCCAACTTCTTGTTTCCCGTGTTAGGAGCCGCGGGGCCATCTATAGGCGGCAGTTCTTTAGGATGGGAGGCCAGATTGGCACGGGGAGTCGCTGTGACTGGCGGGGCGCCGTGATTGGCAGAATAGCGTTGCTGCGGGTTATTGCGGGCAGAGTACGCGTGTTGAGTCTGGGCGGCTACAGGCCCGATATGTCTTCCGCGAGCGGCGGCCTCTTCTTCCGGAGTGGCACGCTCGGTGATCCCGCCGTTGCCCCCGTTGTAGCTGACCCGGTTAGCTGTCTCGTTCACCCTTGTCTGGTAAACGTTGTGGATCACGTTTCCGTCCACGCGATTCACGACGGTGTTGTAGAAAAAATGCCCGTTCTGCCAGCGGCCGCCTTCATAACCATGACCAAAGTATCCGAAGCCATAGTTGATACCGCCGTAGAAACCGACGGACAGACCCCAGTAACCTTCGCTGAAAAGAAATCCGCTGCCGCCCCAGCCCCAATAGCCCGGAGTCCACAGGAACCCAACCTCGGGAGCCATGACCCAGGTGCCTGGTACCCAGTAATACTCGCCATCCCAAGCCCAATACCCAGGTGTCCAGATATAACCGTCGCCCGGACACATAGGCTGCTCGTAGACCGGTAACTCAGGGGGTGCGATTGCCACAGATACACCGACTTGCGCGAGAGACGCCGTCGGAAGCAGCAACACGATTCCTAATGGCAACAAGAGCAGCGAATTAATCAAGCGGATATGCATGACTTCTCCTTCTTGCCGATTACCCTTTGCACGAGGCAGGCCAAGTGCTTCTGGATCGGACCTGCATTTGACCGCCCGGATCTCAAGGCGGCGGCCGAGCCGGTTGAAACTGTCCGAGCACAACCAGCTATGCAGCATGGCCTTTCGACCGGTTTGGTGGCCCGTGGCTCGGAAGTGTAATGACACTGCTCCAAAATTCGTAGCATGCCTTGATGAACTTGGCGAATTCCGCCAGCTCTTCCGGCTTCCGCATGAAGCAGTTGCCGTTCAGCGTATACACCTTTCTTACAAACTCGGGATTATCCGAACCCGCTGCAACCACAATCGGGATGTGCATCAATGAGGGCGTCGATTTAATTATCTTCAAAACTTTCAACCCGGAAATCCTTGGTTGTGATAGGTCCAAGAAGATCAGGTCCGGGATCCCTACGTCAGCATACTTACCCTTCCGTCGGACGTACATTAGCGCATCATCTCCATCTGTGACGCATCGGAGGCCGCGGGTCAATCCGGCAACTTTAAACGCCTCTACGGTGAGAAGTGTATCGGCGGGATTGCTTTGCACGACGAGGATTTCCAGCTGCCTGACAGTTCTGACTGGAGCTGAATCGGTAGACACAGAAGTCTTCGACATTAGATCTTACCTCTCTTCCCATTACGAAACGAATAACCGCGACCTTGCTGGTAAACAAGCAATTCTGAAGCCGCCTGCCATTCGCATTGTCCGTTGCTGTTCGCTTGTGGAGATCAATTCGGGCTCAAGTCGAACCAGATTCCGGGATCAGCTGGAACCGTTCGATTCATCGCGGATTGGTCCTTAACCTTCACCCGTATTCCCCAACCGAGTCCGCCAGAGCCATTGTGAGGGATTCACCCGTTGTCAGTCTGCTCAAAATTGCTCACGTCACAAAGCCGTTAAACGGCGGCGGTTGCGGCCGCAGTGGTTAGTCGTGCAGGACGATGCTTAGCAGCGAGCTGTGAACTTCCAGCCTGCCGTTATATTCGATAAAGCCCAGTTTGCGGAACCTGTTCATGAAGAAGCTGACTCTCGATCGAGTGGTACCCACAATCTCCGCAAGGGTTTCCTGGCTGATCTTCGGAATCACGGGCTCCGTTTTGCCTTCCTTGCCGAAGTTAGCCATCAGCAGTAGGACCCGCGCCAACCGCTTTTCACTGGAATTGAATAATTGATCCACCAGATCTTCCTCGATCCGAATGTTGCGGGAGAGCAGGTAATGAAGAAACAACGCGGAGAATGCAGACTCGCTGTTGAGCGCGCGGATCACGCCTTGCTTTTCCAAACGCATGATTGAGCACTCCGACATTGCCGCGGCACTGGCCATGCGCTGCGCTTGGCCAGCCAGACATCCTTCCCCGAAGAAGTCATCGGCTCCCAAGATGCCGACGACCGCTTCCTTGCCTTGTTTCGAGACAACGCTGAGCTTGACCTTGCCGGTCTGAATGTAGAATATCGAGTCGGCTGGTTCCCCTTGCAGGAAAATTCTTTGGTTCTTCTTGTAATCCGCCAGGGTCCTGCCCTTGCCGACTTTAGCCAGAAAGGCTTTGGGATCGAAGGCCGCTTTTCGTTTCATGGGGCTGACGTCACCTTTAGGATGAGTATACAAGCGCGGGAGCGAGAACGGATGCATTACAGTTCGGGCTCAAGGTGTGAAACGGAAGCTGAGCCAGACTGCGGAAGGGGACTACTTACGGAATCCTTAGGGGAAGTGAGGCTTCGTAGGGCACTGTTATCGTTGGCCCCGTCGATCAGAGGAAGTCAAGGTTTCGCCATGCAGTTGTTCTACAAATGTCTGACAGCCTAGAAATCGGTCGACTCGACAATGTCAACCGATTTGTTTCGACATGCTTTTCTGGCCACATTTGGTCAAGTGACGTCCGGCCGTCAGATTGTGGTGATCGGCCGAGAGCCCACTTTCAAGATTGGCATACCAACTCCAAGAAGAGAAGTTCGCGAGCAGGAATTGACGCTCAGTCGTTCTCCTCCCGAGCCGCGAAAACAATATCGGGTAGCGCCGGCTGGAGCCCGCGCTACCCGATGAATCTCCTCCGATTATCGATTACTGTGCCCTGCCGCGGTCGTGGCGGGAATATCTGCGCTGGCTTCACCAGTCGACGAAATGTCTTGAGCACCACTGTGCTTGAGTACGTCCTTCGCCCGTGTAATTTCTTCAGAAGTGTCGCAATGGACCGAGAGAAGAACGCCACCTTCTTTGATTCTTCCTTCGTACCGCTTCGCCTCATATTCGGGAATACCCATACCGACCAAGGCCCCGATCAAACCACCTACCGCGCCGCCTACTCCGAGGCCGGCCAGGGCACCCATGATCGGGCCTGCGGCAATGAACGGACCAACACCGGGGATTGCGAGCGCACCAATTCCCGCCAGCAAGCCCAGAGTCCCACCGATCACTCCGCCCGTCGCTACGCCGGTAGTTGTCCCCTCAGGCGCCTTAGTATTCTTCTCGTGGGCAAAGTCTTTTGTGCTCTTGTTGTCGGGCAGCAGGACTGAGATGTCGTCGTTGCGGAAACCGCCAGCCAGTAACCGATCAACCGTCTGTTCCGCTTGAGTGGCGTTCTGGTAAATACCGAATACCGCCGTCTTCTTACTTGTCATTTTAGCTCTCCTTGTTAGTTGTAAATGTAGAACTTCGCTGGAAGCCTCACGGCTTCACGGACATTTGATTGACGACCTTATCAGGGCTGCCAACTACTTCCACGGCCTTGGCCATAATTGATTTCACCTCATCGTCAGAACGAACAGGACCTTTTAGCGTCACAGTTCCGTCTTGACTGATGATCTTGACGTTGTGAGCATAAGTTGAGAGGGCTTTGTCGGCTATGACCGACTTGCGAATCTGGGCCGTTAGTTTTCGATCCCCCGCGTTCATCTTCTGCCGGTCGGCTGTCGCCTCGTCGGGATTTCGGTCACGTTCATTGACCTTCGTATTGTCAGGTTTCGCTTGGCTCTCGGGTACTTGCGCGCGTCCCGGTATGGGCCCCGACAGCGAGAGTCCTAGTGCAAGAGCGACTGCGATGATTTGCGGAGGGTTTTGGAGTTTCATATCTGTCTTTCCCAACAGCAGGTGCATGGCCAGTCTCTTGGGAGCTACGACGCCTGCGAATCGCAATCACTTACTGTGCCGATGAATGTTCCTCGAATTTGCATGTCACGAATTCTTGGGCCTCAAGTTGCTGCAGGACCAATGGTTATTTTTCCACCACAAAGGAGCATCTGATGAAAGACAGTATCAAAGACAAGGTACAAGGCACGACGCACGAACTCAAGGGCACCGTGAAAGAGAAGTTGGGTCACGTTACCAACGATCCTCGCCTGGAAAGTAAGGGAAAGGCCGAGAAGGTCGCCGGCAAGATTCAGAAGAAAGTGGGCGATGTTGAAAAGGTCCTAGAAAAATAGACACGGTCCAGAGGCTGGAGGCTGCCTCTAGCCTCGTCTTGATTTCTGAGATTCCGGAGGGCGCGGTGCCTAGCCGAGTTCTGGTCCGGCTATTAGCTGCCTCAGTTTGTCCGCTGCCACTTCCTTAGCTTTCGCGTGGTCGGGCTCGGATGTAATGCTCCTATCGACCAGGAAGACTTCCGATTCAGCCCCGGCGCGCGAAAATGGGAGTACCCATATCCCATAGGTCAGGAACGGTTCGGCGCTCGGCACGCTTCCAAAGGCTGGCAAAATCTCCCGCTGTATGCGATGAGCTTGCTCCTTTGTCATGTTCGCTAATCATATCAGGACTCATCGCAACCACGGCAAGTTCAACTGCTGCAATCAGAATAAGTAAGTGGCGTGGATTGCGTAAGGGTGGAGGAGGATAAGCCCGAACGTGACGAGCGTCTGCTCTGTTCTATCGGCCTCGTTAAACTTTGCCACTTTGGAATTACGCACTCGCATGCTTCGCCGATCGTAACGTCGTGGGCCGCGCAATGGCATTCAGCGTTTTCGCGAGCCCTCGCCGTGCGCGAAGCAATCGCAGACGGACAGCCATTACGGTCAAACCCTGCGCCCGGGCGATTTCCTGAGTCCCGCATTCGTCCAGATAGTAGCGCTGCAAAACGAATCTGTGTTTCTTCCTGCAGACTTGCATTATGAGTTGAACATCAATGGCTGCCAGATGTGTTTCGGGGGGAGCGGCGACTTCGGGAACTTCCTGCAAGAAGGGTTCGTGTCGAAGATCAGTGCGATGCATGTTCAACGCTATCGCGTTTATCCAAGTCGTAACCATACTTGTTTCGCGCAATTGGCCACGCCTTTCCCATCCCCTGACCCATGCTGCCTGGGCGATCTCCTGGGCGCCGTCCCAGGACATGCCCTGGGAAACAAGAAGCCGAGTGGTCTGACTGTATCCTTTCTTGTATGCACTTCCGTATTCTTCTGTGGTCATGATCATAAGCAGCTGGCACCTCTTACCGGTCGCTTCGCCGCCTTCAGAACATTCTGTAAGTCAATGGTGCGCTGCTGAACATTGGCCAGTTCCCGCAAGAACCGTTGGCGCAATTGCGGTCTTCTTCGCAACTGCGGATACAGACGCCCTAAACACCGCTCACCTTCCCACAAGAGTTTCAGCTCTGAGACCACCAGAGCGTCGAAATCATCGTGCCGAATTGCTGCATGAGTCATGATGAGGTTTCCGACTGGCTCCCCATTGCACCAACGACGGAGAACAGGTTTGGATTCTTCGTTGCGATGCTTGCTCGTTTTGGTCATTGTGTCGGTTCGTCCGACCTGAACCATAGCCATTATCAAGTGAATGCCCCTGCTCAATCTGCTCACATTTGCTCACTCCCAATGCTTGCTCAAAAGCAGTTTTGTGTGCCGTTTTGAACAGACACGCTGCGAGCGAGGGTGCTTAACTAGTTCACGCCTCAGAAAGGGGCCACCCAGATGACAACGCCAATCGGCTACTCTGTGACAATACCTCGTCGCGCGGAGATAACCGCTACAGTTGGGCAAGCGTATCGGACGAAGACGTCCTTCGTAGCTGTTCACTTCGATCTAGCCGGAAAAGGCGCCATTGTTTTCCTCCCGGAGGGAGTGACGCTCCGTGTTACCGGACCATCTTCCTGCTTACGCGAGGGCTTGGAGATAATGTTTGGGAAAAAGTTTTACAACGTTTTCGAAGTAGATCTGTTGGTCCGATGTAGCCAAATTGTCGAGCCGATAAAAACTCGTAGCCGGGCCGTAGCCTAGAACTTGAAATGAGGACGATGATGGCAGTTTGCTACCGCTGCGGCACCGAGACGCAACAGTACGACACGGGCTATCCGATCTGCATCGCATGTTTGAACGCTTCGCCTGCCGAACCTGCTGAGAAAATCGAACTGATACCGAATGATGTGCAGCTGCGACTGCAGCACGATTGGACACTGGCTCGTCCGTTGAGAAGTCGAACCTTATCACGCCGCCAAAGGCTTCCTGATCTGCTCCAAGAACTCTTTCGGTTTCATAATGGTCAGGGATTTTTCACGGGCCTTCGCAATGACGCGATCAGTGAGAAATTCGTTATCGAGCGTTACCAGATAGTCACTCCACTCCAATGCGCAGCTGAGGATCGGCGCATCGTTCTCTGAAATGACTTTCGCCGCTGTAAGCAGGTCGCGCTTTGCGGGATCTGGCAACACCACGACGTCTGCAATCCCAAGCAGCAGGAAGAGATGAGTCGTTATGCTCGGGCGCTTGGCGAACTTGGTACGCAGGATCTCCTGAGTTTCAGCGAGGACATATTCGTTTATCTGGAAAGTAAAGAGCCCCCGGCATTGCGTGAGAATGCAAAAACTCCCTCCTGTTGAGGAAAGGAGGGCGGTTATGAGAACGCTTGAGTCCACGAAGACCGTGGGCTTAACCATAGCGCTGCTTAAACAGCTTGCGTCGGACACGCTTGGAGGTTGTCTTCAATCGATTCCAGTTCGCCTCATCGACGCTAAGATCCACCGGGCGGCGGGTTGCGATCCGGAGTGCCTTAACCTCGGCCTCCAAGGTGTTCAGTTTTCGTTTGAGAGCAGTGTCTTGCATGGGAGTAAATCATTCCGTGCCGCCGGAATATTAGAAGTATACGTCCACGCCGGAGCGTGTCAAGGCAGGTTGAGGACGAAGCAAGACACTCTGTCGTCCATGGTTTCTTTCACGTCAGATGTACGCGCCAAGGCGCAAAAAGCGTGCTTTTTGGTGAGTTCGTTCTTTGCGGTGGGGCTTTGGGAGGAGCGCAGCCGGGCCATGGAAACGGAGTCTGGCGGGGAGATGAAGGATCAGCAACTTAGGGTCGGCCAAATCAAGTTGTCAAACGCATCAGGATGTCATAGGTGTAATTGGCAGAAACCGTCCATGTTGGTTTGTGGTGGGCATTTTGTTGGGCGGCGATGCGCTGCCGTTGTACGCGTAAGTTGTTATGGCCCCGGTGGGCGCGGTGGTGGTGTGCGGTCGGTTGTTTGTATCGTAAACGACGCCCAGGGTGGTCGCCGTTCGGACCGGCGGCCGAAGTCACCCCAGCGCCGCGCTGTAGCTTGAGCGCTCATCTGATGTCCCTCCAAAGCAATGATAAGCATCAAGGACCACATCATCTTTCTCAAACGGAGTATGGGAACTCTTCGAGGAGCCCAACGAAATGGGAATCGTGAGGCTTCAGGTCAGCAGCCGCCGGTTCACCCAAGCCGATTGCTCTCCCCGGTCACCCTCTACTAGTCGAACGATCTCGG
>Ga0210388_10005051_pt1 | contig 10301 bp, 9 predicted proteins | sample IncBWC19OmetaG_FD_155485 | JGI IMG/M metagenome (GOLD analysis project Ga0210388, IMG submission 155485) | Forest soil microbial communities from Barre Woods Harvard Forest LTER site, Petersham, Massachusetts, United States - Inc-BW-C-19-O ...
GGAGCGGCGCCTGGCCTACGTCGCCATCACGCGCGCCCGCCGGCACCTCTTCATGACGCACACGCAGATGCGCCAGATCTTCGGGACCACACGCTGGAACCGCCCGAGCCGGTTCCTGGGCGAGCTACCGACTGGAGTGGCCGAGCACGTCTCGACGAGCGCGATGGCGGGAGAGGCGCGGTTCGGCCGGTACGTCGACCGCGGCGAGCCAACGGAGTCTGCGGAGCGACCCTGGCGACATCCGCAGCTTCCCCGCGACGTCGGGCGAGTCGCCGCGAGCCCCAGCGGGCGCGGCACGCCGGAGCCCGGCGGCCGCTATGTCGACCACGACTTCTTCGACGACCAGACCGACCACGTCACCGACATGCCGCTGCGCCGGGGAGCGCGCGTCCGGCACGAGCGCTTCGGCGACGGGGAGGTGCTCAAGATCGTCAGCGTCGGCGAGCCGGCCGTGGTCGCCTTCTTCCCCGGGTGGGGCGAGAAGAAGATCCTCGCGCGCTTCCTGAAGGTGACTTAGTCCCGGTCGAGGGAGCCGGAGCTCCCTCGAGCTCCCATCCGGGAGAGCCACACTTCGATGACAGGCCCGGCCGCAGGCTCAGAACGTAGCCGAGTACTGGACGAACCCGCCGCCGTGCGCGTCGGCGCCGAAGCGGATCCGGTCGAGTTCGCGGGCGGCGGCCCAGGTCTTGGGGGGAAGGAGGTAAGGCAGCAGCGCGCCGCCCGCGCCCGCCACGCCCGCGGCGACGACGTGCATCTCGCGCTCGAACGTCGACCAGGCCAGGGGGAGGCTGCCGTTGCCGCACTGGAACGTGCAGTTACCGAAGGCGATGGCGTTCACGATGGGTGCCGTCGTTCCCGCGAGGAGAGCGAAGGAGAGCGCGAGCGGCCACGTCTCGCGCACCCGCCCCTCCCGCGGCGATTCGACGACCCACTCGGGGGAGCACTTGGGGAGCGCCAGCCAGGCGCCGCCCACGGTCGCCCCCCAGGCGAGGCCGATCATGATCGGGCCAGTGAACCGGATGGGCAGGCTGGACGTGTACTTGATGGGAGCGCTGCTGCCTGCCCAGAAAGCGCCGGCGTCGATGGCCACGAGGCCCCCCAGATAGAACCAGTCGGGCTGGCTGGCCTGCTTGCAGAGATCGCGCTCGCGGGCACTGCGCGGATAGATGTCGCCGGGCGCGTCGGCATAGAGGGCGGGCGGGACGGACGCGGGCGTGTCCAAGACGCGTGAATCTAGTACATCCGCTAGAGTCTCCAACCATGATTGTCCCGAGTCATGCCTTTCGCGAGTACGACATTCGAGGGATCGCCGATCGGGACCTGACGGACGCCGTCGCCACGGGAATCGGGCACGGATTCGCCACGATGCTGGGCGCAGGCGAGCGGCCTGTTCGGGTCGCTGTGGGCCGCGATTGCCGCGTGTCGAGCGACCGGCTCTTTGCGGCCCTCGTGGCGGGCCTGACCCGGTCGGGGGCTCACGTGATCGAGGTCGGCGTGGGCCCGACCCCCATGCTCTACGCGTCGGCGCACGCCCTCGAGACCGACGGCGGCGTGATGATCACCGGGAGCCACAACCCGGGCGACGAGAACGGTTTCAAGATGATGCGCGGCAAGGCGAGCTTCTTCGGAGGCGACATCCAGAGCCTGCGCAAGATCGTCGAGGAAGAGCGCTTCGCTTCGCCTCGCGAACCCGGTCGCGTCGAGCGGCAGGACATGCGGGAGCGCTACCTCGAGATGGTCACGCGCGGGATCCACCTCGCGCGGACGGACCTGAAGTTCGTCCTCGACGCCGGCAACGGCGCAGGCGGCCCGCTGGGCATCGCCGCCATGCAGAAGCTGGGGCTCTCGCCCGAGGCCCTCTTCTGCGAGATGGACGGCCGCTTTCCCAATCATCACCCGGACCCGACGGTGCCGGAGAACCTGGACGCCCTCATCGACCGCGTGAAGAAGACCGGCTCTCGCGTCGGACTCGCCTACGACGGCGACGCCGACCGGCTCGGAGCCGTCGACGCGAACGGCGAGATCGTCTGGGGCGACAAGCTCATGATCCTCTTCTCGCGCGCCCTGCTGGCCGAGAAGCCCGGCGCTGCGATCCTCGGCGAGGTCAAGTGCTCGCAGACGCTCTACGACGACATCGCCAAGCACGGCGGCCGGCCGATCCTCTGGAAGACCGGCCACTCGCTCATCAAGACCAAGATGAAGGAAGAGGGGGCGCTGCTCGCCGGCGAGATGAGCGGCCATCTGTTCTTCGCCGACCGCTATTACGGCTTCGACGACGCCATCTACGCGTCGCTTCGGCTGCTCGAGATCCTGGCGAGCGACCCGCGGAGTCTCTCGGAGATGCTGGCCGACGTGCCGCGCACGTTCGCGACTCCGGAGATTCGCGTCGACTGCCCGGACGCGCTCAAGTTCGACGTCGTCGCCGCCGTGCGCAAGCACTACCGGGACGCCGGACTTCCCGTCGTGGACATCGACGGCGCTCGCATCTCGTTCGGCACCGAGGCCGACCCGGCGTGGGGCCTGGTGCGCGCATCGAACACGGGACCCATCCTCGTGATGCGCTTCGAGGCCACGAGCGCGGCGCGGCGCGACCGGATGCGGGCCGAAGTCGACCAGGTCGTCTCCAAGGCGCGCGCGGCGCTCGCCGCGCGCTGAACCGGGCTCGCGCCGACGCTCGCGCGCACCTGCCTTTTGCGCTACGAGTCGCGCCGGGTGACGGCGTCGCAACCGCAGGAGTGGACGATCGAGACGGTGCTGCGCTGGGCGACGGACGACTTCCGCGCGCGCGGCGTCGACAGCCCGCGCCTCGACGCGGAGCTGCTGCTCGGGCGCGTCCTCTCGTATAGCCGCATCCAGCTCATCACCGACGCCAAGCGCGTGCTCGAAGCCGGCGAGCTCGCCGGCTTCCGGGACCTCGTCAAGCGCCGGCGCGCGCGCGAGCCGACGGCGTACATCCTGGGCGAGCGCGAGTTCTACGGGCGCAAGTTCCGCGTCGATCGCCGCGTGCTCATCCCGCGCCCCGACACCGAGACGCTGGTCGAGGTCGCGCTCGAACGTACCCGCGACCGCTCCATGTCGATGCGCGCCCTCGACCTCTGCACGGGGAGCGGCTGCGTGGCCATCACGCTGGCGCGGGAGCGGCGTACGTCTCTCTTCATGGCCACCGACGTGAGCCGCGAGGCGCTCGTCGTCGCCCGCGACAACGCGATGCGTCTGGGCGCGTACAACGTGGCGTTCCGTCAGGGCGACCTCTTCGCAGCGGTCAGTCCACCGATGCGCTTCGATCTGGTGACGGCCAATCCTCCGTACGTCGCGGACGCCGACATGAGCGGACTGCAGCCGGAGATCCGCGACTACGAGCCGAGAGGCGCCCTCGCCGGGGGGGTCGACGGGCTCTCGCTCGTGCGCCTCATCATCGCCCAGGCGCGTGCACCTCGCGAGCGGAGGGCGTCTCGCGCTCGAGGTCGGGTCCGGAGAGGCGCCGGCGGCCGCTGCGCTCCTCGCCGCCGCCGGCTTCGGAGAGATCGACGTCCGCCGTGACTACGGCCGGGTCGAGCGGGTCGTCAGCGGCGTGCTAGAAAACCCCTGATTGTCCGCCCGCGCGCACGCGATCGCTTTCGTCGTCCCTCTCCTGGCAACGCTGTTCGCGCTCTGGGTGCTCCACACGTGGTCGACCGAGAGCTTCCCCTGGCTCGCGCGCAGGAAGCGAGCGATGGTCCTCGCGCTCGCCGGGCTCGTGGTCGTGGATCGACTCACGGACTTCGTGGTCGTGCACTTCCACGACGCCACGGCGGGGCTGCTGCACGCAGGCCTCGTCCTGGTGATGGCGACGCTGATCCTGAGCGCGGCTCCGGTCGCGCTCCTGCGCGCCGCGTCCCGCGCCATCGAACGCCGGAGCAAGCGGCCGGCGCTGGAGGATGAGTCTCCGGCGCGGACGATGACCCGACGCGAGGTCGTCGAAGGAGCGGGCGGCGCGGCGATCTTCGGCGCCACGGGCTCGATGCTCGGCTGGGGCATGCTGCGGGGCCGGCACGCCTTCGAGCTCGTCGAGGTCCCCTTGCGCATCCCCGGCCTTCCTCGCGCTCTCGACGGGTACGTGATCGCGCAGGTGAGCGACCTGCACTCCGGCGCCTTCGTCGGCGAGCGCGAGCTCGACGAGGGGCTCTCGCTGGTCGCGCGCGCGCGACCCGATCTGGTGGTCGTGACGGGCGACATCGTGGACTTCGATCCCGTTCACGCCCCCCTCGCCGCGCGCAAGCTCGCCGACCTCTCGGCGCGCGACGGCGTCTCCGCCATCCTCGGCAACCACGACTACTACGCGGGCGCGGACGAGGTCATGGGCGCGCTTCGGGCGGCCGGCATCGACGTGCTGCGCAACGCGGGCAAGGTCGTCCGCGCCGGCGACGGCGGCGGCTTCGCCCTGCTGGGAGTGGACGACGTGTCGTCTCTCCGCAGGGGCCGCACCGGTCCCCGGCTCGACCTCGCGCTCGCGGGCGTGAGGCCCGAGCTGCCGCGGATCCTCCTGTCGCATCAGCCGGTCACGGTGGATCTGTGGCCGGGCCAGATCGCGGCGCAGCTCAGCGGCCACACGCACGGAGGGCAGATCAACCCGGGCTTCTCTCCCCTGGGCCTGATCATGAAGTACATCGCCGGGAGTTATGCCGTCGGCGGCACGACGCTCTACGTCAACCGGGGCTTCGGGACCGTGGGCGCGCCCTCGCGCATCGGCGCGCCGCCGGAGGTGACGCGCTTCGTTCTCGTCGCCGCATGAAGAGGGTTACCCTCGGCGGGTGCGGCACGTGAGGTCCCCCCCCGGCGCGGTCTTGCTGGCCACCGCGGTCCTCCAGGTCACCGCATGTGTCCCCCCGCAAGGCGAGGGACCGGTCGATGCGCCCCACGCGACGCCGGCGAGAGACAGTGCCCACGCGAGCGTCGACGCCGCGAGAGAGCTCGATCAGCAAGGCGTGCGAAGCTATCGCGCCGGACGATACACCGACGCCATCACCTACTTTCGCGCGGCCTACCAGCTCGGCGGCCCTTCCAGCGAGCTCTGGAACATCGTTCGGTGCCGCGAAGGAATGGATGACGCGGAGGGCGCCGCCGCCGCGATCGACGACTACCTCGCGCTGCCCGCCCTGGCCTCGCAGGACCGCGCCGACGCGGCACGCGAGGCCCAGGCGCTCCGGTCTCGGCCCTCGACCCTCACGGTGACGACCGCGCCCCCGGGCGCCTCCGTGACCATCGACGGGAAGTCCGCCTCCGGATCGACGCCGCTCTCGACCGACCTGCGCGCGGGAGAGCACACGATCGCGGTGCAGCGGGTCGGCTACTCGCCGGCGACGCAGGCGGTCGAAGCGCGCTTCGGCCGGGCCGTGATCGTGTCTCTCGACCTCGAGCGCACCCCCAAGTAAGAGTGAGCCTCATGGGACCGGGTCCGACGGCGACGCTGCTCGATTTCGACGGGGTCTTGGTCGACAGCGAACCCGTTCACCTCGCGGCGTTCAACGACGTGCTCTCTCGCCACGCGATCGCGATCAGCGAGGCCGACTACGTGAAGCACTACCTCAGCCTCGACGACGCGGGGGTGTTCCGCGCGGTCCTCTCGCGCGGAGGTCGGACGCTTCGCGAAGACGAGGTGCGCGCGCTCGTGGCCGCCAAGGCTCCGAGGTTCATGGACCGCTTCGAAGGGGCCTTCCGCGCCTTCCCCGGCGCGGTCGAGCTCATCGCGCGGCGCGCGGCCCGCGGTCCCGTCGGCATCGTGTCGGGCGCGCTCGAGCGCGAGATCGAGTTCGCGCTCACCAAGATGGGCGCGAGGGACCGCATCGCTTTCATCGTGAGCGCCGAGAAGGCGCCCGCCTCCAAGCCGGATCCGGCGTCGTTCCTGCTCGGGGTCAGCGAGCTCCGGCGGATGGGCCACGAAGGCGACACGGTGGCCGTCGAGGACTCCATCGGAGGCGTCACGGCGGCCAAGCGCGCGGGGCTCCGCTGCGTCGCGGTGACTCACTCGTATTCTCGCGAGGCCCTCCTCGCGGCCGGCGCAGACGCGGCGGTCGCGGATCTGGCCGCGCTCACGGACGTCGTGCTCGAGGGCGCCTCTTGACGAACCCGGCGCCGATCGCCTTCGCGCTCGCCGCCCAGCTCGCCGCCGCTTCGCCCGGGGCCGACGCGTGGTCGGTCGCCGAGATCGGCGGCATCCGCGGCGTTACCATCGGCCCCATCGAGAACGGCTACCACCCCGGTGTGGGCTACGGCTCGCCGGCCTATGACCGCACGCTCGGCGAGGCGCGCGCGATGGGCGCGACGTGGATCGCGCTGACGCCGTTCGGGCGCGTGTCGGACCTCGCCGGCACGGGGGTCGACTTCACCTTCGAGGCGCCCTTCGAGCGCAACCGGCGCGACGTCGCGCGGGCCGTCGAGATGGCCCACGCCCGAGGCCTTCGCGTGATGCTCGTGCCGCACCTCTGGGTCGAGTCGGGAGAGTGGCGAGCCCTCATCGATCCGAAGAGCGACGCCGCCTGGACCCGATGGGCGGACAGCTACGCCCGCTTCGCCCGGGCGTGGGCGCAGGTCGCGGAGTCGACGCACGCGGACATGTTCTCTGCCGGAGTCGAGCTTCGCTCGTGGGTCACGACGTCCCGCGGCGCGAGCTTCGCGCGACTGCTGCGCGACCTGCGCCGCGTGTACCACGGGATCCTGACGTACTCGGCGAACTGGGACGACGTGGATCAGGCGGTCGTCCTCGGCGAGGTCGACGTCATCGGGATCAACGCGTTCTATCCTCTCGCCGACACGGCGGGCGCTCCGGAAGCCAGCATGGCCGTTCGCGCTCGCGCGGTTCGCGACAAGGTGCACGAGCTCGCCGCGCGCTGGAGGAAGCCGGTGCTGTTCACGGAGATCGGGTACACGACCCGCCCGGACCCCGCGCTGCGCCCCTGGGAGTGGCCGGACTCGATGAGCGAAGTGAAGGTCGACGAGGTCGCGCAGGCGACCGCCTATCGCGCGCTCATCGAGCCGATGCTCGACGAGCCGGACTTCGCGGGCTTCTTCGTGTGGAGGATGTACGCGGACCCGGACGACACGTCGCAGGAAGCCCCGTGGGGCTTCTCGCCGCGCGGCAAGCGGGCCGAGCTGGTGGTGCGCGACGCGTTCGCGGCGCGATGGGCGTGCGACCCGTGGTGGAGACGAGCCTGGGGCGAAGAAGCCCACGTCGCCGGGGTCTATCCCTAAGTAAGGATCGCGTCAGCGCGGGATCATTGAGCGGCCGTGCACATGAAGGGCGCCTGGCTGGTGAGCCCGCAGAGGTCGAGGTTGGCGCCCTCGAGGCACGTCTGGGGGATGCACTCCATCTTGTTCTGGCACTCTGCGTTGCCCTTGCAGATCTGCGCCTGCCCCTGCATCGAATTGCCCTGGGTCGGGCACGAGGTCGCGCACGCCGTACCGGCGGTGGCCGACGTCGCCGTGCCGCAGCAGACCTTTCCGCTCGGGCAATCGCTCTCCCCGTAGCAGCTGAACGCAGCCGTCAGAATAGGGCACGCCGCTCCGTGAGAGATGCACTTGCCGGTGACATTGTTGTGCGCGTCCACGCCGACGCAACACGTCTGGGTCCGGAGGTCGCAGTCGGCCGTGGAGCCGCACTGACCGATGCTCGGCGCGGTGGGGTCCGCTGGAAGAGCCGGGGGCCCGCCGGCATCGATGGTGACCTTGCCGGCGTCTGGGTGCGATCCCGAGCTCGACCCCGAGCCCGATCCCGAACCCGAGCCGGAGGTCGATCCCGATCCCGAGCTCGACGTTTCACCACCGCTCGAGCCGCTCGAACCGGAGGTGGACGCCGTTCCCCCGCCGCCGGTGCTCGATCCCCCGCCGCCTCCCGAATCGTCGCCCAGGTCGACGGGACCGGTGTTCTTGCTGGCACATCCGACGCCCGCGAAGCTAAGCCCTGCCAGGAAGAGAAGAGACCGAGAAGCACTCAATCGAAGACGCATGAAGGCCCTCCTCACACGGACGCGGCACGGTACACCAAAGGACAACCTTAGCCGTTTGGGTCAACCCTCGAAAGTACGAGCTCGTGACGAGCCACAGAAACGTGTGCATCCTTACGCAGGAGCTGCCATGTCGTTCGAACCTTGCGCCTCGGCTGAACTTCGTCTGCGAACGGCACTGACCTCGAGCCGATCGGCTCGCTCCGCGCGCAGCACGCTCAGCTCCTTTGCGGCCATGGCTCTCGCGGTGACTCTGCCGCACTGCGGCGCATTCGAAGACGAGCCACCGCCCGCGACGGCGGCGAACAATGCGGCGCCGTCCGACCCGAACGCGCCGGCGCCTCCGGGCGGGCCGATTCCGCCTGTGGGGCAAGTGGGCGCGCCCGACGCTCCGGGCGGCCCCACTCCAGGTGCGCCGACGGACGGAGACGACTCGAGGTACGTGTCGGGCGAGTACGCGATCGGGACGGACACCGACAGCTACGACGACAACGACCCGTCCGCGCTGAACGACTTTCGTCAGCCGCTCGATCCGTATGGCAGCTGGGCTGACGACCCGACGTACGGCACCGTCTGGGTCCCGTCGCCAGACGGCGTCGGTCCCGACTTTCAGCCGTACGTGTCGGGGGGCCACTGGGCGTACGACGACGACTACGTGTGGGTCAGCGACTATCCCTGGGGCTGGGCGCCCTTCCACTACGGACGATGGATCTTCATCGAGGGGCGAGGCTGGTCGTGGATCCCCGGCCGTGAATATCGCGGCGCCTGGGTCGCCTGGAGCGTCGACGACGGATATTCGTATCTCGGCTGGGCGCCGATGGGTCCCTCGTTCGTGTGGTTCGGCGGCGCCGCCGTCGGCTGGCACGGGTACTGGGGGCCACGCTGGGCGTATTGCCCGCGCGGCGATGTGTTCGCGCCGCGGGTCGGCGCGCACGTGCTCGTCGGTCCGGGCGCGGTCGCCATTGCGGGACGCATGCGGCCCTACACAGTCGCGGACGTCCGCGTCGGCGGTCCTCCGCCCGGTCGTCTGGGCTACACGGCGGCGCAGATCCCGCACGCGACCGGCGCCGCGAGCGTGTCGCACGCGGAGCAGTTCGCTCGACCCTCCACGGCGCGGGCTCTGGGGGGCAGCGCTCCGACGCGCTTCGAGGCCGCTCCGGCGACGAACGTCGCGCGGCAGTCCGCGGTCGCCGGCGTCCGCTCTTCTCCTGTCGCTAGCGGCCCTGGCGTCGCGAACCTTCCGCGCTCGAGCGCGGGTACGCCGAGCGTCGGGCGCACCCAGGCCGCGCCCGCTGCGGGCCGGACGTCCGCGCCCGGTGCCGCGGAGGGCCGCGCTCCCGCCGTCGCCCCGGCCGGCGGCGCTTATCGACCTCCGGCCGCAGCTTCGCATGGGGGCGCGATCCACGGCGGCGGCCACCACCGGTAGCCATCGGGCGGCGCGACGCGTCGTGCCGGGCGCCGCTACTTGCCGAGGACGACTTCGCGCGAGAGGAGCGCGTCGGCGTCCCGGACGAACTTCTGCCAGGCGATGTATTCGTCGCCGGGCTGCACGCGACCGGCGGGCATGCTGATGACGCGATCGAAGGCGACGGAGTGCGGACCGATGGCGTCGTGAACGGCGATGACCGCCTCGCCGTCGCGCGGGTCTCCAGTGGAGATCCCGGCGGGCATCTTGAACGAATCGGGGAACGTCACTCGCAGGTGGACGTCGGCGTGCCACGCCTCCCGCCGGAGGATGGGCGTGCGACGAACCGGCAGCGTCGCGAGCTGCCCGAGGGCCGGCGCGAAGGGCGGGCGCACGGCGAATCCTCCCGCGATGGGCTTCGCGAACTGCGGAACCTCGACGCGAAGGTGCATGACGAGCGGCGTGTCGAGCGTCGAAGGGTCGACCTTCATGTCGCGGATGTGGCCGCCGTCGAACGACGGGGCGACGAGCTCGCGCTCGACGAAGTCGTCGATCTTCGCCTGCGGGATCTGATCGAAGGCGTTGCGCCAGGCGATCGCGCGGTCGCCCTCGAAGGTGAGCAAGAGGTCGAAGCTCGCCGAGCCGTCGTCGCGGACGTCGGCGGTCCCCTGGTACGTCACGCGATCGATGGCGCCGGGCGCGCGCACGACCTCGCGGGCCGTCCCCGGGGCGAGCACGATCGCGGGAGCGTCGCGCATCTCGACCGGCGTGTAACCGAACGGCGCGAACTTGTCTCGCACGGTGAGCCAGCGGAGGCCCTGGTCCGTCGTGACGCGCATCACGAGAGAGTCGTACTGCTCGACCTCGCTCATCTTCCCCAGCGGCTCGGGAGCGAGCCGGTTCTTGACGATGGCGAG
>Ga0210388_10005052_pt1 | contig 10301 bp, 10 predicted proteins | sample IncBWC19OmetaG_FD_155485 | JGI IMG/M metagenome (GOLD analysis project Ga0210388, IMG submission 155485) | Forest soil microbial communities from Barre Woods Harvard Forest LTER site, Petersham, Massachusetts, United States - Inc-BW-C-19-O ...
GAATGCGCAAGTATGGGAGTGGACCAGCAGGCGCGCAACCCATAGGGCTCGGCCACGCCTCGGTACGGCTCCCAGAGCGGATCCTGGAGAATGTCGGTGACGACAACCGATTCTCTGCGGTACATTGCGGTGCCGCATGATCCCGCCTTCGGTCCGATGGAGAGGCCGTCGATGGCATCGGTATAGGCCCGGGGAAGGCTGGGAGCAGCACCGTGCCGCACGTGCTGGCCGTCCTCATCGAGGAGCAGGACAGAGCAAAGCAAGCCGGCAAATTGGGCTTCCATGACCCGTACCAGATGCTCCAGTGTTTCCTCGAGCGGAGCATCGCGGGCTATCATCTCCAAAATACGGCTCTCCCCGTCACGCAGCGCCTCGGCCTGCTTGAGCTCGGTAACGTCCATCATGGTGCACACGAATTGCTCCACATCCCCGGATGCGTTCAAAACCGGATGGCCGACGGTGTGAGTGTGTTTGACAGTCCCGTCCGGAAGAACGATTCGGTGTTCCCCTTCGTAATCCGACTTTTCACGGATTGCTCGATCGGTTATCTCTCGCCACTCGGCTCGATCCTCGGGATGCATGCGCTGCAGCCGTTTTTCCCAAGCTGATAGGCCCTCTTTTGGATCAAAGCCATATATGCGATACCACTCCTCGGAGAGATTCACGGCGTTTCTTCCTGCCACCCGCCAGGCCCCACTCCCCGTATGGCTGAGCCTCTGCGCTTCGGCTAAGTATGCCTCGCTCTCCCGCAGGGTCCGTTCCACCTGCTTTGCCGCGGTGACGTCCATCACCGCTCCTACGAACTCGATGCTGCCCGACTCATTGCTTAAGGCACGGGCCACAACGTGGACATGCTTGACGGAACCATCCGGCATCAACAAGCGATATTCATGCTCAAAATCCTTCCCATCCTGCGCCGCACGTTCGATGGTCTGTTTCACGAGCGCCGCGTCTTCAGGATGAACCCGTTGGAGGATGAGTTCCACGGTCGGTTTCGTGGTTCGGTCGTATTCGAAGATTCGAGAGGTTTCCTCTGACCACATGATCTCGCCAGCGGAAACCCTCCAGCCAAAGCTTCCCGTATGACTGAGCCTTTGAGCTTCCGCCAAATATGCCTCACTGCGGCGTAGTTCGTCATTGACGGCTGTCAGTTGTCGGGTCCGCTCGGCGACTCGTTGTTCGAGCGTCTCTGCGATCCGCTTCTGCTCGCCGGAGCGTCGGGCTTCCTGCAATCCAATTCCCGCCTGGTTGGCCGCGACACGCAGGAGGAGCAGTTCGACCTCGGTCGGGAAATCGTCTCGCCGAGAGCCCGCTACCAGAACGCCGGCTTCGTGCTGAAGGCCGAGCGGGAACGACGCGATCGAGACTTCACCCCCTCCCTCCGGATCTGGAACCACGCACCGCGAGGCGGTTTGGGCGTCGGTCAAGCAGCGGTCGAGAGCTTGACCGAACTGCTGCGGCTGAAGGGAGGAATGTTGGCGACGACCCCACCGGACTACCTCAATCGGCGGACCATCACTAGCGTCACCCAGCCGCGCATACGCAAAATCGAGGCGCAGCATGGTGAGCAGCACGTCGAGCAGAGTACCGAGGATCTGGGATGACTCGCTGCCACTCCAAATCGCGGGAAGCGCCAGAACGCTGATCAGATCGTTGATGCAGCTCTGAAGGCGCTTGATCTCGGCTGTACTTTCCATTGTCCGCTTCCCGGTCAAGCCGCCGACGGGGGCGCCGTGTTGCGCGTGCTGTGCCGTTCACGCAGCTCCCGCAAGAATTCGTCCGGCGGAACGAAGAAAGGGTTCTCCTGGAGGATGCCGCCGATGATGATCATCGGGTGGGTCCGCATGATGTCGACGACGATCTGCCCGCCAAACTTGGCGAGATCGTAGATTCAAATGACCGGGTCCTTATAGCGAGGCAAGACATAGTTTAGCCTCGTCTCGTACTCCACCAAATCGTCGACTCCCGGCCGATCTTCGAGCGCCCATTCCATGTGCGCGACCAGTCGGGTGCGCACGAACCCCTGCTGCTTGCCCCCGTCGAGCACCTCCTCGATTAGAGCGAGCATCCGATCCTGATCGAAGTGACCATCGCGCAGGTATGCGTCAGCCCAGTTGCGTAGTTCGAATTGACCACTCGTTTCCGCTGCCTCCACATCGATGCCGGCTGACGCGAGCCGTTGGCGATGCTCGGCTCGCAGCTTGGGATCGACGATGTGGAACGCCTTCTCGCCCCGCTCGAACCCGTCTTTGATGAATGGAAGCAGCACGCGGTATTCTTCGTCGGGGTTATGAAAAAAGGCACAGACGTGACGTTGTGCGTCAAGCACCGAGCCCGCGAACCGAATGGGTTGGCTGGCCTCAAGAGGCGCTCCTCCACGCGACTGCACGCGATCATAAGTGGGATCCATCGGTCCTCCTCCGACAAGCGTCGCATCGGTGCTCCGCGCCGGATGCGGGCAAGCGGCTGTGGTTTATCCAAAGAGATTTTACGCTCATTGCGCGCATGGAAGCTGAGGATTTCGGGGGAAGGAAATTCGGCCTTCTACTACCAGTGTCGTCGGGCCGCGCGCAGGGGACTCAAATTTTTCGGATCAAATTGTAGAGTGCACTCAGAGATTCGTCGCTAAGAGACAACCGGCTCCGCGGTCAACAAATGCTGCAACTCGGAGGTAAGTTTATCTGTGCCCACGCACTCATCCGCCCATGAGGGGTAGCGGTCAATCTGGTCACCACATCGCTGCATCACGGGCACGCGTGGGCGAATCGCCCTTAGGCTCTGCGCTACGTCAAAGCTGGCGTGTTCTCTCGCCGGGTTGTCGAGCACGACGGCCGCGACTGAAGGCATGATGTAGAACAGGGCGACGCCTTCGGTAGCGCTGTTTGTGCTGACGATCTCATAGCCTGCTTCCTGGAGCGCAGCTAATGCCGAATTGCTACTATTGGCTCGGTCAGATATGTGGAGAATTATGTTGTGATTCATATCAATCTGCCTTCCTCTGTCGATTTCTCGCGCGTGCGGGCCCGAGTCCTCGAACCCAGGCCCTGACGTGCGCAAGCCGGGCTTCAGTTGCCAGCTCTGGTAGCATCAGAATTTGATACCGTCGGGCGAGTGGCCATGACAGTCTGTTGCTTGTCTTGCGCTAGCTCCTTCTCTTTCTGTTGGGGATATAGGAATTCCTTCCCGGTTTCACGGCCAGGATAGAACCACTTCAGCAGGACATCCGGTTGTCCAGCTCCCTGTTCCGCCAATGTGACCACGGTATGGTCGGTTGGCTCCGGACGGTCAGTTGCGATCGTCGGAAGGCTTGCATAGAGGACAGTTCTGTCCGCATTGAAGACCTGAACAACATTTAGATCATCAGTGCCCGCCAACAACTTGAATACATAGGTCCCGGCAGGTAATACCCGACCCGGGATCTGGATCGGCTGGCTGAAAGTGATTGTGGTGGATTCGTCAGTCTCATCAGCATGAGCTGTGAGCCCGAAGAAGAGGGAGAGAGCAATGATCAAACCGACTGCGATATAACTCTTATTGATTTTCATTTTGGTTCATTTCCTTGAATAAAGTTTTGTATTTCCACTTCACGTTCTTTTTTTTTCACACTTTGGATAAAGGCAAGGCGGATGCCAAACCTGGAGCAGACGCGGCCTGGATGCAAAAACTTTATTTTGAATAATTTAGACCGAGTGGCGAGTCCTGCAAGATCGAGGCTTCGGAGGTGTCGGAAGTGTCGGTGCTGTCCACTTTGCGTTCCGACGCTTGATTCGGCTCGATGCCAAGCTTCTTCATCCGTGTGATGAACGTAGTCCGTTTGAGTCCGAGGCGGGCGGCGGCGCCATCTCGTCCGCCAACGCGTCCACCTGCTGCTTGCAGGGCCTGGACGATTTGATTGCGATCGACTTCGGCGAGAATACTGCGGACGGGCCTGCGTCTTGTGGGCTTGGAACTTGCGTCTTCGCTGACTGGAATTGAGCGAGGATGCAGTTGCGCGACCGGTACCTTTAAGCTTGGCCCGGACGACAGGATGACTGCCCGCTCGATGACATTCTGCAACTCTCGAATGTTGCCGGGCCAGGGGTATTGGCAAAGAGCATTCATGGTCTCCGACGATATGGTTTCCGTTCTCCGGTTCATGCGGCGGGAAAACTTCTCAGCAAAATGCCGGACCAGGAGTGGAATGTCCTCAGATCGTTCGCGTAACGGGGGAGCCTGAATGGGAAATACGTTCAACCGAAAGAAAAGATCAGGACGAAACTTCTGATTTTCCACCATGGCAGCAAGGTCCCGATTTGTTGCCGCAATCAAACGCACATCGGTCTGAATGGTCCCTGTGCCCCCCAACCGCTCAAATTCACGCTCCTGCAGGATGCGCAGAAGCTTCGGCTGCAACTCAAGTGGAATCTCCCCGACCTCATCCAAAAACAGCGTGCCATGGTTTGCAAGTTCCAGGCGCCCGATGCGCTGTGCGACGGCGCCCGTGAACGCGCCTTTTTCATGGCCAAACAGTTCGCTCTCCAGCAATCCAGCGGGGAGGGCGGCACAGTTCAGCTTCACGAAGGTTTTTGAGTTGCGCGAACTCAGGTCGTGGATAGCGCGAGCGATCAGTTCCTTGCCGGTACCCGTCTCGCCGCAAATCAGTACCGTGGATCCGGTTGGGGCCACAGTCTCCACGAGCTTTAGGACGCGGTGCAGCGCCTGGCTCTTGCCGACGATCTCCTTGAAATTAGTCTCGGTACGAATCTCGTCCTCAAGGTAAAGCTTTTCCTGAGCAAGTTTGTCTGTAAGTTCCGATATCTGGCCGTAGGCCAGTGCATTTTCCACTGCAATAGCCACCTGACTCGCAACTTGCATGAGAAAGTGGACGTCATTCTGGGAGAAGGGATTTGCTCTAAGCCGGGAAAGTTCTAAAACGCCCAGCCCCCGGTCATGGCTGATCAAGGGCAGCCAACACGAACATTGCAGGCCTTCGGCTTTGTACAGCTTTACGTCGGTCTCTGGATTTGGCAGTGGTCCGTTCCCAAGGCTGAACGCGGAAGGCTGGCCTGTGTCGAACACTTTTGCAGCAAGCGAGTCAGGCCGACGCAGCGCTCCTTCGCGAAGAAATCCCCTGGCATCCGGAAAATCGAGGGCATACAGTTTCAGTTCCCCGGTTTCCGGATCCGGCAGATTGACGCCCACACAATCGCACAGCATCATCTGCCGCACACTCGCGGAAATGACACGAAGGAGATCCCGCAGCTCCAGCTTCGAGACCATGCTGTTATTCAGATCAAGGAGGAGCTTCAGCCGATCCTTCTCGCCTCGCAGTTCTGCCTGGGTGCTTTGCAACTGTTCGTTAGCTCCGGTGAGTTCACCTGTTCGTTCTGCGACCCTTATTTCGAGATCGTCGCGTGCTGCGGTGAGCAATCGTTTTGCACGGCGGTGTGAAGCACTGAACCAGATCACCAAGAGGCCGAATATTCCGTAAATAAGGATGTAGGATTCCGAAGAAGGATCGCTGAGCCTGATAGGAATGAAGAAATGGCTCATCGCCAAACAAGAGAGCGAGAGAGCCAGTAGGCCTGGGCCCGTCCCGCCATACCAGAAAGCGATGGCAATTGCCGCGAAGGAAAAGGAGATGAACGGATGCGGTAAATTTTCCTGGCGCAGGAACAGGGCGGTTCCGAGCGCCGCTGCGACCAAAATAATAGCTGCTCCATACCGCAGCCCAACCGCCAATTCCGGCCGGTCAGCGAACCTCGAAATACGGAAAGGGGCCATACGTCAAGTCATCACGCGCTTCGGGCAGAACTTTTGGAGCGCTCGTCCGAGTAATGTGTGGAAGCACTTTCTAAACCCACGCTTTGGCGCCCACCGCCAAATCTACGGTCATGGCGTAGGTGCAATACATCAGCCAGACACCAGTAATGAATTGGAACAGCCCTACCAGGAGGCCTCCCGGAGTCCACGACAGTAGGCGCGCAGGAATTTCAATTGCATAGATCAAGGTCAGGCCGACAAAGATAAGCATTACGGGGTCGTCCCGGCACGCCGAAAAACGTCGACTTCGAGAATGCTGAGAAACAGGAAGGCTATCGCCATCGAACCATCCGGCTGGGCGCTGGAATCGATATATCGCCGGTAGGACATCGCGAACCAGCCACATGCCGTAAGTTGTGAACGCAAGGCCGCCATGTACAAAGGAGCCGCTTTGCCGAACACGTTGGACCAGGTCAGTCCCGTCAACAGATAGAGACCTGTGAGGAATTGCATGAACCCCGGCATTCAGAATCCCCATAAGCCAAGCGTCCGGTTGGCATCGGGACTGGCCTTCGGAAAACCAAATGAGGCCTGACCACCCCAGATGAAGTAGCCGGTACCTAAGCCAAAAAAACCGGTCGCGACCGGCACAAAAGGCGAACTTGCGAATGTGAATACTTGCGCTTCCATCTGGTTTCACTTTCTGACATAGGCAGTGCACGTTGTGTTCCAGTCAAGAAAAACTAAAAAGAGGACCAATAAAGCAGTAGATCCATCCACCTAAAGGCTTTGGCATCCTCCGTTTACTTGGACATCCATTCGGTCAGAAGGCCCGGGCCTCGGGACCGTCCAAATACCGACACGATATCGGCCTGCCGACGCTTGAGACTTCACGGTGTTGTATTGCTGAACCATAAAACCTTTGGAAAATGTTGTGCCAGCGAGGTGAGGTTTGGAGATCTGCATGCAATGAGTCGAGATGACGTGACCGCAGAAGATGACTACCTAGGGTGAGCGAGCGAGTTCACTCGAAGTCGCTCTGGTTATACCGCGAACGGGCTACGTCAAGAGTCGCAATGCTAGCGGATAAAAGATACCTGGAAAGGAAGGAATCGTATGGCGAACAAAAGTATGAAAAAGTGCGCGCACATCCCGTGCCTGTGCGATGTAGCAGACGGAGACGAATACTGCGGAGAAACGTGTCGTGACGCGGGCAGCGATGATTTGGAAATCGCCTGTCAATGCGATCATCCGGCGTGTCCGCTCACGCTTGGGCGGTTCGCGGGTCGAAGGGCCGCTAACTTGGCCGGCTGATAACGATGGAACTGGCGGAGCCGTGATTCGTGATGTGGCGCCGCCGCGGGAGACTTAATTGTGAGGCTTCTAAAACAAAGTTTGTCACTCTTGCTTTCTGGTTGTCTTGGGTTGGCCACCGTGCCGGAGGGGTTCGCCGCTCAGGCAGACCAGTCCGCCGCCCCGCCGGCGACTCAGGCCGCGCAGCAGTCACCGGTCCAGGCTGCGCCGCAGACGCCGGAACAGTTGCAGCAACTGGTCGCGCCGATCGCATTGTATCCCGATGCGCTGGTGGCACAGATCCTGGCAGCGGCAACCTATCCCGATCAAATTGTGGAAGCCGACCGGTGGCTGCAGCAACACGGCGATCTTAAGGGCGAACAACTCGGCAAAGAAGTCGACCAGCAGCCCTGGGATCCCAGCGTGAAGGCCCTCGTGGAATTTCCTTCGGTGCTCGCCAACATGGACAAAAATCTGTCCTGGACCTCGTCACTGGGCGATGCTTACGTCAACCAACAGCAGGACGTGATGAACGCTGTTCAAGTAATGCGTGACCGTGCGGAGAAGGCGGGCAACTTGAAAAGCACATCGCAAGAGAAGGTAAGTAAGCAGGGGCAGACCATTGTGATCGAACCCGCCGACCCGGAGGTTGTTTACGTGCCTGAGTATGACCCGTGGCTGGTGTATGGAGGACCCATCGGAATCTGGCCGGGCTGGTATTCATATCCTGGACTCTACCTTGGCGGCCCGGGAATCGCGTTTGGCCTCGGCTTTGGAATCGGCTTCTTTGGCGGATTTGGCTGGGGCTGGGGACACTGGGGCTACGACTGGCGTGGTCATGGAATTCTCTTCGACCACCACGGCTACGTTTCCCACAGCAGAGTTTTTGTCAATCGCAACCACTTCAATCGCGCCGGCGGATTTCACGGAGGCGGTGGCTTTCATACCGCCGGTGGTTTTCATGGCGGAGACGCCAGAGGCTTCGGCGGCGGCCGACATGGATTTGCCTCGCCACATAGCCAGTCTGGTATCCACTCAGGCGCATTCAGCGGCTTTAATCATGGAGGAGTTGCGAGAGGATTTTCGTCTCGTGGGCAGTCCAGCTTCGGCGGTGGCTTCCATGGAGGAGGTGGAGGTTTCCACGGAGGCGGAGGCGGTCGTCGATAATCGGTTCCAATCCTGCGAATGTAACTGATGATATGGAGAGAGAACTCATGCGGACGACTGATATGAAGCTTGAAACATTTGAAACATTTATCGTGAAAACTGCCTGCGGGTTCGCTGCCACCGCCCTTCTGATGCTGTTAGGGCTTCCGCTAACGGCGGGCTTTGCTCAATCGAGTTTGGCTCAGGCGTCAGCGCCAGAGAAGTTCGCTTCTCCCGGCGAAGCCAGTAACGCTCTCTTTGAAGCCGCGCAAAAGGGAGATGAGCCGGCTCTGCAAGCCATCCTCGGAGCAGGAAAAGAGGTCACTTCATCGAGCGATGAAGTAGAAGACAAACTCGAACGCGAGCAGTTCAGCAAGAAGTATCAGGAGATGCATCGCCTGATCCATGAGGCAGACGGAACCACAATGCTGTACATCGGGGCAGAGAACTGGCCCTTCCCTATTCCTCTCGTCTCGAGGAATGGTGCTTGGTACTTCGACTCCAAAACCGGTATCGAGGAAATCAAGTTCCGGAGAGTTGGAGAAAACGAGGCCACTGCGATCCAGGTGTGTGAGGAATTCGTGATGGCAAAGAATGAGGCCGGCACCAAGGCCGCTAGCGAAGACTCAATCACCCGGTTCGCCGAGAGCCTGGCCTCCGGGGCAACAACGAATGCCGGGAACAAGCAGCCTGATCCCTTCCATGGGTACTACTTTCGCCTGGTTGCACAGAATCCCGCATCGGGCACGAGTGGCCGCGGCAAGAGGACGACAAGTCTCAGGTTGATCGCGTATCCGGCGGAGTATCGGTCATCCGGGATCCAGACCTTCGTCGTTACCAGGAAGGGCGTTGTCTTCGCAAAAGATCTCGGGTCTGACTCAACGACGGTCGTGCAAGGCATAAACGTGCGAGGTTCGGGGTGGCACTCCGCGGAGTGAGCATGGGGAAACAGAATCAGACAACCGTGTTTCCTTTTCGGATTGAGGATCGGGGACTGAGTTTCTTTCTCGGATTTCTGGTGCTCATCGCCGTTTTTGTTCCAATGGTTCGCCTGTCACGATGCGGGCGAATCGGACTGGACCTGATTTTCGCGCTCATGCTCTTCTCAGGTGCGATCGCAACCATTCGCCATAGAGTTCTTTTGTATCTAATCGTCGCCCTGACTGCTCTGGAGTTCACGGCGGACTTGATCGTCGAATTCAATCCGTCGCTCGGCCACCGGGGCTGGGATACAGCGGTAAAGATATCCGGTATGGCCATCCTCGTAGTCATGACATTGAAGCACACGTTTCGTCCGGGCCCAATTAGCGTGCATCGAGTCATGGGTGGAGTTGCCGCGTATCTACTGATCGGTTTGACTTGGGCGTTCGGATACGAGCTGCTCATGGAGAGGCGACCGGATGCAATCCATTTTCAGTCGCTCGTCAACGGAACCCCGACAGGTGAACCGAGCCGTTTGATCTACTTCAGTTTCTCCACCCTCACCAGCGTAAGTTATGGAGACGCTTATCCGGTGCATCGAATGGCTCACTCGCTGGCCATGGCAGAGGCGCTTATCGGACAACTCTATCCTTCGATCCTGATCGCAACCCTGGTGGGAATGTCGTTACAGGCGCGGTCTGATCCAGGAACTGGAGGTCAAGTGGAGCTTCGGTCAGATCGCGACGCATGAATCCGGAGAGGCATGCATGCAAATCTTATTGACGAATCAAGGAACTAGAACCTACGCGCGCATCTTGTTAGTCCTTGGTGCGGAGATATCTCTCGCAGTTTCAGGTTGCGCCCAGACGGTCTTCCTGCCGGAAGCTCCGGAGGTGCGAGCCCGGAATCACGTCGCATCGCTTACGCTGCATGCAGTGAATGAAAATGGCCGGGATGCCTTTTCTTTCGAAGGGAACACGGTCGCCCCCGTGATCCGGGCCTCTCCGGGTGAGGTTCTCAAAATAACCTACATCAACGATCTTCCCGCCAGGTCCTCGGAGACGTGTGCGATCAATCCCTGCATGGACATGACGAATTTGCATTTTCACGGACTTGCGGTTTCGCCGGATGCCCCGCAAGATGACGTGATAACCATGCTGGCCAAGCCTGGAGAGACGCTGCACTACAAGGTTGAAATT
>Ga0210388_10005053_pt1 | contig 10300 bp, 11 predicted proteins | sample IncBWC19OmetaG_FD_155485 | JGI IMG/M metagenome (GOLD analysis project Ga0210388, IMG submission 155485) | Forest soil microbial communities from Barre Woods Harvard Forest LTER site, Petersham, Massachusetts, United States - Inc-BW-C-19-O ...
TCCTGGGCGTGGGTAATTGCTCGCCGCGCAGTGACCAAGAAGCCGATTCATCGCCGTGCCTCCGATTTGGGTTTCCATTCGGCAACTCATGCTGCCGCCGCAGAGGATGCCCGATAGATTTCCGCGGTCTCGAAGGACTGGTCCGCGTGGGTGTAGCCGTTCACGGCGATAAGCTCGCGCACCCGGCGCCGGCCCGCATGATCGCGCTCGCAATAGAGAACGAAGTCGATGGCTTCGGCAGTCTCGGAACGTATGAACGAATGGTTTAGATTTGGCCGGGCACTCAGGGCCAAATCGGACAACCGATTGAGGGCATCCCACGCGGACTTTGCATGGATGGTCGAAAGTGTGCCGCCGTGCCCGGTGTTCATGGCTTGCAACAGGTCATAGCCGCACTCATCGCGTATTTCACCCATGATGATTCGGTCGGGGCGGTGACGAAGAGCGGCGGCCAGAAGCTGGCTTGGCGTGACGGCGACCTGGCCCGGAATTGCATCGACAGCCTCCCAACGAACGGCGTTGGGATGGGCTATCTTCAACTCGGCCGGTTGTTCAATCACAATCAGCCGCTCTTGGAGCGGAACGTGATCAAGCAGAGCCTTCATGAGGGTGGTCTTGCCGGAGCCCGTTCCACCACTGATAATGCCGTTCTTCCTCTCGCCAATCAGGCCCACTACGGTATCTCGAACGCGCTCCGGCAAGCTGCCCGATGCAATCAGTTCGTCGGACGTGAACCAGCGGTTGAATTTCCGAACGGTGAGCGTTGGCCCATTGATGGAGGATGGAGCGCCCACGACGGCGACGCGGGAGCCGTCCGGCAGGCGCGTATTCAGGATAGGATTCTGCGTCGTAAGGTCTTGTCCAAGGATGCGTGCGACTCGCTCAATGGCAGCCTGCAGGCGTTCGTTGCTATATGGTGTTTCGAGCGCAATATGCTCGACTATGCCGCCGCGATCCGCATAGATTCCAGTAGTCCCGTTAATCATCAGGTCGGAGATAAACGGGTCCAGGAGGAGCGCCCGCAACTCCTCGGGGAAGAACGGCAGAATCAGCTCGAAGCTCACCGGGATGCCCCTGTGGTTGGAAGTGGGGCTCCTGCCGGGTTCGGTGCGCTGGTTCCCGGCTCGATGGGATCGACGGAGACGCGATTCTCATGGAACTCAGTGACGGTCAATCCCAGCGGATTGATGAATTCGTATTGCGGATAGATTCTTGCCTGTTCGCTCACCTGCCTGGGATTGAGATAGTAGGTGACACTGAGCATCCAATGCTCGGTCCGCGGCTCGCGGGAATGGAGAGGCGAATAGAGCCTGTCGATAGCTACCAGCGCCGTGCCACGCGCCATCACTGCGCCCTGCACGGTCTCCTGAGACATGGACGTGATCGTGACGTTCTTCACATCCACATCGCTCTGCTCGATCTGTCCGCCGACAACCTGGGAAGCGAGGTGGTTCTGGTTGTCTTCCGTCATCAATTGCGAGGCCAGCGCCTGGGAGAGAAAGTAGTAGTTGAGCGGGTACTTCTTCGCAATCGTATCGCGGCTAATGGTGTAGCGGTAGTTCGCCCAATCCATCAGATATGTCCGTACCTCGCCCTCGCGCGGACTGTAGCTCAAGTCGCTGTATTGGATCGCCTGGGCACGGCCCATTTCGTCTATCCGGATGTAGCGGTTCACGACCGGGCGGCGGGCCAGTGAAAGGTTGAGACCTATCGACCCCAAGAGTAGGACGGTTCCGCAGCCAATAATGAGGCGATACGCCTTCCGTTCGGAATAGTGGGAGGCATAGACTTCGTTACCAATGTGATCGGTGAGCAATGCTTGTTCGGGTGTCAACGATACTTCAACGGGCAGAGGGCGTGTAGACATGAGGGACATGTCTCCTTTCGACGAGAGCACGGAACACGACAAAGATGTAGATTGATCCGGCGATGAGACAGCCGAACAGCAGTACCAGCAGAGCGTAACGAAAGGGTCTTCCTAAACCCAGCCGACGCAGCATGAGAATGTCAACCACGAACCAGAACACGCGTTATGCTCCTCCCGCTATGACAGCAGTCGAAACGACCCTGCCGATGACGCTTCCCATGCTTCCCGCCATTCCTGCGGCGCCGCCGAAGATCGCCTGTGTCATGCTCGGAATGAAGAGCATGTTAATGATGAAGGCGATGAACACCATAGTGCATGGAATCAAGTTCGCAAGCCACATCTCCATCGAATAATTTCCATTGAAGGTCTGCTGGATAAAAGCGTTCATAAATCCGGCCCATACGAAGATGAATGCGGCGGCTACAGCGCGGATCATCGCGAAGCCAATGAGCACGTCAAGAAAGTGAAAGAACTTTGCCCGAAATGTCTTGGTCATCAGCAACGGCACGAAGATGGGACCGAATAAGGCCGTTACGCCGTAGAGGATGAAGGCGCTGCAATTGATGAGGAAAAGGACGGCCGATGCGATACCTAACAGACCTTGCACAACGAAATAGCAGAGGATCTGGACCGGAGCAGTGATCGATGGCATTGCGGTATTGTCGCCGGCGGTCTTAATGAGCTGGAGCAAGTTGTCCAGCGAATTCTGGTCAAAGGCCGCAACCATCGCCTGCGCGATATAGCTGAAGAAGTGGTTAATGCCGAAGCTCGCGCCAGGGAAAGGATTGACCCAGTAGCTTTCGAGCAAGCAGCACACAATGAGCCGGAGCAGGAAGTTCACTAAATCGCCGGCATGAACGGGTTCAGCGTGGAACCGGAGGGTCATGCTCGTGGTGTTCCAATTCACGACCATGCTGATGAGCGTGAAGAGTGCGATGCAACTCAGTTCCGTGAGTCCAAGCTGTGTCAACGCCCCACCGTTCTGTGTGGTGAGGTTGGTCAGATTATTGGTGAACTGATAGAGCCAATCTACTCCGGAACTCGCGCTTGGAAGCGCCTGCGCTAGCAATGTCACGGGAACCATTTCGCAATCCCCCTCGATAATGATTAAGGAACGTAGTTCCGTTAGGTCTTGCCTTCTTTGGCTGCGGCGGAATTGTGCCGCTTCTTGTCTTGTTCCACCTGCTGCCGAAACGCCTCATCGCGCTGGCGTTGTTCTTCGGTGTCCTTCTGTTGCTGCTCAAGAAGGGCCGCCGTCCTCACTGCGGCCGCGGCGGCCTTCTTCTCGGTTTCGTGCCGCTGGTAGGCCACAGCACCGCCCATAGTTGACAGAGCTGCGAGCATAGCCAGCAGGATCCTCGCGTTGATCGCCTTTAGCATCGCGTCTCCCGCTATGGAAGGTAGGTCTGCCAGGTGTTCGATTCACTCGCCGCACTAGTGTCATTGGCGGCGCGCTGCTGCTCGACGAAGACGGCCGTATTGAGGTCTTCGACGGCCGCGTTGCGGCGCTCCATGTTGGCTACGGTCATCTGGGAAGCGAGGCAGGCGTGAAGCGCACCTTGGGACTGCGCCTCGCTTAAATTCTGGGCCTCGGACGCGTTGATCAGATTCAGTTGCTGGACTTCGCTATTGGTGGCGTCCGTGCTGTCGAACTGTTGCGAGAGCAGCGAGCTGTTGGGCGTGGCGTTCTCACTTCTGGAACTCCGGTACTGACCCACAGCCGTAAGGCAGTCGGGAGAGATGGAATCCGAGGTCTCGATCATTGCGAGCTGGGACATCCGTGAGTTTCCGAGAGGCTGTCCCTGCAAATAGGAGGCAGCGCCGCCGTTCAGGGAAACCGTCGCGATCTTCCAGGCGGTCGTCGATGTGCCGGGAGCGTTGGTATTGAGCGCGATGCTCATGCCTGCCGTCTCGCCGAACATATTCGCGACATTGGCGTTTTCCAGACTGTGAAGCGTTGTCTGCCACTGTTGTTTGAGTGAGAAATGCACGATGTTGTTTTTGAGCATGTTGTACTGCGTTTCCAGCGTTGTAAGCTGGGAGACCAGGCTGGCGTAGCTGGTGGGGTCGAAGACAATGTCCCCGATGCCAAAGAGAGCAAAGCTGGGGGTCGCGGCGAGAAGGAGTGCCGCGCCGGTGGCGACGATCCACTTGCGGCGGGTGGTCAGAGTGAGTTTCATAACACCTCCTGAGGTTGAACGAGCGGTTATTTGCACTGCGGGCAGGTCGGGTCGAACCTACCCAGGGATAAAGAACTGTTAGCTTCATAGCGTTGGATCGACGCGATGTTCCGCATAGGACGGAATGAGGATGTCGATGCCGATATACACGCGGGCGCGCGAGCCTTCCTTGAGGGTGATAACCGGCAAACGGTCGAGAAAGTGATTCAATACCTGTTCCCCTTCTGCGGCTGACTGCTCGGAAATACCGTTGCGGATCTCAGTCGAAGGAGACAGGATGCTGCCGTTGTTCCCGATCTGCGCCAGGCCGCCCAATCCGCCGACAGCAGCGGCGGCAGCAAACGCCTGCAAATACCCGTGGTCCACCTTAGTGGCAAGGCCGGTTGTACCGATCGGGTCAAGGCCCACGTATTTATCAAGCTGAACAGAGAATCCGTCCGGGCAAATGGCTCGGTGAAAACTCACAAACATCTTGCGCTGTTGGGCGTTGCCGACGCTCTGGACCGTACCGATCAAACGCGTGCCCTGGGGCATCAAGAGCTGCTGATGGTCATGTGAGTAGTAGTCGGTGGTCAGCATGATCATGATCGGCCCGTTGAAACCGCCGTCGATGTGGTTGGTGACAACCCCCTCAAGAACCGTACCCTCGTAAACGCGATAGAGCTGACCTTCATAGGAATCAAAGTCGTATGGAGCCAGAGGATTTGTCTTTGCGTCCGATCTTTGCAGTGTGGGCGGCGTGTCGCCGGCCGCATCGACTGCAATCTTCTGAGTTGCTTCCGGTGTGGCTGTTTGCTGAGCCACAGCGGAGGAAGCCGGGTTGCTCGTGTGCTCGAAGTCAATCGCTACGGTATCGCTATTGATCGCGTCCTGCTGTTGCTTCTCTCGGGCGAGCGCCTTCTGCTTGGCTTCGGCCTGAGCCTGTGTCATCTCCGATGTCCGGGATGGCGCATTCGGGTTGTCGCCATAGATTGCCGCCCGCTGCGCGGCGGTCATCGGCGGTGCGCCTGCGGCCTCCGGCCCCGGAACGTCCTGCGCATCCTGAAGCTGTTCCATCGCGGCCTGCTGCTCTTGCTGGCGTTGCCGATCCTCGGCATCGCGCCTGGCCTGCAATTGCTGCTGTGTCTCGAAGTCCGTCACCTGGCGGGCGTCGGGCGCTGATGGGCGCGTGGGCATGGTGCTGGCCGGTGCGGCCTTTTTGTTCCCTCTCAGTAAGCTGGAGATGTTGGCGATGCCGATGAGCGCAATAATCGCCACCAATGCGATGACAACCGGCATACTCTTTCTCAGGGGTGGTTTCGCCTCCGGTTGTTCGGGAACGGTCGCGGGAGAATTCAGTTCCGGCTCCGACATAGTTAGTTCCTTTCTCCGGTGCGATGGAACTCGACCTTTTGCTTGCCGATGGCGAGATAGCCGCCATCCAGCTCCTTCGGAACCGTATAGAGTCCGCTGCTGTAGTCGAAGTTGATGAGTGACGGCTTTTTGTCCTTCACCTCATACAAGGCCGGGGTTTCCTGAAACTGCCCGCGCAGATAAGTGAACCTGTCATCGCGCCATATCTGCTCAAGTCCAAGCGCGTCGCCCTTGGTTTTGTCCCAGGTGTAGTCAAAGTGCAACGTACCCGGATACTGGCTGCGATACTGTTCCGCCTTGGTCTCCTCGGCCTTCTGTGCTGTAATTTCGGCCGCTCTGGCCTCCGCCGCCTCCTGTTTCACTTTGTCCAACTCGGACGCCGGAACGAAGACGGGTAACTCTGCGAGTCGGTCTTTGGCGGCCTTATCGCCAGGCTCGATGTAGACGTTGGCGTCGAAGTGGGGATCTTGGTCGCTCGATACCTCGCGGAGCTGCAAGGTGTACTCGTTGCCGTGGTCGGAAATGATGTGAATGTCTGTTGTGGCGTTGGCGACTTTGGGCTTGATGCTGAGAAAACGGCTGGGTACGTGTCCGCCGTCAAATACCCAGTTCACGGTATCTCCGCCGAAGACCGTTGCGACCTTTTCCTCGGGAGGAAGTGCGATGAGCGTCGATTGGAGGAGTCCGGCGCGGACCACTGGGGGAGCGTCCGCCGCCGATACAGTGATGGTGCGCGGCGCGCTCGGCGCCAGCGGACGCGCCTGGTCGGGAGCCGCAAATGCAGTAGCAATAGCGAATGCGATGCCCGCGCTGACGAAGATGAGGATGGGTGATTTCACGGGTGGTCCTTTCGGTTTGGAATTAGTTCCGCAGTCTCGCCCTGGGCAAACCGCGCAATGCCCTCAGTGAGTCCGTACTTTGCGATTAGCCTCGACCGCCGCACCCGGTCCTTGGGCTTGGTCGAGAATGCCGCATAGCTGCGACTGTCGAGATTGAGGGTGACAACCTTCGTCAAGCCGTCGCGGCGCATGTACAGGGCCTCGCGGTCCTGCAGGCTTTCAAACAGAGCGATCTGCTGCTCGTTCATCTTGAACAGCTCGGCATAACGCTTCCGGTTGAACGTCGCGTCCTTCAGAAACAGGAAGGACGTGCAGGAGTTGACGATACTGTCGGCGTTTTCGCCAAGGTCATCGGCGGACTGCCCGATCATGGTCACGCCGCCGAGGTTTTTGCGGACCGTCTTAATGGAACCAAGCGCGCCTTCTAAGAGCTGCTTGTTTTTCATCGAGGAGAAAATCTCTTCGATCAAAATATGTTTCGGGACACCGAGGTTTACAGGGTTATACAACACGTCGTTGATGCGACGGAGCAGCCACACCATGAGAGGCTCAATCAGGTCGGCATACTGCTCGTTGTTGACTCCCTGGAAGTCAAAACACTGGAGGCGAGATAACGAGAGGTTGTCATCCACATTGTCGAAGATCGCGTGATAGACGCCCTTGCCAATCCACTTGGATAGGTAGCGATCGAGCTTCTTGGGCAGGAAGAGATTGGACAGTCGCCGGTTCGCGGGGTCGAGCAGGTACATATCCTGCACGGCTTTGTGGATCACATCATCGTCTTCTGGCTCCAGCTCTGCGCCGCCGTTCGTGAGCAGGAGCTTCACAAACGAGTACAGGAACTTGATATTGCTCTCGGTCGGCTCGAGTGCGAAGGGATTTACGTTCGGGCCGTCTTTGCCTACCCGGTCAACCTTGCCACCGTACAGCTCCACTACACTTTCGTAGCTGCCGCCGATGTCGAAAATGTAAGTGAAGCCGCCGTACTTCTGCTCAAGCGAAATGAGCTGATTGCCATGAACTGATTTGCCCGTCCCGGTTGGCCCGATTATGAGCATGACGCGCACGCCGTCCACATACACGTCCTGAAAAAACGGCGTCCGTGTGCGAGTCTCCAAGATATTGAGGTACTCGGAATCGAGATCCTCCGAGTGAGGGTGTCCAAGGTGCGGGGCGAACACAGATGAGAGGCGTGCGTGGTGGTCCTCCGAGAGCCAAAGTGGGAAGACATTGAACTTATGGTTTCCGGGGAACATCGCATAGAACGCTGAGAGGTTGCCAAGGGTCTCCTCCATCACCTGAGCGCGGGCATTGACGAAGATGCGATGCACAGCGGGAACGGTGTCGCGCAACTGCTCCGCGCTGCGAGCTGCCAGCAACAGCCGGAGAGAGTATTCGCCCTGGGACCTCTTGTCGAGTGAGTGGATGACTTCGCTCAAGTCATCGACGCTAATATTCGCGGCTTTGGCGCCGGCGCCCGTGTCGAGCGACGCAGTATCGCGCCCGCTCATCACCCGCGTCAGCACTCCCACTTTGAAAAATGAGATGAACTTCTCCTGTGCGTCGATTTCGCTGCGGGCAGCGGACGTGGACTTGACGCGCCATGCCGAGCACAACACGCTGTCGCAGTCCAAGGTGAGTAGGCCGGAGAACAGGCACGGCCTTGACGCTTCGGGCGTCGTCTGCAGAGAGAACATTTGTACATGGCGCTTTCCCACTCGCAGGTAATCGCTGTGCCATGCAACTGGATTCTTCACGATCTGGCGGTCTACGCCGGTATCGCCACGAAGCTGGTCGTGGCCCGCCCATTCTTCAAGATTGAAGAGATAGCCGAAGAATTGAAATACGTCGCCCTTATCGAGCAGCCGCAACTTCAACGAACCACCGAGATGGCCTTCCAGAATCGTCGCTGTCTTTTGGAGGTCGGCCAGCATCCGCGAAGTGTCGGCGACGTTCTCCAGCGGCTTGCGCTCGAACGCCTTCACCTTCAGCGGCTCTAGTGTGAGGCACCAATGCAGGTCAATACGCCGGAAGCCGGCTGATCGCTCAAGGAAGGCCAGACGGTCGTCCGCAAATACTTGCGTAATCGGATTCGCATATTTTTGCTGCCGCGGAAGATCGAAGCCCGACATGACGCGGGTGTATTGATACAGGCACGATCCTTCCGGCAGTCCCCGCAATGCGCCTTCAATAGACCGCATTCGGACATCAAGCTCCTGGTCGGTCAAACCCTCTTCGTCAATGCCAGCAAGGGAGAACAGGCAACCGTAGCCGCCGCCCTTGAGGGCGAAGATGTTCGGGCTTACAAAGCGCGAGATCGGAACGACGCTGCACGCCGCTCCGGCCTTTGCGAACCACGGCGTAAGTTTCAACTGATCACTGTTTGCGCGGGTCATAGTAGGACTTCTGGCTGAGGCTGAGGCCCCAGAGCTGGAACATCTTTGGGTGCTCGCGAACGATGAACCACGCACCAATCGCAAGCACGGGAAAGGCCACAATTGCTAGAAGACGGAACCCAACGAGGAAAACCGTTACGCAGACGAATACAATCGCCATCCATGTTGTGAGGTCAAGACCTAGCTTGGCCCTTGGACGGTTCAACGCTTGATTGATCGGTAACGGTTCTCCACGCTTGGACATGGCCATCGCCTACTGCATCGTCTGTCCGGTTAGTGAGCCAATCCACCCTGCGCCCCATCCGAGTATGCCTGCACCGAACAGCGCGCCGAAGAGGCCAGGAATGGCATCTTGAAAACGGCCGCTCAGCATCCTAATTCCGGCGAAGATAAGTCCGCCAAAACAGATGACAGCGCCCGCGTATATAGCGAAGGTCTTGAACGTTCCCATGAGCGTCTGCGCCCCGGAAAAGTCCATCGTGCCTTGTGCGTGAGCGACACCACTGCACACACCGGCGAACGTAAGAGCAACGAGCGTCGGCCCAATTAGGTGAGCAACGCGGAAGAGTTTTCTGTAAATGATTCCTCCCCACCGTTTGGCGAGGGTGGAATCACACTTTGTTGCGGGCGGATCATCGGCATGGCATAAGCAGGACATCGGCACCTCCTCCGACTGGTCTCAGTCGGGAATATGCCGGAGCTTATTGTCGCCAAATTGGAAGTGTCCAATACATCTTTGTAATGCGCCTATAGCTTCGAGAGATGTCGGTTCTCTCACCTTCCAGTCTTCGAGTTGAAGAGCGCCATTTGATCGCCATCCGTTTGACTTATCGAACGCTTCGCCGTCGCGCGAATTCCTACGGAGACAACAGGCTTCTTGCCACCAAGGTCAGAGAACGGTAAAAGATGTTTGGTCAGTTCTTCAATCAAAAGAGATACGGCTGGGCTTTGATGGTCTGCCGTACACACGATGGCAGTATCTTCCGTCCAGTCGGTGTCGACAATTGGTCTGCTAACCAAGCCCGCCGCGAGTTGCATTCCAGCGCGAATGAGCGAATAACATCCGCCCTGCTTGACCATCCACTGCACATGATCGATGTTCATCGTCGGTTTGCAGGGCCTTGGCTTGACACCCACTTCCATAAACATCTCTAAAATGTGTTCGTATGCGAGCGGATGATTCTTTTGATAGGTGAAGACACAAATCTTTCCATTCAGTGCCTGAGCAGGAACGGCATCAAACGCCGCGAGTTGATCGTCATTTCGCATACAAACAACAAGCCGCTCGCGTTCGAGGATGTTGACTTCCAAGCCATCGCCATAGATCGGAAGCGTTACCAGAGCTGCATCGAAATCACCATCCCGGAGGCGTGCGATGACCTCCTCAGTGTCTCCGCTCTCAGGAATGATGTCGCTGTCAGGGATGAGCTCCTTGTAGGTGTCCGACACGGTCTTGAGTATCAGATTGAGAACAAAAGGCGTGAACGCCAGGCGTAGCGGCGTCATCCGTCCCGCGCGGATCGCCTGAATAGTCTGAACGACGTGATCCCGTGTTCTTAGGCCTTCACGACCATAGCGGAGCAAAACCTTGCCTTCTTGCGTCAGAGTCGTTCCACGTTCACGATCAAAAATCTTGATCCCTAAATTGTCTTCGAGGGTCCGAAT
>Ga0210388_10005054_pt1 | contig 10300 bp, 8 predicted proteins | sample IncBWC19OmetaG_FD_155485 | JGI IMG/M metagenome (GOLD analysis project Ga0210388, IMG submission 155485) | Forest soil microbial communities from Barre Woods Harvard Forest LTER site, Petersham, Massachusetts, United States - Inc-BW-C-19-O ...
CGGCATATTTTCGCGTAGCGAATATGAACCCGCGTGAAGTTTATGACGTCATGAAGGGATACCAGGTGGGGGACCCGAAGGAGTCAGTTCAGCAATATTACAAGGCGCACCATCAAGAGATGCCGACGGATATCGATGCAGCTATACGCGGCGTGCCTTCGCTGCTCGAACCGGGAACGCAGATGCTGGAGGAAATGAAAGCGAAAAATACCCCGAATCTGATCATCGATTTGCGCGATGATGGCGGAGGTTCGACGCCGGTTATTGTTCCTTTCTTCTACAGAATGTATGGAGACGCTTACTTTGGGCGGCCGGATGATGCCGAATTTGTGCAGGTAAAATCTCAACTTTACCTGGAAAAGTATCACTCGACGGTGGAAGAAGAGCGCAAGAAAGATGCCCACTTTGAAGTCGGAGAATACGAATTCACGAGTGGGAACGAACCGGGAACGGCCGAAGAAAAGCGGAAGAAAAAGTTCGCGGAATGGAATCAACGAGGAATCCCGTGGGCACGGCCGCTCGAAGAACTTCACGGAAAACCGCTATACCGGCCCGCAAAAGTGATCGTGCTCTGCAGTCCCGGCACCTTCAGTGCGGCGTTTCAGGCGATGTTTGCGCTCCATCAGATGGGTGCGATTGTGGTCGGGGTTCCTTCAGCCCAGTCTCCCAACGCGTTTATGGAAGGTACACCATTTGTTCTGCCAGAGTCCGGGATCCAAGGCCTGATCTCGAACGGCACCCAAATGTACATGCCGAAAGATCCGCGCGCCAATGTCTTCCACCCTGATTTTGAGGCAACCTACGCCATTGTTTCGAAATACGATGCAGGACCTGACGCGACTCTACGTTACGCGCTCGACTTGCTAGCCGCTGGAAAGATTTAAAGCAACATTCGCATCCGCGACACAAAAGGGAAAACAAATGAAATTCTTGAGCAATCAGAATTTTCTGGTGGTCTATTCCGGTGTTCTCACCCTGACTTTCGCAATCGTCATTCTGGGGGGGTGGGCAGGCGAAAGAAAGAAGACCAGCTTCGAAGAAATCGATGTGCAACGCATCAACCTGGTTGAACCGGATGGCACGCTGCGGATGATCATTTCTGACAAGGCGCTATGGCCCGGCATCTACCTCAAGGGTAAGGAACACCCGCATCCTGATCGCAAAACAGCGGGTATGCTCTTTCTGAACGAAGAGGGGACGGAAAACGGCGGCCTGATTTTCGGAGGTGAAAAAGATAAAGATGGAAAAATCAGCGGACATGGCCATCTGAGCTTTGATGCCTACGAACAGGATCAGATTTTTTCCATCGACGCCGGGCAGGAAGACGGCAAACAGAGTTCGGCTGTGACCATCGTTGACCGGCCTGATTATCCGATCGGCGAACTGATTGGCGTTCTCGATCGCATTAAGGACCTTCCTAAAGATGAGCAGCAGGCAGAGATCACCAAATTCCTCGCATCGCATCCTGCTCCGCATTCGCGTCTGTACCTTGGGCGCGCGGGTGACAAATCAGTGTCGTTGAAACTCAAGGATGCGGACGGCCAGGATCGTATTGTGATTGAAGTCGCCTCCGACGGGTCCCCGGCCATACGCTTCCTCGATGGTCGTGGCAAGGTCGTCAGCCAGTTGCCGCAAGCTGCCCGATGATAATTTAAACCGCAATTGCGCTCGAGAGCTGACCTAGAAGCTGGTTTCAGCCCATAGTCGTAGAACATTGTCAGGGGTTCATGGCGCGCACGGCACGTGCCAGTCGTTGCACGCCTTCTTCAATCTCGGCAGGGTTGGCATGGCTGTAGCAAAGCCGTATGTTGTGTTTCGGCGATCCAGCACCGTTCGGCCCGGCGCCGGCGAAGAACTTGCTCCCGGAGATAATGCCGACCTTTTCTTGTAGCGCGCGCTCCGCCAGTTTGTCCGCATCGATGCTCGAAGGGAGCGTTAGCCAGAGATAATAGCCGCCGCGAGGGATTGCAAAAGATGCCTCGGGCAGTTGGTGGCGTAAGGCGGCGACCATGGTGTCGCGGTGCTCTCGATACGTGGCCTGCACGCGCTTAGTGTGCGCCGCCAAGCGTCCGGCTTTACAAAATTCAAGAATAATCCTCTGCGTGAGTGGACAAGAGCCAGCGTCTGACTTGAGTTGTACGAGGCGAGCCACCATAGGCTTCGAGGTCACAACCCAGCCGATGCGAAGACCCGGAGCCACGAGTTTGGAAAAAGTCCCCAACACGAACACCGTGTCTCCGCGATCGAATATTTTGACCATGGGCTGTTCGTCGCCTTCAAAGCGAACCCTGCGATAAGGGCTGTCCTCGACAACGTAAATGCCGTTGGCATCCGCAAGTTCCACCAGAGCCTCGCGGCGCTTGCTGGACATGGTTACGCCTGACGGATTGTGATAATCGGGAACGTCGTAGATCAGTTTGGGTATGGATTGATCTGCGCGTTTACGGCGTTCGAGAGTTTCGTGCAGTTCGCTGACCACGAGGCCTTCGGCATCTTGCGAGACTTCGATGAACTCCGCCCCAAAGCTTCGGAAGATTGGGAGGCAGGTGAAATACGTCGGGGACGACACAACAACCGCGTCACCATCATCGAGCAGTAACCGGCAGATGAGATCCAACCCTTGCTTGGCGCCATTCACAACCAGGACGTTTTCGGCCGAAACATCCAGACTGTTCTCTTTCATGTAGCCGGCGATCCATTCCCGCATTTCGGGAAGGCCCAAGGCGGGGCCATACTGAAGAGTCTCGGCCCGGCAATCGATCAATGCTTTCTGCGCCATCTCGGTGAGATCGGGAAAGACCTCTGGAAAGCCGTGCCCTGAGCCCAACGAGATCACATCGGCCGGATCGGGCGCCGGACGAGTGGTCATTAAGCGCGCCGCGCGTCGAGCCAAGGCTACTCGATCTATTGTCGTCCCTATATGCATGCTGATCACCTCACGGCAGTGTTGCGAATGAGTAATGGTTACGCAACGAACGTTGCACAGTAATGTGTGTTAGTAAATACCAAGCGGCGATGGCGTGTCAACATCACCAGGCGTCGACCGGGGTTGATCCATACGAAACTATGTTGGATCACATTGAGCTTCGTCCATTGGAGGATCCGGCGGCGCCCCAGCGGTTCGCCACGAACGATAGAAGAATAAGCCGGACAAAATCGCGGCGAGGCCGATGGAGCACCGCACGGGGAGGGCGAGCCAGAGGCTCGCAGCTATGGCCCATGCTCCCGCCACAAAGAGGACCGGGACAACCGGGTAGCCCCAGGTGCGGAACGGCCGCGGCAGATCGGGCTCGGTGCGCCGCATACGCATCATGGCGATGACCGCCAGCCCGTAGAAAATCCAACTGCCGAACATGACCAGCGAAGTAAGATCTTCAAAGGTCCCGGTCATCGCCATAAGACTACCCAGGCAACATTGAAAAATGAGTGCCGCACCTGGAGTTCTGTACTGCGGGTGGACGGCAGCGACAAACTTAAAAAAAAGGCCATCGCGCGCCATAGCGTAATCCACTCGCGCCCCGCTTAACACCGATGCGTTCAATGTTCCCAGGGCCGAAATCGCCATTACGACTGTGATTCCCAGCGCGGCCGCCCTGCCGGCAAAGCTGGCGAACACATCGGAGGCCACGTGCTCGGAGGCGGCGATTACATCGAAAGGCAGCGCTCTGAAACATACGAAATTAAACAAAAGAAAAAGGACGATCACAAAGAGCGTTCCTCCGACAATTACGCGTGGGAAGTTACGCTCTGGATTCTGTACCTCAGAGCCGACAAGGTTGAGGTCATTCCATCCGTCGTAGGCCCAAACTGCCGCGGCCATTGCGGCAAACAACCCGCGTACCGTGTTCCATCCCAGGTGTGAGGGCCAGAGAGGCTGCATGACACGCGCCTGTTTCTGACCATGCAGGAGGGCAAAGCCAGCAACAATGATCACCACGAGAGATAGGACTTTCAGAACTGTGAGGGCGACCTGAAACCTTCCCCCCACACGAACGCCGAGGTAGTTGATAAATGTAATGATGACCAACGCCGCGACCGCCAGAGGCTGCATCCAGGTAAAAGTCAAGTCGAAGGTACGGCCAGTACCCAGAAGAGAGCGGAGGTGAAAAACAGAGATAGGCTCCGCTAGCCGCGGATAGAGGAAGGCGGAAAACCTAAGTAAACCCGCGGCGATGGCAGCCACAGACGCGGGCCGAGCGACGATGGAGTGCATCCAGCCAAAGAAGAATCCCCACACGGTACCTAATCCTCGACGCAAGTAGCTGTATTCCCCGCCAGCTTCAGGAAGCGATGCTCCGAGTTCCGCATAACACAAAGCGCCAAATAGAGAAAGAATTCCCCCCAGAATCCATGCCGCAAAGACTACGGCAACCGAACCCGCCTCGCCCGCCATTTCGCCAGGTTTGAGGAATATTCCAGTGCCCACCATCGTGCCGAGAACAATCGCGGCTGCCGCCGGCGCGCCCAGGCCGCGCACGAGTCCGGGGCGAGCGCGAAGCTCGAACGAGCGATTGTCGGACCCGGTTAGTTCGCGGCGACCGCGATCAATTGCGCCCAGTTTCATCGAGAAAGAGATTCGCCTCGCTCGAATGCTGCGTCGTGCAACGAGTGTTTCAGTTATCCGGCAAGCACAGAATCTGCTGAGATTATCGTAGCTTTCTCATGGGCGCAAGCGAGCAAACCGTCGCTTGCGCGATTGGGAACCGGGGCCGATCCGAAGCGTGGAAAAATATCTGCAAATCATCCGGTTATAGAAATTAATCACTTGCGTGTCTGTAGACGGTCCCGTGCTTAATCGTGAGGTTCACCCTCTGAAGCGCTGTGACATCTTTCAACGGGTCGCCGGAAACGGCAATGATGTCGGCATATTGACCCTGTTGGAGCAATCCCGTATCTTCGCTGATTCCCATAAGCTCGGCGCCGGTCCGGATGGAGGTCCGAATCGCTTGTTGCGGCGTCATGCCGACGGCGACAAAAGTTTCCATCTGTTTCGCGGGCGTGATTCGCCAGTCAAATCCTCCAATATCGGTACCAAAGGCAATCTTGACGCCGGCTCGCATCGCACGAACCAAAGTCTCCTGCCCGATCTGGAATTCTTTGGCGAGCTCGGCGCTGCCGCGGCGGTTGGCGGAATACCCAATGTCCCACAAGGTTGGAACATAATAAATACCCCGCTGTTTGATTTCAGCTATTTGCTCATCGGTCATGTAAACCCCATGCTCGATACTATCTACCCCGGCGAACAATGCGACCTGGACTCCTTCCATACTCCTCGCGTGACACGCAACTCTGTGCCTTTCGCGATGAGCCTCGTCGACAATCGCCCGAGCTTCTTCGACGGTAAATGTGGGAATACCATGGAGGGTCTCGCCTTCAATCCGGACATCACGATCTGCATACATTTTTATCCAATCGACACCGTAGCTAATCTGCTCACGAACCGCCTTACGTGAATCGTCAGTACCGTCCACCACCTGGACTCCGTGGGGCATTTGAGGTTGCACTTCGGGAGCATAGCCTTCGAGCGGATAGGCCCCGGTTACATCCAAAGCCCGCCCTGCAACCTGCATGGAGGGGCCGGGAACGATGCCCGCATTAATCGCTTTCTTGAGGTCCACGTCAGCATAACCCGCTCCCTCGGTCTCAAGATCGCGGATCGTCGTGAAACCATGCTCGAGAGCCAGAGCGGCGGAGCGAACAGCGCGGATCGTGCGAAAGGCGACCGATTGTTTTAGCAACTGCTCATCATAGTCAGGCGAAATTGCATCCTGTTGCAGAAAAACATGGGTGTGAACATCGATCAGCCCGGGCATACAGGTTCCGGCCGCGTTAAGAACAGGCGGCCCACCGGGCGCCGGCTTTCCTGAATTAACGGCCTTGATACGCTGGTCCGCAATAACGATTGTAACGTCGGCCTGAATGGCGTTCGACTGCCCATCCCACAGCATCGCGCAATGCAGGACGAGATCGGGCGACGTCTCGGAGGAAAGTGAGACCGAGAATAAAAACATGGCCATCAAAATCGATCGCCTAATCAGTTTTTCATTGGCCATGAAAAAAACCTCCTGCAACGACAGGGTGTGATCGCTTCGAAAAGATGTCGAGCTGGGCGTCAAGGTTGGCAGATTGTACCACTCGGGATTAACTTGACAAGCGAGAACGCCGTAGCGTACGTTTTGCAAGTCTCTGATGACACTCGCAACGTTCGTTGCGTGATCATTGTAGAGCACGACCATCTTAAAGAATAGTCTGGCCTGCAGCGCCTGGTGAGGGAGGAATCGCCGATGGACCCGAAAAGCAAGAGAGAATTACGCATTCTAAAAGCTTATGCCGCGATCTCATCGCTCTTATTGGCGGTGTTGATTTTTTCCGCTGCGAAAACAAGCCGTCGGGCGAAATTCGAAGAGATCGATGTGGAACGAATCAATATCGTGGAAAATGGCAAATTGCGGCTGACCATCTCCAACAACGAGCGATCTCCCGGCAACATCATGCACGGAAAATATATGAAATCGCGCGAAGGTAAACGTGGCGCGGGTTTCATTTTCTTCAATGATGAAGGGGATGAATCGGGAGGGATGACGTGGAGAGGGAGCAAGCAAGGCGACCACATCGATGCCAATGCGGGCCTGATGTTTGATCAATACGATCAGGACCAAACGGTGGGCATCACCTATTCGCAGTCTGACGATAAGCGCTCATCCGGCTTGCGAGTGTGGGAACGCCCTCTTACCCCGATTGCAGATTTGGCGGACAAGATCGGTCAACTGGAGTTGCTGCCTGATGGACCAGAAAAGACTGCGTCGATGAAAAAGATGCAAGAAGAGGCCGTGGCGAGCGGGATCCTCGGAGTTTCAAGAATTTTTGTCGGTCGATCGACGAAGAACGAGGCCGTGGTCAGTTTGTCCGACACTAAAGGCAAACCTCGGATCGTAATGTCCGTGGACGGTTCCGATGTTCCTTCTCTACAATTTCTGGATTCGGACGGTAAGACTGTCTTTACGCTGCCGGCGACAGGATCGGCGCATCCGTAGGAGGAGCCATCGGGCCGTTCAAGAAGTGCGATGTGTTGCGTCTTACAGAGGATGCGAAAGCCCGAATCAGCCGCAAGCATCAGGAACCGTCCACGTGCCAGCGATAACCCATGCGTTGCTCTTGGGCGACTTTCTTCAACACTGAGACAGTGCGTTGACGGTGCACATTAGCGCAGGCAGTGAGCAGCGCTCCCAGCAAGGCCATTCCCGCGACATACGAATCGGCGAAGGACACGTGTTCTGCGGAGGCCAGAAAAAACTGATCGGCGATCCTCGCGAGTGGCGAAACAAATGTGTCGCTTATCGCAACACAGAACGCTCCATTTTCTCGGGCAGCTTTGAGGCCTTCTACTGTTTGATGAAGGCCCCGACCGTAGCTTACGGCGAAGGCAACATCCTTGCTGTTGACATGGCGCGCCCGGTGGATGATTTCGCCCGGGCTCAAAGCCACCACTGTGTTCAGCCCAAGCATCCCGAGGTTGTAGTCGAGATACATGGCTAGACTTCGGGCCATGTCGCCCGCCATGACGAGAATGCGGCGGGCCGCATGAATCTTGTTCGCAACCGCCACCACCCTCGAACGATCTAAGTTGTTGCGCAATTGCTTCACATTGTCGAAATCCCGATCAAGCGACGCGCCTACAATTGCCTCGACGCTATTCTTCCGGTCCGCATGCGGCTCCATCGAGTCCAGAGCAGTCGAAAAAGCAATTGAGCGGTCGTGCAAATACTGTTGGAAGTCATGGTATCGCTTGAACCCGATTGCCCGTACGATCCGCAAAAGCGTGGCGGCATCGATGTTCAAATGCCGCGCACTGCTTCTCAGGCTCAAAAGCACAAAGGCTCTCGGTTCGTCTAGAATGCGGCGGATGATCTCTCGGCGCTGAGGCGCGAGGCGATCGATGAGCAAACCCGGTCCATTGGCGGTCGATTCCGGATAGCGTTTAGGGCACATGTTTTGTCAACTCTCGGATCTCGCGCCATCCCAAAGATACGGCACGTAGAGCGCTGCAATCATTGTTATCGATCTCGGACGAGATCGATCTCGAATTCGCAATGCACACTAGGAGGTATCACATGCGCCTGCGTTTGACAAGGGAAGACAACGTTGACGGTTTAGGATCCTCGCGGTTGGAAGCTCACCCGGGCTCACCCGGGGCAACTATTGACACCCTGGGCAGGCAGGGAATACGCTACGGGTCACAGCTTTCGCCGCAACGTTCGTTGCGCAGAGGGCAAGCCGATCAAGAGCGACTGCCAAACCATGAGGTGGCGTGGTCCGTATACGGTTCGTCGCGAACGCGTGGCCAAGACCCATGTATAGGGATTCGCGGAATCTTACAGTAACCGTGTCTACTCCGGCGACAATCGAATTGCTGAATGCTGCCGTGGATTCTTATCTGGGACTGCGTAAAGATGTTGCCGATCGAACTGCAGCTTTAGTCGCCAAGGATCCGGAGTGTCCGCTGGCGCAATGCCTCAGCGGCTATGTCAATATGCATGCCGGTAAACCGGAAGCCGCAGCAGAGGCTGCTCAGGCGCTGAAACGAGCGAAACAGAGTGTTGCCACTAGACGCGAAAACCTTCACGTCGAAGCGTTGGAAGCATGGCTGAATGGAGATCTGATTGGCGCTCTCTCCAGATGGGAGGAAATTCTAGCTGAGCATCCAACCGATATTCTCGCCATCCGCTTAGCGCAGTTCATCACCTCTTATCTCGGCAGAAGCCGGGATATTCGAGATTCGGTGGTGCGCGTATTGCCGGCCTGGGACCCGGCAATGCCCGGCTACGGCTTTCTCCTCGGGTGCCTGGCATACGGCTTAGAAGAGGCGGGCGAGTACGAGAGCGCGGAACGCTTCGGCCGCGCAGCAATAGAACGAAACCCGGAAGATCTTTGGGCCAGCCATGCGGTAGCTCATGTGATGGAAATGCAGTGCCGCCCTCACGACGGAATCGAATGGATCGAAACCGGTGAAAAGAAATGGCGAGAGTGCGGCAATTTTCTGCGTCACCTTTGGTGGCACGTCTGTTTGTTCCATTTGACCCTTCAGGGATATGACCGCGTTCTGGAGTTGTACGACCGTAAGGTCCGCGCAGAGTCCACTGACGAGTACCTCGATATTGCCAATGCCGCCGCGTTATTGTGGCGAGTTGAACAATGCGGGATCAGCGTAGGCGAACGATGGGACGAACTCGCCGCGCGGGCTCAGACCCATATACACGATCATCTCTTCGTTTTTGCCGATTTGCACTATGTGCTAGCCGTAGCCGCGGGATCAGCGCGGACGACCGTAGCGGCATTCCTAAACTCTTGTTCCGAATACGCCAGAATCGAAAAGCGGACGGAAGCGCAAGTCATGAAACAAGTGGGTCTCGCGATTGCGGAGGCGACCGTCGCGCACCGCAACCACGATTACTCTCGCGCAGCCGATCTTTTGCTCCCCGTGAAGGACTCGATTTTTCGTGTCGGTGGCAGCCATGCACAGCGCGATTTGTTTGAGCAAATGCTGATCGACTCGACGATGCGGAGCCAACGACTTTTAGTGGCCCGAAGTCTGCTTTCCGAACGCATTGCGAAACGACCGCGCGATCTCTGGGCGTGGCGACACTTGGCATCTGTCTGCGAAGCGCTGCAGGACGGCGAAAACGGTCTCGTGGCTCGGAGCGAGATCAATAAATTGCTGGCCGCCGACGCCGGCGGTGCCGACGGTGCAGATATCTAGAGCTGCAACCGTTAGTGGACAGACCTGTTCTTATTGCTGCAACGGCTCAACCTAATCACGGAGGTTCTGAAAGTGACGGAAAGTCAGACTGTAAAGGTGGGAGGGCTCGCGGCCCAACCCGGCGAGGTTTCCCAGGGTTTTGTGGAAGTCGGCGAGACCATTACCGGCCCGATCAGATTTCCTCTCATCATCATTAACGGACAGAAACCAGGCCCGACACTCTGCCTGACGGCGGGAGTACATGCTACCGAATATGCTCCGATTGAGGCCGTGCTGCGCCTCGTGACCCGGATACGACCGAATGATCTGAAAGGGGCGATCGTAGCAGTTCCGGTGGTTAGCATGCACATGTTCGCCAGCCGCTGTGGTTTTGTATCTCCGATCGATGGATTGAACCTTAATAAAGTTGCGCCGGGCGGCGACGGTTCCGTCTCTGAGGTGCTGGCCCGAGTGCTCTTGGATGATGTCATTGCACGGTGCCAATACCACGTGGATTTACACGCTGGAGATCTGGGCGAAATGTTGATGGCATTCGCTGGTTAC
>Ga0210388_10005055_pt1 | contig 10296 bp, 8 predicted proteins | sample IncBWC19OmetaG_FD_155485 | JGI IMG/M metagenome (GOLD analysis project Ga0210388, IMG submission 155485) | Forest soil microbial communities from Barre Woods Harvard Forest LTER site, Petersham, Massachusetts, United States - Inc-BW-C-19-O ...
CGAGCCAGAGACTCCGGCTTCTGTCTGCTTTACCTCTTCTGCTCTTGATCTTGATGGCTACGGTTCTGCGGGTCGTCGACCTGGGAGCGCGGAGTCTCTGGCTCGACGAGGCGGCCAGCAACATGCTGGCTCGCAGCGACTGGCACACGTTCTGGAGTGCTCTGCTGCAGCGCCAGGCCAACATGGCTTTTTATTATTTGCTGCTGCGGGAGTGGATTCGAATTCCGTTTTCGTTTGCCGCCACCGATGCGGGACTGCGACTTCTTTCTGTCATCCTTGGCGTGGCGGCGGTGCTCCTCGCCTACAAAATCATGCTAGCGACGTCGGGCGCGCGGGCTGCCTGGATTGCCTCATTCCTGTTGGCGATCAATGCCTTTCATATTCAGTATTCGCAGGAGGCGCGTGGCTACGCCCTGGTGGTTTTTCTGACGCTGGCGTCGTGCTGGCTTTTTCTGAGTTTGTTGCGTCAGCCGAAAGCCAGCGCAGGCTTGCAGGCAGGGTACATTCTGGTTTCTGTGCTGATGATCTATGCCCACTTGTTTGGGATGTGGATCGTGCTGGCGCAGGTGGCGGCGGTGCTGGTTATGCGATCCAGGACGAGAACGGTTGTGTGCATGGATGCGGCGATCATTTTAGTGTTCGCTTTGCCGCTGGTGGTGAGTCTCGCGCTGGTCTCCGATCGCTCGCAGTTGTCATGGATGAACCCGAGTTCGGCGCCGAGTTTCTACGCGGTGTTGGTGGAGTTCAGCGGCGGCGGTCTGCTCCTGATTGTTTTCGCGGCGCTGCTGTTGTTTTCGTTGCGGGGTTATTGGCGAATGCCGCAAGCGCAGCGGCCGAGTCCCGCGGTGGTCTACGCGTTTCTTTGGATGTGGCTTCTGCTTCCCACAGTCATCGCCGGAATGATCTCTCTGTACCGGCCGGTTTTGCAGGCTCGATATCTGATCGTGAGTCTGCCGGCGTTCTTGTTGTTGGCGGCCGATGGTCTGGCGCGGATCCGATCCAAAGTCATTTCTATCGTGACGGTGGTGGCGATCACCGGATTCTCGACGGTTGGGCTCAACTCGCATTACCGGGCGCGGGTGGATGTGAATCACAGCGACAACTGGCGCGACGCGACGGCTTACTGCTTGTCGCATGCGCGGCCGGGAGACGCCGTGCTGTTCACTTACAGTGCCGAAGAGATTCCGTTCCGGGTCTACCAAGGTCGATTGGTGGGAATGGAAGTAGGCCTTACGTTGTTGCCGCAGAGGACGGAACTGGAACTGCTGAACGCGGCTGGAACCTGGACGACTGCGGCAGAAGCGGCGGACGCGGCTTCCAGGTATAGGCGCGTGTGGGTGGTGACGGCTTTGCAGCCGAGTGGGGCCAGCCTGCAGGCACACGCGGCGCTGCGCAAGGTGGCGAGAGAAGAATCGCGGCGGGATTTTGGATTCGTGAGGGTGCAGGAGTTTGTGGGGGCTGGGTTGTGACGGCGGGCGATTGCACGTTTTTTGGCGCGCGGGATTCGCGTTAGAGCGTCCTTTCGGCTTTGCGACAAAACTTATGTGGCCGAGGAACGCGACCCTCAGGCGCTGACGCGCGGATGCATTACAACGGCTTAACGGCACGAGTAAAACTCGTGCCCTTTCCGTTTTGTGCCTCGAGCCCTTCTCGTCTGATACATCCGGTTGTTCTCAGCGTAGATAGCGGTCTATTCGGTTGCGTGCTTGTCGCCGAAGACTTCGGCGGTGAAGGCTTCGATTTTTGCTCCGTTTTTCCAGGCGTCCAAAGGCAGGCCTGCTTTGCGGCAGGTTTGTTCGAGGAAGGTGACGCGGTCCCAGTTGCGTTCGACGGGCACTTGGGGCAGCAGCAATCCGCGATGTCCGCCCTGGCTGATGAGCAGGCCGTGGTGTCCGATCTCGACTGCATCGGCGGAGATGGGTAGAGGGGGCGACAGCAGGCTGAGTTCGATTTCGAGATCGGGCGCTTCGGCCAGGGTTACGGGTTGAAATCGATTGTCTTCAAAAGCGGCGGCCCGCGCGGTTTCTGCGACGGCACGATATACCGAAGTCATGGGGAGCGCGTAGCCAACGCATCCGCGCAACTCGCCGCGAAGGTAGAGCGAGGCGAAGGCACCGCGCGGTTCGGCGAGATGCGTGGTTGGAGGATCGAGCGGGAGCTGGCGTTGTTGCAGGGCGGAGAGAATGGAATCGTGGGCCAGGTGGAGCAACAGGGTGCGTTCGTCGGGAGAGAATTCGTGCGAGTCGTTGGCGGCGGGTTCCGAAATCGGTTCCGTACCTCTTTGCAAAATCGGTTTCGAAATTTGCTGCGAACTAGGTTGAGGTTGCGACATCGCGGTCTGCTGCCGGGGGCACGGGCACGGGTTTTCTGCGCCGGCTTAGGATGAAGGCGCGGCGGCGGCTTTTTACGACGCGCCGGTCAATCTTGGTCCAGAAGGCGACAAAGTAGTCGACGGCTGATACCAGCGACACGCACACCATGAACCAGATCGCGAGATAGGCGATCCAGTGAATGGGGAGGAAATAATGGCCGTAGACCGGCCACTCCTTCCAGCGATGGTCGAGGATGACGGCGACCACGGAAACAATCTGCACCACCATCTTGAATTTGCCGAGTTCGCTGGCCTCAATGGTGAAGCCCTCAGACGATGCGATCGAGCGCAGGCCGCTGACCAGGAATTCGCGGCCGATGACGACGACTGCAATCCAGGCGGGAACCAGGCTGGGATTCAACTGCACCAGGGTGACGAAGGCGGCTGCGATCAGAAGTTTGTCGGCCAGGGGATCGAGCAGGATGCCCATGGTGGTAATCTGCCCGCGCTTGCGCGCCAGGTAGCCGTCGATGCCGTCGGTCATCGACGCGGCGATGAACAGAGCCGAGGCGAGCAGCTCTTTTTCGCCGGTCACGCTGCTGAAACGGGGGCTCGAAAGAATCCACATCAGCAGAGGAATGCTGAAGATGCGGATCAGCGTGATGGAATTGGGCAGGTTCACACTACGGGGCGGTCCCGGGGTTCCGGATCAAAATGATTATCCTCCACGAAGAGAGGGAACGCAATGGACGGAAGTACGGGGTAGTGGTGCGGTTTCGAAAAGTGATTCTTATCGGGGCATGCCTTCGGGGTGCCTCAAGAGGTGCAGTCCGTGCCGCGCTTCAGCGGTTGTTGCGGGCGGGGAGCCGGCGGCTTGAAGCCGTTGGCGAGACTCAATCACTTTGGCATCGCTGAAACGAAGCCCTGGTACGAATCTTATGACTCACACTGGACAGCTTACTCAGACGGAACAGAGCAACCCCGGACGAGGGCGTCCGGGGCTCCACAAATTAAATCTACTTTGCGGCTGGGGCTGGCGCGTCCTTCTTGGGCTGCTTGGCGATGATGGAATCTTTTATTTTGTCGTAGGTGGCCTGGGGGATGATTTTTTTCTGCACCAGGTCGAGCTTGGTGCGGTAGGGGCGGCCGTCGATGATCTTCTGCGAATAGGCATCGCCGATGCCGGGCAAGGCCTTCAGTTGATCTTTGGTCGCGGTGTTGATGTCGAGCTTGTCGGTGGCCGAGGGAGCTTTCATTGCGCCGGCGGCTTGGGGTTCGGCGGCGGCGATTTCGGGAACTCCGGGTTCGGAACCCTGGGCGATGCCCATGCCGTTGAACAGCGAAAGGGCAAAGATCAGGACGGCGATCTGGGCCATCAATTTTCTTTCGACGCGTTTCATCGGTCCTCCTTCAAGAACCATGGGGGCTAAAGCCCCGTTTTTTCTGTGCTCTACGGCGCGGCGGAAGCCGCGCCCTTTCAAAACTAACGCCCGACGCGGCTGAAGCCGCTTCTCCGTTTACGCGTAAATGCCGCGCTGGCGGATGGTATAGGCCACGCGGTCAATGGCGAGCATGTAGGCCGCGATGCGGTTGTTGACGTGGTGCGTTTCGGCGTAGCGAACCACATCATCGAAGGAGGAAACCATGATGGTTTCCAGCTGTTCGTTCACCACCGACTCTTTCCAGAAATATCCCTGGCGGTCCTGCACCCACTCGAAGTAGGAAGTGGTGACGCCGCCGGCGTTGGCCAGAATGTCGGGAATGACGAAGACGCCTTTGTCGGTGAGCACATCGTCGGCGGCGGAGGTGGTGGGGCCGTTCGCGCCCTCGGCCAGGATGCGGCACTTCACGCGGTCCACGTTGCGGCTGGTGATGACGTTCTCGGTGGCGGCGGGAATGAGGATTTCGCACTCGGTGGTCAGCAACTCGGCGGCGTCGGTCTTCTCGGCGCCGGGGAAGCCGTGCACGGTGCCGTTTTTCTGGCGGAATTCGACCAGCGCTTTCAGGTCGATGCCGTTCTTGTTGTGTAGACCTCCGCCGACTTCGGCGATGCCGATGACTTTGTAGCCGGCTTCATGCATCAGCTGCGCGGCGTTGGAGCCGACGTTGCCGAATCCTTGCACGATGACGCGGGCGGTTTCGCGCGCGATGCCGAGCTTTTTGCAGGCTTCGTCGCAGACGATCATTACGCCGCGTCCGGTGGCTTCGCGGCGGCCACGCGATCCGCCGATGTTGATTGGCTTTCCGGTCACGACGGCGGTGACGGTCTGCCGCATGTGCATGGAGTAGGTGTCCATCATCCAGGCCATGATCTGTTCGTTGGTGTTGACGTCGGGCGCGGGCACATCTTTTTCGGGGCCGATGAATTCGACCAGTTCCGCGGTGTAGCGGCGGGTCATGCGTTCGACTTCGCCCATCGACATTTTGTGGGGATCGCAGATCACGCCGCCCTTGGCTCCGCCGAAGGGGATGTTGACCACGGCGCACTTCCAGGTCATCCAACTGGCGAGGGCGCGGACTTCATCGAGGGTGACGTCGGGCGCGTAGCGGATGCCGCCTTTGGCCGGACCGCGGGCGATGGAATGCTGCACGCGGAATCCGGTGAAGACTTCGAGATGCCCGTCGTCCATCTGCACCGGGATGTAGACCGTGAGTTCGCGCGCGGGATAACTCAGCACCCGCCACAGGCCCTCGTCGAGGTTGAGTTTCTGAGCCGCCAGATTAAAGCGGGCGCGCTGGGACTCCCACGGGTTGCTCTCTCGGTCCACTTGCGGGTCCGTTGTCATCGTCGTCATAGAAATATTCTCCGGGATGATTGCAGGTCGTAATTAGAAGATCGTGATTAAGAAGATCGGGTTGACCGCCGCCGGACGGTTCCAGGTCGCAGGCGGGCAAACGTTCCGAGTATATGAGGCGGGAAGCGGGGAAGCAAGGCACGGGGTGTCTCGGTAGTGTCTCAGTTTCAATTTGAGCGGCAATGACGGCGGCTGCTATGGCATACTCGTTTCGTGGCCAAACGTCCGCGCGACCCCGTTCAGCTTGCCAAGCAGGTATTCGATATTGCCGTTGGCGAGGCCGAAGATACGGTTAGCGAATCCAAGCGCCATCCCTCAAAACGCAGAATCGGTGGACTAAAGGGCGGGAAGGCTAGAGCTAAGCGCCTAACGCCAGAGCAACGCAAAGAGATCGCAACAGTAGCCGCTAAAAAGCGATGGCAGAATGATAAGCGCTAGGTCTCCACAGGGGGTGTCAGTTTGTAATGGGAATTGAAGGCATCGCGAAAATCCTGCACGTCTATCGAGAAGCAATCGAGCAAGCCATAGATTTGCTCGTATCCGACAATTGTCCCTTGTTCGCGTGCTTGGATCGGATACGTAGGTGGGTTGGGGTCAGCAGGATGCTGACTTGTGTACTTGAATCGCGCATAGTTCGCGCGTTCCCGACTGTACGTTAGAGTCGGGAAGTAGTTGGCCATTAATGCCAAGAACGTCGGGAACCCTAAATCGCAAAGCTCATCGGACGGCCCGAGCCACCGCAACTTGTCTTTCGGGTGACGTGACTCGCCCAGCGGGTTTCTTCTCGGGCGGGAAGAGGGGTTGTGTGGTTGGCGGATATTCACTAGTGGCAATCTTCCATTTCTGCTCAAGCGCGGGAGGAATTATGGCCCGAGTTCCTAGTTTTCTCCCGTTCTCGTTGGCATAAATAACTTCCGTTCGCAAAAGATCGATGATGTTGTCGCGAGCCTCGTCATAGCCAAGTCCCGTAGAGACATAGCCATTCTCTAGGCAAGTCGCGACCCAAATGTTCGGATCGTTCCCTCTTGTTTCAAGGAGTACGCGAAAAATTGTAGTGGTGGAAGATTGTGGTTCTGCTTGTGCGACGTTCGGCATACACACCTCGTCAATATCCCGAAGAGGGAGTTGATGTCGCGAAGTGTATTTTCCGCCAGAGTCCATGTCAACATATTATCAGCCGCCAGTATTTTCAAGTGGTTAAACGGATACGCCGAGGTGCATTTGTTCAGATCGTCGCCGCCAAAGACTTCAGTTCGTTTTGATACCGCGTCAGTGACTGATTGACTTCTAGCCTCTGGCCTTCGATGGTGTACGATTGGCCAACATTCAATTGAGCCAATGGAATCCTCTTCGAGCCGCTAATTCTCCCCGCAGAGTGAAAATCATCCAGTAAATGGATTGCATCCAGCGGATCGGCACATGAAAACAATTCTGTATTTTCCTGGACAATGTCGAGAACTTGCGCCAAGTAGGCTTGAGTTGAACGATCAGGCGTGAAGGCAGATTGGCGATTCCAGCCGCAATGCGTCATTACAATTGCATGCACCTTTGGAACCTTTGCGATTCCTGCCTGTTTGTTTAAGCGCCCGAAATCCATGCTTTGATTCTTCAGCATGGACAGTGTGAGCTTCAATGCTTCCATTGAGTGCTGGTCAACCCGGACCGGGATAATGAGAGCATCTGCTGCTACCCACGCCAGGTGAGTCGCACCACCGAAAAACGGACTTGTATCGATCAGTACGCGGGTAAGTTTCAGGTGCTCACGAAGCAACTCAGCGATGCCTTCGACAGATTGCAGAATGTTTCTGGTTGTCTCTTGGCTCCGAGACCCCAAGTTTGCAGCGGCGCTCAACTGCGTGTAGAGAAGGCTTGGGAAGAGAAACAATTCCTTCGACCCAGGTACAACATAGACACCCGGACCATTCTTGAATTCCACGCACGATGGCGGGACGCTGACCACAAGGTCGTCTACTTTAATATCTGGTGCTCCGGCCATGACTCGCGGCAACAATGCGTCATAGATCGTATTGGCGGTGCGTGGGAGATCATCGCCTAATAGCGACTGGCTAAAATTGCATTGCGGGCACACGTCTATCAAGAGGCTTCGTCGATTGCGGGAAATCTCCCACGCCAGATTGAAAGCTAGAGTGCTCTTACCGATACCGCCGCGAAAGTTCGTGATGGCGTAAGTCGTGAATTGTCCGGCTGGTCTCGGGACTTGGCCGCCTTCCACCACAGTCTTGAACCGCTCCAAAAGTTCCTCCAACTGCTGCTGTTTGTCCATGCCGAATAGTTCTCCCTGCGGCTTGATTCGCATCACCTACTCAATGTACTATAAGCAGGTGGAGAGTGTAAAGTGGATAATGAAGATAGAACCGCATTAAACTGATTTTAATGCTTGACAAATAGGGAAGTAGGTTTATATTCAAAGACATGAATCGTCTCTCAATTAATGAGCGGGCCGCTATTCTGGGGATGCTGGTCGAGGGCAACTCCTTGCGTTCGTGCAGCCGTCTCGCAGATGTTTCAATTAACACCGTTACGAAACTGCTCGTGGACCTTGGTGCGGCCTGTGAGAAATTCCACGGTCTTCGAGTGCGAAATGTCCGCGTCCGGCGCTTACAGGCTGACGAAATCTGGTGTTTTGTCGGCGCTAAGGCCAAGAATGTCACCCCAGAGAAAAAGCAAGAGGGGTGGGGCGATGTCTGGACATGGACGGGGCTAGATGCCGACACAAAACTATGCGTTAGCTACTTGGTGGGCGGACGGGATGGCGGATGGGCGAAGCAGTTCATGCAAGACTGCGCGAGGCGGATCAAGGGCCGCGTGCAAATCACGACGGATGGACACAAGGCGTATCTTGAGGCGGTCGAAGATGCGTTCGGCGCTGACATCGACTACGCACAATTGCAGAAGATATACGGCGCACCTTCCGATGCCGAGATGCGCCGTTACAGTCCTGCCAAGTGCATCGGTACTGACCAGAAGGTTGTCAGCGGTGATCCTGACCCTAAGCATGTCAGCACAAGTTTTGTTGAGCGCCACAACCTGACCATGCGGATGGGGATGAGGCGATTTACCAGATTGACCAATGGCTTTTCAAAGAAGATAGAGAACCACGCAGCTATGGTGGCGATCCATGCGGTCTATTACAATTTTGGCAGAATCCACAAGACGCTGAGGATTACTCCGGCGATGGCGGCTGGCTTATCAGATCACGTCTGGTCTCTTGAGGAAATCGTTCTTCTGGCAAACTGAGACACTACCGGTGTCTCGGAAGTATCGGGGGCGTTCGGTGGTAGACGGGCACGCGACTCTGGCAGGCACAAGAGCACATGCTGCTTGCATTTAGGAATCCCATCCCTTCGGCTCCGCTCAGGGCAGGCTCTTTGCAAAGAACGCGAGGGATGGGGTACCCGGCAAATCGATCGAGCTCTCCGATCACTCGACACTGGGAGTCTACGGGGTGAGTTCGAAGACGGTCCCGCATTCACAAACTGCGTTTCCTCCCATTTGCGTGGTTCCGTAAATGTTTCCGCTGGCATCTCGAATGATCTGGTTGGGGAGGCTGCCGTCGTATCCGCCGGAGAAATAGTGCAGCACCGTTTGCGCCCACCCGCCCTGCGGGGTCTGCGTGATGTGGAACAGAACTCCGCATCCGTTGGTGCAGTTGGAATTTCCGCCGTAGAGAGTAGTGCCATAGAAGCCGCCGTTACCGTCGCTTATCAGACCGGTGGGACTGCTTCCTTTTGTGCCGTTAAAACTATGCAGGATCGATTCTTTCCACTGGCCGTCTGTTTGCGAAGAGATCTCGAACATAATTCCGTCGCCATCGGCGCCACCGAGCAAAGTGGTTCCGAAGATGTTTCCATCGGAGTCTTTGACTAAAGGTCCGGCAGGTTCAAATCCATGTTCGGGCTTGGACAGGTACCGAACTTTCACGCTCCAAGTACCGCCCGACCCCGGAGACAACTCATAGATCGCACCGCAACCTTGCGAGAGTTGGCAGGTGCCCTTTTCGCCTAATTGTGCAATAGTGCCGAAAAGGTTGCCGTCACCGTCAACGAGCAGTGCGGAGTTATACGGGGTTCTTTCCTCGTCATAGCTGAAGAAGTGGAGGGGCGTGAATGTCCAGGTTCCACCCGAGAGAGAAAGTTCATAGACGATGGTGTCGCCGCCGGAACTGTATGCAACGCCATACAGGTTCCCGTCGGGACCCCACACCAAACCATCGGGAAACCATCCGGAACCTAAGTAGACGACTTCGCCCCAGATATTTGACTGAATCCACGGTCCCGATGTTGTGGGTGATAATTTGAAATCCGTCAGGCGCCGGGTTGTACCGTAAAGATTGCCGGCCGCATCGATTGCCATCGGGCCTTGCGGGTTTCCCCCGTCCGACCTGCCGGCAAAAGCGTACAAGCCATTCTTCTGCCAGCCTCCGCTCAGGGTGGGCGACAGTTCGAAAACCGTTCCGCACAAATTCACACAGGACTTCGGCGAGGTCTTATTCCCACCGTAGAAGGTTGTTCCATAGAGATTCCCGCTCGAATCTTGAACTAGCGGGTCAGTTGGCGTTGCGCCATCCGCACCGCCTTTGAAGGCATACAGCGTCCTGAAATGGCTCTGGCTCTGTGCTATTCCCGTGAGTGCGACGGTACTTGCAAGCATGAACAGCATCCATTTGCTCAATGGCTTTGTGGGATTCATCCTCGATCTCCTCGTCTTGAGTTCGGCAGTAGGGTGAGCCTGAAGTTCCTGGTGATTGGACCGGAGCGGGGGAGCCAGCTCGCAAACTGTAGCACAGGTCAGGCGCGGGGACAATCGGGAGGGCAGATGTTTTTCCGTTACTCTGAGGGCTGAAACCTGTTCGCTCCGAGCCCCCCGCAGGAATGTTGTACGTACAAGTACCTAGAGCTTGATTTCCATGCCTTCGGCGGCGGCGCGGACTTTGGGGTAGTAGTTCTTGGCGTCGGCGACTACTTTGTCGACGATGGCGTCGGTGTGGTCGGGGTCGTGGTGGTAGAGGATTAATTCTTTGGCGCCGCTTTCCATGACGACGTTGACGGCCTCGCGCCAGTGGCTGTGTCCCCAGCCGCGGCGGCGGGCTGCGTATTCTTCGGGAAGATACTGCGCGTCGTAGATCAGGATGTCGGCGCCTTCGGCCAGTTTGCGAACGGCTTTGTCGAA
>Ga0210388_10005056_pt1 | contig 10295 bp, 10 predicted proteins | sample IncBWC19OmetaG_FD_155485 | JGI IMG/M metagenome (GOLD analysis project Ga0210388, IMG submission 155485) | Forest soil microbial communities from Barre Woods Harvard Forest LTER site, Petersham, Massachusetts, United States - Inc-BW-C-19-O ...
ATGTGCGCGATGATAGAGAATTTGCGGATGAACGCGGGATCCATTGAGGTAGAATGAGGACCTGAAACCAAATTATCCCATATGTCCCAAGTGACGGAAGGAAATCTCGACGCGAGCGGCCTGAAGTTCGCCGTTGTGCTGGCCAGATTCAACAGTTTCATCACCGATCGCTTGCTGGCTGGAGCGCTGGACGCGTTGAAGCGATCCGGCGCAACACCGGAGAACATCGAGATCGTGAAAGTGCCAGGTTCCTGGGAGCTTCCGCTTACGGCGAAAATGCTAGCCGCGACGAATCGCTACGCGGCCATCATCGCACTGGGCGCGGTCATCCGCGGCGAGACTCCGCATTTCGACCAAGTGGCCAACCAGGCTTCGAGCGGCCTGGCGGCCGTCGCGCTGGAGACTCGCGTTCCGGTGGCCTTCGGAGTTCTTACAACCAATACCGTGGAGCAGGCGATCGATCGCGCCGGCGGTAAGAGCGGCAACAAAGGCTACGATGCGGCCATTACAGCCATCGAGATGGCCGATCTCATCCGGCGGCTGGGAAAATAGCAGTTAGCTGCTATGGCCGCACGTCATCGATCCCGGCAACGAGCCTTGCAGGTTCTTTATCAATGGGACATGACCAAGCAGCCCGTGGCGCAAGCCATCTCCTCGTTTTATGACACGCTATATTCGGGCGAGAGCGAGGATGAGGAGGAGACACAGCCAGGGCGCGACGAGTTTATGGAAGAGCTAGTCAAGGGCACCTCGGAAATGGCCACCGACATCGACCACCGCATTTCCTCGAAATCGGAAAACTGGAGGCTGGAGCGCATGCCTACCGTGGACCGCAACATTCTGCGCATGGCCATCTATGAAATGAGCCGTCAGGAAACGCCCCCCGCGGTGGTGATCGACGAAGCGCTGGAGCTGGCGCGCCAGTTTTCGGGCGAAGAGTCGGTATCGTTTATCAATGGAATTCTCGATGCGGTACACAAAGGCTGATTCCGAACGAGAAGCGAGAAACGAGAAACGATGAACGTTTTAATGGTTGCATCCGAAGCCACGCCTTTTGCGAAGACCGGCGGCCTGGCCGACGTCATTGGCGGATTACCGCCGGCCTTGGCGGCGAAAGGCGAACAAGTCGCCGTCGTGATTCCCGATTACCGCGACAACGTGTATCCGAATCCGCCCACCGTCGCTTATCGAAATCTCTGGATACCAATCGGTCCAGGTTTCATGACGGACCTGTATCAAACCACTGAACGCGGCGTCACCTTTTACTTCGTCCACTGTCCGCCATTGTTCGACCGGGCCGGGATCTATTCCTCCGGCGGTGTCGATCATCCGGATAACGATATTCGTTTTGCTGTCCTCTCCATGGCTTCGCTGGCCGTTGCGCGGTATCTGTTCACGCCGGACATTATCCACGCCCATGACTGGCAGGCGGCGCTTGCGCCCGTTTATCTCAGCGCGCATTTCAAGTCCGACCCTACTTTCATCGGCGTTAAGACACTCTTTACCATTCACAATCTCGGATACCAGGGCATTTTTGCGCCGCAAGCGTTATCGGAAATCGGCTTGGATCCCAGGCTCTTCAACCCGGATCAACTGGAGTTTTTCGGCAAGCTAAACCTTCTGAAAGGCGGCATCGCCTTCAGCGACGCTGTCAGTACCGTCAGTAAGGGATACGCGCGCGAAATCCAAACGCCGGAATACGGCTTCGGATTGGACGGATTTCTGCACAGGCACGCGCCCATCTTCGGCATTGTGAACGGCGTGGATTATGAAGAATGGAGTCCCGAGCACGATCAATACATCGCGCGAAAATACTCGGTGAACGATCTCTCCGGAAAGCGCGATTGCAAGAAAGCGCTGCTGGCTGAATTTGGATTTCCGGCCGACCTGACGCGGCCCGTGATCGGCATCGTCTCGCGCTTCGCTTCGCAAAAAGGCTTCGATCTGATTGTGCAGATCGCCTCGGAGCTTTTGGCGGAAAACATCAGCCTGGCTGTGTTGGGCTCCGGAGACTCGGATTACGAAGCCATGTTCCGGAATCTCGCCAGCGCGCATCCCGACAAAGTGGGTCTCCGTCAAGGTTTTGACAACCCGTTAGGGCACCGAATCGAGGCCGGCGCCGACATGTTCCTGATGCCCAGCAGGTATGAACCGTGCGGGCTTAGCCAGATCTACAGCCTGCGCTATGGAACGGTACCGGTGGTTCGCGCCACGGGGGGCCTGGATGATACCATTGATGAGGAAACAGGATTCAAGTTCCAGGATTATTCCGGGAGCGCCTTGCTGGGGGCAATCCGCGAGGCCATAAAGGTTTATCGGCGTAAGGACGATTGGACGGCCATGATGCGGCGCGGCATGCGGAAGGACTTCTCGTGGAGCACCGCCGCCGTTGAATATCTGGCGCTTTACCAGCGGCTTTTGGCGGGTTGAATCCTTTTTGCAGTTTTAACATCTATGTAGGGGAGAGAACATCAAACTATGTCTGGTGCGAACACGATAACTTTCACGGATGCGACCTGGGACAGCGAAGTGCTAAATTCCGAAGTTCCAGTGCTGGTGGACTTTTGGGCCGAATGGTGCGGCCCCTGCCGCATGATGTCGCCGACGGTGGACGCCGTCGCGGACGCCTACGTGGGGCGAGCGAAAGTCGGAAAGCTGAACGTGGACGATAACGGCGCCACGGGAATGCGATACAACGTTCGCAGCATCCCCACCTTGTTGGTGTTCAAGGGTGGCAAAGTGGTGGAGCAGAAGGTGGGCGCGGTGGGCAAAGCCGATGTGCAGAAGTTGCTGGATGCGCATGTGGGAGCCGAAGTGGTCCCCATTTCAGGGAAACCGGCTGCGGCTGAGAGCAAACCGGAATCCGCAGGCGGCGATTTGAAGACGGTTACGCGCTAGCCAGTTTCATGTTAGGTGTCCCCTTGCTCACGCGCGGGGCTACAATGCGCCGTTCAGTCCGGGCGCGGTGGGCGCTCCTTGGGACGCTGATCCGACCAAAGCAACATACTTCGCGAAAACGCCTGACCGGTACCGCGGCTCAGGCGCTTTCCATTTTTTGAGACGCGCCTCAAGCGTTGCCGGCGGTATTTCCAGATCGATGACGCGTTCGGCGATGTCCAGGCGAATCGTATCTCCTTCTTCCACGGCGGCGATGGGTCCACCCACAGCGGCTTCCGGCGCCACATGGCCCACACAGAATCCGCGCGTGGCGCCGCTGAAGCGTCCATCGGTGATAAGCGCAACATTTTCAGACAAGCCTGCGCCCACAATGGCGCTGGTGACGCCCAGCATCTCGCGCATCCCAGGACCGCCGCGCGGGCCCTCGTAGCGAATCACCAGGATATCTCCGGAGCGGATTCGTCCTTCCATCACCGCTGCCATGGCGGCTTCTTCGGAATCGAACACTCGCGCCGGCCCGCGTTGGGTTGAGCGCTCAATCCCGGTCACTTTGATCACGCAACCTTCGGGAGCCAGCGACCCGCGCAGAATCACCAGTCCGCCGCTTTTCTTGATGGGATTGTTCAAAGCGCGGATCACTTCCTGACCCGGCGTTTCTTTAGCGTCGGCAGCCTCCGCGGCGAAGGTGCGTCCCGTTACCGTCATGGCTGAGCCGTCGGCGTAGCCGCCATCCACCAGCCGTTTTGCAATCACTGGAATCCCGCCGGCTTTGTCTACGTCCACGGCCACGAATTTTCCCGCAGGCTTTAGATCCACGAGCAGCGGCGTGCGCTCGCTGATGGTCTGAAAATCGTCAATGTCCAGCGGAATGCCGGCCTCCCGAGCGATAGCCAGCAGGTGCAGCACCGCATTGGTTGACCCGCCGGTGGCCGCTACGGACGCAATGGCGTTGTCGATGGCTGTGCGCGTCACAATGTCGCGCGGTCGCAAATTGTTCTTCACGACATTCAAAATCAATTCGCCGCAGCGCTCGGCCACATCACGCTTGCGCGGATCTACCTGCGGAATAGATGCGGTGCCCATTGGCGAAAGCCCGATCAGCTCCATCACCGTGGCCATGGTGTTCGCGGTAAATTGGCCGCCGCACGCGCCTGCGCCCGGACAGGCGCTGTTCTCGATGGCCAGCAGCTCATCGTCGGAGATCTTTCCAGCCGCATTTGCGCCAACTGCTTCGTAGACATCCTGAATGGTAAGGTCGCGGCCCTTATAATGGCCAGGCAGGATGGAGCCTCCATAAAGCACCAAACCCGGAATGTTAAGCCGCAGCAGCGCCATGGCCGCGCCCGGAATGGTCTTGTCGCAGGCTACCAGCGCGACTAGCCCGTCGAACATGTGGCCGCGGGCAACCAATTCGATGGAGTCGGCGATTACTTCCCTGCTGATCAACGAAGTTTTCATTCCTTCGGTGCCCATTGTTATCCCGTCCGAGATCGCAATGGTGTTGTATTCCATGGGCGTCCCGCCGGCTTTACGGATGCCCTCGGCCACTTTGACGGCCAGTTCGCGCAGCAGAAAATTGCACGGCATGGTGCCGATCCAGGTATTCGCAATTCCGATGATGGGCTTCTTCAGATCTTCATCCGTGAAGCCGATGGCCTTGTAGAAGGAGCGGGCGGGAGCGCGGTCTTTGCCCTGTGTGATGGTGTAGCTGTTCAATTTCATGGGAAATATCTAGTGTAGCTCTGTCCCCTTGCTGATGCGCGGGGCCACGGCCAGCGTGCGGCGCGACAATGCGAACGCTCGTTTGTAGCCCCGCGCGTTAAGCAAGGGGACTTACAAAATATTCACTGCCCGTGCGGCGATCAACGCCACCGTCATCAGCGATATCGACGCTTGCACCATCATCATCAGCTTCGCCCAGCGCGACAGAACCGGAACATCGGTGGGTGAAAACGCCGTGCTGGTATTGAACGCCAGGAACAGATAATCCACAAATCCGGGATGCCAGTCGCGATCCTGTTCTCCCTGCAACATCATTTGCGGGAAAAGAAAAGCCCCGTCGCTGTGGTCTTTGCGTAAGTCGCGCTCGTTTGGTCCGCCGGCATCGAGGCGCCAATACCATGACGCGAACACCAGTACGTTAGCCGTCCACAGAGCCGCGGCGGAAAGCAGCAGCGTTTTCGGAGGATCACTGTGGGCGGGCAATCGCACGATCAGCATGCTCAACGACCAAATCATAGACGCTGTTACCGTGCCCAGAACAAGGTGCCCCAGCACCTGGTTTAACCGGCGACGCCCAGCGCGGTAGGAAATTACGGTAGGAACCAGCAGCACTGATACCACCGTTAGTAGCAGCCAGTAAGGCCCGAAGCTAAGTGGCTCAGGTAGGGCGGCATTTAGCCCGCCCACCGCGAGCAGTGCCAATACCACTGGCCACCTCGGCTCGCTAGTGGTACGACTGGCCGCGGGATTACCCGAGAAGTCTTTTTTTTTCTCCGGCATGTGGGCTATACTGAATGTAGCAGGTCACCTCCCTCATGAAGTTAGTCGTACGTAGCCGGTCATTGTGGTTTACGGTGCTCTCCATTGTCCTGCATGTGCCAATCAGCAGGGTGAGGCGTAAGATGGACGTGGTATTAAGGAAGCCGGTAGCCCGCGTGGAAACCGCTCAGGAATCCAAGCACTGGAACCGAGTCGCCTTATAACCTTAGAGAATGCATGTTGCTTGCATTCACGCCCATCCTGACGACGCGGAAATTCTAGCCGGAGGTACGCTCGCGCTTCTGGCGGCGTCCGGCAATAAAGTGACCATTGTTAGCATGACCGCTGGCGACTGCGGATCCGGCGCCCATACCGCCAAGGAGATTTCCAATATCCGGCAGCGTGAGGCTGCAGCATCCGCCAAGCTGATCGGCGCCGATTATCAATGCGCGAAGTTTCGGGATCTGGCCATCTTCAATAACGACGAATCCCGTCGGCGTGTAACCGAGCTGATCCGCAAGCTGCGGCCCGATATTATCCTGACCGCCTCGCCCGTTGACTATCATTGCGACCACGAAGCCACCAGCGTCCTGGTGCGCGATGCCTCCTTCGCGGCGTCAGTGCCCAATTACGCAACCAACGCAAAAGATGCCGCGCCTCCGCTGCACGCCATCCGGCATCTTTACTTCGTGGATTCCATCGGAGGTGTGGATCGCTTTGGAGCCACCATCGAGCCGGGTTTCGTGGTCAACGTGAAGACTACATTCAAAACGAAGCGCCAGATGTTGGCCGCGCACGAAAGCCAGCGCGCTTGGCTGAAGCGCCAGCATGGGATTGACGATCCACTGCAAGTGATGGAACGGTGGACGCGCGCGCGAGGCAAACTGGCCGGAGTCGATTACGGCGAGGGGTTCCGGAGGTACGGCGGGCATCCGTTTCCGGATACTCCGTTGTTGGAGGAGCTGTTGGGAGGCAAGGCGCTGGGGCTGGGGGCTCGGGGCTAGGCACTCTTGCTATACATTCCGTTTCCTGATGAGTCCCTAGCCCCCAGCCCCTAGTCCCTAGCAGTAGCGAGCCCCTAGTCCCTAGCAGTAGCGAGCCCCTAGTCCCTAGCCGCAGCGAGCACAATCTTCCACAACAGCTCCGTCCCATGGGCGAGGTTCCCCGGCGAAATCCGCTCGTCGTTCCCATGGGCGCGGCTCTCGCCGCCTTCACGCACGAAGATCGGGGCCCCATATACCGCCATGCCTTTTTGACGTAGGTACGATCCGTCCGTGGCGCCTCGCGACATGTACGGGACAACCAAAGCGTTCGAGCTGGCTTCGTGGAAGACCTTTTCCATGGCGAGAAACAGCTCGGTGGTGAGCGAACTCGGTTCCGTGGAGGGCATCTCCTGGCCGGGTTCGGGCGAGACCGTGACCGCTGGATCGTTAATGGCGGTGCGAAACCGGGTCTCGATCTCCTGCCGCGTTTCGGTGGGAAGGCGGCGCACGTCGATCTGCGCGGTGGCCTTGTTGGGAATGACATTCACCTTTAGACCTGCACTCAACATCGTGGGCACGGCGGAGGCACGTAGCATGGAATTCAACTCCGGATCGCGCGCCTCAATCTCATCGGCTGCCGCCGGTGCCGTGGATTCATGTTCCAGCTTTCCGATCAGCGGCGCGACCCAGGCGTAGTCGGGAAGCTTAGAGATTTCTGAGAAGTAGCGCCGGGTTGTTGTGTTGAGCTGCACCGGCTCGTCCAGATCCGCCAGGCGCGTGAGGGCGCGCGCCAGGTGCACCACTGGATTGTCCGGACGCGGCAGCGATCCATGCCCGGCGGTGCCTTTGGCCGTAAGAACAACTCGCGTGGGAATCTTCTCGGAGGTCTGGATCTGGAAAATGCGGGCCCCGGAGCGGACGTCCAACGCTGCGCCGCCTTCATTCAATGCGAACCCGGCGTCGATCTTCGGATAGGCGTTGTGCACCAGCCAACTGATGCCCGTTGACCCAGCTTCTTCGTCGGATTCAGACAGCAAAATAACGTCCCGCTTCAATTGCACGCCTTGTCGTTTTAACTCCACCAGGACGGCGAGTTCCGCGGCGAGCAGCGATTTATCATCCTGCGCGCCGCGTCCGTAGATATAACCTTCACGGAGCGCGGCGGAGAACGGGTCGATGGTCCATTGCGAACGGTCGGCTGGAACCACGTCGCTGTGCGCCATCAGCAGCAGCGGAGGCGCAGTTTCGGAGTGCACCGCCGCGGGAATCCGAGCGACAAAGTTAAGACGGGCAGGTTTATCGCCAAGAAGCTCCGCACTGATTCCGCTGGCTGACGCCACACGCTTCAAATACTCGGCTACGCGGGTTTCATTGCCGGGCGGATTGGTGGTGTCGATCCGAACCAGGTCTATCATGTAGCGCTGGGCCCGCGCGCCCAGGCCGGCTGGTTCCTGGGCCGGGGCGGTGGATATGACTAGCAGGAAGAGAAAGGAAGCCCGCATCGGCAACGATTCTATCAGGTACCGGTACGGCTATCGGATATATTTTGTGCGCTAGTCATTGTGCCGGCGTCTACTTTCGAGGTAGAAGAGGTATGCGGTGAATCTCCAATATGACGCACTCACCCGGTTGCCGAACCGATTGCATTTCATCGATCTGATGGATGCTGTGCTGGAAGCGGGTCCCGAGGAGTTGGCGTTGCTGTTCATCGATCTCGATCGATTCCGGCAAATCAACGCCGCGCTCGGATATGCGGCCGGCGATGAGCTGCTGCAGGCGGTAGCCGGCCGTTTGCGAGGTCTGCTGGGCAACCGTGGCATATTGGGGCGCGTCGGCGCCGACGAATTCGCGGTTTTAACCAACGGCCAGGCCGGGTTGTATTTGGACGCTCTGCGCGCGCCGTATCAAATGGGGGAAAACCAGCTTGTCGTCACCGCGAGTGTCGGCGTTGCGATTTTTCCGAAACACGGCAGCGACGCGGACGAGTTGCTTGGCAATGCGGATCTTGCCATGAGCCGCGCCAAAGCGAATGGACGGGACGCGATCGAGATATTTACGGTGGAAGACGCCGCGCCTGGGTTGGAGCGGCTGCGTCTGGAAAATACACTGCGCCGGGCGCTCGAAAATGGCGAGCTCGATCTGGCCTATCAGCCAGTGGTCAACATGAACGGAACGGTGGACGGATTGGAAGCTTTGCTGAGCTGGCGGCATCCATACCACGGCAGAATTCCTCCGCGGAGGTTTATTCCCATTGCCGAGGAGACCGGCCTGATTGTCCCGATCGGCGCGTGGGTGATGGAGCAGGCCTGTGTTCAGGGCGCGAGTTGGCTCAAAGCCGGCCACCGGAACGCGTGCATATCCGTGAACGTGTCGGCCCGTCAATTCGAGCGGCGCGATTTCGTGGCGCAAGTAGCGCGGACGCTGCGGACCGCCGGTTTCCCGCCTGAATACCTGGAGCTGGAGCTCACCGAAAGCTATTTGATGCGGAACCTTTCTGAGTCCGTTTACCGCATGCGGGAGATTCGTGAACTGGGCGTCAGCATTTCCATCGATGACTTTGGAACCGGGTATTCGTCGCTGAGTAATTTGACCAAGCTTCCGGTGGATTCTCTAAAAATCGACCAGTCTTTTCTGCGGCGTCTCTTGGAACCGCGGGGATCGCTGCCGGTGGTGCAAAGCATCGTACGGCTGGCGCACGGCATGCAGCTAGCGGTGGTGGCGGAGGGAGTGGAGACCGAGCCGGAGCTGGACCTGGTGCGAGTGCTCGGCTGTGACAAAGTGCAGGGACATGTCTACGGGCCGGCCGTGAGTTCAGGTGAGGCGGGGGAGCTGCTGGCGCGGGGAGTGGTGGCTGGTGGTCGGTAGTTGGTGGCTGGTGGTTGGTAGCTGGTGGTTGGTGGCTGGTCTGGATTGTAGCCCCAAGTGTCAGCGCGGGGACAAGAGCGCCAATCTCCCCTTCGGACCAGCGGCCCATCCTGTGCCGTCTGGCGCGAAACTGATGGCGTTGAACGCGCCAGAGTCGAATTGCTTCCAGTTGTTGCCGTTGTCAGTCGACACATCCGATCCCGAGGGTCCGGTAGTGATCCACATACCACGACCCGCCAGGAACGCCACTGCGGAACGAAAACCGCCCGGGTGCTTTCCGGAAGGTTCGGTCCAGGTGCGGCCACCGTCGGACGTGATGGCGATATTGTGCGACGCATCGGCGGCCTTGGTGTAATCGCCACCCACGGCGACCCCGTGTTTAGCATCTGAGAATGCCAGCGAAAAGATGCCTGCGCTCGATGCATCATTGCGGATTGGTGTAGCGGCCACCATCCAACTGCGGCCGGCGTCGACTGAACGGAAAATTCGTGCCGCGCCAGGGCCGCCGCTGGCGAACCAGACCTCGCCATCGCCCAGTACGGTCAGGCAACTATCGCTCGCCGCGAACGCGCCCTCATTCGGAAGAGCATCGGGCCCCGTTTGGCGGACCCAATGTTCGCCTCCGTCGATGGTGGTCAAACTCACGAAATGGCCGTCCACTGGATCTCCCAACACGACGCCGTGACTCGCATTCCAAAAAGCCAGTGCATCGAAGAATCCTTGGGGGTCGGGGTTTGTGAATTGCAGAGCCCAGTGCGATCCGCCGTCTGTGGTTTTGTAGATTCGCGATTTGTCGCCTGTGCCGCTGCTAAGCAGATAAACAGTTCGCTGGTCGACAGCACGCACACCGCGAAAATCAAGTTGCTCCGCGCCCGGAACTATGGCTGCGCGCCAGCTTGCGCCGGAGTCCGTTGTTTCCAGATACGTGCCTCCAGTTCCGCTGGCCCAAACAACTTTCGCGCTCACAGCGCTCACGCCTCGCAGCGACGCTGTGGTTCCGCTGGAATGAGGTGTCCAAGTCTGCGCCTGCGCGAGGCTCACAAGAACGAGTGGTGCGAAGACTCTCAC
>Ga0210388_10005057_pt1 | contig 10294 bp, 6 predicted proteins | sample IncBWC19OmetaG_FD_155485 | JGI IMG/M metagenome (GOLD analysis project Ga0210388, IMG submission 155485) | Forest soil microbial communities from Barre Woods Harvard Forest LTER site, Petersham, Massachusetts, United States - Inc-BW-C-19-O ...
GTAGGGATAGGGACTGACCATCCGCTCTCGCGGATAGTCGATGTTGCAATTTCCCCAGGAGGCCGAGGTCGGCGGATTGGCTCCCATCCGTCCTCCCTCCCACATCGCTTCGATCATGGCGCGGGGGGTATTGCAGCGGAAATAGCGTGGATCCGACCACGACGCCATGTCCTTGTAGAAGTTCTTGGTCGTGAACAGATCCACGGCCAGGGGCTTGACGCCCTCCGGCGGCGGCTCCGACACCGGCTTGGGCGGTTCCCGCGGACCAAAAACGACGCCCGCGACGCCTCTGGGGAAAACTTCCGGGTCGCCGCTCTGCTGCGGCGTGAGTATCGTCGGCGGCGGCTCCGGCTGGCCGGTCAGGACCGGATTACCACTGGTCGCAGTTGCCGGCGTTGGTGCGCCTGGCTGCTGGACCGGTGCCTGAGCGAATGCCATGCCGGCAAAGGCGGCCAGGACCAGCACCGCCCCTTTGCCAGGAAAGTATCGAGCCTTCATCGTGACTTCTCCTGTGCCGCCCCTTCATCCTTGGCGAGCGGCCCATTGTCTATTGTATTCGCCCCCCGGCGAAGCTACAGGGTCGCCTGCCGCGAGCGCTTGCGCAAGAGGCTACGCCCGGTGCAGCGCGGGTGTGAGAGGCCCCGGCACAACATCCTTTCCTGAAAGGCTTCGTTCCAACGCGACGAAATCGACGGGCTTGACCAGATGCGCATCGAATCCCGCTGCATGCGTACGCTCGATATCCTCGGCCTGACCATAGCCCGTCAGGGCGACGAGTCGCACGCAGCCACCGCCTGCGCGGATCCGTTTGGCCACCTCGTACCCATCCATTTCCGGAAGACCAATATCCAGGAGCACGACGTCCGGACCGAAAGTGGCGATGGCATCCAGCGCGCCCTTTGCGCTGTACACCGCCTCGGCCTGATGCCCGTCAAGCTGCAGGAATGCGGCCAGAGAAGTGGCCGCATCGACGTTGTCGTCCACCACGAGCACACGTTTGGGTGTCGCCGAACGGGGGCTGGATTTCTTCCGCGCTTCCTTCGGCGCCGCGACGGTTGGCAGACGAATTTCAAAGGTTGAGCCATGCCCGGGGCCGGCACTCGTCGCGGTAACCTGTCCGTCGTGCATTTCGACAAGTCTTTGTACCACCGACAATCCAATTCCCAGGCCGCCCTCGGAGCGATCAAGCGAACGCTCGCTTTGCACGAAGAGCTCGAAAATGCGTGGCAGCAGTTCCTGCGAGATTCCAACTCCATTGTCGGTGACGACTATGACCGCGCTCGATGCCTCGCTGCGCAGCTCCACGCGGATCTCGCCCGCCAAATCGGTGTACTTCGCCGCGTTCGTCAGCAGATTGGCGATACATTGCACCAGTCGCGCACTATCGCCATTGACGAACAACGGCTCAAAGCACGAGGTGACCACCACCTTGTGGCGTTTATTCCGCAGCAGCGGCTCGACGCTCTCCATCGCCTGAGCCAGGATCGGCGCCAGGTCGAGCGGTCGTCGCTGCAACTGGATTCGGCCCTGGGTGATACGCGAGACATCCAGCAGATCGTCGACCAGGCGCGTGAGGTGGACCGCCTGGCGCTTGAGAATGCCGACGATCGACTGCGTTTTCGGATCCGACGGCAGCAGCCGCGCGAGAAGTTCGCTGGCGGTGCGAATCGGAGCCAGGGGATTACGCAGCTCGTGGGCAAGCATGGCCAGAAACTCATCCTTGCGCCGGTCAGCGTTGCGCAGCGCATCGTCGGCTGCACGCAGCGCAGCCAGTTGGTCGCGAATCTGGTACTGCCGGGCGCGTCCGCGGATGGCGGCGTTCACGGAGCTCACCAGCGTCCGTGTCGAAGTCGGACGATCCAGCACTGTCACGTTTGACAGCAGGGCAAGCAGTCGCGTGGCCGCAGCGGACTGGCTGTCGGCACGGCTCAAAAGAATGGTCGGTATATCGGACCACGACGGCTGACGGCGCAGCGCGGCCACGACCGCGCTCGCACCTGGATCCCCTGCCAGCGCGTCCGTGAGCACTATCGCGCCGGTGCCGGCACCAATCTGTTCAGCCAGTGCCGCCGTGTCTGCATACACCGTACATTCGAGCCCGGCGCGCTCGAGAACCGTGCGGGTTACCTCCCCGTCGCGCCTGGTCGGCGGGAGAATCAGAACCAGGTAATCGTTGGCCCGGCTAACAGCGGTAGTCATGAGTTCGCAATTCAGCGCCGCCTGCCCCAGCGCCCGCGCCGTTGACTTCGACTGGAACGCCAGTGAACACACCGCGCAAGCGCAGCAAAGGCTCCGTCAGGTGGATGCCGTGTGCGTCAAACCACATCTCGCGGATCGATTCCTCATGTGCGCCGGTGCGTTTCTTGAGGACCGAGATTGCCTTCTTGACCTTTCCGGCATGTTCAAAATAACGCAACATCACCACCGAATCGGCGAGGTAGCTCGCGTCCACGGGGGAAACCAGGTTGGTCCCCATCATGCCGCTCTGGGCCACGACCAGGAAGGTGGCGACGCCCAGATTGTTCAGATAGGACAGCAATTCATGCAGCTGAGGCGTCAGATAATTATTCTGTGGCATCGCGTTCAGATAGCCATTCAAGCTGTCAATGATGACCACCCGCGCCTTGTCACGCTCGACCGACTCACGCACGACGTGGGCGAATTCTCCTGGTGAGATTTCCACCGGATCGATCTGCCGCACCATGACCTTGCCCGGACCGATACCCTCCTCCAGCTGCAGCCCCAATCCCGTGGAGCGTGTCATCAGGGCGGCCTTGGTTTCATCAAAGATAAAGGCCACCGAGTGGTCGCCGCGCTGCGCTGCGGCCACGGCATACTGCAACGCGATCGTCGACTTGCCGCAGCCTGGTGGCCCGATCAGCAAGGTGCTCGTCCCGCGTTCAACGCCGCCCCCAAGAAGCGTGTCGAGCGCCGTCACGCCGCTTGCAATCAGGGCGCGCTCAAACGACGCTCCGTGATCGGAAGCCACGAGTCGCGGGAACACCGTGATTCCACCGTTGCGCAGGACAATATCGTGGAAGCCGCTGGCGAAATCGCTACCCCGAAATTTCATGACCTGCAGTTCCCGCCTGACTTGTCCGTATGGCGGAGGCTTGAAATCCAGGGCGATCACGCCGTGCGCAATGCTATGCAGCTGCAGATCCGGCCCGTCTGCAGTCCGATCGTCCAACATGATTACCGTACAGTGGCGTCCGACGAAGAATTGCTTCAGTGATAGAAGCTGGCGCCGGTAGCGCAACGAACTTTGCGCCAGCAGCCGCATTTCCGACAATGAATCAAAGACCATGCGATTGGGCTTGAACCGCTCGACCGCCTCGATCACCTTACGAGTCGTCTCCGTCAGCTCGACCTCCGAAGGATTGAGCATCGTCAGATCGCTCTCACCATCGAGTTCATGGGCCTTGGCGATCAACTCGAAGACGTCGATCCCCTGCAGGGACCAGCCATGCGAGGCGGCACCGGCGGCGAGCTCCTCGCGCGTCTCCGATAACGTCACGTACAGGCAACGATCCCCGACGCGCACGCCTTCGAGCAGATATTGCAGTGCAAATGTGGTCTTGCCCGCCCCGGGTGTGCCGTCAACCAGATACAGGCGGCTGGCGATCAGGCCGCCACACAGGACCGCATCCAGCCCGGGAATGCCCGTTTCCGATCGCCGCACGTCTTGTTTGTCCATCGAGTCCCTTCGTTATGTTCAGCTGGCAGCGCGCGGGCGTAATCATCCGTGCCCGAATATGCGAGCTATGCCTTGGGCACTACAGCCCAATGGGGAGGGCAGGTCTGTGCGTTTCCGTACGCAAGCGCGCGGAAGTGGCCCGCGCAGGGACCTATGTCAACTTCGTAGGGCTCGCTCCAGCGCATCGCGCAGGGCGCTGAGTGAATCGGCGACACCGCCCGGGCTGCGCCATGCGACGAAGCCATCCGGTCGCACCAACACCGCGCCGGCCCGCCCGATTCCATAGCTTTCGCAGAATTTGCCGCTGAGATCCAGGAGCTCGCACTCAATTCTGTATGCGTCAAGCGGCATGCCGGCGAAACTGCCCGACAATGTCGCTGCCGCCCGGATCCAATCATCGCCGTCGGCGCCGACGAACAGCACGAAGTTGCCGATCAGATCCAAGGTGGAAATCCGTCTGCCCGCATGCATCATCCACAGATGCGGTGCGCGCGAGCCCGGCCGCCCGTGCGTCCGGCGCGGATCCGCGTGCACGCCATCATCCGCACCGTAGAGATAGCCAATCTCGATTTCGATGTCGGGCACTACGGCGTCAATCTTCTGCGTGGACCGCAGCCATGGCGCCGTGCGTGTCACGTAACGCGAAAACGCCTGCTCTACCGTAAAATGCGCCACGGGCTTGCGTTCACTCGCATAGCTTTCGAGCAGGCGCTCGTGCGCGTGACCTTGCAGCACCAGCGCCAGTTTCCACGCCAGGTTGTGCGCATCATGAATTCCGGTGTTGCCACCGAAGCCGCCGTTCGGCGGCATGAGGTGCGCGGCATCCCCCACAATGAAAATGCGCTGGTCGTGGAGCTTCTGCGCAACACACGCGGTCGCTCGCCAACGGGTCATGCCATCGATCTTCACCGCAAGATCCGCCACTCCCACGCCGGCGCGAACCAGTTCCACGAGGCGCGCTTCACTGACATCGGCTGAAGCGTTGGCCGCCGCTTGCGGATCGACCTGCGGATCGCCGACGATATTCACGGCGAAGAAACCAGCCTGGGACGTGCGATTCATGCGGAAGAAGCCGCCCACCGCGGGATTGCTCACGTAGATGATTGACCAGGCCTTATCGCTCAGCCATCGCGACAGATCCGCGGTGAAATAGATGGTGAGGGAATTGGAGAATGCCCCGCGCCCTTCGTAGCCGATGCCCAGCGCTTCGCGCGCTTTCGAATGCCCGCCATCGGCCGCGATCAGATAACGGCCGCGCAGGCTGCGCTGCGCACCGCCGTCCACATCCTTCACGACCACGGTGACGCCCGCGCCGTCCTGCTGCACATCCGTGATCTGCGCTCCTTGAATGACCGTTGCGCCCGCTTCACGGGCGCGCGCACGCAGAATGGGCTCGAGATTCGGCTGATTCAGATACAGCCGGCGGCACGGGCTGAGTTCTTCAACGCCTTCGTTAAGGCTCGGCATGATGTCCGCAAGTTTGCGGCCCGACACGCTCTCCAGCGCGACGATTGCCCCCTCCGGCACAAAGTCCTGCGCGGAGCCTTCGCGAACCGACGCTTCGATACCAAGGGAGCGAAACATCTCCACGGTGCGCATGTGGAAGAAAGCCGCACGCGGGAGGGGTGAGCTTTCCTTCAACCGATCGATGGCGATCGAGCGAATGCCCCGCTGCGCGAGAAAGGCGGCCGCGCACAGTCCGACCAGGCCACCGCCTGCAATCAGTACCGGCGCTTCAGCGTGCGAGCTTGGCAGCCATGGTTGCAATGTGATTGCCCTGGAAGCGCGCGCCATCGAGCTCGATCTTGCTCGGTTGACGCTGGCCCTGGCTGCCGGCGATGGTGGTCGCGCCGTAGGGGCTGCCGCCGACAATCTCATCGAGCGTCATCTGCCCCTGGAAGCTGTACGGCAAACCGACGACGGCCAGGCCGAAATGCAGCAGATTGGTGATGATCGAGAACAGGGTTGTCTCCTGTCCGCCATGCTGCGCGGCGGAGGAGGTAAAGGCACCGCCGATCTTACCGTTGAGCTTCCCACTCGCCCACAGACCGCCGGCCTGATCCAGAAAGGTCGTCATCTGCGATGCCATGCGGCCGAAACGGGTGGGACAGCCGATGATGATGGCATCGTAGTTGCCCAGATCATCGACCGCCGCGACCGGAGCCGCCTGGTCAAGCTTGAAATAAGCGGCCTTCGCGACCTCCGGGGGCGCTGTCTCCGGGACGCGTTTCACATCCACCGCGGCGCCGCTGGATCGGGCTCCCTCGGCGACGGCGTTGGCCATTGTCTCGATGTGACCGTAGGAGGAGTAGTAGAGCACCAGTACTTTGGCCATTAGGGATTCCTTTGGGCAGTTCGGGGTCTGGGCGGACAGTCGGCAGAATAGGCTGGCGCCTATTAGTCGACTAGATGGCATAATCGGACGGGTGTCATCCAAAAACACACGTAATGTGATCGACCTCAATCACACGCTGCTGTTTGTGGAAGTCGTGCGTGCGGGCAGCTTCGCGCAGGCCGGACAGAGAGTGGGCATGCCCGCGAACTCCGTCAGCCGCAAGATCGGTCAGCTTGAATTGCAACTGGGTAGCCGCCTCATCCACCGCTCCACGCGCAAGCTCAGCCTCACCGCCGCAGGCCGCGAGTTTTTCGAGCGCTGCGAGCCCTCCGTTGCCACCCTGGTGCTGGCCGGAAAGGAATGGAGTGACGGCGAAACGCCGGCCGGCAGCGTGATCCGCGTGGCCGCGCCCACCGATTTCTTCGACGTATTCCGCCTCGAATGGATCACGGAATTTCTGCGCAGGCATCCGCGGCTGCGCATGGAGTTTCTGCTGGATGATGCCAAGGCGGACCTCATCGCAGCCAGCATCGATGTGGCATTCCGCGCGAAGCATCTGGTGGAGGCCTGGCATGTGGGCCACAAACTCATAGATAGCCACTTTGCGCTCGTGGCAAGCCCAGCCTATGTATCCAGCCGCGGTGCGCCCGCGACGCCCCAGGCCCTCGCCGCGCACGACTGCCTGGTGCAATCCAGTCGTCCGGGAGCGGTGACCTGGCAGCTGCAAGGCCCGGATGGCCCTCACGGCGTAGAGGTCAGCGGACGATTTCGCGCCAACGCTTCGCGGGTTGTGCTGCAAGCGGCAGTCGCCGGGCTTGGCATCGCGCTGTTGCCGGATTCCGTGACGGCACCCGACCTCGCCGCCGGCCACCTCGTTCGGGTGCTGCGCCACTATCGCCGCGACGGTGCGGACCTCTATGCCGTCTACGCGAGCCGCCACCAGATTCCGCAGGCGGTGCTGGACTTCGTCACCTTCACGGCCGAAAAGGTCCGTTCGGCGTTACAATTCCGCGCGCCGCAGTCGGAAAACATAACGAGGTAGCAATCAATGTCAAATTCAGTAGCCACTCCTTTGTACATCGGGGGCAAGGAACGGCAGACCGCGGACAAAATGGCAATTGCCGACCCGGCCAAACCGGGCGTGATCGTGGGACACGCCGCGGCGGCCACCACCCAGGATGTCAGCGATGCCGTCGCCGCCGCCAAGGCCGCCTACCCGGCCTGGGCCGCCCTGTCACCGCAGCAGCGGGCGGAGAAGATGCTCGCAGCGCTCAAGGGTATTGCCGAGAACCGTGACGCCGACGCGGCCATCCTGTCGCAGGAGAACGGCAAGATTCGCTTTGAAGCGTGGATCGATTCGCTGGTGCTCGAACTGCGCTGGAAGCTGGCGCTGGGCCACGCCGACGAAGTCAACGCGACTAAGGTGCTACCCCCCATTCACGGCGCCATTCCGGTGGAAACGACGGTGGCCTACCAGCCGCTGGGCGTGGTCACGGTCATCGTACCGTTCAATTGGCCGGTCGCCATTCTCGGTGCCGCCCTGCCGCATGCGCTGCTGGCCGGCAATACCGTCATCGTGAAGCCGCCGTTGACGGCTCCCTTGGCCACGGCGCGCATCGTGCAGCGGATTGCCGAACAGCTCCCCCCCGGCGTGCTCAATGTCATCACCGGCGCCGACGCCAACATGAGCGCACTGATCCGCAATCCCGACGTGGCCAAGGTGTGTTTCACAGGCTCGGTCAACGGCGGCAAGAAGATGATGGAAATGGCCTCGCATAGCCTCACCCGCGTCACGCTCGAACTCGGCGGCAACGATGCGGCGATCGTATTGAAGGACGCCATCCTCGACGACGCGCACCTGGATCGGCTGTTTGCGGCCATCTACGACACCACCGGCCAGATCTGCATGAACGCCAAGCGGCTGTTCGTGCATAAGTCGCGGGTCGATGAAATGGTCAAGGGTCTGTCCGCACGCCTGGAGAAGGTCAAGCTCGGTTATGGACTCGACAAGGACACGACCATGGGCCCGCTGCATTCGCCGGCGCAGAAAACCTTCGTCGACAGCCTCATCAAGGAGGCCAAGGAGGCCGGAGCCAAGGTGCTGGAATTCGGCGAGCTGCCCGGCGGTGACATGAAGGGCGGCAATTTCGTGCGTCCGGCCATTGTCGTCAATCCGAGCCTGAAGCTGCGGGTCGTCACTGAAGAGCAGTTCGGGCCGGTGATTCCGGTGATCCCCTTCGAGACCGAAGAGGACGCCATCCGCATGGCGAATGACAGCTGGGCGGGCCTGAGCGGCTCGGTCTGGACGGCTGATCCCAAGACGGCCAACCGCGTTGGCGGCCAGATGGTCTGTGGTTACGTCTGGGTCAACGACCACGGCGCCACCCGCCTCGACCTGCGTGCCCCCTTCGGCGGTATGAAGTCATCAGGTATAGGCCGTGAGCAGGGCATCGAAGGCGTCCGCGCCTTCCAGGATACCCGCTCGATCGCGCATCTGAATGCCGCCGCGCTGGCCTCCATGGCGCACTAGCACGCGATCCGGTCGGCCTGTAGGACAGGACCGACAAATGAACAGGAATTCTGCGCGTTTACTGCCGTGACTCTTCGCACGTGGGTAGACGAGGGGCTCCCCTATACTCACGCAGACGCGACGCCAAGTCGCGGACCTGAGGAATCGAATGGGCACGACGCACAGCAGAGTGGAGATTGCCGCACGGCCGCCGGCGGATGCCGTTTCGCATGCGAACTTCATTGTGCAGGCGCGACTGGCTGCGGTCGTCGATTCCTCGGACGATGCGATCATCAGCAAGACGCTCGAGGGTCGCATCCAAAGCTGGAATGGCGCGGCGGAACGCCTGTTCGGCTACACCGTAGCCGAAGTCATCGGCAAGCCCATCATGATTATCGTGCCTCCGGAGCTGCGGGCTGAAGAGCGTCTGATCCTGGACCGGTTGAAACGGGGCGAACGCATCGACCATTTCGAGACCGTGCGTATGGCCAAGGACGGGCGCCGCATCTCCGTCTCGCTGACCGTGTCACCGGTGCGCGACCCGCACGGCGTCATTGTGGGAGCCTCGAAAATTGCCCGCGACGTCTCCGAGCGCCACCGATCCGAGCGCGAGTTACGACTCACACAGGGGCAGCTGAAGGCCCATGCCAACGCACTCGCCCGGCTGAACGAATGCACGGCGCGGCTGTGGAGCTGCCACACCCTGCAGGCCGGTTTGGAAGAGATCCTGAACTCGGTCGTGAAGCTGCTCGGCGCGGATAAAGGCCACATACAGTTGCTGGACGACAGCGGCGTACTGCGTATTGCGGCGCAACTGGGATTTGGGTTGGATTTCCTGCAGGCCTTCCGTGAGGTCACGACTGAGGACGATTCGGCTCCCGGCCGGGCGTTGCGATCCCGCGCACGCACAGTCATTGAAGATATAGAAGCGGATTCGCCGTACGAGTCCCTGCGTCCGGTCGCACGCGCCGCCGACTATCGGGCGGTGGTGTCAACGCCGCTGATCGGCCCTGATGGCATCCTCGTGGGCATGCTGTCGACTTACTTCAAATCCGCGCATCGACCAACCGAGCAGGAGTTGGGGATAGTGGATCTGTTCGCGCGTCATGCCTGTGACTTCATCAGGCGCTGCACGATGGAGCAGGCACTGCGCCTGCGTGAAGAATCACTGCGCGAGGGTGATCGGCGCAAGGACGAATTCCTGGCATTGCTGGCTCACGAACTGCGCAATCCGCTCGCGCCGGTGCGGTACGCGTTGGCCGCCATGCGCAAGCCGGGTTTCACGACCGAGCAGCGGGCACATACCAACGAAGTGATCGAACGACAGGTGGTTCACATGGCCCGCCTGCTCGATGATCTGCTGGACGTGTCGCGCATCACGCGCGGCTCGATCGAGCTCAAGAAGAGCAGTACCGAACTGGCACCGATCATCGCCTCCGCCATCGACGCGGCGCGGCCCACGATTGATGGCAAGGAACACGAACTGTCAGTGGACCTCCCCTCGGAGCCTGTCTATCTGGATGTCGACGCCGTGCGCCTGACACAGGTTTTCTCCAACCTGCTCATCAACGCGGCCAAATACACCGACCCGCAGGGCACCATCCGTCTGCACGCAGTACGCGCGGACGATGGTCTCACCATATCGATCCGCGACAACGGCATTGGCATTGCGCCGGAAATGCTGCCACGGCTCTTTACGCTGTTTAGCCAGGCGCGCTCGACCCTTGATCGTTCGGAAGGCGGTCTCGGCGTC
>Ga0210388_10005058_pt1 | contig 10293 bp, 11 predicted proteins | sample IncBWC19OmetaG_FD_155485 | JGI IMG/M metagenome (GOLD analysis project Ga0210388, IMG submission 155485) | Forest soil microbial communities from Barre Woods Harvard Forest LTER site, Petersham, Massachusetts, United States - Inc-BW-C-19-O ...
TATCGCCCCACTTACTAACTGCATCCAAGAATTGTTGGCGTTCGTGACCTCGTTCGCCGTCGTACTCGCTGCCGATCCTGCCCCGGTAGCGGCATTCGCATACCCCGCAGGATTCTCCAGCCCCGCTACCCCTTCTTCACCGGAGATAGCTGTTTGCCAATTCTGTAAACCCTGTTGCCAATCGGCCTGCTGAATCCCCAGAGACTCTGAACTTTCCTGTTGGGCAGCAGACTGCGCCAGCTGCGCGCTCATCTCACGGTTGGCCCCGGAGGGTACAAACGAGTTCCCCCCGGACTCGGAGCCTCGCTGAACCGCCAAGGCTCGTTGGGCGGCAGCGTAGTTGGTTCCCACCCCGGTAGTAGCCAGAGAATTGAGGTCTTGTAACTCGGCGGCTGAGTAACCTAACTGCGAGGGACCGGCTTGAGCTATTGGGTCGAAGATGCTGGTCAACCCCTTCAAGATAGATTGGCTTTGGGCAAACTCGGCAGACTGCTCTGCCGTCATCTGGTTGTAGAACGCTATCTGAGAATCTTGTAACCCGACCTGAGCCGAACTAGCACCCCCGCACATTTAGTTACCCCCCGAATACACCGGCGATGCCTGTTTAACTCCCGCCACTACGTCTCGCATCTCTCCCGGCGAAAACACAAACAGTTTGGTCGGGTCAATCTTGTCTCCCTCTGCGATTGCAATCTTCACGGCGTCGTGCACCATCCTGAACTGGTTCTGGTCGAGAGTGAATAGCAGGGAATCCAGCTCCTTGCCTCCAGCCCTCACCGTCTCCGATATCGAATAACAAGCGCAACAATGCCCGTTAGCGTGCATAGAGTTCCTTTTGAATCTTGTCGCGCGAACCGATCATTAGGTGGTCCCCCTCCGGGTGCCTCGCCCCCTGCCATCGAGCCTTGAATTGAGGCTCCATCCCCGATCCGGCGGAGGCGGCGAATTCTTTCTCCACTACAGCATCGCCTCCACAGGGCGATAACGCGCACGACGCTGCCACACTGAAACCAGCGCCAGTCAAGGCTTTACGCATGCCGTTTCCCTATGGCGTGGAGCGTGGTCACGCCCAGGTCACGATGCGCCTCAGTTTTTCGGGATCGCAAGCCCTCGGCCATGATGCGATGCACTTCGCTAACGGGAATACAAAGCCGCGTCCCAACTTTGCAAGAGTCGATGCGCCGTGTGTACGCCCACTTGCGCCAGCTGTGACGTGAGATGGACGAAAAGGCTTCGCAATCTGCGAGTGAGAAATATTCCGGCTCGATGATGGGAGTAACCCCAGAGTGGAACGGACAGTGAAGCTGAAGTGGCGCGGAGCCACGGGATTACTACTACTCTAAATACACCCGCGAATGAACCCTTGCAAGAGAAAAGAGAAATCGCTCTCAAAAATGATGCGATTTTCTAAAATCTGAGACGGTCTTGCGCGCGTTACAAAACTCCTCCGGTGGCGATGTGTGACAGCAGTGACAGCACGGGACATTTAACCCGTATATTGCGCGTACACATACGTATCTAATGGGCTGACCTGTCACAAGTGTCACAGACTAGTTGACCGGCATTCCTTCCACGAGTCGTGCATAGCTCTTGGCCAAGTCCTCCCGGTGCGAGTAGTTGAATATCTGCATCGCACAGGCTAGGAGTTCTTGGTCTGTCATGCTGAGGCATTTGAGCAAGATGCGCTCCATGCTCTTTCGATCAAACCCCACGGAGTTGAGGGGCTCTCTGGCGATGCTGACATGCAACATCGTGCCGACGCCGGTGAGCAAGTTCTCCCGGTAATGGGGTTCATCTGGCAAGCCGGGCATCTGTTCGGCCAAGGGGAACAGGACATCATCGGGCAGTGGCGAGAGTAAGAAAACCTCGCGGTCCTCGCCCAGGTATATGAATTTGCTTTCGGAATGTGGTGACGGTTGTTTATCTTCCATGCTCATGGTTAGTTACCCCCTTCATTGGATTTCAGGCCGAAGCCTGTAAAGCAAGTTCCCGTGCGAGTGTGGCAGGAGTCGATTCCTTCGCGGGATTCCAAGTCCTGCTTCCAGTCTCGTTGTCTGCCCGGCCTTTCGTTCAGGTCCTCACAAAACAGTTTGAAGTCCTTGAACGCCACTCCAGACCCTACGGACAACGTGTTCCCTACCTCGCAACGCTCTTTCAGCCATAGGCCGATTCTGTCCTCGTTCGACAAGTAATCCGAGGTGGCATCGACAACGCTCTTGGGAGGGTTCAATCCGTCCCGCCGCCACTCCAAGCAACCCTGAATGCACCACCCCAAGACTGCCGGATACTCGGCTTTCAATTTCTCGCTTAGCCTCGGATCGCGTTCCTCTGCGGGGATCGTCACGGCGAACGGGATCAGATGGAATCTGCGCCGTACTGCTTCATCCACACTCGATAGCCTTGGACGGTGATTCCCAGCAATTAAGACTTTGAACTGCGGGACGAATTCAAAGAAATTCTGGTGCATATAACGTGCCGTTAACTTGTCGCCGCCCGTCATCTGTTTCAAGCGAGACTCGGCAAACGAAGATCCTTTTTCGGTTTCCTGTACCAGCGCCAGCCGTACCGATTGCAGAGCTGCCACAGCACAGGGGTGTTGCTCGTTGCGGGTTTCGACAAACAGTTCTTGTGGGCAGGATCGAGCGTAGTCTCCCAAGATGCCCTGCAAGGCCGTCGTGAATACCGATTTCCCGTTCGCGCCAGTCCCGTAAAAGAAAAACAGGGAGTGCTCCTGAGTTGAACCCGTGAGGCAATAACCACACATTCGACGGAGGTAATCCTGTAATTCCTTGTCGCCGCCTGTCACTCGATCTAGGAACCTGAGCCATAGCTCCGGACGTTTGTCTGATACCGAAGTACCAGCACACTTGGTGTGGAAGTTCTCAAGCGTGTGAGTCCGCAGTTTCCCGGTAAGCAGGTCCACCGTACCGGACACTGTGTTAAGTTGCAGTCCGTCAGAGTCCCATCTGTCAGAGGTACAGGCAAAGGTCCTATCGGAGCGCGCCAACTTTTCGACCGCCGCAACTGTCGAACCCTTGAGGACCGCTGCCCTTGCCGTCTTGAGAATGATTGACCGTGAGGCTTCCCGGCAGATGGATCGCGCCAGATCGAAGACCTTGAGGGTCTTTTCCGGTTGCCAAACGCAGCCAGTCCAAGCCATCCAAGCGCCCCACTCCGCGACATACCGAAGGGTATCGCCGTACTTCCGGGTAAGCTCCAGCGCGAGGGCATCCTCCGTAGCATCCGCCCCGAGGGCCGTAAACGTTGCTTCCAAGTCTGGTACTAGTTCTTGTTCGTTCACAGGGTCACCTCGAAACTGGAAGGCAGATACTTGCTGTCCCCTGTGATCTCGGAGAATTCCGCCGCCAGTTCCCGGACCCGCCTTCGTTCTTGCGAAGCCTTCTTGACGTATCGGACGTGGCCCTGAATGCCCTCCGGGACCACCCCGAATTCGCAGTCGAGCCAAAGGGCCGCAAGCCGGGCAGCATGCGCCGTGCCCTCTTCGTACAACGTGTCCAGGTATCGGGTGACGTTCGCAACGTCGGCAACTTCCTGCCGGGCATTTATGTGGCAGATTGCCTCGAAGAGAACCCGATGATCCTCCAAAAGAAAATCCGCCGGCGAAAGTTCAGAGGCATAGCCCCACAGCCCCGGACGAAGCCACAATGAGCCCAGAATGCACCGCTCGCTGAAGACGGCATCTTTTGCAAGATCGCGGATCATTGCTGACCCCCGTTCTCGAAGGCTTCGAGGGCATCAACCCGTCGCCAGATGTCCCGCCATTGGCTGAGGTCGAGGCGTTCTAGATTCTTCCCGTACTCGCGCTTGGCTAATCGTTCCGCTTTGGCCCTACGCCAGTTTTCCTTTGACCGAATTGCAATCATCTCCGAGGTAATCACTGACCACCCCCGAGGTGCGAGAATCGTTTCTCATCCTCACGGGCGATGCGCTCGAATTTCTTGCGTTGGGTTTCTTTCTTTCGCTTCTTTTTCTGAACGCGCACCAGTCGGAATTGATCCGTTGCACAGTCGATGCACGCGGCGGCCACTGAGCCTTCTAGGGAAAATGACAACTGGGTGGTTTGGTAATGCTGGCGGCAGTAGTTATCGCGCCAGACTGGGAAGGGACAACTTCGCGAGAATTTGCAGGACTGGGGTTGACTGAAATCGTTTACGGGATTACAAGTGGGATTGTTGCTGGCTCCGATGAAGGGCATCGGGTGACCTCTGAGGGGTAGGGCGGAAGAGAACCGCTTTGCCCCTTTTTCTTATTTTGTGGATTTTCGATACAGGGACAGGCGCGGAGCCTGTTTACTTCTAAATCTTATGCCGCGTTCTTGACTGACAGTGGTGGCCTACCGGGTTTGCCCGGCGTCCAAGGCCCTATTCCTAACTTCCGATATCTCACCGTCATGGCTTCCCGTTTGATCTTGCGGCATCGGGCACAATGGCTGAACCGCTTACTCCGCGCCGATCTTCCGCACCGTGGACACCGACCAGCCTTGACTTGCTCACGTTGCCATTCAAGCTGTTTCGATGCCACCGCGCTTACACCTCCGGCGTGAGCCTACGTTCTGATCTTAGTACCAATAGGGAAGAGGTGTCAAGGAATAATTTGCATTGTTATCGCCTTGTGTGCTCTAATCGCTCCGTTCTCTCTGGAGGATTGCTATGGGACGTGATGGAATCTTCAAGCGTAAGGGTGCCCTTTGGATTAGTTACACGCTCGCAGACGGTCGCCGCCGACAGGAAAAGACGCATGAGCACTCAATCACGGAAGTCCGCAAACTCAGAGCGGCGAAACTGGCAGAAGTCGAGAAACAGAAAACCCTAGGCTACACCCCGCCCACCAAGGACACATTCGCATCGTTCGTGCCAACCTATCTAGCCCACCAGAAGCCGCGTCTTACCCCGGACGGCTATGAGAGAAGTAGGGGCATCGCGGAAGATCATCTCAAGGCTGCATTCGGCTCCATGCGCCTTGCCGATATTCGAGCAGATCAGGTGGGGGACTACATCGACAAGAGGCTGCTATCAGTTAAGCCAGGTACGGTGGTCCGGGAAGTGAACGTCTTGAAGAACCTTCTGGAATACGCTCTGGAAAAAGGCCGCATCGCAGTTAACCACGTTCGCCGCATGAAACTGCCGAAGGCTAACGATGAAAGGGTGCGCCACATAGGGAAAGACGGGCTAAAATCTATCCTCACAGAATGCCCGGAGTGGTTGCGGCCTATCGTCGCTTTGCTGGTCGCCACTGGCATGCGCAGGAGTGAAGCGCTCAAGTTGCGCTGGTCGTGGATTGACAAGCAAGCTAACTGCATCGTCATCCCGAAAGCAAAGTCCGGCAAGTTCCGGCTAGTCCGGCTGAACAGTCTAGCTTGGATCGTCCTTGATGCCCGTCCAAAGGGAACGGCTCTGGTATTCCCGCCCTCGGAACAGCTAACCCCGGCGAACGTGTCGCTGGCCTTTCATCGTGCCTGTGTCCGCGCCAAAGTGGAGGATTTTAGGTTGCACGATCTCAGGCATACGTTCGCATCCCGGCTGCGTAACCTTGGGGTGGGAATTCAGGAGATATCAGAATTGCTCGGCCACTCCGATCTGAGGATGACCAAACGCTATTCCCACATTGAGCCAGATGTTTTGCAGAAGGCAGCGGAACGCCTCGGGGAAGTCCTGCCAGCCGACCTATTCGGTCACGATGGAGTCACGATGGACAAGGGAAACCAGTCTCTACCAGTCTCTACCAGTATTAAGCGACTGTCTGCGTAAGTTCTTGCTGAATCAGGTGGTTGGGCAGCTAACTCCCTTTCTTTCAATCCCTTGCAAAAATGCCTCGGTTCGCCCTTTCACGGCGGTAACACGGGTTCAAATCCCGTCGGGGACGCCAAATCTTTTCAGGAGCTCACCAAGTCAGCTTCACTACCCAAGCACTCGTCTGTTGACCTCTGCTGGCTAATTGAGAGAGCACGTTTTGAGTCTCATCGGACCAGGTGCCATAATACGTGGTGTTTTTCGGCTACCCAAATGCGGAAGACAGTTCCTCGCCGCTTTAACTGGCCCGCCAACACCCTTACGGTCATCTTGTCCGTTTTTCTGTCCTATGTGTCGTTCGGTACAGCCCCGGTTCACGCCCTCGATCCGAACCTGCGCCTCACCCAGTACATGCACAAGTCTTGGGGGACCCAAGATGGCTCCCTCCCGGCTGCGATGTCTTCCATCACGCAAACCGCCGATGGTTTTCTGTGGTTCTCAGCCCTCTCCCAAGGAATTTACAGGTTTGATGGTGTTCGGTTTGTTTCCAGGACATTGCCCACACACGATAAAGCGATGAGCACGATTGTGGACGTTTATGGCGACCATGCCGGTGGGCTATGGGCGCTAGGCGAGAGTGACATCGTTCACCTAAAAAATGGAGTGATCACTTCTCGTTTCAACTTGGATGGGTTCCAGAGCTTTGAACACATTAGCGAGGATCCTGACGGCTCGTTGTGGGTGGTGCGGGGTGGGGCCCATATAGCAGATGCACCCCTTTGCCGTGTTACTGACCAAGCCGTCAAATGTTTCGGAAAATCAGATGGAGTGTCGATTTCCCCCGCCGACTCTCTATTGCTTGACGGAAAAGGAGGATTTTGGCTTGGCGGGCAAACAGGGCTTGTCCACTGGCATGATGGCGTATCAGAAACTTACCCGATCAAAGCGCTGAACTCGAACGCCGGACAACAGGGAGTCGTGAGCTTGGCGTCCGGTTCCGATGGAACACTCTGGGTTGGCATACTTGCAGAAGGACCCGGGCTCGGGCTTGGACGGTTAATAGCAGGGATAGTAAAGCCATTTGTGACGCCCACTTTTGATGGCAGTAAAGTAGTCGTCAACACGATGGTCTTTGACCGCGACGCCAATCTCTGGGTGGGTACCGTGGGCAAGGGACTCTTTCGAATTCGTGGCAATGTGGTGGACCATTTTCAGCAAAGGGACGGGTTGTCCGGTGATTCTGTACTTGCTCTTTTCGAAGACAGAGAAGGGATCGTATGGACTCTAACCACGAATGGCATTGACAGCTTTCGCGATCCGCGAGTCACCATTTTTTCAGCACGCGAAGGCCTGGGAGCAGACGCAGCTGCAGGCGTTCTGGCGAGCAGAGATGGAACGATCTGGGTAGCAAACGCTGGATCGCTTGACCACATCAAGGATGGGACCATTTCGTCCATTCGTGCAACGAATGGTCTACCGGGCCATCAAGTGTCCTACTTGCTCGAAGACCATGCCGGCAAGCTGTGGGTGGGAGTGGATGACGGGCTATATCTATTCGAAAATGGGAGTTTCCGTCGGCTCCCCCAACCAGGTAACCGGCCGCTTGGGATGGTTGTGGCGCTTACCGAGGACATCGACGGGAACATTTGGGCGGAGTGTGCAAGCAAACCCCGAAAACTTGTGCGTATCCGCGATTTTCAAGTGCAGGAGGAGTTTCCTGAATCAAAGCTTCCCCCTGGACATAGTCTCGCTTCCGACCCAAACGGAGGCATTTGGATAGCGACTCCAAAGGGAGATGTCGGACTTTTTCGGAACGGCGCTCTCGAAATGAAGTTTCCGTTAAACCCAGGAGGCGATCCGTTCAATCGCAAGATCATGTCGAGGGCAGATGGTTCTATTCTTGCGGCTTCCGAAGACGGACTTGTCGAATGGCGACAGGAGAAAGTACAGCGGATGACGACGAAGAACGGTCTGCCTTGCAACTCGGTGATCTCATTCATGCAGGACAATGAGAATCGCTGGTGGTTGCACACGGGCTGTGGTGTGGTCGAGTTCCCGGATTCGGAGCTCCAGCATTGGCAGGACAATCCGGAGACGATTGTTCAAACCCGAGTCTTCGACGTGTTGGATGGAGCGCGGCCGACAGGCTGGCCATCTTTTAATACTGCTGCCTACTCTGCGGATGGGCGAGTGTGGTTTGCGACAGGATTTGTAGTAGAGAGGGTTGACCCGTCCAGGCTCTCGCAGAAATCGCTTCCGGCACAGACATACATCGAATCCCTCATCGCTGATCGAAAGGTGGTCGAAGGCACGCCCAACCTCAGAGTTCCTCCAAACCCTAGGGACTTGCAAATTGATTACACCTCACCCACTTTCTCGATTCCGCAGAGGGTAAACTTTCGCTACCGGCTTGACGGCTATGACCGCGATTGGCACGAGGCCGGCACGAGGCGACAGGCGTTTTATACGGACTTGCCTCCCGGTAAGTATTTATTTCGCGTAGTCGCAAGCAATAGTGACGGCGTCTGGAGTGAAAGCGACGCCAAGCTCGATTTCTCTGTTACACCCGCGTACTACCAGACAAACTGGTTTCGTGCCCTCTGTATGGTCATATTTATAGGCCTGCTCTTGGTGTTCTACCAATGGCGTGTCCGGCATTTGCGTCATGAGTTCGAGATGACGCTGGAGACACGAGTCAGCGAGCGGACACGCATTGCGCGAGAGCTTCACGACTCGCTGCTGCAAAGTTTCCATGGTTTGCTGCTCCGCTTCCAGACCGTGTTCCAGTTGCTGCCAGAGCGCCCGATGGAGGCGAAAGAGAAGCTAGGAAGCGCCATCGAGCAGACCGCCGCCGCGATTACTGAAGGCCGGGATGCAGTGCAGGGATTGCGAGATTCCACAGTCCAAGGCAACGATCTCGCGCAGGCCGTCAGCACCCTCGGAGAGGACCTGGCAGCGGACTCAACCAACCACCGACCCGCATTCGGCGTCGCCGTTGAGGGTGAGGCGCGGAATCTGCACCCCATCCTCCGGGACGAGATCTACAAGATTGCTGCCGAAGCGCTGCGGAACGCGTTCCGCCACTCTCGGGCACGGCAGATCGAGGTCGAAATCCGGTACGACAGCGACCAATTCCGGCTGCGGGTGAGGGATGATGGAAAAGGCGTTGACCCGGCGATTCTCTCCCGTCAAGGTGGTGAAGGACACTACGGCTTGCCCGGTATGCGGGAGCGCGCCACTCTTATAGGCGGTAAGCTGGTACTGTGGAGCGAAGTCGATGAAGGTACCGAAGTGGAACTGCGCGTTCCTGCCAGCACCGCCTACGCGAGAGCACAGAGAAGCTCGTGGTTTTCACGCAAGGCGAAGGCGTGAAGTAGGAGTACTCATGAACGCCGGTAGCTCGCAAATTCGAATTCTGGCGGTTGACGACCATCCAATCGTGCGCCAGGGGATCGCCGGTCTCATTGGCATTCAGACCGATATGATTTTGGTAGGTGAAGCATCCAACGGTCGCGATGCCATTCAGCAATTCCGGACGCACCATCCCGACGTCACGCTCATGGACTTGCAGATGCCGGAGATGAACGGCATCGATGCGCTCATTGCGATTCGCACCGAATTTCCCGACGCAAAAGTGATTGTGCTGACGACCTACATAGGTGATACGCAAATTCTGCGCGCTCTCAAGGCCGGTGCGCAGGCATACCTGCTCAAGAATACATTGCACAAGGAACTACTCGATACAATTCGAGCGGTCCATGCGGGAAAGAAGACCCTCTCGCCGGAAGCGTCGTTCCAAGTGGCAGAGCATGCGACGGATGATGCGCTGACGCCAGCAGAGATCCTTGTCTTGAAAATGATTGCCGCTGGAAATGCAAACAAGCAAATTGCGGATCAGCTCTCGATCACGGAGGAAACGGTTAAAAGCCGCGTCAAGAACATCCTTTCCAAATTGGGCGCCAACGACCGAACGCACGCCGCAATGATTGGCCTGAAGAGAGGAATCATCGACTTGTAGTTGCCGCCCCCTTGCCCCGCCTAAGAAAATTAAGAACTCTAAAGAGTGACGATTAAACCTCTTTGTGGGGTTTCGATCGGCCCCGACACGGAGGACTCTAGTTATGTACTGAAAGGTGCGTAATTGCGACGGCTGTATTCCACATTTGCTGGCGGTTGGCCCGGCGCAGGGTTGCTTCTCATGCGCGTGGTCGTTGGCAGCGTGCTGATTGTTCGCGCGGGCTTGAGGCTGTGGAGCGATCTACCGCCGATGAATGTGACAATTCCTGCTGCCTTCTTGATCGGAGCGGGATTACTGCTAATCGTAGGTTTATGGACTCCCATCGTGGGATCTTCCATAGCATTGATTGAGATCTGGAAGATATTTACCGTACCCGGCGACAAATGGGTATGGCTGCTGTTAGGAACTGCCGCTGCCGCTCTCGCAATGTTGGGACCGGGTTTCTGGTCCATCGATGCTCGCCTGTTCGGGTGGAAGCGCATCGAAGCTCCGCCCCGCAAGACAAGTTCTAACTCTCGCTAAGAC
>Ga0210388_10005061_pt1 | contig 10292 bp, 7 predicted proteins | sample IncBWC19OmetaG_FD_155485 | JGI IMG/M metagenome (GOLD analysis project Ga0210388, IMG submission 155485) | Forest soil microbial communities from Barre Woods Harvard Forest LTER site, Petersham, Massachusetts, United States - Inc-BW-C-19-O ...
AGCATGATGTTGATGATGCCGATGGCACCCAGGCCGAGAGTAACGACTCCGACAACTCCGAGGAACCAATCCATCGCGTCAAAAATCTTGGCTACGCGGATGGAGCCATCAATCGTGTCCCAGTCCATGAAAGCGTCGTCGAGGCTGGGATCGAAACCATGGCGCCGGGCGATGATGGCATGAACTTCATTCTTGGCTTCGACGTGCAATTCTTTTCTTATAGGCCGGTAATTCAGAAACGAGATAGCATTCTCCGTGTTCTGCGCCTTGAGCGGGAAGAGCATGCGCATAGTGTCGAAGGGGACGAAGATGCGGTTGTTGGTGCCGTTGTTGCCCTCTTTGCCGATCTTGGGGATGACCCCGATCACTTTGAAATCCATGTCGTTGAGCAGGATGGTGCTACCCACGGCCGGCTCCCCAGGGAACATGTTCTTCAGCAGTTCCCACCCCACCACGGCCACGCGACGATGCTGGGTGTTGTCCTCGTCATTGAACCAGCGCCCGGGCTCGATGGGAGTGTTGCGAATCTGGTTATAGGACGGAGCAACGCCGAAAACCTGGCCGTTGGTGGAACCGTAGTCGCTGACCGCGCGGATGTCATCGCGCTCGAGCACAGGGGAAATCGCCCGCAGAAACCTGGACTGGTCGCGAATGGCGAAATAGTCGCCGTAGGTTAAATAGTAGGGCTGCCCTGATTGATAACTGCCCGCCACGGCGGGGATGCGGCCGGGGAAGAGAAACATAATGTCTTGACCCAACTCGGCCAGGTTCTTGTCTTGACCACTGCGAAAACCCTCTCCCAGCCCAACCAGCAGCAGCAAGGAGCCCACGCCCCAGGCAATTCCAAACATGGTGAGGAAAGAGCGCAGCTTGTGCGCCCATAGCGTGGAGAGCGACTGGCGGACTATGTCGAGAAGTATTCGCATGAGATACACCCCCACGCCTCCGGGGAGGTGCGTGGGGGTCCTGAGATCGAGTCGGGCGGGGGGTCTCAATCCCGCATGACTCGATCTCGTTCAAGCATCTGATTATTAATACGCAGCCGTGCCGCGCGAAGTTCCCTGCTGGGGCTGCTTCTTTAGACAGCGGGAAGGCGAAAAGGGTTAGCCGAAGGACGAAAATTTGGGAGAACTGTGTGGTTCAGCGAGGTTCAGCGCGGCTTAGAAAGATGAGCCTTGATGATCTCTGATCAGAACTCGAAGGATCCAGTGGCTGGGGCTGGGCGAGGGGCTCCGTCGGTGCCGGTTGCCGGGAGCAGGCCGGAGACTCCGCTTAGACTTTCCCAAGCGGCTTGGTTCAGAGCAGGGTCTGAGCCCACAAGGTCGCGGATCATATCCCACGCGGCGACGTTTAGAGCGCCTTCGGGTGGAGGGCCCATGGCGAGGGAAACTGAGCACTGGGGGCAGAAAGAAATGCGATGGGCGGTCGACTTCTGCCGCGGTCTAATGCCCACGGTCTGCGCAAACAGGTAGAGGGCGACAGATTTGTGTCCGGGTGCGAGTTCGCGATTGCAGCGAAGGCAGTGCATGTTCTCCAAGCATTTCTCCTGGCGGCAGTGCGGCCCGTAAAGTATGAATACTGTCTTTAGGGAGACGCGAGGCGCAAGTATGTAGAAAGATTCCGGCGAGCAGGAGCTCAAGCTTGAAAGCAGGCAGCCGGGATTACTCAGAGGCGACGCGATCAACCTCATAGTCACGCCCCCCGGGAACCAAGCTGTGGTCTAGGCAGAGGCGGCCGGCTCGGTGCACTCTGTTGCGGTGACTGCTGTGAGGAACTCTCGAGATTTGGTTTTGACGGTTGTCCAGTCGCGCGCTGGAGAAGACCGTCTGCCGGCTGAGTTCGTTCGACTGTCGGAGCTTCGCAAATTGCGCGAGTGCGAACAGGTCGCTGCGGTTTGCTACCGCATGCGCCGCGGTGCCGTCGAGTTCCTGCTGGTCCGGACCCGAGGCAGCCGGCGGTGGACGTTTCCCAAAGGCAGCGCAGAGCCTGGGCTTACCCATGCCCAGGCAGCGGCGCTGGAAGCATTCGAGGAAGCGGGAGTTCATGGGCGGATCGAAGAAGCTTCATTCGCCCGCTACGGCCGCCGCGTGGGGCGTATCGCTTCAGGCAAAGCATCTGGGGAAAAGGTGGTAACGGTCAACGCTCATCTGTGCGAAGTGTTGCGACTTAGTCCTCCGCAGGAGTCCAAACGGAATCGAACCTGGTTTTCTGTCGCGGAGACGCGACGACGATTGCGTGAGGGACGCAAGGGCAGCGAAGGGGCCGCACTCGTTCGCGTGGTAGATAAAGCCGTAGGGCGCATTCAGGAACGGCGCTGCGAAAGCGGGATATGCGAAGGCGGAGTGCAGTATGAGCAGAAAGATCGATCGGGATGGGATGCGCTCCCGAAAGATGCGCTGCGAAAAGTGCAGTTCGATTTTGTGGAAACTTACGGTCGGGCGGAGGTAGCTTCGGTCATGCCGCAAATTCGCCAGATCGGCAGGACGCAGCGAATCGCCGGGCCGATCGTGGGCACTCATACTCCCGAGTTGCTACGAGGCGAGGTCCTGCAATTCGAAACAGCGCGCGAGAAGAAGGTCAAAGCCTTGAGAGCCGGCACAAGCTTCCGAGGCTGAAGCCCACGTCTTCAGGCGTCGCTTTCACTGCAGAAGTCCTGCTCCACCCGCCCGCTTCCTACTCTTTGTTTTTCGGCCGCTCGTAGGCCTTCTGGAGATACTTGCGCGCTTCTTCGAGAGCTCCGAAGGTGTCGTCGTTGGTCTGGATGGCTTGCCGGTATTCGTTGATAGCGCGCTCGCGCTGGCCGGTGATGTCAAAGATTTTTCCCAGTTGGATGTGGCTCCAGACTTCGGTCCAGCGAGGCTCACCGTCACCGTTGATGGACGAGCGGTAGGAGTTCGCCGACGACTGGTAGTTTCTCTGCTGGAAGAAGATTTCCGCGATGCGGTAGTAGGCAAAGGAACTGTTGCGGTTAAGGTCAAGGGCCTTATTGAATTCGGCGAGCGCACCCGCGAGGTCGCCTTGCTGCTGCAGGGCCATGCCGCGAAGAATGTTGGCACGGAGCTTCACGTCCGAAGAGTTGGTGAGCACGTGATGGTCGGGATCGACGGCGATGCGCCTCGGACGCCCGAAGGTTTCCACGGTGAAGGGCGAGTTGGTGCCAACCACCTCCAGTTTCTTGTCTTCGGTTTTGCCGTCAGTGTCAATGCGCAGGTCGACGGGCATGCGGAAGAGGTCGAGATCCTGGGAAATCTCTCCTGTAACGCGGAAGCCTTTATTGTTGCCGAGGCGGTAGGTCGTGTACTTAACCTTGAATTCAGGAGCGCCGGTGGAGTCGAGCCACTGGGAGAAAAACCAGGTGAGCTGATTGCCGTAATTTTTTTCCGCAATGGCGCGAAAGTCGTCCATGCTGGCCGACTTGCCGGAATAGGTTTCGGCGAATTCGCGCATGGTCTTCAGGTATTTGTCCTCACCCAGCACCCAGCGCAGCATGTGCAGGATCATCGCGCCCTTGTCCGTGACGAGCGATTGAAACTCGGTGGAGAAGGGATCAAGTTTGCTGGCGCTGGAGAGCGGCACGGTGTCATAGGCCAAAGCTCCCACCGACATGTCCTTGATCACTTCTTCCAGACCGGCCGCACCGGCTGCGCTCTCGACATACATGGCTTCGGAATAACGGGAGAAACCATCGGTCAACCACCAATCGTCCTTTGAAGCCGGGCTTACGGAAACTCCCCACCATTGGTGGGCGATGGCGTTGGCGAGCAGGCGGTAATTTGTCTTCTCCGTGATGGAGGGGCTTGCGAGGCCGGCAATTTCCGGAGCCCAGGCGTAGGGAACCGTGTCTCCCGGGAGTTCCACTACGTTAAGCCTCTGCGAGAGAGGTGTGCCGTAAAGAGTGATGAAGTAGGTGAACTCCTGGACCGCCGTAGTCGTGTATTCCGGAGCCAATTTCTCGTGCGTGGGTTTGAAGAAGACGTGCAGGTCCATGCCGGCTTCATCGCTCTTATATTCCTGGAAAGTACCGGCGATGATGGTGCCGGGGAAGCTGGGCTTGGCGTAGAAGAACGTAAATGTCTTGGTGGGAAGGCCGTTGGTATTGGGTTTCTTGGACGGCGGATTGTCGGTGACGTTGGACTTTCCGCTTCCGATCACGAGCATGTGCGCGGGGACGGTGACGCTGATGGTTGCAGTGAAGCGGTTGAGACCGTAGCCGCTCACGGGGAACCAGCGTCCGGAATAGAGCAGGTAGCTGGTGTCGTCGCCGATGTAGGCCAGCTTGAGGCCGGGAACCGGGCTGTCGTCGGCGGTTTCGAGCTGACCTTCGTATTCGAAGGTCAGCGTGGTGGATGCATTCTTCGCCAGCCCGGCGGGCAGCGGAACTCGGATCGTCGAATCCTGAGTGATGCGCTCGGCCGAGAGCGGCTGGTTATTGTCATCGAGAACCCGGGTGACGCGCAGGTCGTTGTGCAATTCAAAGATGGCGGTGTTTATATCTTGAAGCGCTGTGAATTTGACCCTCGCGCGCGCCGAAATCTGGTGGAGGTGGGGAGTGAGTTCGACCTCGATCTGGTAATCGTCGACGCGCAGGTGCGTCTTCTCGGCGGCCCGTGAAGGGATCGCGACAAAAACCATTAGCAGCAGGGCGAGGGAACCCGACAGGACGCTCTGGGCGCGCCGAAAGCGAATCTGCATTAAGGAGAGTCTCCCGGAAATGGGCCTACCACTTCCCTATGATGAAGATTCTCCACTAAAAGATGCTGGGAGCACAAGGTTTAGCGGGTAGCTTCTAGCTTTTGGCTCCTAACGTTTAGCTCGAACCGCGCGACTGCAGGGCCAGGATTATCTCTGCGGCTCGATCTGCGGGATGCTGGGCGGGGCCTGCGGCGGCGCTCTGGGGCGGGCGGAGCAAGGTTTTTACCCGGGTCAGGCCTTCCAGCATGCGGTCGCGTGCGGGGCCATCTGCAAGGATTTCCTGCAGGCGGGTGACGACATTTTGTGCGGTGAAGTCGTGTTGCACCAGCTCGGGGACGACTTGTTCCCCGGCGATCAGGTTAACCATGGCGAAGTGCGGGACTTTGACGCGGGGCTTGCCCAGCCTATAGGTAAGGGGCGAGACGCGGTAGACCATGACGAACGGAGTGCGCATCATCGCGGCTTCGACCGTCGCGGTGCCGCTGGCGATGATTCCGGCGCGAGAGTGCCAGAGCGCAGGCAAGGATTCGGGCACGAAGGCGATGCGGTGACCAGCTACGAGACGTTGGAGAAAGGCGCGGTCCAGCGTGGGTGCGACCGGAAGCAGATATTCCTTGGCGTCGCCGAGTCGAGCGGCAGCTTCGAGGATCGTCGGCAGGTTCATGCGGACTTCTTTGACACGGCTGCCGGGCATGAGGGTGATCCAATGTTTTGCAGGATTGAGTTGGAATTGTGCAGCGTAGTCGCTCCGCTCAATAGCGGGGTGCGGCAAGTCAGCTAAGGGATGACCGACGAAAGTCGCGTCGACTCCACGGTCGCGGTAGAACTTTTCTTCGAAGGGAAAAATCACCAGCGCCTTGTCGACGTATTTGCGGATGAGACGCACGCGTCCCTGCCGCCACGCCCAGAATTGCGGTGCGACGTAGTAGACCACGGGAATGCCTCGCTTCTTCATCTGCCGCGCTACGCGCCAGTTGAAGGCAGGCGAGTCGATGACGATAGCGAGATCTGGCTTGCGCTTGTCGGCTTCTTTGATCAGATGCTGGAACAGGCCGTAGATCTTGGCCAGATGGCTGAGGATTTCGGTGATGCCGACGACCGAAAGATCTTTCGCGTCGACCACGGTATCGCAGCCAGCGGCGCGCATGCGATCTCCGCCGACCCCGAAGAATTCAAGCGAAGTTTGTGTGGGGACAGCCGCCCCCGGCTGTCCAGCGGAGCGAAGCTCCGCAGCTTTTCGCTGCAGGGCTTCGATGAGCTGCGCGCCGTACATTTCTCCAGAAGCTTCGCCGGCTGAGATCAGGATGAGCAAGAGAGCATTGTATAGAACCTGTCGCTCTCCTTAGGGACTACCAATGTGCAACTGTGCAAGGATTCTCGCTTTTCGACGTGGGCCCTGTCGAAAAGTGAAAGCGAAGGTGCCCGTAGAAAGACACTGCTCGCCCGCGCTGCTTCTTGGGGCGGAAGGTCCAGTCCTTCGCCGCATCAATGGCGGAGCCCGCAACCAGAGGATGCCCGCTGATCAACTGGGCGCAAGCAACCTGTCCTTTCTCATCGACCAGAATGTCGACAAGGACGAGTCCCTCGATCCGAGCCTGGCGAAACAGAGCAGGCATTTGAGGTGCAATGCAGTGTGTCGCGTTCTTGAGTAGGGCGGTAGTGCTCAGCCAAATTGGCTCCCCACCGCTGTCCGTTAGCACCGGTCCCTCGTTTGTGCATGAACCTAGCGAGGCTGCGGGGTGAGGCCGGTCCGCGTCCTGCAAAGTGCCGGAGGAGAAGGACACTCCCGCCAGCACTAGGAACACCCAGCACGCTTGCATGAGACGCATACGGTCAGAGACACCAACCACATCACCGGAGTTCCCGATTGAGGGTTTTCAATCGACACTTCGTTCGGCCCTAGTCATCCGCGCTCGCGGTAACTTCCGGCTCTCTGAAGCCATCCGCATTCGCGGGCGAGGGCGCCCGCGCCACATTCAGCTCCTGGTCTTTGTATTGCAGTTGATACAGCTTGAAGTAAATCCCACGCTGGGCGAGGAGTTGCTGGTGGGTGCCCATTTCGCGGAGCTGGCCTTTGTGCATGACGATGATTTTGTCGGCGCGCTGCACCGTCGAGAGGCGATGAGCGATGATCAGGGACGTGCGTCCCTCGACCATGCGGTTGAGAGCGTCGCGCACGCGAAATTCGGTTTCGGTATCCACGCTCGAAGTGGCTTCGTCGAGAATCAGAATCTTCGGTTCGTGGGCCAGAGCGCGCGCGAATGAGATGAGCTGCTTCTGCCCGGTAGAAAGCGTGGAGCCGCGTTCGCGGACTTCTTCGTCGAAGCCTTTGGGCAGGGCGCGGATGAAGTCGGTGAGGTTCACGTCTTCCGCGGCCTGCTCGACGTCTGCGTCCTGAATGCGCTTGGTGCCTAGCCGGATATTTCCGGCGATGGTGCCGCTGAACAGGAATGGATCTTGCAGGACTACGCCGAAGCGGCTGCGCAGGTCGGCCAGATCCATTTCCTTCACGTCTACACCGTCGATTCTGACTGCGCCTTTCTGTACATCGTAGAAACGCAGCAGAAGTGAGATCAGAGTGGTCTTGCCGGCGCCGGTGTGGCCGACGATGGCTACGGTTTCGCCGGGCTCGATGGTGAAAATAACATCGCGGAGCACCCAGTCTGGGGCCGTATCGACATCCTGCGCGTCGTGGTAGGTGAACCAGACATGATCGAATTCCAGCCGGCCCGGGCCCTCGGGACTCTTGGTCACAGCGGGCGAAACCACCTGCACCGGCGTATCCAGCAGTTTGAAGATACGTTCGCTCGCTGCCATGGCCGATTGCAGGATGTTGTATTTCTCACTGAAATCCATGATCGGCCGGAAGAAACGCAGCGCGTATTGGATGAAGGCGACCAGCACGCCCAGCGTGGCGACAGCCGGCACTAAGTGGAATGCGACCAGCGTCTTCCAATTGAAACTCACCGCGACGCTGGTCACGGGAGTTTGGTGCATCACGTCGCCGCCGCCGAACCAGATGACGCAAGCGATCGCGATGGCGGAAAGAATCTCGACCGCAGGGTAATAGACCGAGTAGGCCATGATTGCGTCTTTGAATGCGTCCATGTGGCTGCGGTTGATTTCTGAGAACTGTTGATAGGCTTTGCGCTCGCGATTGAAGAGCTGCAACACGACCATGCCGCTGATGTGCTCCTGCAGGTACGAGTTAATGCGGGCGATCGCCAAACGTATGCGGCGGTAGGAATCGCGCACCCGGTCGCGGAAAATCTTAGTCGCGCCGACGATGAAGGGCAGCACGGCAAACGTAATCAGCGCCAGCTTCCAGTTCATGCAGAGCATCACGCCCAGAATGCCGAAGAGGACGAAGAGGTCTTCGAAGATGGAGACCACGCCGGACGTGAACATTTCGTTCAATGCATCCACGTCGGTGGTGACGCGTGTCACCAGGCGGCCAACCGGGTTCTTGTCGAAGAAGGCCACGTGCAGGCGCTGCAGGTGGCGGAAGATCTGGCGGCGCAGATCGAACATCACTTTCTGGCCGGTCCATTGCATAAAGTAGGTCTGCAGGAACTCGAGCAGAAAGCTGAAGACAAGCAGTCCGACGTAGATGGCCGCGATCTGCGCGACTCCGGTGATCGCGTTTGGGCTCAGCCAGCTCCAGATGCCGGAAGAAGCCCCTGAAGACATATCTTTAACGGGAGCGAGGTAGCGATCAATCGCCACCTTGGTGAGATACGGCCCGAGCACGTCGGCGAAAGACTTCAGGAAAATTGAAGCCAGCGCGATCGCGACCTGCCAGCGGTAGGGACGCAGATACTTCAGCAGCCGCGCCATCAGGCGGCTGTCATAGGCTTTGCCTAATACTTCTTCTTCCTGGGCCATCGGTTTGTTGGCGAGCGTGGTGAGGCTGCGCGCTGACAAGGTACCTCAGTTTGGATGGCGGAGGCGGGCGGGAGGATGGAAAACGTTTTGGGCTCGCAGATGGGATAATGGTCTGATATGCCCCTCGGCATTTACATTTCGGTGCCGTTCTGCCGCACCAAGTGCAGCTATTGCAACTTTGCGTCTGACGTGTTTTCCCAGGCGGTTTTTGAACGCTACGTGGATAAAGTCTGCGCCGACACCGAGAACGCGCCGCGGATCGCGGCGGAAATGGGCGGGCAGTTGGAGCACGCAGTAGATTCCATTTATCTTGGCGGCGGAACGCCGACGGTGCTCGAAGCCGCGCAACTGGAGCGGATCTTCGCGGGAGTGCGCCAACAGTTCGACGTGAGCGCAGACGCTGAAATCACAGTTGAATGCGCCCCCGGAACGCTCACAGGGGCCCTGCTAGAGACGCTACTGCGGTGTGGTGTGAACCGCGTGAGCCTCGGAGTTCAGTCGTTTGTGGATGCGGAAGCGGCTGCGGTCGGCCGCCTGCACAAGCGCACGACCGTGCTCGATGACGTCGCGGCGCTGCGGTCCGCGGGGATTACCAATATCAATATCGATCTTATCGCCGGGCTGCCCCACCAGACCGCCGAAAGCTGGCAGTTCTCTCTGGCGGAAACCGTCGCCACAGGTGCGCCACACGTAAGCGTTTACATGCTCGAAGTGGATGAAGATTCGCGGCTGGGCCGGGAGCTGCTGGCCGGGGGCACGCGCTACCACGCGCACTTTGTGCCGGATGAAGAAGCCGTGACGGATTTTTACCTGGTGGCTTGTGACCAACTCGCGGCTGCTGGAATTCGGCAATACGAGATCTCCAACTTCGCGCGCGCGGGATTCGAGTCGCAACACAACTTGAAGTATTGGACGCGGCAACCTTACTTCGGGTTCGGCGTGGACGCGCATTCGATGCTGGCTTCCGCCTCCTCAGAGAACGAGGCGGTGCGATTTGCGCCTTCCGACTCTCTCGAACAATACATGAGCGGAGCGGAGTTGCAGCGGAGGGCAGTCTCCCGCCGCGCAGCGTTGGAAGAGAATTTCTTTCTTGGTCTCCGGCTCAACCGCGGCATTAGTTTGCGCGAACTCGCTGTGAGGTTCGGCGAGGACCTCATCGCTGACGCTCGCGCTGTGATTGCAGAACTGGTCGAAGGCGGCCTGATGGAGCTGCGCGGAAACCGCGTCAGCTTGACGTCACATGGGCGGTTAGTTTCAAACGACGTGTTCGAGAGATTCATTCTGGCTGATCAAGTCGTTCGCTGATTCTCGTCTCGGACCTGGAAAATTGGTCAGAGGTTGTTTGAGCCAAACCATCCGGTCGGTTGGGCCGCCGGTCTTTACAGTCACAATCTCCAGTGATGACGCAGTTTCGGGAGCTTTCCTCCTCCCCTGCCTGAGGTAACTTTTCCGCGTTCGGCCGCTATGTTCTAATCGAAAAACCGGTCGCAGCCGGCGGAGGTAGCTTGGATTTTCAACTGAGCGACGAGCAGCAGCATCTGAAAAAGACCGTTCGTGAGTTCGCCGAGCGTGAAATTTTGCCCAACGTAATGAAGTGGGACGAAGCTTGCGAATTTCCGCTGGCCACCGTCAAAGAACTGGGCAAGCTCGGGCTGCTGGGAACGGTTTTCCCCACCGAGTACTCAGGCGCCGGCATGGGGTATGTGGAGTATGTG
>Ga0210388_10005062_pt1 | contig 10292 bp, 8 predicted proteins | sample IncBWC19OmetaG_FD_155485 | JGI IMG/M metagenome (GOLD analysis project Ga0210388, IMG submission 155485) | Forest soil microbial communities from Barre Woods Harvard Forest LTER site, Petersham, Massachusetts, United States - Inc-BW-C-19-O ...
TTCCCGACGGGCCCAGAACGCCACCGGGCCTTCGCGATAGACTGCCCAGGCCAGCATGGCGCCACCGTTGACGTGCTGGATGAGCCGAGCAAGTTCCTTGGTATCGCAAGGGCGAAGTTCGCCGGCTGCGACGGCTTCCTCGAGGAGCTTCCGCGTTTCGTTGCGAATGGCCCGGAACTGCGCGAGCGTGATGGCGTGAAAGTCCGGATCAATCAGATCGATCTGCAGATAAGCGAGACCGTTGGCCATGGCTTCGGGTGTGGACGCGAACGCCGTGCCTTCCACGTACAACTCAATGAGGGCTTCGAGCGGCGAGCGGTGGCGGACGCGGGCCGCGGCAAATGCCTTGGGGACGCTTCCGGGCGCGCTACGGCACACGGCCAGCAACAGCCCGCGCTTGGTGCCGAAGCGCTGGATAAGCGTCGCGGGAACGACGCCCGCCTCGATGGCCACGTCGGCGAGCGTGAGCTGCGTAGGGCTGCGGCGCATCATGACGCGCGCGGTGGCGGCGAGGATCTCTTCGTCGGAAGTTTGGCGAGGCCGAGGCGACATTTTGCGAACTGAGCTTCCCGGCGGAAAGGAACTCCGCCGCGCGCGCTCCAGAATAACTGAATGGCCGTTCATTTTCCATTTGACATTACTGAATGGCTGTTTATAATCCCTCCATTCCTTTCGTGAGAGGTGACCCCATGACAACTTCCTCTTTTTCCTACCGCCCTCCCGATTTGCACGGCAAGGTGGCGCTGGTGGCCGGCGCGACGCGCGGCGTGGGACGCGGGATCGCTCTGGCGCTGGGTGAAGCCGGGGCAACGGTGTATTGCACGGGGCGAAGCACGCGCAAGAAAGCCCGGCTGCGCGCGAGGAAGCTATCCGCGGCGAGCCGGAAGAAAGCACTTCCGGCGGACTATTACGCCGGACGGCCGGAGACGATTGAGGAAACCGCCGAAATGGTGACATCGCGGGGCGGAAAGGGCGTCGCTGTGGCCGTCGATCATCTCCAAGCCACACAGGTCGAGAAGCTGGTTGCGAAGATCCAGAAAGAACAGAAGCGGCTGGACGTGCTCGTGAATGACATTTCGGAGAGCGCCGAGCACGAGTTTGGGAAAACATTCTGGCAGGCGGATCTGGAGCGTGGATTCGCGATGTTCCAAAACGCGGTGCACACGCACATCATCTCCAGCCATTTTGCCGCGCCCTTGCTGATCGAAACCGCAAAGGGCACCAAGAGCAGCGGATTGATCGTGGAGGTGGGCGACGGCGATTCCTATACGTATCGCGGGCACCTTTTCTTCGACTTGATCAAGACCACAGTGATTCGCCAGGCGTTTGCGATGGCCTACGAACTGCGAAGGAAGAATGTGGCCGCGGTGGCCTTGACTCCGGGATTCTTGCGGTCGGAAGTGATGCTGGAACGCTTTGGCGTGACGGAAGCCAACTGGCAGGACGCCGTAAAGAAAGACCCGAACTACATTTCCTCGGAGACGCCGCTATACGCCGGTCGGGCGGTTGCAGCGCTGGCAGCGGATCCTCATCTGATGAAGAAGTCCGGACGGGTATTCAGCTCATGGGCGCTGTCGGACGAGTACGAGTTCTGTGACGCGGACGGGCGGCGGCCGCACTGGGGCCGGCATTTCACTGAGAAGTACGGCGACGCGATGAATCCGTGCGACCAGGGGTTTTACAAATACTGGTTCGGTGGAGCGCTCGAAGCGGTTTTTCCGGACTGGCCGTAAGGGACGCCGATTCTGCGGGGACTAGTTCACAGCACGGATCGCGCGCCCGCAGGCGTGTACTGAGTCGGTCAACCCTCCCCTGCCGGAAAGCGTTGACCTGGACCGTAACAGCTACTTAACATAAGGAGATGCGCCAGAGGCTCCAGTTAGCGCTGTATGCGACGCTCTTGGCCGGATGCGGCTTGGTCGGAGTAGGCTGCGAGGATGCCGCGAAACACGGCGTGCAGGCACGCGTTCCGGCGCGGAACCCAGCCAATACTGCCGCAGCGCAAGTTCCCGCCAATCTAGGAGAACTTCCTCTGCCGAAATTCTCGCGCCAGTGGATGTCCGCTCTGGCGCTGAGAGTTCCCGGTCCGAAAGAATATTTGATCGCGCAGGTGGAGGCTAAGTTTGCCTCAGGCGAGCAGAACTACAAAGCGGGGCATCTGGATGCAGCACGCCGAGATTTTGACGACGCCGTGAACTGGCTGCTCAGCAGCGGCTACGACCCGAACAGCGATCCCAAGCTCAACGAACTTTTTCATCGAGTGGTCGATACGGTCTACGGCTACGAGTTGCAGGCTTTTCGCGCGGGGGACGGCTTTCAGGAAGCGCCCGCTGTGCCCGCCGCGATTGACGAAGTGGCGGAGATGACTTTTCCCGTCGATCCGCGGTTGAAGGCGCGGGCCGAGGAAGCCGCCAAAAATATTTCCCACGACCTCCCGCTGACCGTAAACGATGAAGTGCTTTCCTTTCTGAATTTTTTCCAGACGCCGCGGGGTCGCGCCATTGTGGAGACGGGACTGCGGCGATCGGGCCGCTATCGCGAAATGATTTCGCGCGTGCTGCATGAAGAGGGCGTTCCGCAGGATTTGATCTATCTGGCACAGGCGGAGAGCGCCTTCCAGCCGCTGGCGCTCTCAAGAGCTGGCGCGCGCGGAATCTGGCAGTTTGTCGCCTACCGCGGGATGGAGTATGGCCTGCGGCACACCTGGTGGATCGACGAACGGCAGGACCCGGAAAAAGCCACGCGCGCCGCCGCGCAGCATCTGCGCGATCTGTATGGGCAGTTTGGAGATTGGTACCTGGCGATGGCCGCCTACAACTGTGGCCCGGGAAATGTGCAAAAGGGCATCGAGCGCACGGGCTATGCCGACTTTTGGGAGCTCTACAAACGCAACGTCCTCCCGCGCGAAACCAAAAACTACGTCCCCATTATTCTGGCGCTGACGCTCATTGCCAAAGACGCCGCGCATTATGGCATTCAAGCCGACCCGGAGCAGCCTGTGCCAACCGATATGGTGAAGCCGGGCCGCGCCATTGACTTGCGGCTGGTCGCGGAAACCATTGATGTGGACGTCGATACGCTGCGCAATCTGAATCCCGCACTGTTGCGTCTCGCGACTCCGGACGATCCCTCTTTCGAACTGCATCTGCCCGTGGGCAGCGCGGAAAAATTCTCGGCGGAGATTGCCGACATTCCCGCCGACAAATGGGTGAGCTGGCGGCGGCACCGCATCGAAGCCGGCGAGACGCTGACCTCCATTGCGAAAAAATATCGCGTGACGGCGGCGGCCATCTCCGACGCAAATAATCTCGATCGGCACGCCGCTCTGGACGTGGGAGAAAAACTAATCATCCCTGCGTCTGCTCCAGCGGAGTCCAAGAGCAGGCTGGTGCGCTATCGCGTGCGCAAAGGCGACACGCTCGGCGGCATCGCGGATCGCTTCAGCGTTCCCTCCGAAGACGTGCGCAAGTGGAATCACATGAAGACCGGCCACGTGAGCCGGGGCATGGTGCTGCGCATTTATACAGTCGGGGGCGCCCCGGAAATAGCGCCGGAGCACCCTCGTTCGAAAACGACCTCCAAAGGCCGCGCCTCCCAGACCGCTCCCTCGTCCAGCCAGGTCTCGGCGGCAATTCCGAATTAAGTCCTTTATAAACAATACTTTAAAGAACCTATGCGGAGTGCCCTGCGGCTACCGCTCATCAATCTTATCCTGCCGAGTTTACCGGGAGAACGCTGGAAGCGCGCCCTCACAGCAGAATGCTTGACAACTCTGCAGGAGTACGATAACAACGGCGCTACGGCGGAGGGGAGTTGGCGACTCCAGCTGATGCAGCATCCCACAAGTCATCGGCTTGTGGATTGCCCCTCGGGAGGATGGAATGGATTTCGAGAAGGATAACTTCGAAGACGACAACGAGCTGTCACGGCTGGAGGAGGAAGACGAGCTGGGCGGCGGTGAGGAGATCGTGGAAACCGAGGAGGAGGAGATCCTCATCACCGAGGAAGAGCCGGTAGCGGCAGCGCCGGCGCCAAAGGCGGCGTCCAAGCCCGCGGCGAAACCGGCCAAGAAAGCGGCCCCCAAGAAGAAGGCCGCGGCCAAGCCCAAGGCCAAGAAGTCCAAGCCAAAAGCAAAGCCAAAGAAGAAAGCGAAGAAGGCCGCCAAGAAACCGGCGAAGAAGAAGCGGCGCTAAGAGTTTCCGCCAATCTGGATTCTTCGAGAAACGAAAAGGCTTGGGCCATGGTCCAGGCCTTTTCGTTTTGGAAACGGCTCAATCCACAATGGCACTCCGCGCAATGCAACCCTCTCCCGATTACGCACCGCTCCCTTCTCAAATTGGGAAGCTCTTAAATGTACGAACAGGAAGTTTGACGAAATAAGTAACAGCCGATAGCATAGCGCCGGATGTTGCGGGCGATGGAACAGATACGCCGGATGCGCGGCGGCGCACAGTCACACTTGATGCGCTGCTCGGACGAGAACTATTACGTCGTCAAGTTCCAAAATAATCCGCAGCACCGGCGGATACTGGTCAACGAACTGCTAGGAACCAAGCTGGCGGCGCGGCTAGGGCTTCCGACGACGCCGGTGGTCATTGTCGAAGTCTCCGAGGAATTGATTCGGATGACGCCGGATCTGGCGATGGAGATGCCGCGGCAGCGCATCCCTTGCCAGCCCGGGCCACAGTTCGGCTCGCGTTTTCCCGGCGATCCGCGCAAGCTGGCTTTGCACGATTTCCTGCCCGACGAACAGCTGCGGCAGGTCGCCAATCTGCATGACTTCGCCGGCATGCTGGTCTTCGACAAGTGGACGTGCAACACAAACGGCCGGCAGACGCTTTTTTTTCAGGCTCCGCCTGGCGACGCGCTTCCGACCACGGATTCTTCCGCGGGAGAAAAGACGGCGGCGCCGTACACCACATTGATGATCGATCAGGGCTTTTGCTTCAACGCCGGAGAGTGGAATTTCCCCGATGCGCCGTTGCGCGGGCTGTATGCCCGCAACCGCGTGTACGAAGGCGTGACGGGAATGGAATCTTTCGCGCCATGGCTCGAACGCCTGGAAAAACAGATGACCGAGCGCGCGCTCGACGAATTCGTGAAACAGATTCCTCCGGCCTGGTACGAGGATGACCTGGATGCGGTGCTGCGTCTCTCCGAGCAGTTGCTCCGGCGCCGCCCGCGCGTTCCGGAGCTCATCCTGGCCGCCAAACAATCCAATCGCCAGCCCTTCCCGAACTGGATACGACCCAACTGGACGTGAACTATGATGGAAGCCACAGCGGAAAGCATGCAGCCCGAACGAACCTGCGGGTACCGCATCCTGCGCTACACCGCAAATCTCGTGCGCGATGAGTGGATCAACATCGGCGTCCTCGTTTACGATCCGCAGTCCGGCGAACGCCGCCTGCGTCTCATCGAGGAAAAGGAAGAGTACGCGCGCGTGCTCCGCCTGCACCCCAATGCCGACGAATCCCTGCTGCGAGCCCTTCGCGACAATCTGGAAGAGCGCTTTGACGCGGCCCGCAGCTCGAACGGACACGGCGCAAATGGCGGGGGCGCCAACGGCAGCGCCCTGCAGGAACTTCTTCGCAAGTGGGACGACACGCTCTCTAACGCCCTCCAACTCGCCCCGCAGAAAGGCGTGATCTCCAGCGATCTGGAAAGCGAACTCGAACGCCTTTATGGCGACCACGTCGCTCTGCCGCGCAAACCCGTCCGCGTCGGCGCTCCCGGAAGCCGCGCTCAGATGCGCGCCTATTGCTCGCAGGTCTTCCGCCAAGCTCGCATTTGGGACCGCATCCAGAAATCCGTTCGCGCTTCGGAATTCACCTATCCGGGCGATCCTATGCGCATCGATTACAGTTATCGCCGCAACGGGACGCGCGGCTTCATCCACACGCTTTCCGTCTCTCGCGCGCCCGGCGAGTGCAAGGGCATCGCCCACACCTGGGAGGCCATCGCGGCGAAGTCCGAGCTCAAAACGGAATTTACGGCGGTTACCGATATCGATCTGAAAGAACAGAACGACCGCAACCGGTTCGTCGATCGTACGCTGCGCGACGCCGGCATTGAGCCGGTGCCCCTCGATCACTTCGCTGTTTGGGTGGGGAAACTGAAGCCGATGATCCAGTGATGCGCGTGGCTCGCTAGCTGTGCCAAGGAACTACCTGAATCGTCTCTCGAGCCTCTCGCGTGGGCTTTCTATTATTCGACAGCCAGCACCAGCAGTGTCGCATCGTCGTGCCAATGCCCGCGGCTGAATTCTCCGGTGACGGCCAGGATTTTCGCCTGCAAAGCGGAAGCGGCCGCCGTGCGGTGTTCCTGCAACAATCTCAGCAGCCGCACTTCGCCGAATTCCTGGTCCGCGGCGTCACACGCTTCCGTCACGCCATCCGTATAGAGAATAAGGCGGTCGCCCGGCGCCAGCTGCGCCGCGCCGGATGCAAACTTATGCCGGGGAAAAACGCCGAGCACGCCTCCTCCGGCCTGCAGGCGCTCGTGCGAGCCGTCCGCGTGCAGCAGAATCGGCGGGTTGTGTCCGGCATTCGCGTAGTGCAGCAGCCGCGCCGGGCCGTCGAGACGCGCGTAAAAAAATGTGATGAAACGGTCGGCGCCGGTGTTGTGGCAGACGAGCGAATTGAGGCGCGAACACAAGCCGTCGGGAGCCAGCGCCGGTGACGCCAGCCCGCGCACCGCAGCCTGCAAATTGGACATCAGCAACGCCGCAGGCAGCCCCTTTCCCGACACGTCGGCGATGCACAGGCCAAGGGAATTGTCGTCGAACTCCAGAACATCGTAATAATCCCCACCAACGCTTTGCGCCGGCTGCCAGGCGCCCGATATCTCATATCCCGGCCGCTGGGGAATGCTTTTCGGCAAAAGCCCCTGTTGTATGGACCGCGCTTCGGCGACTTCCAGCTCCTGGTGGTGGAACTGTTGCGCTATTTCTCGGTTGTCCAGGTCCACTTGCGCCGCACGGCGCCGGGAGGCGCGCCGTTCGCGTCCCAAAGCGATCTGCTTTTGCAGAATCTCCAGCAGCCGCGCGTTGGTCCAGGGCTTCTCCACGAAATCGGCCACGCCGTACTGCATGGCCTCGACGGCCAACCCTACCGTCGCCCAGCCGGTCATCACCACAATCGCCGGCGCGTCCTCGCGCTCTTTCAAGTGACTGAGCAAGTCCAGACCTTCCCGGCCCGATGTAGTGTCCCTCGCGTAGTTCAAATCCATAAGCAGCAGATCAAACTCACGCGCCTCCAGGGACCGCAGCAACTCCGCTGGCGAAGCCACTCCTTCGGTTTCGTAGCCCTGGCCCTTCAACAAAAGACGCAGCGCGTTTAGAACATCCGGCTGGTCGTCGGCAATCAGGATTCTTGGCGGTGTCGTAGCCATTTCAGCAGTTATCTCAGGAGGGGAAGGGGCAGGCCGGCTTCCACCCTCAATCTGATGTAAGCCGTTTGTTTCGGATACATTGAGAGACGGTCAGCATCGAGGTAAGCGCGGCGAGCGACCACTTGCGGGAACGGATGTCCCACTTTCGGACAACTGTCCGAATCCAGGAAAACGCGGGGCAACGAAGGCTTTAGGGCTTCGAAGTGCGCTCGATTATTCTCACTTTGCGAGGCCGGCCTTACTCGCCAGCGGAGACTCCTAGAGAACCGGCTCCGACCAGTTTTCCAGCGTCTCCTTCACCTTGTGCAGGAACTGGTGCGCTATGGCCCCATCGACCACGCGGTGGTCATAGCTCAGCGTGACGTAACACATCGAGCGGATGGCGATCGAGTCGTTGATCACCACCGGCCGCTTTTCAATCATGCCGAGCCCGAGGATCCCCACGTTGGGCTGGCTGATCACTGGCAGGCCGAAAAGCCCGCCGAATACGCCTGGATTGGTGATAGAGAAGGTGCCTTCCTGCACCTCTTCCGGCTTCAGCTTCTTCGCACGCGCGCGCTCCGCCAAATCGTTCAGCGTTCGCTGGATGCCCAGGACATTCTTTTCGTCCGCGCCTTTCACCACCGGCACGATCAGGCCCCAGTCGAGCGCCACGGCGATGCCGATATTGATCTCCTTGTGTAGTACTACATTTGTGCCGTCGAGCGAAGCGTTCATCGTCGGGAAGGCGCGCAGCCCAGCCACCGCGGCTTTCACGAAAAACGGCATGAACGTCAGCTTGGTCTCGTAGCGCTGTTCGAACTCATCCTTGGCCTTGGCGCGCAGCGATGCCACCTTGGTCATATCGATCTCGTCCACCGAATACACGTGAGGTGACACGCGCTTCGAAGCCACCATGTGTTCCGCAATGCGTACGCGCATGTTACTCATCGGCTCGACCTGGTAGTTGCCGAAGTAAATCTTCTCGCGGGGCACCGCCGATTCGAACGCTACGTGGATCTGCCCGCCGGAAACCGCTGGAGGGCCTGGCGCCACGGACGGAGCCGGTGGCATCGCCGGACGCGCCGGCGCTGCTGCTGGAGCGCTTGGAGCCAGTGCAGCCGCAGGAGCCCCGCCCGCTGCCCCCGCGATGACTGCCTCGATGTCTTGCTTGCTGATCCGCCCGCCCGCACCGGTGCCTGGTACGGTCGTCAAATCAATTCCGTGCTCCGCAGCCATGCGGCGCACCAGCGGCGAGCTGTGAATGCGCTCGCCAGTGCGTTGGGGAGCGGGCGCTGCTGGAACGGGTGCTGCCGCAACCGGAGCAGGTGCTGGCCTCGCCGCCGGAGGTGGTGGAGGTGCCACGGCTGCAGGAGCTGGCGGCGCTGCAGCCTTAGCGGGCGCCGGTGCAGGTGCTGCCGCGGCAGACCCCGCGCCGTCGATGACCGCTACGACCGTCTGAATCGGCACCGTCTGCCCTTCGCCGACCTTGATCTCCTTCAGCACGCCAGCCGAAGGTGACGGAATTTCCGCGTCTACCTTGTCCGTCGAAATCTCGAACAACGGTTCGTCCCGTTCGACCTTGTCGCCCGGCTTCTTGAGCCACTTGGTGATCGTCCCTTCAAAAATGCTCTCGCCCATCTGCGGCATCACTACGTCGGTGGCCATCTGCATTCTCCTGTCCCGCTTCTAAATTCCAGTGTAGGGGCGGGGCTTGCCCCGCCCTACGGTCTAATACCGTGCAAGCTGTTTTGCAGCGTCAAATACCTTCTTCGCGTTCGGCAAAAAATATTCTTCGAGCGGCGGCGAGTACGGCACCGGCGTATCCAGCGCCGTCACGCGCATGAGCGGCCCATCCAGATCGCCAAACGCCTTCTCACAAAGAATCGCCGCAATTTCTCCAGCGATTCCGCCGGTCTTTGTATCTTCGTGCACCACCAGACATCTGTTGGTCTTGCGCACCGACTGCAAAATCGTCTCTTCATCCAGCGGCAGCAGAGTCCGCAGATCGATCACTTCCGCCTCGATGCCTTCCTTGGCCAGCGCGTCCGCCGCTTCCAGCGACGTGTGCATCATCGCCGCATACGAAACGATCGTTAGGTGCTTGCCCTCGCGCCGCACGATGGCTTTTCCTATCGGCACCGTGTAATCCTCGGCCGGAACTTCTCCCTTGATCCGCCGGTACAGAAATTTGTGCTCGAAGAAAAGCACCGGGTTATTGTCGCGCACCGCCGCTTTCAACAAGCCCTTCGCGTCGTACGGCGTCGACGGATAAATCACCTTTAACCCCGGCGTGTGCACGAAATACATCTCCGGGTTCGCCGAGTGAAACGGCCCGCCGTGAACGCCGCCGCCCGAGGGCCCGCGCATCACCATCGGTGCAGGCGCGTTCCACAAATAATGACCCTTGGCCACGAAATTCGTAATTTGGTTGAACGCGCACACGATGAAGTCGATGAATTGCAGCTCCGCGATCGGCCGCAGCCCCACGTAGCTCATCCCACAGGCCGCGCCGATGATGGCGCTCTCGCTGATCGGCGTGTCAATCACGCGTTCCCAACCAAACCGCTCCAGCAATCCTTCGCTCGTTTTGAAAGCTCCGCCGTATACGCCAACATCCTCGCCGAGCAGCACCACCGCGGGGTCGCGTTCCATCTCTTCAAACATCGCCTGCTTGATGGCTTCGAGAAACGTGATTTGTGTGCCGTTGGTTTCCGCCATGGCTACCTCTTCACCTTTCTCGTCGCGCTCGAGCCTACTGCGGCTTTCGCAGAAGTTTTCGCGCCTGGCTTGCCGTTAGCTTTGGAGCCGTTTTTCTTCGCTGCTTCCGGTTCAGGACTCTCGATGGTCGTCTTCGTATCCCCAAAGTGAATCGGCGCGTTCGCACCGCCGGAGCTCTTCCCTGATCCAAATCCCGCCAC